>Ga0308173_10000548_pt1 | contig 16269 bp, 12 predicted proteins | sample PhyPR1_FD_203716 | JGI IMG/M metagenome (GOLD analysis project Ga0308173, IMG submission 203716) | Soil microbial communities from UC Gill Tract Community Farm, Albany, California, United States - DLSLS.P.R1 | ecosystem: Environmental > Terrestrial > Soil > Agricultural land | place: USA...
GACGAGGTGGACCTGCTCGTCGTCGGGGTCGGCGCGTTCGCGGGCCTGGCCGTCGAGGCGGGGGAGAAGATCGCCGCCCACGGTCGGACGGTCCGCGTCGTCGACCCGCGCTGGGTCCTGCCGGTCAGCGACGACGTCGTCGCGCTGGCAAGGCGTGCCAAGGCGGTGGCGGTGGTGGAGGACAACCTCGTCAGCGGCGGCGTCGGCGCTGCCGTGACGCTCGCCCTGCGCGAGGCCGGCATCGAGGTCCCCGTGCACGGCTACGGCATACCGAAGCGCTTCCTCGAGCACGCCGCCCGTGGCCAGATCCTCGAGGACCTCGGCCTCACGGCAGAGCACGTCGTGGCAGACCTCGAGCCCCGGCTCTGACCGCGACGGCCGCGCGACCCCGGCCGCCACGGCTCAGGCGGGCTGCCTACCATCGAGGGATGCAGCTTCGAGACGCAGCCGACGTGACGACCGCCCCCATCGCAGCCCTCGGCCTGGTCGGTGGCTACGTCGCCGCCAGAGAGACGGGAATCCGCCCGCTCGGGGGTGTCGTGCTGGGCCTGGCCGGGGCGTATGCCGGGCGCACCTGGCTCGCGAAGGCCGGGGCTCCGGCCACCGCTGGGCTCGCCGCCCTCTACCTCGGCGGCTTCGGCGCATCGCACCCCCTTGCCAAGCGCATCGGCGCCTGGCCCTCCGTCCTGGCCGTCGCAGCCGCCAGCGCGGCAGCGTCGTGGGTCGTGGCAGACCGCCGCTGACGGCGTTCTCGGGCGGTCGACCACCCGTCACGCGCAGCGGCCCCGGAAGGAGGTGGCGGCGTCGACACGAGCCTCGGTCGCGGAGATAGCGCGGTGAACGACCGTGATCAGGCTCGTTGCCTTTGGTCGAAACGGTCCACGGGCTGGTCAGGTGCCTGCCCTGCCGACGCGCAGACGTCGACACATCAGTCGTTCCGATGGTCCAGATCCGCACCCACGCCGTCCTGCTGTACTTCCCTCGCCCGGCTGAGGCAACCAGACCGTCGAGCGCGACGTGACGTTCATGTCCGGCTGGCGCACCCACAGCCTCCCACTGACGCGACCAGCCTGGTAAGCCGATATCGGCGCCACCGACGTCCGGGGAGAGACGGGGGATCCGACGCACCCAGCCCCCCCGCCTCGTGATCGATAGTGATCGAAACCCGAGGGCCGCCCTGTAAGGTCGGCGTCATGTTCCCCGCGGCCCGCCGGCGCAAGATCCTTGAGCTGATCGAGCGCGAGGGTGCCGTCGGGATGCGTCAGCTGGCCGATGCAGTGGGCACCTCCGAGGTCACGGTCCGGCGCGACCTGCGGCAGCTCGAGTCCGAGGGGCTGCTCGTCCGGCACCGGGGAGGGGCGGTGGCGCTCCCGCCCGACCACAACGAGCCGACGTACGCCGAGAAGACGCGAGTGGCCGCCGACCACAAAGAGGCGATCGCGGCACGGGCCGCCGAGCTGGTGGTCCCCGGCGACGCCATCATCATCGGCGCTGGCACGACGACCCATGCGCTCGCCCAACGGCTGGCCGGCCACAACGACGTCGCCGTCGTCACGAACTCGATTCTCGTGGCCGACGCCCTTGCGGGCTCGTCTGGGGTCGAGGTGACCATGACCGGAGGGTCGCTCAGGGGGTCGACGTACGCGCTTGTCGGGCCGTCCGCGGAGAGCAGCCTCGGCCACCTGCACGCCAAGCGGCTCTTCATCTCCGGCAACGGCCTCACCGCCGCACGGGGCCTGACCACTCCGAACCCCGTCGTCGCGAGCATGGACCGTGCCATGGTCGCCGCCGCGCGCCAGGTTGTCGTCCTCGCCGACCACACGAAGATCGGCCAGGACACCATGGTCTCCACCGCCCCGCCGCACGCCATCACGACGGTCGTCACGGACGCGGAGGCCGACCCCGGCGAGCTGGCGGCACTTCGAGCCGCGGGTGTCGACGTCGTCGTCGTCCAGCCGTCCTGGACGCACGCCTGAGGCCGAACGCCGTTCCCACCGTCCTCACGGCAGGACGCTCTACCTGTCGGGAGCCTGGGCGCCACCGCGCCGGTGGTTGTCGGCTTGGGACAGGACAATTGGTCAAGACGCGATCATCAGTCGACAACTGTGATCATTCGCACATACGTTGCGAACAGTCTCAGCGGTGCGACGAAGGGCGCCGTTGGCTTCACAGATCGAGGTTGACCATGCGCCGAACCACCGGCACCAGTTTCGTGGCCGTCCTGGCCCTGTCCGTCGCGCTGACGGGGTGCACGAAGAGCGAGGGCTCCGACGCCACCGCCTCCCCGGCCGGCGGCTCGACCGGCGGAGCGCAGACCGTCGCCGCCGGGTCGTCCGACGGACCGACCTGCTCCGCCGACAAGATGGGGCTCAAGCCCTTCGACCTCACGAGCGGACCGGTCGGCTTCTCCCAGTCGGAGAAGGAGGACAACCCCTTCCGCATCGCCGAGACCCAGTCGATGAAGGACGAGGCGAGCAAGCTTGGCATCACGCTGCAGACGACGAACGCCCAATCGGACCTCAACAAGCAGATCAACGACATCCAGGACCTGCTCAACAAGGGCGTCAAGCTGCTCGTGGTCGCACCCCTGAACTCCGACGGTCTCGAGCCGGCGCTCGAGGCCGCCAAAGCGAAGAAGGTCCCCGTCATCACCATCGACCGCAAGCTGTCGAGCGGTGCCTGCGACACCTATGCCTCGTTCCTCGGCTCCAACTTCATCGAGCAGGGCAAGCGGGCGGCCGAGCAGATGAGCAAGGCAATGGGCGGCAAGGGCAAGGTCGCCATCCTCCTCGGCGCGGCCGGCAACAACGTCACAGACGAGCGCACCAAGGGGTTCGTCGACGAGATCAAGGCGAGCAGCCCCGACATCCAGATCGTGGCCCGGCAGTCCGGCGACTTCGCCCGCGACAAGGGCCAGCAGGTGGCCGAGCAGCTGATCCAGGCCCATCCCGACCTCAACGGCATCTATGCCGAGAACGACGAGATGGGCATTGGCGCGGTCAACGCCCTCGAGGCTGCGGGCAAGAAGCCAGGCGAGGACGTCAAGATGGTCTCGATCGACGGCACCAAGAACGCCGTCCAGCTCATCGTCGACGGCAAGTACAACGCCGTCATCGAGTCCAACCCTCGTTTCGGCCCGCTCGCGTTCGCGGCGGCCAAGAAGCTCGCCGCGGGCGAGCCCGTGGGGCAGTCCATCGTCATCGGCGATGACGCCTACGACGAGTCCAACGCCGCTGCCAAGGTCGGCAGCGCGTTCTGACCCGTCCGTGCCCCCGCCCCGTGCGTGGGGACCGGTGATCTGCGTGCTCACGCACGGAGGCGCGCACCAGCCCAACCAGGAGAGACCGTGACACCCGAGCCCGAGCCCGTCGTGCGGATGAGCGGCATCACCAAGACCTTCGGTGGTGTCCCCGCGCTGCGCGACGTGTCCTTCGACCTGCGACCCGCCGAGGTGCACGCCCTCGTCGGAGAGAACGGGGCCGGCAAGTCGACCCTCATCAAGGTGCTGACCGGAGTGCACCAGGCGGACGCCGGCGACATCGTCTACCAAGGTGAGCACGTGTCGTACGCGACGCCGCTCGAGGCGCAGCTCGCCGGTCTCTCGACGATCTACCAGGAGATCAACCTCGTGCCGCTCATGACGGTGGCCGAGAACGTCTTCCTCGGCCGGGAGCCGCGACGCGCCCTCGGCCTCGTCGACCACGCGGCCATGCGCCGCCAAGCCCGCGAGCTGCTTGCGGGGGTCGGCATCGACACGGACGTCGACCGCCCGCTGCGCAGCCTCGGCACCGGCACCCAGCAGATGGTCGCCATCGCCCGGGCCATCAGCACCGACGCCAGGGTCGTCATCATGGACGAGCCGACCTCGTCGCTCGAGCCGCGTGAGGTGGACACCCTCTTCCGCGTCATCCGTGAGCTGACCGAGCGCGGCATCGCCATCGTCTACGTCAGCCACAAGATGGACGAGCTCTTCGAGATCTGCGAACGCGTCACCGTGCTCCGCGACGGGCGCCACGTCCACACCGGACCGCTCGCCGACCTGACTCGGGTCGACCTCATCTCCAGAATGCTCGGCCGCGAGGTGGGGGAGGGCCAGGGTGAAGGAATCACCGCCTTCGCCACCGACGCCGCGGAGGCCATGGAGGCGGTCACGCGCGAGCCGGTGCTCTCGGTCCGTGGCCTGACCAAGCGCCACCAGATCTCGGGCGTCGACCTCGACGTCGCTCCCGGCGAGATCGTCGGCCTCGGCGGCCTGCTCGGCGCCGGCCGTTCGGAGACGGTCCGCAACATCGCCGGCGCCACCCGCGCCGACGCCGGCTCGGTCACCGTCCACGGGTCCATGGTGCGGCCGGGCTCACCGGCGGCCGCGATCACCGCCGGCATCGGCCTGCTCACCGAGGACCGCAAGGCCGACGGGGTCATCCCGCAGCTGTCGGTCCGGGAGAACATCGTGCTCGCCGCCATGCCCAGGCTGTCCACGGCCGGACTCGTGAGCGAGAAGCGCCAGCGTGCGGTCGTCGACACCTTCATGAAGCGCCTGCGGATCAAGGCGTCCTCGCCGGAGCAGAAGGTGGGCGAGCTGTCGGGCGGCAACCAGCAGAAGGTGCTCCTCGCCCGCTGGCTCTGCATGAATCCCACGATCCTCCTGCTCGACGAGCCGACTCGCGGCATCGACGTCGGCGCCAAGGCCGAGGTCCAGGCACTCGTCGCCGAGCTGGCCCGCGAGGGGCTGGCGGTCGTGCTCGTCTCCTCGGAGATGGAAGAGCTCGTCGAGGGCGCCCACCGGATCATCGCACTGCACGAGGGCGAGATCGTCGGTGAGCTCTGCGGGGGGGAGATCACCGAGGACCGTCTTGTCGAGATGCTCAGCCGGGACGGCGGCCCCCTCGACGACGCCCACGGCACCCGCGAGAGCCACCGGTACCACGACGTGGGCGACGCCCGCGTCGCCGAGGACCCCGGGGGCGGCGGAGGCGTCGACACCCCCCTGCAGGAGGCAGACCGATGAGCACCACCACCGCGCCGAGCGTGGGCGAGCAGGAGGCAACGCGGGACGACACCCGACGGTCGCGGGTCGACCTGGGCCTCGTGCGGGACTACGGCGTCTACGTCGCCCTCCTGGTCCTCATCCTCTTCAACGTCATCTTCACGCCGTACTTCCTCACGTCCGCGAACCTCCGCGTCCAGCTCGTCCAGGTGGCGCCGGTCGTCATCGTCGCGCTCGGCATGGCCATGGTCATAGGCACCGAGGGGATCGACCTGTCGGTCGGCTCGGTCATGGCCTTGGCGGGCGCGCTCGTGCCGCTCTACCTCGGCTACGGCGTGCCGGTCGCGATCCTCGTCGCCCTCGTAGGCGGTCTCGTCTCGGGCCTGTTCGCCGGCACGCTCGTGGCCTACGTCGGGGTCCAACCCATCGTTGCCACACTCGGTCTGCTCGTGGGGGTGCGCGGCATTGCGCAGTTGCTCCTCGGCGGGCAGTTCCGCCAGATCGACTCGGCAGGCTTCAACAACCTCGGCACCGGCGCCATCGGCCCCGTCCCAGTCGTTGTGCTCGTCGCGGTCGTGGTCGCGGCCCTCGTGGGCTTCCTCGTGCGCCGGACGACGTTCGGTCGTCGGCTCGTGGCCATCGGAGGCAACCCCGTCGCCGCGCGCCTGGCGGGCCTGCCCGTCAGGCGGACCCTCCTGACGGTCTACGTCGCCTCCGGGCTGCTCGCCGCTGCGGCGGGCATCCTCCTCACGGCGTACCAGAAGGCGGGGACCCCCTCGACCCAGGGCCTGCTCATGGAGCTAACGGCCATCACCGCAGTCGTCGTCGGCGGAACCCCCTTGAGCGGCGGCAAGATCCGCGTGCTCGGCACCATCGCCGGTGCGCTTCTCATGCAGCTCGTGGGGGCCACGCTCATCAAGCACGACCTGCCCCAGTCGATCAACCAGATGACGCAGGCGGTCATCATCGTCGCCGCCGTCTACGTCCAGCGGAACCGCGGAGGCGCACGCCGATGACCACGACCACAGCGATCGAGCCGGAAAGCGCCGAGCACGAGATCTACACCGAGCGGGCCTCTCGCGCCGAGCGCGTCGCCGGTTTCCTCCAGCGGCAGGGGGCAGCGACACTGCTGATCGGCCTCGTCGTCGTCGCCGCGGCAGTCTTCCCCAACTTCCGCACGTACGGCAATGTCACGAACATCCTCCTACAGGCGTCCGGCCTCGGGATCATCGCCGTGGGCATGACGTGCGTCATCATCACGGGCGGCATCGACCTGTCGGTCGGGTCGCAGTACGCCCTCGGCGGGGTGCTCGGGGCGTGGGCGGCGCAGTACGGCTTCGTCACCGGCGCTCTGGCCCCGCTGCTGGGGTGCGGCCTCCTCGGCCTGGTCCAGGGCATGTTCATCGGCCGCTTCTCGATGCCGCCCTTCATCGTCACGCTGGCGGGCCTGCTCGGCATCCGCGGGCTAGCCCTCTGGGTGACGAACGAGGGCCGCACCATCCCCAAGGTCGAGTGGGAGTCGCTCTTCGCGGCCGTGGGCCACACGCAGACCGTGGGGATCGCCGTCCCGGTCTACCTCGCCGCGGTGGTCTTCGCCGCAGGCTGGCTGTTCCTACGCCAAGCGGCCCGGGGCCGATCGCTCTACGCGATCGGTGGCAGCGAGTCCGCTGCCACCCTGATGGGCCTGCCCGTCGCCCGTACCAAGGTGCTCGTCTACACCCTGTCCGGGGTGTGCGCCGGCCTCGCCGGCATGCTCAACGCCGCCTACACGATCTCCGGCGTGCCGACCCAGGGCGTCGGCTGGGAGCTCGATGCGATCGCAGCCGTCGTGATCGGCGGCACGCTGCTCGTCGGCGGCTCCGGCAGCGTCCTCGGCACGCTCGCCGGCGTGCTCCTCCTCAAGGTCATCCTCAACGTCATCAACCAGGTCGGCAGCCTCGACGCGAGCTTCCAGATGGTCGTGTCCGGCGCCTTCCTCACCGTCGTGGTCGTCATCCAGGCGATCCTCACGCGCGCCCAGGGGCTCCGCGAGCTGTAGCGGACGCGCACCGGCTTGACCCGTCCACCCGTCCACCGCCAACTCAACGACGAGGAACCACGTATGAACAGCTATCCGCCCACCGGCGGGCATGTAGTCCGAGGGAGGCCGACCCGACGGGTCGGTGTCGTCCTCGCGACCGTCATGGCCGTCCTCGCTGCGCTCGGGGTACCGGCCCTGTCCGCTGGCTCCGCACAGGCAGCCGACGTGACACACGGGCTGCGGGCCGACTACTTCGCCATCACCAACACGTCGACGTGGGCGCTCGAGGACGCGAACCGCACCGCGTCGGTCCTCGACCCTGACATCGACGTCGACGACATGCTGCCCGTCTACCGAGCGATGACCGGTCGCACCGAGCGGGTCGGCGTCCGCTGGACCGGCTTCGTGACGGCGCCCAAGACGGGCGACTACACCTTCTCCGCCATCGGCGACAACGGCTTCCGGCTCTGGGTCGGAGGCCAGAGCAGCAGCGATCAGCTCATCGACTTCTACGTGGACCAGTGGGACCAGGAAAAGACGGCCGCGCGCCCGGTGCACCTCGAGGCCGGCGTGCCGACCCCGATTCGCTTCGACCAGTTCCAGAACGCCGGCGGAGCCAACGTCCACCTGCGCTGGCAGTCGGCCGACGCCGGCATCGTCAAGACCGCCGTGCCGCAGAGCGCCTTCACGCCGCCGTCGGACTTCCACCCCTACAACGTCACGGCGACGGTCAACACCGCCGGTGACACGATCTCGCTCGTCTTCCCCGGCACCCTCGCCGGCACAGACGGTCTAGCATCGCACCTGCGCATCACCGTCGACCGCGACCAGTGGACCCCGACCGCCGTCACGGCATTCGGCTCCACACTGACACTGAAGCTCGGTGCGAACATCCTCGCCGGCTCATACGTACGGGTCGCCTACGACGGCAAGGGATCACCCACCGCGGGGGGCACGGCCGTGCCAGAGTTCAACGCGCTTGTCGACAACCGCTCGGAGTACCAGCTGCGCACCCCGTGGGCCGACGCCGTCGACCCGAAGAACCCGCTGCCGGAGTACCCCCGGCCGCAGCTGGCTCGATCGCAATGGATGAACCTCAACGGCCCGTGGGGCTTCGCCGGTCTCGCGGCCAAGAGCTCCCCGCTGCCGACGTCGTACGCCGAGACCGTGACCGTGCCCTACCCGATCGAGTCCCAGCTTTCGGGCATCGAGCGCCATGAGGACAACATGGCCTACCACCGGACCTTCACCGTGCCGGCGGGCTGGGCCGTCGCGGCGCCCCACGCGAAGGGCTACGCCAAGAACCGGCTCATGCTCAACTTCGGCGCCGTCGACCACGAGGCGACGGTCTACGTCAACGGCACGCAGGTGGCCCACCACGTCGGTGGGTACGACGCGTTCTCCGCCGACATCACCGACGCGCTCAAGCCGGGCGTGAACGACCTCGTCGTCCGCGCCACTGACACGACCGGCCTCTTCCCGCACGGCAAGCAGTCGGCCAACCCGTCCGGCATCTTCTACACCGCGGCCTCGGGCATCTGGCAGACGGTGTGGATCGAGCCGGTCACCGAGGGCCATGTCGACCAGGTCGTCACCACCCCGACGCTGTCCGACAGCGGCGACTCCCTCGCCGTCACTGTCGAGTCGGCGTCGGCCATGAAGAACGCCAAGGTGCAGGTCACGGTCAAGGACAAGGTCGGCAAGACCATCGCCTCGACACGCACGCGACCCAACACCAAGGTCGACCTCAAGCTGGGGAAGACGAACCGATGGACCCCGGAGACGCCATACCTCTACGACGTAGACGTGACCCTCTTCAACAAGGGCCGCACAGACACCGTCAAGAGCTACGCCGGCATTCGCTCGATCGGCATCGCGAAGATCGACGGCAAGAACCGGATCGTGCTCAACGGCAAGCAGACCTACCTGCTCTCGACCCTCGACCAGGGCTTCTGGCCGGACGGCGTCTACACCGCGCCCACCGACGAGGCGCTGGCCTGGGACATCCAAGAGACGAAGGACCTGGGCTTCAACACCATCCGCAAGCACATCAAGGTCGAGCCGGCGCGGTGGTACTACCACGCCGACCAGATCGGCATGCTGGTGTGGCAGGACATGCCGTCCGCCTTCACCGGTCACAGCGCGGAGACGTCGGCCCCATCCGTCACCGACGAGTGGGAGAGAGAGCTGCACGCGATGATCGACCAGCACCGCTCGGTCACGTCGATCATCGGCTGGATCCCGTTCAACGAGGGCTGGAGCGAGTGGAACCTCGACGCCACCGCCCGCGTCGCCGGTGACATCAAGGCCGACGATCCGACCCGTCTCGTCGACACCCACTCGGGCGTCAACTGCTGCGCTTCGCTCGGGGACACGGGCACGGGCGACGTCCTCGACCACCACGCGTACACGGGCCCGGCCTCGCCGACCCCGGACGCGACGCGGGCAGCGATGGACGGTGAGCACGGCGGGTTCTCGTTGAGCATCCAGGGCCACGTGTGGCCCGGCGGCTCGGTCAACCCGTACGGCGAGGTCACGTCCAAGGACCAGCTCACCCGCGCGTACGTCGGCAACACGACACGTCTCATCGGGCTCGCCCGCGAGAAGCTGTCGGGCTCGGTCTACACCCAGCTGACCGACGTCGAGGGCGAGGTCAACGGGTTCTGGACCTACGACCGCAAGGTCCTCAAGATGGACAAGGACGCGGTGCGCACGGTCAACGCCAAGGTCATCGCGGCCGGCAGCGGCGCGAGCTCCGGTGGCGGCGGCCAGGGTCAACAGGCCCCGATCGCCGGGTGGAACCTCGACACCGTCGACGGGACGACGACGCCGGGCATCACCGGTTCGCCGGACGCCACGCTCAAGGGCGGCGCGTCACTCGTCGCAGGGGCCCATGGCCAGGCGCTCAAGGTCAACGGGAGCGACGGTCAGGCCACCTCCAGTGTCGGCACTCTCGACACGACAGGCTCCTACACGGTCTCGGCCTGGGTCCGCCTCGACGCGGCTCCGGGCGCCTACGCGACGGCCGTCGGCGCCGATGGGCTAGACGGGCGCAGCGCGTTCTTCCTGCAGTACAAGAACACGAGCGACGCCGGTGGTCACGGGTGGGCGATGAGCTTTCCCGACGGTCCACGCGCGATCGCCTCAGGTGACGCCCAGCTCGGTCGGTGGTACCACCTCACCGGCGTACGGGACGCCTCGGCCGGCACCCTGTCGATCTACGTCGACGGCCAGCTCAAGGCGACGCAGACCTCGTACGAGACGATCCCGACCACCGGGCTCGTCACGATGGGTCGCGGGCAGTGGGATGGCAACGCCGTCGACTTCCTCAACGGTGCGCTCGACGACGTACGCGTGTTCAACCGGGCGCTGAGCGCCATGGAGGTCGCGAACCTCGCGGTGCGGTGACCCTCGACCTCGCGGGTCGGGACGCCGTCGGCGGCCCGGCCCGCGAGGGGGCCACCGGTCTGGCGTGGATCATCGTGCTCCTCAGTCGCCCGGCCTGGCCCCGCCCAGCCGACGGATCAGGGCGTTGGCGTCGCCGACCGGCCCGAGGTGAGCCAGCTTGTCGGGGTTGACGATCGCGCGGACGCCTGCCACCTGCCCGTCCCGGATCTCGAGGGCCCAGACGGCCATCAGGTGCCCCTCGACGAGGAACGTCGCCCCCGGGCCGCCGTTGACCTCGGCCGGCCGGATCTCCATCTCCGGCAGGCGGCGCAGCACCCGCAGCCAGTTGGTGAGGGTGTGGGCGACCCGGCTGCGGCCGCGCTGCGAGCGAGCGAGCGAGGGAGCCTTGCCGCCGCCGTCGCCGACGAGCTCCACGTCGTGCGCCAGCAGCGACTCCAGGCCGGCGAGGTCGCCCGTCCGCGCCGCGGCGAAGAAGCGGTTCGCCAGCTCGCTCTGCTGCTCGGGCGTGGTCGTGAAGCGTGGCCGGCGGTCCTCGACGTGGCGTCGCGCGCGGACCGCGAGCTGGCGCACGTTGGCCTCGCCCTTGCCGACGATGGATGCGACCTCGGCGTAGGCGTAGCCGAAGACGTCGTGCAGCAGCAGCACGGCTCGCTGCTCCGGCGACAGGCTCTCCAGCACCACGAGCAGTGCCATCGACAGGGTGTCGGCGGTCTCGCCCTGTCGGGCGGGGTCCAGGTCGGCGGCGCGGCCGTCGGTGAGGATCGGCTCGGGCAGCCAGTCCCCGACGTAGCGCTCCCGTCGTGCCCGCGCCGACCGCAGCTCGTCCATCGCGAGCCGGGTCGTCACTGTGGCGGTGAACGCGCGTGGCGACGCGAGCTGCTCGCCCGCCTCGATGGAGCGGTGCACCCGCAGCAGCGCCTCCTGCACCACGTCCTCGGCCTCCGTGACGCTCCCGAGCATCCGGTAGGCGATGCCGAAGGCGACTGGCCTCAAGTCCGCCAGGAGCCGTTCGTGCAGGAGCTCGCCCTCGGGGACGGCTGCCGTGGGCCGCGTCTCGCGGGCCTCGCGGGCCTCGCTGCCCTCGCGAGCCTCGGCGGCCTCGCGGGCCTCGTCGGTCTGGTCGGTCTGGTCGGTCACGCCGGGCTGTCGCTCTCGGCGCGTTCCTCGGCTCCCAGCTGCCGGAAGCCCTCGCGCCACGACGCGTGCCTGGGGGACCAGCACAGCTCCTGCTTGGCCTTGGCGTTCGAGGCGCCACGCAGCTCGGTCAGCATCACCGTGCCAGTCTCGCCTGCGAGGAGCCTGCCGACCAGGCGAGGCAGGCGCATCGGCGGCCGGGCGCCCAGCGACTCCGCGAGGGCGGGCAACCACGTCGCGACGCTCGCGGGTTCGTCGTCCACGATGTTGTAGACGCCCGGGTCGCCACCCGCGACGGCGGCCACCGTGGCCTCGGCCGCATCGGCGATGTGGACGAACGACCACACCCCGCCGCCGTCACCGACGACGGGGAAGCGCCGCCGGCGCACGGCCTCGGTCTGCTCACCGTCCGGTCCGAGCGAGGTGTGCGGGCCGTAGAAGCCGCCGTACCTCAGCACGAGTCCCTGCGTCCACGACGCAGCGAGCACGCTGTCCTCGACGTGGCGGATGGCTGCCACGGTCTGCGCCATCCCGGCCGGCGGCTCCGTGCCGAAGGGATCGTCCTCGCTCTTCACGGCGCCACCGACCCGGTCGTAGCCCGCGAAGAAGCTCTGGGCGACGACGCGTCCCACCCCGGCTGCCCGGGCCGCCGAGAGCAGGTGGTCGGTGCCCTCGGTCCGCAGGCGGTTCGTCGCGGCGAAGGCCCGGTCGAAGTGCCTCATGTCCATCGGCCCGATGGCGGTCAGCTGGTGCACGACCACCTCCGGCTGCGACAGCGCGACCGCGCGTGCCACCTGCTCGGGGTCGAGGGCATCTGCCACGACCGGCACCGCGCCGAGCCCACGCAGCAACGCCTCTTTCGTCTCGCTCCGGGTCATCCCGTGGACCTCGTGCCCGGCTTCCACCAGACGTGGGACCAGCTGCCGCCCCATGGCACCGGTTGCTCCAGCCACCAGAACCCTCATGGCCAACTCCTTCTGTCGCTTCTTGCCTACTCCCTCTCAGACGAGACAGGCCTCGGTCCTGTGACACCTCGACGGGAGAACGCACGGTCGCACAGGTGGCGGCCACGCACATGAAGTCCCCGCGCATTGTGGTGTTGTGTCCCACCGTCGCCGCTGCCCGGCTGAACTACTTTCGCCCGAACGGTTGGGCGTCGACGGATCTCGTTGCGGCAAAGGCGCGAGCGCCCACCAGAGGTGGAGGACATCGGTGTCCAAGCGGTGGAGTGTCGCGCTCGCGAGCGCCATGATCACGCTGTCGGTGGCGGGCTGCGGCTCGCCGGGCCAGCCGGGTGCGGCGGCCGACAACGGCACGGGGGCCGCCGCAGGCGGCACGGCGGGCGGCGCCTACAAGGTCGGGCTCGTCTACTCGAAGTCCGGTCCGCTGGCCAGCTACGGCCAGCAGTACCGCCAGGGCCTGACGGCAGGCATCGGCTACGCCACGAAGGGCACCGGCGCCGTGGCTGGGCACCAGATCCAGATTACCGAGCAGGACGACGCGGGAGACCCCGCCAAGGCCGTCGCCTCGGCGACCGACCTCATCGGCCAGGGCAACAAGATCATCGTCGGCTCGACGGCGAGCGGCGTGGCCCTGCAGGTCGCACCTCTCGCCAAGGACAACAAGGTCCTGTTCATCTCCGGCCCCGCGGCCGCCGACGCCGTCACCGGCGCCAACCGCTACACGTTCCGGTCGGGCCGCCAGACCTACCAGGACGTCGCGACCGCAGGCACCATGCTCGGCGACGTCAAGGGCAAGAAGGTGACCGTGCTGGCGCAGGACAGCGCCTTCGGCAAGGCCAACGTGGCGGCCGTGACGGCGGTCCTCGGGTCCAAGGGCGCCACGGTCAGCGCGGTGGAGGTGCCGTCGGCAGCCACCGACCTCACCCCGTTCGCCACGAAGGTCAAGAGCGCGGCGCCCGACCTGCTCTTCGTCGCCTGGGCCGGCGCCAACGCCACGGCCATGTGGACCACGCTGGGCCAGCAGGGGGTCTTCGACTCCACGAAGGTGGTGACCGGCCTCGACATCAAGCCGACGCACACGCTGTTCGGCGAGGTGGCGACCAAGATCGACTTCCTCTCCCACTTCTTCGACGGTGCGGCCGACAACGCCGCCTACCGGGCGCTGGACGCGGGGCTGAAGAAGCAGGGCGGCAGCGTCGACCTCTTCACCAACGACGGGTTCGTCGCGGGCCAGATGATCGTCCACGCCCTCGAGGCCGGCGGGGACGACGTCGACAAGATGGTGACCTCCCTCGAGGGCTGGAAGTTCGACGGTCCCAAGGGCTCCATGGAGATCCGGGCGCAGGACCACGCCCTGCTGCAGCCGATGTTCACCGCGACCCTCAAGAAGGACGGCGCCAACGTGATCCCGCAGCTGGGCAAGACGCTGGACCCCGCGACGGTCGCCCCGCCCGTCACCCCCTTCAAGTGATCGGACACCTCCCGACGTGATCAACGCAGAGGCCGTCGGCTGGAGGGTCGGCGGCGCGCAGATCCTCGACGACGTCTCCCTGACCGTGGGGGCCGGTGAGCTGCTCGGCATCATCGGCCCCAACGGGGCGGGCAAGTCGTCGTTCGTCAACATCCTCAGCGGGGTGACCAAGCCGTCCAGCGGGCGAATCGTGCTGCGGGGCAAGGAAGTCACCCGTGCGAGCGCGACGCGGCGCGCGCGGATGGGGCTGGCACGGTCCTTCCAGACGTCCGCCCTCTTCGACGGGCTGACGGCGGGGGAGAACGTGCGGCTCGCGGTCCAGGCAGCGGGAGGCGCCGTGCTGTCGCCGTTCCGTGGCGCCGGGTCCGCGACGTCCGAGGTGATCGACTCCCTGCTCACCCGAGTGCGTATGCCGGGTCGCGCGCGAACGCTGGCCCGTGACCTCTCGCACGGCGACCGTCGCAAGCTCGAGCTGGCCATGGCGCTCGCCTCGGAGCCGGCCGTGCTGCTCCTCGACGAGCCGATGGCCGGCGTCTCGGCGGAGGACGTCGACGGCCTGACCGAGATCATCGGCGAGGTGCGCGACTCGGGGGTCGCGGTGGCGATGGTGGAGCACCACATGCACGTCGTGCTCGGACTCGCCGATCGGGTCGCCGTCCTGCACCACGGCCAGCTGCTCGCCGTGGGCGCGCCGACCGAGGTGACCGGCGACGAGCGGGTCCAGCAGGCCTACCTGGGAGAAGCACTGTGACGCAACGCGGCCCATCACCCGATGCGACCGGAACGACCGGCCGCAGCAGCAGCGCAAAGCCGATGCTCCAGCCGACTCCGGTCCTCGAGATCGAGGACCTCCACGTGCGCTACGGCGGCTCCCACATCCTCCAGGGCGTGGGCTTCGACGTGCCGGCGACCGGTGTGACCGCCCTGCTCGGACGCAACGGCGTCGGCAAGACCACCACACTGAAGGCGATCATCGGGCTGGCACCGCGAACCGGTCGGATCCTTCTGCACGGCAAGGAGATCCAGCGGTTGGGGACTGCACGGATCGTCCGCGGTGGCATCGGCTACGTCCCCGAGGACCGGGAGGTGTTCGGCGGCCTCACCGTCGAGGAGAACCTCCGGCTCGTCGACCCCGACCGCGGGGTCGACGCGCCCGTGGTCGAACGGCTCTTCCCCGAGCTGGTCCGGCGACGCGGCCAACGCGCCGGGACGCTCTCCGGCGGCCAGCAGCAGATGGTCGCCCTGGCCCGGGTGCTGCTGCGCGAGAACTCGCTCCTGCTCATCGACGAGCCGACGAAGGGCTTGGCCCCCAAGCTCGTCACCGAGGTCGCCGATGTGCTGGCCGAGGTGAGCCGGACGACGCCCATCCTCCTCGTCGAGCAGAACCTGCCGCTCGTGCGCCGCATCGCCGACCGCGTCGTCGTCCTCGACGCCGGTCAGGTCGTGCACCGTGGCGCGGCGGCAGAGCTCGTCGCCGACGTGGGGCTCACGCGTGAGCTGCTCGGGGTGTCGATGCGACGGGAGGGCGCAGCGTGAGCGATCTCGTCCTCATCCTCGTCACGGGCCTCGGGCTCGGCGCCCTCTACTTCATCGCGGCCAGCGGCCTCAGCCTCATCTACGGCCTGATGGGCGTGCTCAACTTCGCCCACGGCGCCTTCATGACCGCCGGTGCGTATGCCGCGTGGCTCACCATGGGTGCCCTGCCCGCCGGCTGGCCGGTGGCCGGCCGGCTCGTGGTCGGCGTCCTCGTCGCGGTCGCCGTCGGTGGCCTGGTCGGCCTGGTGGTCGAGGTCGTGCTCATCCGGCCGCTCTACCGCCGGCACATCCAGCAGGTCCTCGTCACGGTCGGGCTCTCGCTGGCGGGAGTCGCTGCGGCACAAGGCGTCTGGGGAGCCGACCCGCGGCCGGTCGACAAGCCGGCCTGGATGAGCTCCACGACCGACCTGCTCGGTGCCCGGCTCCCGAACGACCGCCTGGTCTACCTCCTCGTCGCCCTCGCGCTCTTCGGCGGCCTCCTCGCCCTGCTGCACCTGACCCGTCTCGGCCTCGTCATCCGCGCCGGCGTCGAGAACCGCACGATGGTCGAGGCCCTCGGCATCGACGTCCACCGCACCTTCACGCTCGTGTTCGCCATCGGCGGCGCCGCCGCCGGGCTGGCCGGGGTGCTCTACTCGCAGTACGCCGGGGCGGTGTCGCCGGCCCAGGGCGGCTCGCTGCTGATCTTCGCCTTCATCGTCGTCGTGATCGGCGGCATGGGCTCGCTCACCGGGACCGCCGTCGCCGCGGT
>Ga0308173_10000549_pt1 | contig 16268 bp, 15 predicted proteins | sample PhyPR1_FD_203716 | JGI IMG/M metagenome (GOLD analysis project Ga0308173, IMG submission 203716) | Soil microbial communities from UC Gill Tract Community Farm, Albany, California, United States - DLSLS.P.R1 | ecosystem: Environmental > Terrestrial > Soil > Agricultural land | place: USA...
TCGATCCCGTAAGTCTGAACAGTAAAAGTGGCATTGACGGGATTAAGCGGGTACCGGGCGATCCGGGATTTGAATACAAGTCTATTTACTGGGACAACAGCCCGTTTGCCGCGATCTACCCGATCGCAATAGACCCTCCGCTTCAGAGCGATCGGATGTTTGCTCAAAAGGCTACGTTTACAATTCATGGTCGCGACCCAAAATCGTTGGGAGCTCAGTGCCCTGATTCTGTGCAAAAAGTTCTTCTGCCTTCGTCGGCAAAACCAGCAGCACGTGAGTTTCTGGAACACGCAGCACTCGACGCGTATTCCATCTATCCTGACATCGTTGGAATGGCACGCCATATCCGAAAAAAGCATCTCGATATGTAAGTCATCAGTCCCCCGTATTCACATACGCCAGCGCCGATGGCCGAAACCCTAATGAGAGAATCTGAACTAATCACGTCGTGATTATCATTTGGTTATGAGTACCCGAATATTTGTCTCCTACGGACGGGAGGATTTGACCCTGGTTCGGACGATTGTAGCTTTCCTAAAAAGTGCAGGCTTCGACACCTGGTTCGATAAAGAAAACTTGTTAGCTGGGCAAACCTGGCAAAAGGTAATAGAGGCGGAAATCGAAAATGCGCGCCTCCTGCTCGTTTGTATGTCGAGTCATTCCGTGGACAAGACGGGGTTTGTCCAGAAGGAGATGCGCTTGGCTGTGAAGCAAGCGGAGCTTATGCCTGATTCTAAGGTATTCATTATTCCTGTGAGGCTGGACGAGTGTTCAATACCCGCCGACCTTAAGAAGTGGCATGCATTGGATCTCCGCGAGGATAAGGCCTCCTTCAAGTTGCTCGAAGCAATCCAGAACGGTACGGGCGACGCTGCAAGGGCGCCGTTATCGGAACATCAGGCCCTAACGGAAGCCGTTGTGGCTTACAATTTGCTGTTGCAATCGAGCACACCCAGTAAGTCAATCCTCGGCGAATCTGCTCTCGATCTACTAAGAGTGATCGAGGAAGAGCCTGATCCTCAACAGCGGGGTATCGTGGAAATTTGCGAGGAAATACAACCCGGATACACACATTTTTTTCCTCGGATTCAGTACGCAGGCAGCGCCGGTAGTTGGAAAGCGCGTCCTTTCCGGGAGGCGCTTCGGGAACTAGTGACTGCTGCTTATCTCTATCCTGCGGAAGAGAATCCAAGTACGAACACGCGCACTTACGAATATCGTATCTCGAAATAGTGTTTCCGCCCGGTTTGCCGTTATCGCGGAGCGGAACACGGCCTTCGTCTAGTCGAGTTTTAGCCCAACATTAACGCGTGTGCTATTGCCAGTGATGAGTTGAGCGCGACAGAGCATCTTCTCTGCTTAAGTCCAGTCACGATGGCAGTGGTGGCACTTCAATTCCGCCTTCACCGGCAAAGGATTAAGTTTTGCAATTTGACCGGATGGGCGAGACATCGGAACCGCTTTTTTCGCGCACAAGGCCCTCGCGATGAACCGCACTATCCCTCGTTATCAGACCTCCTCAACTGCTTTCAGTCCTCGCCACTTTTTGCGAAAGAAACTATTGACGGGTTCAGCGAACCGGCGAGCACCGTGCCGCTATCACACACCTTCACGACTCCTCATGTCTTGCCACTTTTCGTGCAAGATCCGGTTAGCGCCCTCCATTGCCGGAAGTATGGACAAACCACCCACGCAGCAATACTGTCCCATGTGGCGTTAGACCGCATCACAGTGCGCGCGTTCTCCTTCATTATTTTGCTGGCTGCGACGGTCATTAGTGGCTGCGATCGACCCCAGGCACCGGCGACATTTGATGCGACCGCCCGGAACTTAGTGAGAGACTATTCTGCGGACGGGACTCTCCAGTTGGTCACGTGGTTCCATTCTGGTGGCGCTTTGCTCGGCAAATTCCAATATTCTAACGGCGCGCCAGAGTTGCTGACGTGGTTCGGTCCTGATGGGACACTGCTCGGCACGTTCTACTATTCTAACGGCTTGCCAGATCACGCAGATTATTTTGATGACCAGAAGCGTGTCCGCCGCACCATGCTTTACCGGGCTGATGGCACAGCGAAGACAAGTCGTGAGCTTGACGAGCACGGCAAGCTCGTAATCGAACTGCCGTTAGATGCGACCGGTGCGCCGATCTGCAAGACAACCCCACAGCAGCCGGTGGCGACCAAAGACGTCGTGGGGACATGGTACTATGGAGGCATGGTGCCGGGCAGCACCTCCGAGCTTACTTTAGATCCAAACGGTCAATTCTCCCTGGTTCACCGCGGCGCGGGCCCTGTCTTCACCAACGGCGGATGCTGGTTTCTTACCCGCGATGCGCGTCTCATGCTTGACACGCTTTACCCGATCACCCGGTACGGGACAATAGAGGCACCAGGCAATGCCCGAGTTACCTCCTGGGGCTTTGTCAGATTGTCCAGCAATTCAGTCGCGCCTCTGGGCGGTGACTCGTCGGACCCCCGCCATTGGGCGGTCATGTCGAGAGACACAGCCCTGCCCCTGCCGGAAGCAGTCGCACCCAGAGGCGAGGGACCACCCCGGCGCGGCAGGGTCGCCATGATTGCGGTCTTAACCGTTTTGCTCTGCGTGAGCGCCGGGCTGCTTTCGTGGAAGACACTGAGAATACTACGGGCGTACATACCTAGCAGGTCCATCCGGTCGAGCGCGGCATCGGCCATCTTGCCGGAGATCGAGCTCCTCCGGCATAGCCCCCCTTCAGGCGTGCCCATCCGCGCTCGTCCGACACCCGCTCACAACTGGCTACTCGCTACAGCGAGGCAGGTTGTCGCCCGTCTCTCGTATTTCCGGACGCGAAAGAACCCGGTTTCTCACGCTGATGAAACGCCACATCACCACGGCTAACCCGTGGAGGCGCCGATGCGCGACGTCAAAAATCCGTGTTATCCGTGAAATCCGTGGTTAAAAATTCCTCTCCGGATTAGCGTTATGCCAGCCCAAGGTTTGGCTCAGCGCAGATTAGCGGTTTCCAATTTTGGAGCTTAGCGTTTCTCTGGAGCTTGGATGTTGGAGTTTGGAGTTTTGACCTCCGCCTGCTCCGGACCCCGCGGCAATCAATGCAGCTTCATCCTGATTCGTCCTCCCATCCGGCAGTATCTCCCCACGTCGGGATAATTCGAACATGGTGTCTTTGCTGATGGCGTTGGCCTGCCAGGCGAATGGCCAAAGCAGGCGAGGGGCTGGGGTGGTGATGCTCCTGCGTCGCCCGCTGCGCGGAGATGGTGGTTTGATGTAGGACGTTTGACCCAGGGCGGCGCTCCTTCGTCGCTTGCCCTGGGCTACAAATATGTCACCCCGCTGGGGTTTTCGGAATGGATGGGGGTTGCCGGCTTCCGGGGGTCTCGATGGTCGACCCCCGGCTAATTTCTGGCAACCCTCCGGGTTTCGTCCTTCCATTCCGGCAAAATCTCTCCATGTCGGATCAAACTCGAACGTCCTATCCTTGCTGGTCGCCCACGCCTGGCACGCCGCTGCCAAGCCCCTCAGAGGTATTTCGGTTTTACCTTTTAGAAGTTCCCCCGCTCTGGTCCAATAGCCTGATGAGCTCAGCGGGTTCATCCCGGGGACGTTTGGATACGACCCCAGATTGGGATCATATCCAGATCGGTATAATCACTGGTTAACCGCCATTACACGCCATGAGCATTCGAGCATACGCTTTGGTTGATTACCGACTGCCTGATTATGGTGACCAGCCTGCGGTGGTTTCACGTCTCGCTCCGAGTTTACCGAACGCACGCGCCGTCGGTGAGTATTGGCGTTTGGCCGATCCTGATTATCCAGTTGACACCGCCGAAGGTTGGACGGCTCGCCTCGTGCATAATCCTCCAGAGGACGATTTTCTGCGCTATCATGGGCCTGGCGGATTCTCGATTGCGTTCGGTGAGCGTGTCGCACGGGTGAGCGGCATCTGTCGTTGGAGTGGTTTCGTCACGATACGTCGGTTGCAGCAGGTCCATGCTACCGCATTCCGAAGTATCGCTCGTGCTCTTGGCGGCACACGCATAGTTCTGATTCCAGAGTATGACCCGGTGAATGATATAGGCCTCTACGGTAATGGGTCATTGGGCGAGTGCATTGACTTGCTTCAGCAGCGTTGGGGTGCGCCGCATCCCACCACAGATATTGTCACTGACGACGTCGAGGTCTATTATCGTCGCCAGTCTCCGGTTTGGTATGTGGAGACCCTCAGCCATGACGGCTAACACCACCATGCAGCGGAGGCGAGCCAGCCGTTCACGTCGGTCACAACTCGGACGCCCTTGGCGGCCGGCTCGCACCGCTGATGGTAAACGTGAGGGGCGTTGCGCATGAAAGCAGCACCGAGTCCTTCTCGGCGAAAGCGCATCCTGGCGTGGATCGTCCGCGCGGTGTGTCTGTCCGTCATTCTGGCCACGTGCGACATGTGGACGGCGATGGAGTATAGGTGCACTTTTTTCAGCACGAACTCATGGAAGATGAGGGACGGTGGCAGCACTGGGCACACAGGTTTTCTCTACAGTCTGGTATTCTGGCGCAGAATGGACGGCGCGGCTTACGGTCCAGAGGTGTGGTTTTGGTTCAGCCCATTCGTCCTGGACGCCGCCCACAAACACATGAGGGTTCGTTTGTTATGGCAGGATTGACCCCTAACGAGCGCAGTGGAGTGGCCGCCGGGGCGACGCTCTGTTTGCATGTCCGGCGTCTGCGGCCCGGCGCCACTCACCACGAGCGGTAGGTCGCTACGATGCCAAACCTCAGCCAGCACGCGTGTTTTAGTTGCCGGAAGGTTTTCAAGAAACCGCACGACTATTTGCGCACTCCGACTGTTCGCCGATGTCCGCAGTGCGGCCGGGAGATGGTCGCGATGGGCTACAAGTTTCGAGCACCGAGGTCCGACGATGGTGTTTTGGTCTAGGACGTTTGACCCAGGGCGGCGCTCCTTCGTCGCTTGCCCTGGGCTACAAATATCGCCCCGCCGGGGTTTTCGGAATGGATGGGGGTTGATGGTTGAGAGTTGAGGGCAGGCTTCCCAAGCCGGCCACGAGTGAGATTCCCGATGAAAGAAGGTTGGAAAGATTCTGGCACCCCTCCAGGGTGCAGGATTGTTTTCTGCCGGTTTCCGGGGGTCTCGATGCTCGACCCCCGGCTAATTTCTGACAACCCTCCGGGTTTCGTCCTTCCATTCGGCAGTATCTCTCCATGTCGGATCAAACTCGAACATGGTGTCTTTGCTGATCGCGTTGGCCTGCCAGGCGAATGGCCAAAGCAGGTGAGGGGCTGAGGTGGTGATGCTCCTGCGTCGCCCGCTGCGCGGAGATGGTGGTTTGATGTTGGACGCTTGACCCAGGGCGGCGCTCCTTCGTCGCTTGCCCTGGGCTACAAATATGTCGCCCCGCTGGGGTTTTTGGAGTGGGTGGGGATTGGTGGTTGAGAGTTGAGGGCGGCTTCCCAAGCCGGCCACGAGTGAGATTCCCGATGAAGGAAGGTTGGAAAGATTCTGGCGCCCCTCCAGGGTGCAGGATTGTTTTCTGCCGGCTTCCGGGGGTCTCGATGCTCGACCCCCGGCTAATTTCTGGCAACCCTCCGGGTTAGCAAGCACGAGCACGGCGGTTACGTGAAATCGATTATGTGGACGACATCGGCCGAAGGTCGGCTTCCCGCCCGCGTGCCTCCCCAGTTCGTTGCGATGCTCCTGCGTCGAACGCTGCGCGGGAGGGTGTTGCGGTGGCGGACGTTTGACCCAGGGGTGCAGGATTGGTTTCTGCCGGTTTCCGAGGGTCTCGATGCTCGACCCCCGGCTAATTTCTGGCAACCCTCCGGGTTAACAAACACCAGCACGGCGGTTACGTGAAATCGATTATGTGGACGACATCGGCCGAAGGTTGAGCGTTGAGGGTTGATCGTTGCCTATGAGAGCCGCCTCATCCTGATTCGTGCGCCCATCCGGCAAAATCTCCCCACGTCGGAAGAGTTCGAACATGGTGTCTTTGCTGATGGCGTTGGCTTGCCAGGCGGACACCACGGCGGCTAAGTCCTGGGCGGTCATGCCGGCGAGGCCGAAGTCGTTGTTCAACTTGATTGTGACTTCGGATTTGGTCAGGCCGGTCGGGAGGGCTTCGGTGGAGTTCCACCAGTAAACCCAACGGAGAACTTGAGTCAGGGATTCGCTGACGCTGGCCGCGATTGCGCTGAGGACGCTTTCTTCGCCGCTTTGACGGAGTCGGATGGCTTCGGCGGTTTCGCCGACTTTCTTCTGGTCTTGCAGGAGCCGCGAACCGAGCACAGCCAGGAGCCTTTCGTCGCGATCCATCGCACGCTCGAAACTGGTCAGGCCCTGGCCGGTGAATTCCAGGTAGCCGGCAGTTGCGCCGGGCTTGTCGGACATCCACGCCGTGCTGGAACCAATGCGCAGGGTCGCGCTCTTATCGAAGCCACTCACCCAGGCGGTGGGCAAAGCAGTGAAATGCAGGCCGTGCTTGTAATCGGCATCCAGGCGGTAGTGGTCGAGGTTGACGGCGATGACGTCCTGGAGTGGGAGTTTGTCGATGGCGGGGCGGGAACCCTCGGCGCTCCGCGCGGTGGCGTTGAAGAAGGCGGCACGTTTGCGGTAAGCCAGGAACTCCTCATCGGTCTGCGAATCCAAGCGGGGCAAATATTTCTCGCCGCCGGATTTGACGGCGTTTTCGCCGGAGAGGACGTCGCGGGCGCGGAGCCAGTCGGGGAGCGCGGCGTCGTAGTCGGGGTGGGTCGAGTTTACGGGCATGGGTCAAAACTCCAAGCAGGAAAAACCATTAACCACGGATGGGACAGGATGTACGCGGATCAAGAAGCTCAACAGAAGCACACGAAGGGAACAAAGGTCCGAGCCGGACTGGCCTTCAACCGCTAAGCCAAGCCTTGGCCTGGCATGACGCTGATTTCCGCTCATCCGGAGGGGAAAACGGAAGGGATGTTTTAACCACGGATTACACGGATTGACACGGATGGGGGACTTGAACAGAAGAGAACAAAGAGAACGAAGGTCGGAGCCGGAATTTTTAACCACGAAATGGGCTTGCTTCGAAAAAACGGACACAGAGGTTGTGTGGGAGCATTAGTTAATTGTTTTGGTTTTCGAAGTCAACCGGGCAGAGATAATTGAGGGAGCTATGGAGGCGGCGTCGGTTATAAAAAGCTTCGATAAAATCGAAGATGGCCAAGCGAGCCTCCTCGCGGGTTTTGAAGCAGCGGCGATAGATGAGTTCCAGTTTGAGAGTGCTCCAGAAGGAAGGCCGGGCGAGGACGCCTGGCGTTTGACAACTCTTATACACGGTCCAGAGGGATATACGGCTCGGGAGGAAGCTCTGCGCGGATCCGATCGCCTGGCTCAACTATTCCACCCATCACCACCACACCCATAATGCCCGCTCTCCGGACAATCTTTCCCTCCTTGTCGCGAGAGAGAACCGCGGCCATCAGCCCAGGCTGGAAATGGTCGAGTTGTGCGCAAGGATTTCTCAATCCTTTCACTTCAACGACTGCTTCCGCTCCGAGGTGCAACCGCGCGCCCCTTGGAAGGCGCAGTAACTCGATCCCGCGTGTCGTGATATTCTCGCCCATATCGCCCGGAAAAACGCGAAAGCCGGAAGCCATCAGCTCTTCCTGTAACTCAGCGTGCAGCAGATGAACTTGTCGTAAGTTCGGCTGCGTCGGATCAACTGCCACCCGAGAGCGGTGTTTGACTGTCTGACCTCCGTGCGCATCCCCTTCCACTCCAAACCCAGCGACCAGACGAATCCGCTCTTGCTTCTTTTTACTAAAGGTGTGTGACCCGCTTCGATTAACTGAGAGTACGGTGCCGGTGAGTGTCATTTTTTATGCCTGCGAGACGGACTCCCGGAGATGGCTGAGGAGGTGCCGGATCAAGTTTCCGCCTAGCTGCTCAGCTTCAGGCTGGTGATATGCACTGACCTGTTCTGCTGTCATGCCCAAAACTATCGCTGAACTGGGTTTAGCTGTCCAGCGGCCCTCGTCCGTGCTTCCCGCCGAACCGTCCGGGGACCTGAAATCAACAATTAGAGTTTGCTCTTTAGGCGCGGCACTCTCCGTGGTTCAATCCGCTCGTGCCGAAACAAAATCCGATCATTGCTGCGCTCGACATTCCGAACGCGGAAGCCGCGCTGAAACTGGCAAACGAAATCGGGCCGAGCGTCGGCGCGTTCAAAATCGGCAGCGAACTGTTCACCTCGGCGGGGCCTGATTTCGTCCGGCGCATTCGAGGCTCCGGCGCGGCGGTTTTCCTCGACCTCAAGTTTCATGACATTCCGAATACGGTGGCAAAGGCGGTGGCGGCCGCCACGCGCCTCGATGTCCAGATGCTCACGATTCATGCCAGCGGCGGCTCCGAGATGATGCGGGCGGCACTGGAATCCGCGCAAACGGCGGCCCGTGACGCGGGGGTAACCACTCCCCTGCTCCTGGGAGTCACGGTTCTCACCAGCAGCAACAGCCAAACCCTGGGGGAAATCGGCTGCGAATCAGATGTGCCGAAGCAGGTCGAGCGGTTGGCGAAACTCGCGGTGGAGTCTGGACTGCGCGGCCTGGTGTGTTCTCCGCTGGAGATCAGCTTGCTGAGACACGTGTTGGCGGCAGAGATCCAACTCGTCACGCCAGGCATTCGGACCGGCGCGGAAAAGGGAGATGACCAGAAGCGGACGCTCACTGCAAAGGAAGCGCTCGCAGCCGGCGCAAGCTGGTTAGTGATTGGCCGGCCGATTTACGCGGCATCCAACCCACGGGCGGCCGTGGAGGCGATTCAGGAAAGCCTTAGTTAAACTTGATCGGTCAGCTCGATCCGATCAGTCCGCTCCCGTTTCACACTCACGACTACCGGTTCCCTTACGTCCAGCACATACCCTTCCAATTCCATGGCTCGATGCTTTGCCGTGTGCTCTTCCAGGACTTTCCGCCGCGCCGCAGCACCGATGCGCTGGCTTTCTTCTTCGCTGATCTCTTTTAAGTATTGCAGCGTCGTATCGGCGCAATCCGAAACGAGTATCTCACTGAACGGCGAGAGAAGCGTCTCCAGCCCCTCACAACGATCGCTGATGATTGGAATCCCACAGGCGGCTGCCTCTAATAACTCCATGCTCGGCGCAGATCCTCCGTCAATCATGTCCGCGCACGCGATATTCAGGGCAAACCTTTGTGAGTTATAAAACGCGCGACGTTTGGCGGCAGAGAGACGCGTGAAGCGTTTCACGTTCCGCGGCCATTGCAAACTCCTCGGGTAGTGCGCCCCGGCCACGGCGAAGCGCCCTTTCGGCCATTTCCGCGCGGGCTCCACCAATAGCTCATCCAACGCCGGTTGGCAGTCCTCCCGATAGGGAGTGATATAGCCCAGGTCCCATTTCAATTGCCGCTTTTCAGGATAATAGAGGGTCGCATCAACCGAACAAAACAGCGGCCGCGCCATGGGCGAGCCGTATTTCTCCTCGAGCAATCGCAAAGCCGGTCCTCCGGTAAACGACAGGTACATCTGGTACTTTGGAATCAAATCCGCCGTTACATAATCCAAATTCCCTTGCACCAGCTTCGCCAGCGTCACCGGCGTATCGAAATCATAAAAAGCCGTCACCCCCTGCGCAATCCGCGTCACCCATTCCCCGGCCGCCACTCCCTCGTGGACATGCGAGGTTACCACAACCAAATCCGCATCCCGAACCGCTCCCGCAAAGCGCTCCTTCAACTGCGTGAATCTCCCACGTAGCAAAAGGACCTGATGCCCACGCGCCCTCAATCCTTTACTCAGGCTGCCATAGGTACTCCCGTCGCCTCCCAGGATCACTACTTTCAAGGTCCGTGGCTGGTCGTCCCCCTTCGCTTCTGGTTGATTGCCGATCCGCTGATGTCCGGGCAATGTCCCGTCAATCTCCCGCCATGTCCCGCCTGACGCGCTCACCCGCACACGTCCTCCGAAGTTCTTCCAATTGTTCCAAAAAGGGTGTTTTCCATGCGCGCCATTTAAGGCGATTGCCCAATCGAATTGAATGGGGTCATACGCTCAAAAATGTGGTTGCTACATGGCAACCTCCTCGTACGCAATCACCCCAGCCCGGCTCTTCCTACCAGAGCGCCCGCTCCTCTGATGGAGTAGAAAGTTCCTATTCCGTATACCTCTGCGCGATCGGAATCCGCCGGCCAACACCGAAGGCCTTGCTGGTTACCTTGAGCCCAGGCGCGGCCTGGCGTCGTTTGTATTCATTGAAATCAATCAGGCGCACGACGCGGCGGACGGCCTGTTCATCGAAACCGGCTTTGATCAAATCGGACGCGGAGCGGGATTCGACGACGTATTCGTTGAGAATCGCATCCAACAAGTCGTACGGAGGCAGCGAATCCTGATCGGTCTGATTCGGGCGCAACTCAGCCGAGGGCGGCTTGGTGATTGAATCGGTTGGGATAATCTCGCGTTCCCGGTTCACCCATTTAGAGATGCTATAAACCATTGTCTTCGGCACATCGCTGATCACCGCGAGGCCGCCGCACATGTCACCGTATAAAGTGCAATAACCGACCGCCAATTCGCTTTTGTTTCCGGTGGTCAGCAGCAAGGAGCCGAACTTGTTCGACATGGCCATCAGAACAACGCCGCGCAAGCGAGCCTGGATGTTTTCTTCGGTGGTGTCCTCCGCTTTGCCGGCGAAGATGTTTTTCAATTGGCCCCTCGCCGCTTCGAACATGGGCTGAATCGGGACGACGTCGTATCGGATCCCGAGATTCTCCGCCAGCTTGCGGGCATCATCGAGACTGCCTTGCGACGAGAACTGCGAGGGCAACGATACGCCTCTGACATTCTCTTTCCCCAACGCTTCTACGGCGATGACGGCGGTCAGCGCTGAATCAATGCCACCACTCAACCCGAGAAGGGCGGACTTAAACCCGCACTTATGCATATAGTCGCGGAGCCCGAGCACCAAAGCTTTGAACACTTTCTCTTCGTCGGGCATGTGGACACGCTCAATGGAAGGCGCGGTTTCGAGGTCCACGACGACGAAGTCCTCCTGGAACATTTTGGCTTCGGCGATCAGTTCGCCGCGGGAATTGAAAGCGAGGCTTGCCCCGTCAAAGACGAGTTCGTCGTTGCCGCCCACGAGATTACAATAAACGAGCGGCGCTTTGGCTTTCGCAGCCAGGCGCGAGAGCATTTCGCGGCGGACTTTGTTTTTGCCCAGAGACCAAGGAGAGGCGGAGACGTTGAAGATGAGCTTCGCGCCGGCAGCAGCCAATTGAGTGGCTGGATTCTGGCGATAGCGGCGATCGCGCCAGAAATCCTCGTCATTCCAAACATCTTCGCAGACGGTCAGGCCGATTTTGTTGCCTTTGAACTGAATCGGGCTGTTCTCAATCGCCGGCTCGAAATAGCGATCCTCATCGAAAACGTCGTAGGTCGGGAGCAGGGACTTGGTTCGGATGCTGACCACCTGCCCGTGCTGCATGAGGGCAACGCAGTTTTTGAACTCGCGTCCGGGGCGCGCTTCATTTTTGCCGACGAACCCGACGAGCAGCGCGGTTTCTTTGGTTTCTCTGGCCATGCGCTCGAGGGACTCGATGTTGCCGCTCACGAAACCGCTTTTATAAAGCAGGTCCCGGGGAGGATAGCCAGTAGTAGCCAACTCGGGCACGAGCACTAAATCGACACCTTCCGCGACGCCCCGATTGTAGGCGGCGAGGATTTTGGCCTCGTTGCCGCGAATATCGCCAACCGTCGTATTGATTTGCGCCAGCGCAACTTTCATCCACCCAAGCCTGCGAGAGCCCCGCCGTTTCTTCAAGTTCAATCAGCCCAGGGGCAGGTGAGAGGTGACTTGGTCTGAGGCGGGCGAGCAACTCGCCCGCAGGGATGCCGGGGGGTCCCCCGGGAGGAGGTCAACAAACTTTGTGAGCACGCAATTCGCGGATTTTGTCGCGGAGTTGGGCGGCTCGCTCGAATTCCTGGCGGTCGATGGCGCGGCGCAATTGCTGCTCGAGCTTCTCCATCTCTGATAACGGGCGATGTTTCTGAATTTGTTCGGATAGCTCGCGCATGGCGGTCAGCGAACGTTCGCGTTCGAAGACGAAAGTTTCATCGTCGAGTTCATTGAGGGCTTCGATCTTAGCGATGGCTTCGTTGGTGATCGTGAGGGCTTTCTCGTAGGAAGGTTTTTCGAGAGCCAGCATGGCCGCGGCGCTAGCGTTTACCCGGATGATGTAGGGACGCCATTTTTCCAGGAATTGCTGGTCCTCAGTCCGGCCGGCGTGCTGATGGACAAGGTCGAAAACCCGGAGGTTGCGGGATGTATCACGAAGAGTGCGGGCCCAATCGCGCAATTGAAAAAGACGGACATAGCGGAAATAATAGAGGGTGCCTTCATTGAACAACTCGGCGCACTCTTCGGGGCCAAGCTGGAAATCGCTTTCTTTTCCGTCGGCAATGGCCTTGTCGAGGCGCTGCTGATAATAGGCCAGGGAGGATTCCATACCGTGGGGCCGGGTTCCATCGGGACGGCCATCCATCTCGTACTGCTCGAGGCCGACAGGGGTGCGCACCTGTAATATTTCGCGACCGTCAGCACCGCGCATCACGCGGGCGTCGTTTTCCGGGTCGTATGGCCACTCGTTGAGGGCTTGTCTCAGGTCAATCACAGTCAGATACCTATTAGCAATATGGGGTTTTTCTTGCGGGACGCAATGACGCGAATTGCCCAAAAGGGGTATGGGAGGTACTACCACGGGGTTTTCGGGTTCGCACGTGCTGCGGTTGGTCTCGAGGACGGACACAGCCGCGGTCCGGGGGAATGAATGGGATTGATTCGCGGCCACCGGCATCTAGGCTGCGGGAATGCAGTCATTGCCATTGAACGAGCTCATCCCGGTTTTGCAGGTCGCGGTGGGGCCGGTAATCCTGATTTCCGGCGTGGGCCTGGTACTGCTCTCGTTGACGAACCGTTTTGGCCGTGCGGTGGACAGGTCCAGGTTGCTGGCGCGCGAGATGCGGGAGCTTTCGGCCGAGGACGCCGCGCGATTGGCGCCGCAGGTGAAGATACTGTTTCGGCGCGCAGGGTTGATCCGGCTTGCGATCACTTTAGCCGCATTAAGCCTGCTGCTGGCGGCAGTGCTGATCATTGTGCTGTTTGTCAGCGCGGTTCTGAAGTTGGAAGTTGGGCTGCTGATTATCCTGCTGTTCATCTGCTGCATGCTGTCGCTCATCGGTTCGATTTTTGCGTTTATGTGGGACATTCACCTTTCGCTCGTCGCTTTGAATCTGGAATTGGGAGCCGGCAAGAGAATTGAGCCGTGATGCTGTCGAAACGACCCCTCGCCCCTACCCTGTCCCCGTCCGACGCGGAGAGGGAGAAGACAACGTGCAGCTTGGTTACGAGTTAAAGGCAAAAACTATGGCGCGTGTTGTCCTTGACAAGCTGAGCAAGACGTTTCGCGCGCCGGGAGGGGCGCTGATAGAGGCGGTAAAAGATGTTTCGCTTACGGTTGGGGACGGTGAATTCGTGGTGATCGTCGGTCCTTCGGGATGTGGGAAAACGACGACGCTTCGTTTGATTGCCGGGTTTGAAGAACTGGATAAGGGGACGATCTCAATCGATGGACAAACGATGAAGGGCATCCGGCCGAAGGACCGGGATGTCGCAATGGTTTTCCAACAGCACGCGCTTTATCCGCACATGAGCGCGTATGAAAACATGGCCCTGGGATTGAAGCTTCGCGGGTGTCCGAAGACTGAGGCGGACAAAAGAGTGCGTGAGACTGCCGAACTGCTTGGGCTGGCGGCAAATCTCGAGCAAACGCCGGAGACTTTGTCGGGCGGGGAGCGGCAGCGGGTGGCGCTGGGCCGAGCGATTGTGCGCAAACCTAAGGTGTTTCTGTTTGATGAGCCGCTGTCGAACCTGGATGGACCGTTGCGGCTACAGATGCGGGCGGAACTGGCGCGACTGCATCGGCGGCTTTCGGCGACGATGCTTTACGTCACCCACGATCAGGCCGAAGCGATGATTTTGGCAGACCGCATTGCGGTAATGCGCGCGGGCGCGTTGGAGCAAGTGGCGGCTCCGGATGAAATATACGAACGGCCGGCGAATATGTTTGTGGCGGGATTCTTTGGTACACCGCCGATGAATTTCTTTCCAGGGATTTTTGAGGAGAGGGCGGCGGGGATCGGTTTTGAGAGCGACGCCGATAACAGTAACGCGCCGATCTCATTTCAGCTCGAGGGCAAGGCGGAGGAACAGGCCAGGAAGCATGTCGGGAAAGGGATCGTTCTGGGTCTGAGGCCCGAGCACATTCAGATTGTGTCCGGCATGGCTGATCCCGACACGAACTCGGTTCAAGCGACAGTTGACGTAGTTGAACGTTTTGGGCCTGAGACGTGGGTGCACCTCAGGCGCGGCGGAGTTTCATTTATCGTGAGGTCGGTCCAACAATCGGTTCCGAAGGTGGGGGAGGTTGTGGGAGCGCGTTGCGATTTGGAAGTCGGGCATTTTTTCGAGAAGGGGACGGAGGGGAGGGTGTGGTGAGGACGAGGACGGGTTACTGGACGGATTGGACACTTAAGCTTGCGGCGAAGGCGTTGGTGCCTGAATTGAGCCAAATGACATTTCCGGAGCAGAGGGGTTGCTGGACCGAGGGGAAATTAAGCCAGCCGATCAAGAGCTCCGTGCCGTGATGAAATGAAAGATAGAAGGGAAAGTTGCCATGCTTATCCAGGGTGCTGCCGGTGGCGAAGGGGCGATCATCTGCGAGGGTTCCATGGACCGCGGCGTGGCCGCCTGGAGAAATTCGAGTTGAACCGGTAGCGACATTGGTTTGCGACGTGAGGAGGGTTGAGGACGCAGAACCGGCGGAAAACGGACCGCGCTCCAAAACAAATTGGCGCAAGCCAGCCTGTTGAGCCGGGTTCCGCCTCGCGTTGAAGACGTTGCGGCCTGCGACCAGAGCGGAAGACCATGATTGTGAACGCACCGTCCCGTAGACGTCGTCTGTCCCAAACATCAGGTCGAGCTGCAGTTCGAGCGTGATCGGGGCATTTGTTCCCCGCTGAAGAGTGAGGGTGACATCGCCTGCATCGTTGAACCAACCATGAAATCCGTGGCGTTGGCTGTTAACGACCAATCGGCCGGTGAAGGCACCCGAAGGCCGCACCGTCAACACCAGATAGCCGGAGGTTTGGATAGCTACACCGTTTTTTGCAGCAACCAATCCGGTGTAATTGCCAGCGGCAGAGGAGACCGGCAACGGACCGATGGGTGTCAGTGTGTTGGTCGAGGGCGGGTCGAGTTGGATGGAAAATTGGGTTGAGTTGGACCCGGGGTTGCTTTGGGCGCCGGGCACGCCGCTGGCGGCTGCAATGGCGCGAAAGGCGTTAACCCGACCGAAGCCAAAGGTGGTATCGTAACCCGCACTGCCGACGTCATCGGCGTTCGTTTCGAGCAGCGACACAATCTGCGAATTGGAGAGAAACGGGTTCGCGGCGGCGACCAGACCCGCCACACCGGCTACGACGGGGCTGGCGAAGGAGGTTCCGCGCCAGGAGCCATACGGATTGGTCAGGTCGCGATCAGTAGTCCAGATGTTGTCGCCAGGCGCCGCAAGGGCCACACCCAGGCCAAAGTTCGAAAAGCCAGCCAGCGAATCGTCCGGTTCGGTGGCAGACACTCCGACAACATGGTCGCAAGCAGCGGGATATTGCGGCGAGCTGCTGGCGTTGTTGCCGCCGGCTGCGACCACCACGACATTATTGCTCCAGGCATAATCGACCGCGCTTTGCAAAGTGGCAGATTCGGTATCCCCGGCGATGCTCATATTGATCACTCGGGCTCCGTAATCCACCGCGTAACGAATTCCATCCGCAACTGTCGAATACGCGGCGAAGCCTGAGGAGTCGACGACCTTGACCGGGAGAATGACACAGCCATAGGCAACACCGGCAACGCCGATGCTGTTGTTCCCCGCCGCGATGACCGTTCCGGCAACGGCAGTCCCATGCCCAAAATCGTCGGAAATGTCTGTGGTGTTGGCGACGAAATTGAAACCCGGAAGGATGCGGCCAGCGAGGTCTGGATGGGCTGTGTTCACGCCTGAATCAAGGACAGCGATGATGGTGTTGGTGGTGCCGATGGTATAGTCCCAGGCTTCCGGGGCTTGAATTCTTTCAAGGTGCCATTCGTTGCCAGAAGCGATGTAGCTGTCATTGGGGACAAAGGCGGCGCGCGCCACACCGTCGA
>Ga0308173_10000550_pt1 | contig 16265 bp, 8 predicted proteins | sample PhyPR1_FD_203716 | JGI IMG/M metagenome (GOLD analysis project Ga0308173, IMG submission 203716) | Soil microbial communities from UC Gill Tract Community Farm, Albany, California, United States - DLSLS.P.R1 | ecosystem: Environmental > Terrestrial > Soil > Agricultural land | place: USA...
GCATCACACAGGCACTACCGCATCACTCGTTGCGCGCGGTGCAGCTGCATCGCGCGACTTTCGAAGAACCCGTCCAACTCGACTCAAGGGTCAATCATGTTCTCCACCCAATTCATGCGGAATGCCGCGCGGGGGGCGCTCGCCCTTTTCGCCGCCATCGGGCTCGCCAGCGCGCCGGGATCGAGTTACGCCGATCCCGTGCCGTACAAGATCACGACGGGCCAGGAACGCGGGACGTATATCCAGATCGGCCAGGACTTGTCGAAGTACGTGGCCGAACCGGCCGGGATCGATCTGGAAGTGCTGCCGTCGAAGGGATCGGCGGAGAACGTGCAGCGCATGCGCTACGAACCGGGCGTGAAATTCGCGCTGGTGCAGTCGGACGTATATCAGGCGTATCTCGACATGGCGAACTCGGGCAACGCGGAAGCGGGCAAGATCATCCAGCCGCTGCGGCTCATCATGCCGCTCTATGACGAAGAGATTTACTTCGTCGTGCGCTCGGATTCGACGCTCAAGAACATCAACGAGATCAAGGGGAAGAACATCAGCGTCGGGCCGATAGGCAGCGGCACGGCGCAGTCGGCCGAGACGCTGTATCGGCTGATGTTCGGGGAGCCGATTCCCGATGCGAACGAGCAGCACTTCAACAACGAGGACGCGCTCGCGAAGCTGATCGTGCGGAAGATCGACGTCGCGGTGATCGTCGCGGGCCAGCCCGCCAAGCTGTTTCAGGACATGAACCCCGAATTGCTGCAGCAGATCAAGCTGCTGCGCCTCGATCCGTCCGCGCCCGAAACGGCGCGCGCCAAGCAGACGTATTTCCCCGCGACCATCCGCACGACGAGTTATCCGAACTGGATTCAGGAAGACACGCCGACGCTCACGGTGAAGGCGTTCCTCGTCACCTACGATTACGGCCTGCGCGGAACAGTCGGCGCGCTTTCGAAGTTCGCGGATTCGCTTTGCACGAACTTCGATACCTTGCAGGCGAACGGCCATCCCAAGTGGAAGCAGGTTCATCTCGAATTGCCGCCGCTCACGCGCGGCTGGAAGTACTATCCGCCGATCGAAAAGCACCTGCGCGCATGCATAACGCGACGCGCGGCGCTGGCGCAATCGCAGGGCTCGGCGCAAACCATCTCGGCGCACGGCACGGACGCCGCCGCGCAGAAGAAGAAATCGAACTGCACCGCGCAGGAGAAGTTGCTGCTGCTCTGCGATCAATAGCAGGCGGAAGCCGGAAGCTACGAGCGAAGCGACGGCATGAGCGCGGCGAGCCGGTTCATGCCGCGCTCGATCGCTTCGCCGCTCGTGCCGCCGTATCCGAACAACATGCCCTGCGTGAGCGGCTTGCCCGCATAAAATGCGCGAATGCCGTACAGCCCGACCGACGCCTCGCGCGCCGCCGTCACCACGCGCTCTTCCTGCCACGGCGCCGCCAGCCGCGCGACCAGATGGATGCCGGCCATCGCGGGCAGCGGCTCGAACCAGTGCGCGAGTTCGCCTGTCAATTGCCCGAGAAGAATCGCGCGGCGCTGCGCATACGCCTTGTGCATGCGACGCAGGTGCTTCGCGTATTCGCCATCCAGCATGAACGCGCCGAGCGCCGCCTGCGTGAGCAGGCAGCTATGTCCGTCGCAGATCTGCTTTGCGTTCCAGAGCGGCTCGCGCAACGTCGCGGGCGGCACGACGTAGCCAATCCGCAAGTCGGGGAAAAGCGTCTTCGAGAATGTGCCGACATACGCGACGAGCCCCGCGCGATCCAGACCCTTCAGCGATTCCACCGGCCGGCCTTCGAAGCGAAATTCGCCGTCGTAATCGTCCTCGACGATGACCGCGCCGCGCCTGGCCGCCCATTCGAGCAATTCCACGCGCCGGTCGAGGCTCATCGGCATGCCGAGCGGAAACTGATGCGACGGCGTCACGTAGACGAGCCTCGTATTGCGCGGCAGCTTGCTCACGACGATGCCGTGCTCGTCCACCGGCACATGCGCGATGCGCGCGCCCTGCGCGGCGAACAGCGCCCGCGCCGGCGGATAGCCGGGCTCTTCCAGCGCGACGACATCGCCCGGCTGAATGACCACGCGCGCGAGGAGATCGAGCGCCTGCTGCGCGCCCTGCGTCACGACGACGTCCTGCCAGTTGCACACGACCGCGCGGCTGAACGCCAGGTAACGCGCGATGCCAAGCCGCAATTCCTGCTCGCCCGCCGGATCGCGATACGACGCCACGCCGCTGCCCGAGCGCGCGTGCGTGCGCAGCGCGTGGTTCACGCAGCGGCGCCAGGCGTCGTACGGAAAGAGCGTCTTGTCGGTGACGCCGCCTTTGAAGTCGCAGTCGAGGGCTTCGCCGGCAGGCGGCATCGGCATGACCATGCGTTCGGGCATCTCGCGCCAGATGCCGGCGGCTCGCGCGCGTGCCGACGCCGGTTCGGGCCTCGCACCGGGCAGCCGCGCGAGCCCATCGGCGACGAACGTGCCGTCGCCTGCCCGCGTGCGCAGAAAGCCTTCCGCGATGAGCCGGTCGAACGCTTCGAGCGTCGTTTTACGCGAGACGCCGAGCTGCACGGCGAGATCGCGCGTGGACGGCAGGCGCGCATTCGCCGCGAGCCGCCCTTCGATGATGCCGGCGCGCAACTGGCCGTAGATCTGGCCGGTCAGGTCCCGGCGGCCGTGCAGGGTGATATGGATGTCCAAGGCGCTTTCAGCTTGTCAGTGACGGCGCGAAGCCTCGGACGTGGATGCGTCGCCGGCACGCCCAAATGCGCAATGATGGCTCACGGCCTGATGACGGGCAATCTCAACGCGTCGACTGGCGCGCGTTCGTCGCATATTGCGGATGCCTGCGATACGCCGACACCGACGTCCATTCCCGTGCCGTCGCGCCCGGCCACTCGCGAGGTTGCGGTGCGAGACCGCATTTCGCCACCGACTTCCGAACCGCATGGTGCCGCGCCCGGGAGCGCGCGTCCAGGCGGCGTTCCAGCGCGGCTGCCCCGGCGAACAAGTGATCGATGGCCGCGCCGAGCGCAGCCAGAATGCCGACACCCGCCATCCACCCGAACGCGATGCTGTTGAACGCACACGAAACGTACGCGCCGCCCGACATGGCCGCGACGAACACGAGCATGACGAGCGTAAACGGCGGACTTTCCTCATACCCGATGCGGCAACGAGGGCGGACTGTGCTGGCCGCCACGCACTGTTCCGATCCGTAAGCGTTCGCTGATACGTTCATCTTCGTTCTCCAGGCCGCCGATATGTGCGTCCGGACAACTTACGGAGATGAGAAGACGAACGATATAAGACCTATCCGAACAATACGCCGGGCTTTCAGCGATTGATGCTTCGCGCTACTTGGCCCCGACGAACTCCTGCATCTCGGCGCCGGTTTCGCCCGCCAGCGGCACGACGCCCGACGGTCCCAGCGCGCGGGGCTGCAACAGCAGCGCGACGAGTCCGCTCCATCCGGTCTGATGCGACGCCCCGACACCGCGCCCGTTGTCGCCGTGAAAATACTCGTGAAAGAGAACGAGGTCGCGCGAGCGCGGGTCGGCCTGCAACAGCGGATACGCTCCCATGACGGGCCGCTCGCCCTTCTTGTCGAGCAGAAAAAGCGAGGTCACGCGCCGCGCGAGTTCATCGGCGATCTGCGCGAGCGAGAACGTTTCACCCGAACCGGTCGGATACTCGACGCGAAAATCGTCGCCGTAATAGCGATGAAACTCCAGCAGCGATTCGATCAGCAGATAGTTCACCGGCATCCACACCGGCCCGCGCCAGTTCGAATTGCCGCCGAACACGCGTGAGGTCGATTCCCCCGGCTGGTACTGCACGCTGAAGCTCTCGCTGTTGTGATAGAAGATGAACGGCTCGTCGCGATGCACGCGGGAGAGCGCCCGCACGCCGTGATCGGAGAGGAATTCGGTCTCGTCGAGCATGCGCTTCAGAAGCGCTTTCATGCGATGCCCGCGCAACAGCGACAAGAGCACGCTATTGCCCTGCCCCGCGACATTCCAGCGCGATACGAGCCGCGACAAGTCCAGCCGATGCTCAAGGAACCAGTGCAGGCGCTCGCGCAATTCCGGCAGCGTGCGGTAGACGCTCGGCTCCAGCACATGCACCGCGAAGAGCGGAATGAGCCCGACGATCGAGCGCACGCGCATCGGCACGCTGGAGCCGTCCGGCAGACGCAGTTTGTCGTAGAAGAACTCGTCCTCGCTGTCCCAGAGACCCGTATCGCAGCCGTCCTCGCAGCTCACCGCTTCCGCGATATACAGGAAGTGCTCGAAGAACTTCACGGCAATATCGACGAACACCTTGTTCGCATACGCCAGTTCCAGCGCAATCCGCATGAGGTCGAGCGCGTACGCGGCCATCCACGCCGTGCCGTCGGCCTGATCGATATGGCCGCCCGTCGGCAGCGGCGACGAGCGGTCGAAGATGCCCACGTTATCGAGCCCGAGAAAACCGCCCTGAAAGATGTTGCGGTCGTCGGCGTCCTTGCGGTTGACCCACCACGAGAAATTGAGCAGCAGCTTGTGGAAGACCAGTTCCAGAAAATCGCGGTCGCCAACGCCCGTGATCGCCCGGTCGATTTCATAGACGCGCCACGTCGCCCAGGCATGCACGGGCGGATTGGCGTCGCTGAAAGCCCATTCGTAGGCGGGCAACTGACCGTTGGGATGCTGATAGCGGTCCTTCACCAGCAAAAGTAATTGCCGCTTTGCGAACTCGGGGTCGATCAGCGCGAACGCCGCCGCATGAAACGCGAGGTCCCAGGACGCGTACCACGGATACTCCCACTTGTCCGGCATCGACACGATGTCCGCGTTGCACAGATGCCGCCAGTCCCCGTTGCGCCCGAAGCGCCGCTGCCTGGGCGGCTTCGGCTGGAGCGGGTCGCCGTCGAGCCAGCGCGTCACGTCGAACTGGTAGTACTGCTTCGACCACAGCATGCCCGCGAGCGCCTGACGTTGCACGAGCCGTTGATCGGCATCCGCGATGTCGTGCTGAAGCGCGGCATAGAACTCGTCGGCTTCCGCGATGCGGCGCGCGAAGAGCGCATCGGCGTCGAGCGGCACCGCGTCGGGCGCGGATTCGGGACGCCAGCGCAGATAAACGGTCGCCTTTGCATGCGGCGCGAGTTGCAGATGCACGCGGGCAGCGGCGCGCGTGCCGGTATCGCGGCGAATCGCGTTTTCGTCGCCATGAACGACGTAATCGTCGAAGCCGTCCTTGAACGGGCCCGCGCCTTCATTGTGAAAGAGGCGTTTCACGTTGGTCTCGTTCTCGCAGAAAATCCATTCGACGTTCTCCGCATCCGGCGACCACGCGGTGACCACCATCGGCTCGTGGCCGAGGTGCCAACTAGCGACATACGACGCACCGTTCACCGTTTCCATCGTCAGCGAAGGCTTGCTCGGCGTCGGCTTCCACGACCACGTGTTGCGCGCCCAGATTTGCGGCATCACATCCAGCGCCGCGGGATGAGCCGCGCGATTTTCGATGCTCACGCGCATCACGATATCGTCCGGCGTGTGCTTGGCGTATTCCACTTGCACGTCGAAGTAGCGCTCGTCGTCGAATGCGCCGGTATCGAGCACTTCATACTCGGGCATGTCCGCGCCGCGCCGGGCGTTTTCATCGACGAGATCGGCGTAAGGAAACGCCGCATGCGGATACTTGTAGAGCATGCGCATGTACGAATGCGTCGGCGTGCCGTCGACGTAGAAGTAAAGCTCCTTCACGTCCTCGCCGTGATTGCCCTCCTGATTCGTGAGCCCGAAGAGGCGCTCCTTGAGAATCGGATCGAGACCGTTCCAGAGCGCAAGCGACACGCACCAGTTGAGCTTGTCGTCACCGAAGCCGGCGATGCCGTCCTCGCCCCAGCGATACGCACGGCTGCGCGCATGATCGTGCGGGAAGTACTCCCACGCGGTGCCGAACTCGCTGTAGTCCTCGCGCACCGTGCCCCACTGACGCTCGCTGAGATACGGTCCCCAACGCCGCCAGCGGGGATGATCGGTCGAATGCAGACGCGAACCTTCCACGGTCTGGATCTGATTGACGGTGCGCGTTTTCGCCATGGTGTCTCCTCGGTACGGCCTTCTCTGCTTTTGCGGAACGGCTAATTTAGCGCGTTTTCCCGACCCTTCGCCCGAATGACGCGTCACGCGCCGCCGAGCAGCTTTTCAATACGCAGCAATTCGGCGAGCGACCACGCCTGGAACGGCGTGCCGCCGGGCGTATGCGGCGCATCCCCGTCCGCGACTTCGCTGATGTGATCGATGCCGAAATGGTCGAGATGCGCGTAAAGCGGCGCGAGGAAGCGCTCACGCACACCGGCCGCGCCATGCACGCGCAGCCACGCTTCGACAAACGGCCCCATCAGCCACGGCCACACCGTGCCCTGATGATAGGCGCCGTCGCGCTCCATCACGCCGCCTGCGTATGTCGGCCGATACGCCGCATCCGACGGCGCAAGCGTGCGCAGTCCGAGCGGCGTCAGCAGATGCGCTTCGACCTGATCCAGCACGGCGCGCGCGACATTGCCATCGACGAGCGCGAACGGCAATCCGCCCAGCGCGAAGATCTGATTCGGGCGGATGGACCGGTCGAGCTTGCCTGCTTCGTGGTCGGCATCGACGACATCGTAGAGCGCGTGAGTGTCAGGATCGATGAACCGCGCCGCGAACGACTGCCGCGCACGATCGCTCAGCGCCTTCCATTGCGGATTCCACGCCGACGCGATGCTCAGCGCGTTGATCCACAACGCCTGCACCTCCACCGGCTTGCCGATGCGCGGCGTCACGACCCAGTCGCCCGCCTTCGCGTCCATCCATGTGAGCTGCACGCCGGGCACGCCCGCGCGCAGGAGGCCGTCGTCGTCCGCGGCGATGTCGAAGCGCGTGCCGCGCGCATAGCCGTCCAGGATCGCATCGACCGCGCGTTGCAGGCGGCTGGCCGTGGCCGCGAGCGCGTGGCCGGTCGCGAGATAGTCGTGCACCGCGACCACGAACCACAGCGACGCATCCACCGAGTTATATTCAGGCGAGCCGCCGGTATCGGGAAAGCGGTTCGGCAGCATGCCTTCGGAAAGCGTATCCGTCCATTCGAGCAGAATTGCTTCGGCATCCTGATGACGTCCTCCGGCGATAAGCAGGCCGCGCATCGAGATGAACGTATCGCGGCCCCAGTCGGTGAACCACGGAAAGCCCGCGATGACCGTGCGCCCGCTTTTGCGATTGACGATATACGCATCGGCGGAGCGAGCGAGCCGCGAACCGAACGCCGCGCGCCGCTCGGACTCACGCGCCGCGAGTCGCGAGGCATCGGCGAGCGCCTTGGCTGCGAGCGGCGGGCCTTCGCCGGTATCCGCATGCAGAATCAGCACCGCTTCTCCGCGAACGAGATCGAAGGTGAAGACGCCGGGGGACGCGAGATCTTCGATGAAATCGAGCCCGCGCTCGCGTTCGCGCACGTAGCAGAAGTTGCGATACCAGTCGGGCGCGTGCTCGTAGACGCCATTCGCCGTTGCGCCGATGGCGGGCAGATCGGCGTAAGGCCGCCAGTGGACGCGCTCGCCATCGACGCTCGCATCGAAGCAAAAGGCCCGGTTCTCCCGATGCAGCGCGTGATAGTCGCGCCCCGACAAGAGCGGGCGCACATGAAGCGTCGCGGTCGCGACGTTGCTCGCCGCTTCGAGCCGCCAGCGCAGCACCGTCTCGCCGCTCTCTTTCGCGACGAACACCTCCGCGACGATACCGCTGGAATAGCGCCATGTCGGCCACGGCGAAGTATCGAAGGAAACGAGACTCGCGGACATATCCGGATACAGCACGTCGGGCGCGTATCGCTGCATGGTGAGCGCAAAGCGTTCACCGTCGATGTCGAGCCACGCCTCGACGCCGTTCACGAGCACGACGCGGCCGGCGGGCGGTTGCGTCGCCGTGAGCAGGAGCGCCTGGTAGCGGCGGGTGCGCAGGGTGCCCGCGGTGCCCGATGCAAAGCCGCCGTGCGCATCGGCTTCGAGCCATTCGTCTTCGAGACGCGCTGCGTTAATGGCGGTCATGACGCTGCGCGCTCGCGGTAGCCGCCAAGCGCGCGGCGCTCGCTCGGGCGCAGACGCGGTCGATCGGTTGGACATTCTGGTTCGGCATGGCTTCGTCGGATCGGGTAGCCCGCGCGTCGGCGGAGAAGCTCGCATTCTCGCGCGCCAGGCATTTGTTTGCATCACGTTCGGACGATCGCGACGCCCTATTCATGGTTTCCCAACCGCTTGCAGGGATTCGTGCTCAATTAATAAGCAACGACCGATTCAAATAAAAACATTCCTCCTAACTCGATAGGACAGTCTTATTTGTTTTTGAGAATAGTCTTAATCAACGCATCTAAAATACGATATTAATTGACGGCGGTTATGTCTTACTCTAGATTCAACGCACTGTCGTGAAAGTCAATAAGCCCAACTGCCTTGCCGGACGTTGCAGCGCTCGCGCGCCACCCGCCATACGCAGCGGCCCCGGACGGACCTACACGCCAATGCGGTTTATATTAGCAACGAAAACCCATATGAGAATTACGGCCAGAATCAGCACGCTTTCGCTGGCGTCCGCGGATTATCTTCTCACGGACATACGCACCGGCATTATTACCCGCGCAATTCACCCTAAATCGCCGGATATTGTTATACATGTACTTAAGACCGAAACCGGATCCCTTTATTGCGGCCAACTCGATTATCGCGAGCACCCGGCGCGACAGGGCGTACTGCTGGCGGCGCTCGAATTGGGCCTGAAAGTCACACTTCGAGGCGATGAGTCCCACCAGATTACCGACGCGGCGGCAACGCTTCCGCACATCGCCGCGTTGCCGCGTTGCCGGCTCTAGGCTACACATGGCGGTTGCTTGAAGACGTGAGGACAGGTCTCGTCGTTCAGGTGGAAGATGCCGATACGCTCGACAGCATCGGCTATATCGTTCGCAGTCCGGATGGTTCGCACCATTGCGCGCAAATTTGCCCGCAGGAACACGGCTACCGGAGCGGGATGATGATGGCGGCGCTCAGAGCGAAGCTGCCCGTGACCGTGGCGGGCGACGCTGATTATTATCTGACTGCGCTGTCCGTCGGGTCGAAGGCATTCGGGCCGAATATCAACGGCGCGCCCGCTTATGTTTCGAGCACGCCGCGTTACGGCGTGATCGACGAAGTCATCGACAGGGATGTGTCCGACACACTCAGCGTCATCGTCAAAACGCCGGAGGGCATGCGCTATGGCGCCGAGATCGACCGGCAAGAACACGCCAACCGGAACCACCTCATCATGGCCGCGTTCCGCTCCGGCCTGCCGGTCACGCTCTGCGGCAACGAAGAGCATTACATCACCGGCGTTGCGGTCGGCGCGTTATTGGCGGATGCCGCGCCCTCGCTGATTCTCTTCGGCGCGAAACTGACGGGCATGCACACGGGGTTGCTCGCCCGCATCATAGATTCCGACACGCTCGACGACATTCGCTACGTGCTGCGCGCATCGGACGGCACTCATTACTGCGCGCAAATGAACACGACAAAGCACGCGAGCCGGCATCAGATGCTGATGACCGCCATTGCGATGAACCTGCCGGTGACCATCGCGGCGGACGCCGATTCGCGCATCACGGGCGTTGCCGTTGGACTGCCGCACGCGGGCAGCCCGACGTTCCATTGCCAGGCCACGCGCTTTGTCAGCACGGAGACCGGCAGCGTCGCGCGGATGATGGATTCCGACGCGCTCGGACCCGACACGCGTTACGTGCTGGCGACGCGTGACGGCAATGAATGGTGCGTGCCGGCGTCCGGGCGCAATCAGCCGGGGCGCGACGAACTTTTGCGCATTGCGCTGACGTCCGCCCTGCAAGTCACCGTCAACGGCGGCGAGGCCGGGGACACGCGCCAAAAAGCGGGCAGTCTGGTCGTGCAGCACAGCTAGCGTCAGGCGGCGAAGAGCGTCACCGCGTGAATCAGCAGGCCGACCGCGCCGCCCACGAGCGTCCCGTTCAAGCGAATGAACTGCAAGTCGCGGCCGATGTTCAACTCGACGTCGCGCACGAGCGTGGCGTCGTCCCATTGCTTGACAGTCGCGGCAATGTGCTTCGCGATGCCTTCGCGCAGTTCTGGCGCGAGCGCCTTCAACGCGTCGCGCATGTGCTCGTTGATGGAGTCGCGCAGCAGCGGGTCGCCGCCGAGCGCCTGCGCGAAACCCGCCGCACTTTCCACCACCTTGACATGCAGCGCGGAGTCCGGGCGCTTGAGATCGGCGGCGAGCCAGCCCGTGAACTCGTCCCATAGGCCGTCCACATAGCCGCGCAACTCCGGCCGCTCCAGCCATTCGCGCTTTTGCCCGTCGATGCGTGCCTTGAACGCCGGGTCGGACTTGAGCCGCTCGACGAAACGCTCCACGGCCGCATCGAATGCCTTGCGGCGCTCGTGTTCAGGATCGCTCGTCACGTCGTGCAGCCACTGATTCGCGCCGCGCACGAGGCCCGCCGCGAACTTGTTGCCGAGATCGGCGGCATCCAGCCCCACGAAACCGAGCATGCCGATGAGCTTCGGATACTCCTCGCCCGCCACCGCGACGATGCGCGCCGCCAGCATCTCCTGCACCTCGGGCTTGTCGAGCCAGGCGGCCGTCTGCTTGAGACCCTCGTCGAGCAGCAGTTGGTGACGCCGGTCGGCTGTCAGCGTCGACAGCAGCTTGCCTGCCGCGGCGGAAAGGTCGAAGGCATCGGCGCGGCGGCGAATGGCGTCGTGAATCATGGACTTCACGCGCGCGTCGTCGATGGAAGCAAGCAACTGGCCGACCGCCCCGACCGCGCGGTTGCCGAGCAGTTCGGCGTTCTTCGGCTCCGCGAGCCAGACCGACAGACGGCTAGCCGGATCGAACGCGTTCACGCGCGCGATGAGCGCATCGGTGCCGAGAAACCGATCGCGCACGAACACGGCGAGGTTGTCGGCGACGCGCGCCTTGTTCGCCGGGAGAATGGCCGTGTGCGGAACCGGCACGCCGAGCGGATGGCGAAACAGCGCGACTACGGCGAACCAGTCCGCGAGCGCGCCGACCATCGCGGCTTCCGCGAACGCCGATACCCACGCCCACGCGCCGGCGTCGTGCTGGCTCTTCGCAAGCGCGAACAGCACGCCCGCGCCGACCAGCAACGCGGCGGCGAACCACTTCATTCTTTTGAGCGCTACGGCTTTATCCTGCGTTTCCATCAAGTTTTTGTCGTGCGGTGGTGGAAAGGTCGCCAGCATATCAACGCCCTCGCTGCAAGTTCAAGAGCGCGTTCATCGCGCGGGCGGCGTCATCGACTGGAACGAAGATGTGGTCGTGATACGCCGCCGCGATCACATTGCAACTGATGCCCGCGTCGCCGAGCGCGCGAGCAAACGCGGCGGTGAGGCCGACGGCGTTCAGGTCCGAATGCACCGTGAGCGTGATCCAGGCCGCGCGAAACAGCGGCGTCACGCCCGCCGCCTTTGCCGCGCCCTCTTCCATGACGACGGTCAGGCCCTCGCGCTCCCGAACCGTTGCGACGATGCCCGCGCCGCTCAACGCCGCATCGTGCGGCAGCGACGCGAAGACGAACACGCCCGGCTGAAGCTCGGGCTGCATCGAAGCGAGCAGCGTGCCCAGATCCGAAATCATCACGCAGCGTCCTCGCTTCGCGGCTGCCGTCCGAGCACCGGCCGCAGCGCCGTTCCCGTATGGCTTCTCGGATGGCTCGCGAGTGTTTCCGGGTCTGCCGCCGCGACGATGGTCCCGCCATTCACGCCGCCTTCCGGACCGAGGTCCAGCACCCAGTCGGCTTCGGCGATCACATCGAGATCGTGTTCGATGACAATCACGCTATGCCCGCCATCGACGAGCCTATGCAGCACGCGAATCAGCTTCGCGACATCGGCCATATGCAGGCCGACGGTCGGTTCATCCAGCACGTACAGCGTATGCGGCGGCTTCTGGCCGCGCCGCGTGATGTCGTCGCGCACCTTGGACAACTCGGTGACGAGCTTGATGCGCTGCGCCTCGCCGCCCGAGAGCGTCGGCGACGGCTGGCCGAGCGTCAGATAACCGAGGCCCACGTCCTTCATCAATTGCAGCGGATGGCCGATGCTCGGCATGGAGCCGAAGAACTCGACGGCTTCGTCTATCTCCATCGTCAGTACTTCGCCGATATTCTTGCCGCGCCATGTGACGGCGAGCGTTTCGGGGTTGAAGCGCTGGCCGTGGCACACGTCGCACGGCACTTTGACGTCCGGCAGGAAGTTCATCGCGATGGTGCGCACGCCCTGGCCTTCGCAGGCGGGGCAGCGGCCGTCGCCGGTGTTGAACGAGAAACGCGATGGCGTATAGCCGCGCGCGCGGGCTTCGAGCGTATCGGCAAACAGCTTGCGGATGGTGTCCCACATGCCGATGTACGTCGCCGGACACGAACGCGGCGTCTTGCCGATAGGCGTCTGATCGACTTCGAGCACGCGGTCGATCGCTTCGAATCCGGTCACGCCCGAGCAGCCTTGCCATGCGTGCACGACGTCGAATTTGGGGCGCGGCGCTTCCCGCGCGAGCACGCTGGCGCGCGAACGGGTCGCGGGCGCGTCGCTCTGCGCGGCCTTGCGCGCGCGCCGCACCGCCGGCGACGACAGCACCGAACGGCCGACAGCGTCGAGCAGATTGGTCATCAGGACGTCGCGCGCGAGCGTCGATTTACCCGAGCCCGACACGCCGGTAATCGCGACCAGCCGGTTCAGCGGCACGCTCGCCGTCACGTTGCGCAGATTGTGCAGCGTCGCGTTCTGGACCGTCAGCCATTGCTCCGGCACTGCCGGCCGCTTGACCGCGGCGGCGCGCACTTCGCGGCGCGGCTGCAACGGATGCACGATCGGGTTCGCCAGCATCTGCCCCGTCAGCGACGCCTTATGCGCGGCAAGGTCCGTCACGCTGCCTTGCGCCACCACCGTGCCGCCGCGCTTGCCCGCGCCCGGCCCGATGTCGATGATGTGATCGGCGCGCCGAATGGTGTCTTCGTCATGCTCGACGACAACGAGCGTATTGCCCTTGTCGTTGAGCTTCTTGAGCGCGGAAAGAAGAATGAGGTTGTCGCGCGGATGCAGGCCGATGGTCGGTTCATCGAGCACGTAGCAGACGCCTTGGAGATTGCTGCCGAGTTGCGCGGCCAGGCGAATGCGCTGCGCTTCGCCGCCTGACAGCGTAGGCGCGGCGCGATCAAGACTCAGATAGCCGAGCCCGACTTCTTCGAGAAATTGCAGACGTCCTTCGATTTCGCTGACCACGTCGCGCGCGATATCGGCGTCGCGGCCCGTGAGCCTCAGCGTCGAAATCCATTCACGCGTGTCCGTCACGGTCCAGCGCCCGACTTCGGTGATCGGATAGTTGCCGAACGTGACCGCGCGCGCGACGTCGTTCAGGCGCGTGCCTTCGCATTCCGGGCACGGCTGATCCACGATATCGTCCGGTTCCTGATCCACCGAGCCGATGCTTTGCTCGCGGCCGCGGTCATCCTGCGCGAAGACCGTGTCGTCGAAGGCGGCGCGCTGCTCGCGCGTGAGCTTCACGCCGGTGCCGACGCATGTGTTGCACCAGCCATGCTTGCTGTTATAGGAAAACATGCGCGGGTCGAGTTCGGGATAACTCGTGCCGCAGACCGGACACGCGCGCTTGGTCGAGAACACAACGGTCTCTTCCTTGCCGCGCCGCTCGCCGTTCGAAAGCGCGCCGTGCAGGCCATCGAGCGGCGCGCACAGGTGCATCACGCCCTTGCCGATCTCGAGCGTTTCGTCGAGCAGACGCCGCAGGTCCGCCTCGTTTTCCGCCGATACGACGAGGTCCGCGACGGGCAATTCGATCGTATGTTCGCGGAAGCGGTCGAGCTTCGGCCACGGATCGACCGAATGGAACTCGCCGTCCACGCGCAAATGCGTGTTGCCGCGCGCTTTCGCCCACTTCGCGAGGTCCGTATAGACGCCCTTTCGATTCACGACGAGCGGCGCCAGCAAGCCGACATGCTGCCCCTTGAACTCGCGCATGAGTTGCGCGGCGATCTGTTCGGAGCTTTGCGCCTGCACCGGCGTGCCGTCGTGAATGCAATGCTGGATGCCGAGCTTGACATAGAGCAGGCGCAGGAAGTGCCAGACTTCGGACGTCGTCGCGACCGTGCTCTTGCGGCCGCCGCGCGACAGGCGCTGTTCGATAGCCACAGTCGGCGGAATGCCGTACACCGCGTCCACTTCGGGCCGACCCGCCGGCTGCACGATGGAGCGCGCATACGCGTTCAGCGACTCCAGATAGCGGCGCTGGCCTTCGTGAAAGAGGATGTCGAACGCGAGCGTCGACTTGCCCGAGCCCGAAACGCCCGTCACGACGTTGAACTTGTTATGCGGGATATCGACATCGAGCGATTTGAGATTGTGCTCGCGCGCATTCACGATGCGAACCACGTCCTCGCCCTGCAACGCGCGCCTCGCGCTCGCCACTTCCGCCGCGAGTTGCAGCGGCACGCCCGCGCGCTTCTCGGCGGCGCCGGGGGCCATGGCGTCTTCGTAGTCGAGCAGCGCGCGGCCCGTGTGCGAGTGTTCGCACGCCGCCACGTCTTCCGTCGTGCCGACGCAGACTACTTGCCCGCCGCCGTCGCCGCCTTCGGGACCGAGGTCGATGATCCAGTCCGCTGCGCGAATCACGTCGAGATTATGTTCGATCACGATCAGCGAATGACCGCGTTCCAGCAAGCGGCGCAACGCCTGCATCAGCTTGGCGATATCGTCGAAATGGAGGCCAGTTGTCGGTTCGTCGAACATGAAGAGACGGCTTTCCTGCCCGGCGTCCTTCTTCGTCTGCGACGTCTCCGCGAGATAGCCCGCGAGCTTGAGACGCTGCGCCTCGCCGCCCGATAGCGTCGGCACCGGCTGGCCGAGCTTCACGTATTCGAGACCCACGTCGACGATAGGCTGCAACACGCGCAGCACTTCGGCATCGTTCGCGAAGCATTCGACGGCTTCGCTCACGGTCAATTCCAGCACGTCCGCGACGCTCAGTTCACGCGCGCCGCGCTCTATCTTCACATCGAGAATTTCCGCGCGATAACGCCTGCCGTCGCAATCCGGGCAGCGTAGATAGACATCGCTCAGGAACTGCATCTCGACGTGTTCGAAGCCCGAGCCGCCGCATGTCGGGCAACGGCCATCGCCCGAGTTGAAGCTGAACATGCTCGCGCCGTAGCCGCGCTGCGCGGCAAGCGGCGCCTTCGCGAAGAGCTTGCGGATTTCATCGAATGCGCCGACATAGCTTGCCGGATTCGAGCGCGCCGTGCGGCCGATCGGCGACTGATCGACGAATACCACGTCGCTCAGTTGCGCCGCGCCTTTGAGTTCGCGGAACGCGCCCGGCGTTTCGGTGGCCTTGCCGAAATGACGCATCAGCGCGGGCGCGAGCACGTCCTGAATCAGCGTGGACTTGCCCGAACCGGATACGCCCGTCACGCAGACGAGACGCTGCAACGGAATTTCGACCGTCACGTCCTGCAGATTGTGGTCGCTCGCGCCTTCGAGCACGAGGCGCGGCGTGTTCGGGTCGACGGAACGGCGGCTCCAGTTCGACGCGTGCGCCACCTGCTTGCGGCCGCCCAGATAGGCGCCAGTGAGCGTGTCGCTCGATTGAATGTCGTCGGGCGAGCCGTCATAGACAATCTCGCCGCCGCGTTCGCCGGGGCCCGGTCCCATGTCGATCAGACGATCCGCCGCGAGCATCACCGAAGGATCATGCTCCACGACGACGAGCGTATTGCCCGCATCGCGCAGGCGATGCATTGCCTCGACAATGCGGTTCAGATCGCGCGGATGCAGGCCGATGCTGGGCTCGTCCAGCACGAAGAGCGTATTGACGAGCGACGTGCCGAGCGCCGTCGTCAGGTTGATGCGCTGCACTTCGCCGCCCGACAACGTGCGGCTCTGGCGATCCAGCGTCAGATAACCGAGGCCCACGTCGCAGAGATACTTGAGGCGCGTGCGCACTTCGGCGTGCAGGAGCTTGAGCGCTTCGTCGAGCAGGGTCGAGGGCAGCGTGAGGGAATCGAAGAAGCGGCGGATGCGCTCGATCGGCATCAGCATCAGATCGTGTACGGTCAGGCCGGGCAGCGCTTCGAGTTGCTCGCGGGTCCAGTCGACGCCGTTCGGCAGGAAGCGGTCGGCGGGCGCGAGGACGACGTCGGCCT
>Ga0308173_10000551_pt1 | contig 16264 bp, 18 predicted proteins | sample PhyPR1_FD_203716 | JGI IMG/M metagenome (GOLD analysis project Ga0308173, IMG submission 203716) | Soil microbial communities from UC Gill Tract Community Farm, Albany, California, United States - DLSLS.P.R1 | ecosystem: Environmental > Terrestrial > Soil > Agricultural land | place: USA...
GGACGGTGGGTGGCTGCCCGTTCCAACTCCGGCCGGAGGATCGGTGTTTCCGCGGCCGTTACGCCGACAGCGGACGGCGGCGCCGCGTCGTCGTCCGCGCAGGTGGGGTGCGACGGACCGGTCCGGACGACATGCCGTTCTCCCGGGACGACGACGGCCCGGCTCCCCATACGGGGAACCGGGCCGTCGATGCGCGCATGACACGCGCGGACGTCACAAGGACATCACTGGCTTCAGTGCGCAGCCTCGTAGGCCTCGACGACGCCGGCCGGAATGCGGCCACGGTCGCTCACCGCGTGGCCGTTCTTGCGGGCCCAGTCGCGAATGGCGCCGGCCTGCTCGCGGTCCATGCGGCCACCGGTCGCGCGGGAACGGCCGCCACCGGAGGCGCGACCGCCGCGCCCCACCTTGCGGGCGGCGGAGACGTACCGGGAGAACGCGTCACGCATCTCCTTGGCGTTCTTCTCTGCCAGGTCGATCTCGTACGAGGTCCCGTCCAGGGAAAAGCTCACCGTCTCGTCGGCGGAGAGGTTCTCGTCGAGGTCGTCGCTCAGGATGACCTGAACCTTGCGTGCCATCAATTACCCCACTTGTCGCAGCGGCCCGGAAGCCGAACGGAATTGACACCCGATGAAGGTGACTGCGCCATTACATCACAGTCGTACGCCATTCCGTCAATCGGTTGCGAGGCGTCGCTTCTTTGTGGTGATACGGTCCGCCCGGGTTCCTATCAGAAAAGGGGCCTGACCAGCGGGAACAGGATGGTCTCGCGGATTCCCAGCCCGGTGAGCGTCATCATCAGCCGGTCCATGCCCATCCCCATGCCACCGGTCGGCGGCATCCCGTATTCGAGGGCCTCCAGGAAATCCTCGTCCAGTGCCATGGCCTCCGGGTCGCCGGCGGCCGCGAGAACGGCCTGCGCGGAGAACCGCTCGCGCTGCGCGACGGGGTCCACGAGCTCGGAATAGGCGGTGGCGCGCTCGATGCCACCGATGTAGAGGTCCCATTTCTCGGCAAGACCCGGGGTGCTGCGGTGTGCTCGGGTCAGCGGCGAGGTGTCCAGCGGGTAGTCGATGACGAAGGTGGGCGCCTGCAGCGTGTGCTGGACCAGCGCCTCGAACAGTTCCTCGACCAGCTTTCCCGGGATCCACGCCGGATCGACGCCGATCTCGTGCCGCTCCGCGATCGCGCGCAGTGCCTCGATCGGCGTCTCGGGGGTGACGGTCTCGCCGACCGCCTCCGACACGGCGGTGTAGAGCGGGATCTGCGGCCACTCGCCGGAGAGGTCGACCTCGGTGCCGTCGTGATGGCGCGCGACGTGGTCGCCGTAGAGCGCCTCGCAGCACTCCTGGATGAGTTCACGGGTGAGCGTGGCCATCACCTGGTAGTCGGCGTAGGCCTGATAGGTCTCGAGCATCGCGAATTCCGGCGAGTGGGAGCTGTCGGCGCCCTCATTGCGGAAGTTGCGATTGATCTCGAAGACCCGCTCCAGGCCGCCGACGATGCAGCGCTTCAGGAACAGTTCCGGCGCTATGCGCAAGTACAGTTCCAGATCGAACGCGTTCATGTGCGTGCGGAACGGCCGGGCGGCCGCTCCGCCGTGCACCGTCTGCAGCATCGGCGTCTCGACTTCGAGAAAACCGCGGGAATTCAAGCCGTTCCGCAGCGTGGACATGACGGTGGCGCGCTGGCGAACCGTGCGACGCGCCTCGTCGCGCACGATCAGATCGACGTACCGACGCCGTACCCGCAGTTCCTCGCTCATCGGCTTGTGCGCCACGGGAAGGGGGCGCAGCGCCTTTGCCGTCAGCTGCCAGGAATCGGCGAACACCGAGAGTTCCCCGCGACGCGACGTGCCGACCTCACCGGTGACCAGCACGTGGTCGCCGAGGTCGATGTCGGCCTTCCAGGCCGCCAGTGACTCCTCGCCCACGCGGTCGCGCGACAGCATCACCTGCAGTTCGGCGTCGCCCTCGCGGAGGGTCGCGAAGCAGAGCTTCCCGGTGTTCCGGAAGAAGATGACCCGGCCGGTGACGCCGACCTTCTCCCCCGTCATGGTGTCGGGAGTCAGGTCGGGGTTCGCGGCCCGGACGGCGGCCAGCGTCGTCGTCCGCTCGACGGAGACCGGATAGGGGTCGATGCCGCTCTCGCGGAGGCGGTCCAGCTTGGCCCGCCGCACCCGCATCTGTTCGGGCAGTTCTTCCTCGGGCGGGCCAGGCGGTTCGTCGGTCACGGAGGGTCAGCGTACGGGGAGGCTCACCGGCGCCCGGTCGCCTGATGCCGTTCGAAGGCCAGCCGCAGCCCGTGGACGGTCAGGTCGGGCTCCCGCTCGGTGATCGAGCGGCAGCTGTCCACCACCAGCGGGGACAGCCCGCCGGTGGCGACGACCACCGGCGCCGCCCCGAACTGCGCCACCAGCTCGGCCGCGATCCGGGACACCAGACCGTCGACCAGCCCGGCGAAACCCAGCACCAGCCCCGACTGCAGCGCGGCGACGGTGTTCTTCCCGATCGCGTGCTCGGGCACGGTCAGCTCGACCGACCGCAGCTGGGCCGCGCGCGTGGCCAGCGCGTCGAGGCTGACCTCCACGCCGGGCGCGAGCGCACCGCCCAGGAACTGCCCGTCCGGGCCGACCGCGTCCACGTTGGTGGAGGTCCCGAAGTCGACGACGACGACCGGCCGGCCGCGCCCGTCGGGACGGGTTCCGTAGAACTCGTGCGCGGCCAGCGCGGTCACGACCCGGTCCGAGCCGACCTCGCGCGGGTTGTCCACGTGCAGCGGGACGCCGGTGCGCACCCCCGGGCCGATCAGCACGACCGGCACGTCGAGGGAGTCCAGCAGCTCCCGCAGCGACGGCAGCAGGGCCGGCACCGTGGAGCAGGCGGCCACCCCGGTGATCTCGGCGTCGCGGATCAGCCCGCGCCACAGGAACCGCAGCTCGTCGGCGGTCGCCCGCGGGGCGGTGGTGACCCGCCAGGAGCCGACCCGCTGCTCGCCGTCGAAGGTGGCGAGGACGGTCTGGCTGTTGCCGACGTCGACCGCGAGCAGCGTCACGACGCGATCGTGTCGCCGCGCACCTGACCGAGCACACCCGGGGACGGCGCGGCCGGGTCGGCACCCAGCTCCACGACGCGGTTGGCGCCGTCGACGTGCACCACCCGCGGCAGATGGCTCTTCGCCTCGGACTCGTCCATGACGCCGTAGCTGATCAGGATCACCAGGTCGCCGGGGTGCACCAGGTGCGCGGCGGCGCCGTTGATGCCGATGACCCCGCTGCCCCGCTCGCCCGGGATGACGTAGGTCTCCAGGCGCGCGCCGTTCGTGACGTCGACGATGGCCACCTGCTCGCCCGGCAGCAGGTCCGCCGCGTCGAGCAGGTCCTCGTCGATGGTCACCGAACCGACGTAGTGCAGATCGGCCTGCGTCACCGTGGCCCGGTGGATCTTGGACTTGAGCATCGTGCGCATCATCGGGTGGCTCCGAGGGAGACGGGGATGTTGTCGAGCAGTCGGGTGGTGCCGGCGCGGGCGGCGACGAGGAGTCGCGCGGGACCGGTGGCGGGCGCCGGGCCCAGGTCGGGGTCGGTCAGCTCGAGGTAGTCGGCGGTGAGCGTCGGCTGACCGGCCAGCACCGACCGCGCGGCGGCCAGCACGGCGTCGGCGCCGTCCGCCCCCGCGGCCGCACCGGCGCGCAGCGCGGCCGAGATGGCCGCGGCGGCGCCCCGCTGGTCCGGGTCGAGGTAGCGGTTGCGGCTGGACAGCGCCATGCCGTCGTCCTCGCGGATCGTCGGCACTCCGACGACCTCGACGCCCAGCGCCAGCTCGCGCGCCATGGCGCGGATGAGCGTCAGCTGCTGGTAGTCCTTCTCGCCGAACACCGCCAGGTCCGGCCGCACCAGGCCGAACAGCTTGGCGACGACGGTCAGCACGCCGGCGAAGTGCCCGGGCCGGACGGCGCCCTCGAGCACCGAGCCCAGCGGACCCGGCTCGACCGTCACGCCCAGCGAGCCGGGCGGGTAGACGTCGTCCACCCCGGGGTGGAACACGAGGTCGACGCCCTCCTCGGCCAGGGCCGCCAGGTCGGCGTCCCAGGTGCGGGGGTAGCGGTCGAAGTCCTCGTTCGGCCCGAACTGCGTGGGGTTCACGAACACCGACACGACGACGCTCGCGGCGCGGCCGCGGGCGGCCCGGACCAGCGCGCGATGCCCCTCGTGCAGCGCGCCCATGGTCGGCACGAGGGCGACGGGGCCGGGCAGGGCGGCGCGCAGCGTCCGCAGTTCCGCGACCGATTCGGCGACGGCCGGGGCGGTCGACGCGGTCACCGCGAGCTCGTCGTGTCGGCCGCCTCGTAGAGAAGATCGAGCAGCGGGGCACCCTCGTGCCGCTTGAGCTGCCCACTGGCCAATGCGCGCTCCGTCGTCCGCTGGGCCATTGCGACGTAGGCGGCGACCGAGGCGGGCGCGCGCTCGTTGAGGGTGTCCAGGTGGTCGGCCACCGTGCCGACGTCGCCCCGGCTGACCGGGCCGGTGAGGCCGCGATCGCCACGACGGAGCCCGTTGTCCAGGGCCGCCGTGAGCAGCGGGGTGAGCACCCGGGCGGGCTCGTCGACCCCGGCCGACCGGAGCAGGTCGGCGGCCTCGGCGACCAGCGTGACCAGATGGTTGGCGCCGGTGACCAGGGCAGCGTGGTAGAGCCGACGGTCGGCCTCGGCGACGAAGAACGGCTCGCCGCCCATCTCCAGCACCAGGGTCTCGGCGACGGCTCGGTGGGCCGGGTGGCTGGTGACACCGAACGGTGTGCCGACCAGCCGGTCGGCGTCCTCCGGGTTGCCGGTGAAGGTCATGGCCGGGTGCAGCGCGAGCGGCAGCACGCCGGAGATCTCGGCCGGGGCCAGGACGGCCAGTCCGTGCGCACCGGAGGTGTGGAAGGTCAGCTGGCCCGGGCGCCAGACGCCGGTCTCGGCCAGACCCGCGACCAGGCCGGGCAGGGTGTCGTCCGGCACGGCGAGGACGACGAGATCGGACGCGGCGACCACCTCGTCGGTGTGCAGCAGCGGCACGCCGGGCAGCAGACGGGCGGCCCGCTCGGCAGAGCCGGCGGACAGGCCCGCGGCGGCGACCACGTCGTGGCCGGCGGCGGCGAGCGCGGCGCCCAGGACTGCTCCGACCCGGCCGGCGCCCACGACGCCCACGCGGAGGCGGGCGGGCGCGATGGCTGCGGGGGTCAGACCGGCAGCGCGCAGGTTCCTGCGGGAAGCAGGCATCGATGCACCTCTCGTTCCAGTCCCTGGTGGGTACCGGACGTCGGGAGTGACCCCCACCGTTGGAGGTCACGGGGTGGTGCTGTGCTGTGCGGGTCGTGCGTGGCGTCGTCCTGCTGCAACCGGATGTGTCGCGCACTTCGACCGCCGAAGGCGAGTGTGGGACCGGCCCGTGGCCCCCGCAACGTCTGCCGCCTGTGCGTTCGCTCACCCCACCCCCCGTTCGGGGTGGTGGCGCCGCCCCTACCGTGGGGGCGACCGACACGGACGACACAGGGAGCGCAGCGTGGGCACGATGGGCGGGAAGACGGCCCTGGTCACGGGGGCCAGCCGGGGCATCGGGCTGGGCATCGCGCGGAGCCTGGTCGACCGGGGCGCCCGGGTGGTGATCACCGCCCGCAAGGCCGACGCGCTGGCGGAGGCGGTCGAGAGCCTGGGCGGACCGGACGTCGCGGTCGCCGTCGCGGGGCACGCCGGGGACCCGGGGCACCGCGCGGAGGCGGTGCGGACGGCGGTCGAGAAATTCGGCAGCCTCGACATGCTGGTCGGCAACGTGGGCGTGAACCCCGTCTACGGCCCGATGATCGACCTCGACCCCGACGCCTTCCGCAAGATCCTCGACACAAACGTCGTGTCCTCCCTCGGTCTGGTCCAGGAGGCGTGGCGGACCTGGATGCGCGAGCACGGCGGCTCGGTGCTGTTCGTCGCGTCCGTGGCCGGTCTCCGGTCGTCGGAGAACATCGGCGCCTACGGGGTCAGCAAGGCCGCCGTCATCAACCTCACCACGCAGCTCGCCGTCGAGCTCGGTCCGACGGTCCGGGTCAACGCGGTCGCACCCGCCGTGGTGAAGACCCGGTTCGCCGAGGCGCTCTACGAGGGCCGGGAGGCGGAGGTGGCCGCCGGTTACCCGGTCGGCCGGCTCGGGGTGCCGTCCGACGTCGGCGAGGCGGCCGCCTACCTGCTCGGCGAGGGTGCCGGCTGGGTCACCGGGCAGACGCTCGTCCTGGACGGCGGGCGGCTGTCCGTCGGCCGCTAGTTGCCGCGCAGGACGCGGGCGAGGACGTCGTCCGAGTCGTCGTCCTCCCGGTACCGGCGCCGCCGCCGTCCGCCGGTCGACGAACTGACCCCGTTCTCGGCCAGGATCTCGGCCACCCGGGTGCCCTGCGTGGTGGGCTCCGGCTCGGGCTCCGGGCGGACGCGCACCCGGTAGCCACCCCGGTCGTCGATCCGCACCGCCGGCTGCGCGGCCGGGACGGCGGGGCGCTGGGTCGTGGGCGCCACGGCCGGGTCGACCGGTGCGGCGAGGGCGTCGTCGGAGCGGCGGCGGTGCGGCACCGGGCGGTTCGACGGGGACGTCGATGGCTCCAGCAGCGAGCGCGCGGCCAGCCAGTCCAGCGGGGACGGCGGCGGCTCGACCGGTTGCGCGGGCGGGGCGGACAGCGGGAAGGACGTCGTGGGTGGCGGCGCCCCGAGCGCCGAGTGCCGGGACGACTCCTCGCCCACCTCGTGGCGGTTCAGGGAGGCCCATGGCGGCGGCGCCGCGGCCGGCTCGTCGCGGACCGGCGGCGGGGTGAACACCCGCGGGGGCGCCGCCGCGAACGTCGACGTGGCCGGGGCCTCCGGCTCCAGCGCGGCCGGCCAGGACGCCGTCGGCGGAAGCTCCCACGGCGGGGTGGGCAGCGGGGCGTCCCACGGCCGCGCCTGGGCCGCGGGTGCCGGGACCGGCGGGCGGGTGCCGGCGCGCTCCACGGGGTCGTCGAGGCGGACGGCGGGCCAGCCACCCGTGAGCTCGCGGGGCGGAACGTCGTCCGCCCAGTTGCGCGTGGTCTCGAGCGTGCGGGTCGGGGGGTCCAGACGGCCCTGGTCGGCCGGCAGGCGGCTGGCCTGGGTGCGCATCACGATGCGCTCGACCAGCATCTCGCTGGACAGCTGCTCGGTGAGCTCGGCCCGGAGCCGGCCCATGTCGGCGCGCAGCTCGGCGAGCTGACCGAGGTCCTGGCGCAGCTCGGCGAGGGCCGCCACGTCGTCGCGCAGGGTGGCGACCCGGGCCACCTCGTCGCGCAGCGAGGCGAGCGAGGCGAGATCCCCGTGCAGCTCGGACACCCGGGACAGCTCGTCGCGCAGGCCCGACAAGGTCGCGATGTCGCTGCGCAGGGCGTCGAGCTCGTGGCGCATCGAGTTCTCGGTCTCGCGGCGCAGCTCGTTCTCCAGCTCCAGCTCGTACTCGTGCCGCGCGGCCACCTCCCGCTCGAGCTCGCGCTCGTAGGCCCAGCGCAGCTCGCGCTCCCGGGCTGCCGCGGTGACCCGGTCGGTGCTGCGGCGCCCGGCCGCGAAGGTGGCCAGGACGAATGCCCAGGCCACCGCGACGACGGCCAGCTTCAGGAACTGGGCGTTGTCGGTCAGGAACACCGCGAGGGTGGCGGCGAAGGCGAGAGCGAACCCGCCCACCTGCGTCAGGGTGCGGGTCGAGGGCGCGTCCGGCCGCGGGGCGACGTCGTCGTCCTCACGGCGGGGCATGGCCTCAGCGTAGCGGCGAAAACGCTGCGTGCGCGGTCGGTCACCGAGCTCTCCAGCGCGTCGTGACCGGACTGCTGCCAGAGTGGCGCCCATGACCCTGACGCTGCTCGACTGGCGCCGCCGCGTGGCCGCGCTCTACGCCGGCGCGCGAGCCGCCTCCGACCCGGAGGCCGGCTGGCGCACCTGGCGCGACGGCCGCGAGGAGCTCTTCGCCACGCACCCCGATTCGCCGCTGGACGCGGCCGCCCGGGAACGCTTCGACGGCCTGCCGTTCGCCCCCTACGACCCGGCGCTGCGCTTCGACGCGGTCGTGGAACCGGCCGACCCGCAGCGCCTCGAGGTGCCCACTGCCTCCGACGGCGTCGTGCCGTTCCAGCGGATCGGGACGGTGCAGCTGGACGGCGTCGGCAGCCTGGACGTGTGGTGGCTGGACAGCTACGGCGGAGGCGTCTTCCTGCCGCTGCGCGACGGCAGCGCGGGCGCGACCACGTACGGCGGCGGCCGCTACCTGCTGGACACGGTCAAGGGCGCCGACCTGGGCGGCGCAGGCGACCGGCTGGTGATCGACCTGAACTTCGCGTACCACCCGTCGTGCACCTACGACCCACGGTGGAGCTGCCCGCTCGCCCCGGAGGGCAACCGGCTGGAGACAGCAGTCGCCGCCGGGGAGCAGTTGCCCCCCGGCGGCGCCTGGTACTAGAAGGACCCCGTCCCTCTCACCCGTCGCACGCTCGGGGCGAGCCTCCGGACGGAGCCGCTCACTGGGCGAGCGCGCCGTCGGAGCTGAAGACCAGCCCGATCGAGACCTCGCCCTTCTGGATCGCTGCCTTGGTGAGCGGGCCACCGGTGTCGCCGTACTCCTGGAAGCTGCCGAACTTCAGCCCGTAGGTCTTCTCCAGGCCCGGCTGGCAGAACGGACGGGTCGGGCACTCGGCCGGACCGCCGAGGATCAGCGAGCCGTCGCCGCACGCCTTGGCGAGGTCGGAGAGCGTCTTCACCTTCAGCTTGTCGGCGAACGCGGTGGTGACCGCGTACGCGTTCTGGTCGACCGCCTTCGACGGCTCCCCGACGGCCAGCCCGGCCGTCTGGGCCAGCGGCTTCAGCGCCTCGAGGGTCTTGTCGACGTCACCGCTGGCGACCTGCCGGGCTTCGTCTGCGTCGAGGAACTCGGTGAAGGTGGCCAGGTACTCGGGGAACGCCTGGATCTCGGTGCCGCCCTCGAGTGCCTTCAGGTAGAGCTCGCGGCTGCCGACCTCGCGGACGGAGGCGTCGAAGCCGGCGGCCTTCAGCACGTCGGCGTAGACGTTGGCCAGGACCGTGGACTCGGTGAACCCGGCGCCACCCACGGCGACCGGGCCGCTGCCCTTCTGCAGGCCGCTGGTGATGCCGGCCTTGTCGACCCACGCGGCGGCGACGTCCGTCGCGCTCTTGCGGTCGACGTCGACGGCGGCGTTCATGTCGACCAGGTCCTTGGTCGTGAGCTTCGCCGAGACCGCGTTCAGCGCCGGCAGCAGCGCGGGCTGGCTCTGCGAGAACGCCGCGTTGACGGCGGGGATGACGTTGTCGGCGTTCTGGAGGTGCTTGTCGTCCTGGAGGACGACCAGCTTGTCGCCGGCGACCGGGGCGCACTTGCTGCCCGACGCGTTGCCGCTGCTCGCGCTGCTGCCACCCCCCGTGCCGGAGGAGCCCGAGCTCCCGCAGGCCGCGGTCAGTGCGACCGCGGCGACGAGGGGTGCGATGAATCTGATCCGCGCGCGCATGGGTGCCCGCCTTCTGTGTCCCGTGCGGCCGGTGAGCCGCGACGCGTGTCTGGCGAGAGGTCTCCCGCACGCGTCATGCAACTCCTGTCGGTTGCGCACGATGCACCTGGGGCCCCCGATGTTGCTGATTCGTTATGCAGGCCCAGCTCAGAGGGGCATGCCGGCCGCCACCGGAGTGGGCTCCGCCGCGCCCGCAGCGGTCCGGGTCCGCAGGAAGGGCAGGCGCCGGGGGCCGGGTGTCACGGCCCAGGTGAGCACCACGAGGAGGAGTTCGGTCAGGAGCGCCAGCGCGGCGATGAGGATGGCTCCGGCGATGATCAGGGCGTAGTTCTGCTGGCCGAACCCCAGGTTCACGATGCGGCCCAGACCGCCCCCGCCGACGAGGGCGGCGAGGCCTGCGGTCGCCACGACCTGCACCGCCGCCGTCCGGAGGCCGGTCATGACCAGCGGCAGCGCCAGGGGCAGGTCGACCCGGCCGATGACCTGCGTCCGGCTCAGGCCCATGGCGCGGGCGGCCTCGCGCACGTCGGCGTCCACGCCGCGGAATCCGACGAACGTGTTGGTCAGGATCGGGGGGAACGCGAAGACGGCGAGCGCGATCGTCGTCGCCTTGTTGCCGAAGCCGATCGGGCTGACCGCGAACAGGGTGAGCAGCGCGAGTGTGGGCATCGCCCGGCTGACGTTGGACAGCACGATGACCGCGCCGCCGCCGCGGCCGGACGTGCCGAGCAGGACCCCGAGCGGGAAGGCCAGGACGAACGCGGCGAGGACGGCGACCGCCGAGATCGCCAGGTGCACGCCCAGCAGGTCGAGGATGCCGCCGACCCTGGTCCAGTTGAACGGGTCGTTGAGATAGACGATCGCGTCCTGGAAGGCGTTCATGCCCGGGCCAGCCGCGCCCACGGGGTGAGCAGCCGCTCCACGCCGGCCAGCAGGACGTCGGCGACCAGCGCCAGCAGAACGCAGCCGAGCGTGCCCGTGACGATCTCCGCCCGGTAGAAGTTCGCGTTGAAGCCGCCGGTGATCAGCTGCCCGAGCCCGCCGTGGCCGACGAGGACGCCGACCGTCGTGAGCGCGACCGTCGACACCGTCGCGATCCGCAGGCCGGCCATGAACGCCGGCAGCGCCAGCGGCAGGTCGATCTGCCAGAACAGTCGCAGCGACCCGTACCCCATGGACCGGCCGGCCTCGCGGACGTCGGCCGGGACGCCCTGCAACCCGGTGAGGAAGTTGCGCACGAGGATGACCAGCGAGTACGCCACCAGCCCGATCAGCACGGTGGTCGAGGACAGCCCGGTGAACGGGAAGATGAAGGCGAACATGGCCAGGGACGGGATCGTGTAGATCACCGTCGAGAGCCCGAGCAGCGGACCGGCCAGGAACCTGCTGCGCCGGGCCAGCAGGGCCAGCGGGAGCGCGATGACGGCCCCGAGGACGACCGCGGCGATCGTGAGGCGTACGTGCTCGCCCAGATACCGCAGAATGGTCTCCCAGTTGTCGACGACGTAGGAGGGGTCGAACCAGGGGTTGGGCGGCGCGTCGGCCGCCAGCACGAGTCCCCCGGCCGCACCCGCAGCCGCGCTCACCGGGCGCTTCCCAGGAGGATCACCCCGTGGACGCTACTGCCCGCCCGACCCGCCCCGCGAGCACGGACGCCGGCACCGCCGCCGCCGAGATCCGGCTGGAGGGGGTCAGCAAGGTCTACGCCGACGGCACCGTCGGCGTCGCCGAACTGGACCTGACCTTCGCCGCCGGCGAGCTCACCGTCCTGGTGGGCCCGTCGGGCTGCGGCAAGACGACCACGATGAAGATGATCAACCGGCTGATCGAGCCGTCGACCGGGCGGATCCTGCTCGACGGCGAGGACGTCACCCGGGTCGACCCGGACCAGCTGCGCCGCCGGATCGGTTACGTCATCCAGAGCATCGGGCTGTTCCCGCACCAGACCGTGCGGGCCAACGTCGGCACGGTGCCGCGTCTGCTCGGCTGGGACAAGCAGCGGATCCGGACCCGCGTCGACGAGCTGATGGTGACCGTCGGTCTGGACCCGTCCCTGCACGGCGACCGGTACCCCGCCCAGCTGTCCGGCGGTCAGCGCCAGCGGGCCGGGGTCGCGCGGGCCCTCGCCGCCGACCCGGCGGTCCTGCTCATGGACGAGCCGTTCTCCGCGGTCGACCCGATCGTGCGCGAGCGGCTGCAGTCGGAGTTCCTTCGGCTGCAGTCGACGGTGCGCAAGACCATCGTCTTCGTCACCCACGACATCGAGGAAGCGGTGCGGATCGGCGACCGGATCGCGGTCATGAGCCAGGGCGGGCACGTCGAGCAGTTCGCCACCCCGGCGGAGCTGCTGGGCCGGCCGGCCAGTGCCTTCGTGGCCGACTTCGTCGGCTCCGACCGCGGTCTCAAGCGGCTGGCGGTGACCAGCATCGACGTCCAGGACCTCGAGCGGCCGCCGGTCGTCCACGTCGCGGACGGGCTGGCCGACGCCCGCGCGGCGCTGGAGCGGACGGGGGCCCGGTGGGCCGTCGTCCTCGACGACGACGAGAACCTGCACGGCTGGCTGTCCGCGGAGCGGGCCACCGGGGCGGGGACCGTCGGATCCGCCGCGCGCCGCATGGAGGCGTGGGTGCCGGTGGACGCGTCCCTGAAGACGGCGATGGCCGTGATGCTGCAGCAGGAGGCGGGCTGGGTCGCGGTCCTGGACGGCGACCGGTTCCTGGGCGTGCTGACACCGGACTCCCTGCACGCGGCACTGCGCAGATCGGTCGAAGGCACCGTCCCGGAGATCGCCGGCTCGGTGTGAGCTAGGCGGACACGCCCTGGGTGGGGTCGTGGTCCTCCGGCGGGATCCGGCAGACCGACTCCAGCCACAGGCCGGCCGCCACCAGTCCGGCCGAACCGACGACGCCGAGCACGGCGGTGACGGTGTCCGGTCCGGCCGCCTGCAGCCGGTGCACGGCCGGGCCGACGTGCAGCAGCACCCCGATCCAGATCCCGGCGAATACCGCCCCCACGTAGGCGCTCGCCTGCGCCAGCACGGCCAGGCGCGCCACCATGAGCGGTTCCACCGGCCGGACGAGGTGCGTCGGCGGGCGCGCGCCCACGCGGTCCCGCGCCGCCCGGGCCTCGCGCAGCTCGGCGAGGCGCCTGCGCAGGGTGCGGGTCCCGAGGGCCTCGGCGACGGCGAGGACGAGCAGTGGCGCCGGCAGCCACCAGTCCAGCGGCGGCAGCTGCTGGTAGAAGGCGCGCACCAGCAGCCAGGCCGCGACGGCGAGGCCGGCGGCCAGGACGACGAGGTCGCGGCGCTGGACGGGGGTCAATGCAGGTGGTCCCAGCGGACGACGGCGTCGACGTCCTCGGTGGGTAGCGCGCGCACCAGGTCGGCGACGGCGCCGCGGCCGGGCAGGACGGCCGTGGGATCGAGGGTCAGCCACGGCACGAGGACGAAGGCGCGCTCGTGGGCACGCGGGTGCGGCAGCGTGAGGTCGGGGTCGTCGGAGAGCACCGGGGTGCCGTCGTCGGCGGTCACGGTGATGACGTCGACGTCCAGCGTCCGTGGGCCGAACCGCACGTCTCGGGTGCGGCCGGCCGCCTGCTCCAGCTCGTGCGCGCGGGCGAGCCATCCGGCGGCGTCGCGCTCGCCCCGGACGAGGGCGATCGCGTTGAGGTACGGCGGTTGCTCGACCGGCCCCCAGGGCGGGGTCTCGTACAACGTCGACCGCCCGACCAGGCCGTCGTCCTTCAGCGCCGTCAGGGCGGCACGCAGTGCCCCGGCACGGTCACCGAGGTTGGCCCCCAGCGAGAGAACCGCCCGGGTCACGGCCGCACTCGGCGGATGGACACGGTGACGTCGTCGAACGGGACGCCCAGCTCGGCCTGAGGCTTGTGCACGGTGATGTCGACGGCGTCGACCAGCGGATCGGCCAGGCAGACGTCGGCCAGCTGCTGGGCGAGGGTCTCGATGAGGTTGACCGGTTCGCCGGTGAGGACGGCGTGCAGCTTCTGGGCCAGCTCGGCGTAGTTGACGGTCTTCTCGAGGTCGTCGCCCGCGGCCGCGGCCCGCATGTCGACCTCCAGGACGGCGTCCACGGAGAACTGCTGGCCGCGCTCGCGCTCGAAGGCGTAGACGCCGTGGTAGGCGTGGGCGCTGATCCCGCGCAGCGCGATCCGGTCGGGCGCCGGGTGCTGGTCAGCCACGGGCGCTCCCCCGCGCGAACCGGACGGCGTCGACGGTGCGGATCGCATCGACGGAGGCGCCGGCGTCGTGGACGCGCACTCCCCAGGCACCGGCCTGGGCGGCGAGCACGGTGGTGGCGAGCGTGGCGTCGTCGCGCAGCTCCGCGGGCCGGACGTCGCCCCCGGGGCCGGTGAGCAGCCGGCCGAGGAACGTCTTGCGGGAGGCGCCGACCAGCACCGGCAGCCCGAGACCGACCAGCCGGTCGAGGCCGGCCAGCAGCGCCCAGTTGTGCTCGGCGTTCTTGGCGAACCCCAGACCCGGGTCGAGCACCAGCTGCTCGGGGGCCACCCCGGCGGCCACGACGTCCTCGACGCGGGCCATCAGCTCGGCGCACACCTCGGTGACGACGTCGCCGTACTGGGCCGCCGCGTACATCTCGCGGCTGTGGCCGCGCCAGTGCATCAGGACCCACGGCACCCCGGCCTCGGCCACCAGCTCGGCCATGTTCTTGTCGGCGAGGCCACCGCTCACATCGTTGACGAGCGTGGCACCGACCGCGATCGCCGCCTCCGCGACCTCGGCGCGCGTGGTGTCGACGCTCGTGCGGACGCCGGCCGCGGACAGCTCGGCGATCACCGGGAGCACCCGGCGGATCTCCTCCTCGGCGTCGACGCGGTCGGCGCCGGGACGGGTGGACTCCCCGCCGACGTCGACGTAGTCGGCTCCCGCCTCGTGCATCGCGAGGCCGTGGGCGACCGCCGAGGGGGTGTCGGCGAAGCAGCCGCCGTCGGAGAAGGAGTCGGGGGTGACGTTGAGAACGCCCATGACCACGCACCGGCCGGGGCGCGGCAGCAGGATCATCGTCCGAGCACGAGGCTCATCGCCTCGCTCCGGGTGGCCGCGTTGTCCCGGAACAGCCCGCGCACCGCCGAGGTCACGGTCACCGCACCCGGCTTGCGGATGCCGCGCATGGCCATGCAGAGGTGCTCGGCCTCGATGACCACCAGGACGCCGCGCGGCTTGAGCACGTCGTCCATGGCGTCGGCGATCTGCCCGGTCATCCGCTCCTGCACCTGCGGCCGGCGGGCGTAGACGTCCACCAGCCGGGCCAGCTTGGACAGCCCCGTGACCCGGCCGTCCTCGCCCGGGATGTAGCCGATGTGCGCCACCCCGTGGAACGGCACCAGGTGGTGCTCGCAGGTCGAGTACATCGGGATGTCCTTGACCAGCACGAGCTCGTCGTGGTTCTCGTCGAACGTCGTCGACAGGATCTCGTAGGGGTCCTGGGCGAGGCCGGCGAAGGTCTCGGCGTAGGCACGCGCGACGCGGGCGGGGGTGTCCTGCAGCCCCGGGCGGTCGGGGTCCTCCCCCACCGCGAGCAGCTGCTCGCGGACCGCCGCCGCGGCCCGCGCCTCGTCGACGAGCCCGTTCCCGGGCTCCGCGGCCCCCGCGCTCATCGCTGGGCGGGGGCTCCGACGTCCCCGACCGGGGTGGTGTGCCCGTTGACCGAGCCGCCGTTCTGGGCGGCCCGCTCGGCCGGGGTCTCCACCGGGGGCTGGTCGGACGGCGTCCGCTTGCCGAAGCCGTTGTACGGGGCGAGCGACGGGCGCTTGACGACCGGAGCGCAGATGCGCTCCATGTCCTCCTTGGAGAGGGTCTCCTTCTCCATCAGCTCGAGCACCAGGTTGTCCAGCACCTGCCGGTACTCGACCAGGATCTCCCAGGCCTCGTCGTGCGCGGCCTCGATCAGCGCCCGGATCTCGGCGTCGATGTCGGCGGCGACCGCCTCGGAGTAGTCCGGGCGGGTGCCCATGTCGCGGCCGAGGAACGGCTCGGCCTGGTCGCTGCCGTACTTGACCGCACCGAGCTTGGCGCTCATGCCGTACTGGGTGACCATGGCGCGGGCCATCGAGGTGGCCTTCTCGATGTCGTTCCCGGCGCCGGTCGTCGGCTCGTGGAAGACGAGCTCCTCCGCCGCCCGCCCGCCGAGGGCGTAGGCCAGGGTGTCGATCATCTCCGAGCGGGTCTGGGTGTACTTGTCCTCGGTCGGCAGCACGAGCGTGTGCCCGAGCGAGCGCCCGCGCGGGAGGATCGTCACCTTGTGCACCGGGTCCAGGTTGGGCAGTGCGTGCGCCACCAGGGCGTGGCCGCCCTCGTGGTAGGCGGTGACCTTCTTCTCCTTCTCGCTCATCGCGCGCGTCTTCCGCTCGGGTCCGGCGATGACGCGGTCGATCGCCTCCTCGAGCGTGGAGTCGTTGATCAGCGAGCCGTTGTGGCGGGCGGTGAGCAGCGCGGCCTCGTTGAGCACGTTGGCGAGGTCGGCACCGGTGAAGCCCGGCGTCCGCCGTGCCACGGTCTCCAGGTCGACGTCCGGCGCGAGCGGCTTGCCCTTGGCGTGGACGGCGAGGATCGCCTTGCGGCCGAGCAGGTCGGGCCGGTCGACGGCGATCTGCCGGTCGAAGCGGCCGGGGCGCAGCAGCGCCGGGTCGAGGATGTCGGGCCGGTTCGTCGCGGCGATCATGATCACGCCGCCCTTGACGTCGAAGCCGTC
>Ga0308173_10000552_pt1 | contig 16241 bp, 12 predicted proteins | sample PhyPR1_FD_203716 | JGI IMG/M metagenome (GOLD analysis project Ga0308173, IMG submission 203716) | Soil microbial communities from UC Gill Tract Community Farm, Albany, California, United States - DLSLS.P.R1 | ecosystem: Environmental > Terrestrial > Soil > Agricultural land | place: USA...
TGCCGCAATCACCGACGATCGGGCCTCGTTGTGGCAGGTCGCCCTGATGCGTCGGGAGCTGGGTCCCACGGTGTTGCTGAAGTGGGCCTCCCACGTCCGGAGCCTGGACTGGTTCCTCGTTGCCTGCGCCGAGGGTGTGGACCGGTTCTGGGGCAACGTGGACGCAGTGCTCGATCAGGCCCGAGCGCGGGAGTCCTGGGGCGAGAGGGTCCAAGTCCCCCTGGTCGGCGTCGACTACTAGCCAGCCGTCACAACCTGCGGCCGCCATGGGGTGGCGTCCGGGAGGACCAGAAGCGGCAGCCCGCCAAACCCAGCCAAACGACGGTGGTCTCGTTCCGCAACAGACCTCGCCGATGTCATCGAGAACGTCGCCGCGAACGCCCTGATCTGCCGCCTTGGTGAACTGGTTGACGCTGTCATCTGGCCGCTGGGCACTGAGTCCATGGACACCTCACAATCGGGGCCGGCCGTCTCCGGTGTCGTTGTCACTCACAACTGCGTCGCTCCACGGGCGAGGTCCTTGCGGACGAGCGGTCGCCGGGGCGCGGACCGGTGCGACGGCTCGTACCGTCGCGGCCCACGTGCGCGGGATGCTGCTCGGGCGGGCCCGTCAGCACCCGCAGCGGTACACCGTCGTGGACGCCGACGGCCCCTTCGAGCAGGTCGCCGACCGGGTCGCCGCCGCCGTTGGCGGACGGCTCGACCTGCCGCTGGCCGGCTGAGCCGATCCCGGACGTGCCGTCTGCGTTCTTGGCGGGGCGCCGGGCTGGCTGCGATTATGGTTCGATGACGGCCGACCAACCGGGGAGCTGGCCGACAGGTCCGGCCCTGCTCGAGGCGCTGGACGCGGCGGCGCTACTGGTCGATGCGGCTGGGCGGATCCGCTACGCGAACGGCGCCGCTACGCGGCTGTACGCCGGCCCCGGTGACCCGATGACTGGACAGCTGCTGGTGTCCCGCCTGCGCGGCGGCAGCGGCCCCGCCGCGCTGGCTGCAGTCATCACGCAGGTACTGGGCGGGCAACCGTGGCGGGGGCCGCTGGAGGTCCGGCACGCGGACGGCTCGGTGCACCCGGTGCAGGCCCGCTGCTCCGCGCTGGACGACGAGCGGGCGGTTGCCGGTCTCCTTTGCGTGCTGGACGACGCCGCCGTCGAGGGGGGCACCCTGCACGAGGCCAGGCGGGTCGGGGACCAGCTGACCCGCCTGGCCCGGGTTACGACGGCGCTGGTCATGGCCGACACGGTGGAGGCGGTCAGCAAGATCGTCGTCTCGCACGGTGCGGACGCGGTCGGCGCCACCCTGGCGTCGCTGTCGCTGCGTGAGGGTGAGGACACCTTGCGGCTGACGGCGCTGCGCGGCGGCCGCGAAGGTGAGGAGCGGGCGTGGGCGACCTCGCCGATGTCGACGCGGACCCCGGTCAGTGACGCGGTCCGCACGGGCCAACGCCTGGTTCTGACCGGTGCCGGCGAGATCAGCCGGCGCTATCCGGACCTGGCTGCCGTCGAGCGGGGCGAACGCACCGTGATCAGCTTGCCGCTGCACGGGACCGCACGGACCGTCGGCGCGATCGGACTGTCCTTTCCCGGGCTGCGGACGCTGACCTCGGCCGAGTTGGAGTTCTTCGACATTCTGGCCGACACCTGCGCCCAGGCGCTCGAGCGGATCGCCGCCCAAGAGGCCGCCGCCAAGCAGGGCGCCATGCTGGCCTTTCTCGCCGAGGCCTCGACCGAGCTAGCCAGCAGCCTGGACTACCAGGTGACCCTGGCCAAGGTGGCCCAGCTGGCCGTGCCCACGTTCGCGGACTGGTGCGCGATCGACCTGGTCGTCGACGGGCGCCTGCACCGGCTCGCCGTCGCGCACGTCGACCCGGCGAAGGTCCAGCTCGCGCGCGAGCTGGCCGAACGGTATCCGCCCGACGCTGCGGCTTCAAACGGGGCGTGGGCGGTGATGCGGACCGGTCGCAGCGAGCTGATCGGGCAGATCACCGACGACATGCTCGTCGCCGGCGCGGTCGACGCGGAGCAACTGCGCATCGCCCGCGACCTGCACCTGCGCAGCGCGCTGACGGTGCCGTTGGTGGCCCGCGGCAAGGTCCTGGGCGTCATCACCTGGGTGCTGGCCGAGTCGGAGCGGCTCTACACCGGCGACGACCTCGCGCTGGCCGAAGACCTGGCCAAGCGCGCCGCGGTGGCCATCGACAACTCCGAGCTGCACAGCGAGACCCTGGCCGCGGCCGTCAGCCTGCAGAACGCGGTGCTGCCGGCGGTGCTGCCGGTGATGGACGGCTGGCAGGTCGCGAACTACTACAGCCCCTCGGGGCGCACCGAGGTCGGTGGGGACTTCTACGGCACGGTTCCCCTGGACGGTGGGCGGCAGGCGTTCTTCGTCGGCGACGTGATGGGCCGAGGCGTGAAGGCCGCGGCGGCGATGGCGCAGATGCGGGCCACCGTGCGGGCCTACGCCGCGGTGGACTCGACCCCCGCAGCGGTGATGACCAAGCTGGACCTGATGTTCGAGCGGTACCCCACCGACCAGCTCGTCACGTTGGTCTACGCCCTGGCCGACCCGGCCCGCGACGAGCTCGTGGTGACCAACGCCGGTCATCCTCCGCCGGTCCTGCTCCGGGCCGACGGCAGCGTGGAGCAGCTGCCCGTCGCCGAGGGCTGGCCGCTGACGGTGATGCCCCAGGACCGCCGGCAGGTGACAGTCCCATTCATGGTCGGTGACACCCTGATGGCGTTCACCGACGGGCTGATCGAACGGCGCGATGAGGACATCACCCGGGGGCAGGAACGGGTCCTGCACGCCGTGCCCAGGCTGGCGCGGCCCGACCTGTCTGCGGCCCTGAGTGAGGTGGTGGACCTGCTGAGGGACCCCTCCCGCGACGACGACGTCGCCGCGTTGGCGGCCCGCCGAACGACCTGACCCCTGCTGACTCCCCGGCGTGCAGTCGACCCAGGCGGAGTCGGCCGATGCACGCGGGCACGGCCCCGCACCGGAGGGTTGAGGTGCGGGGCCGCGTCGGTGACGGCTGGGCGGCCTGGCCGGTCAGCAGGGGCTGATCTCGCCGAAGTCGCCGGTCGCGGTGACGACGGCGGTGCGGCAGGTGCCCTTCACGCCCGCGCGCAGCTCGACCCAACGACCGGTGTGTGGCGGGTCACGGTGACCACGCCGAGCCGGTCGGTCGGCAGCCCGGTCAGCGCGCAGGACTCGCAGCAGCGCGGCGCACCACAGCGTCAGAGCTGCGACGGTCAGGGCGACGACCACGGCGGCGGCGGCGGTCGGCAGGCAGGCCGGCGTCGATCGAGGAGATGACCACGACCGCGGCCGTCGCCAGCCCGGCGGTCGGCACCAGTCGTCGCCGCTCACCCGGGGCCCGTGCGGAGCGGCGTCCTCGCCATTGCGGTCGGGCATCAACTGGGTTCCTCGTCTCTGATCTGTCCGGCAGTCGCCGTTGCGGTGTTCGCTGGGTTGTCCGCCAGCGCCAACGTGCGCGGCGCTGTCCTGACGGCCCATCCGCCCTGACCGGGGGTCGGCACACTGCGCACCGTAGGCGGTCAGCTACCGGCAGTCACAGCGCTCGCGCCAGGGACCGTGGCCGCGGCGATGTCTTGCTCGACGCCGGCCCGGCGCAGCAGAAGGAGCCCGTAGACCAGCAGCAGCGTGTCGCCGCCGACCATCGCGGTCCAGTGCGCCCAGGCCGGCAGGGCGTCGATGCGCAGGAACAGGTCGGTGAGGAAGTGGAGCAGCATCAGCGGCAGCACGGTCGCGGTGCGCACCCGCACGGCGGCGTAGCCGACGCCGAAGCAGAGGGTGCCGAGCGCCTGAGCCACCGTCATCGCGGGCGCCTGCCCGAAGAGCATGTTTGGCAGATGCGCGGCCGCGAACAGAGCCGAGGAGAGCCAGACCGCCGGCCAGACCTCCTCCCGGGCGCCGGTCGGGCGGAGCATCCCCATGAGAAGCCCGCGGAACAGGGCCTCTTCGAAGAACCCGCTGAGGGCGTACCCGAGCACGAAGACGGTCAGCATCCCGGCGCCGGGCAGCTGCACGCCGCGGACCAGCGGTGCCAGCGCGACCGCGGCGGGCACGAGCAGCAGCCGGGGCTGCGCCACCCGGGCGCTGAAGCCTGCGGTGCGCCATGCGCCGGTTGCCGCGAGCACGGCGGTGGTGATCGCCGCCAGGGCCAGCAGGACCAGCAGCCGAATCGTCCAGGACGAGGCAGGCGGCAGCAGAGCGGCGACGCCGAGTGCGCCGGCGATGGTGGCGGCGATGTTGACGGCGCCGACGGCAACCGCGGCAAGACGGGGGCGAGCGGGGGTCAGCCGGTTCACGGCAGGGGCTCCTATCGGTTACGAGGTCAGGCGCGGGCCGGGCCAGCGCCGCTCGCGGTGGACCACTGCCGGCGGCGGGTGAGGGTGATGATGGCGGCGGAGGTCGCGACGCGAGCGGCGACCATGGCCAGGCTGAGCAGGATGAATGCTGCGGTCCAAGCGTCGGCACCGGTGATCTGGTGGGTCATCGAGAAGCGGCCGATGGCGGCGGGGAACCAGTGCTCGGCGCCGTAGGCGAACAGCATCCGGCCTCCGATCACGGCGACCCACAGCGCGGCGTACGGGGCGCCGGCGTGCATCATCAGCCGCCCACCGCGGTCACGGCGCACGTGGACCAGCGCGCCGGCCAGGACGCCGAGCACCAGCCCGGCGGCAGCCCCGGCGACCTCCAGGTCGAGGTCGTGCCCGAAGGTCGGGACATCGCGCAGGAACACCGCAGCGGCTGCGACGACCAGCCCCGGCGGCAGCAGCCGACGCGCGGTCACGGCGCGGGTGCCGAGGTTGGCCCACAGCACGAAGGCCAGCAGGCCCAGGTTGAGCAGGTACATGGTGGTGCTCATCGCGTCCTCCAGAGGGTTCGCCTGCGGGTGTGGAGGAGACGCTAGGAGCGCCGCGCCGTGGGCGAATCGGCGTGCGGGTGGACCACGCGCAGGGCCATGTCCACCCCTGGGTGGACGCGTCGCCGGGTGGAGCCGCGCACCCTCGAGAATCCGTAGGGGTCGACTCCTTGCCTGCGGGGTTGGGATCTGGGACGGGTAAGTCTTCTGCCTACGTAATGTCCGGCCAAGGGTCCTTTGCGCGTCGCGGGATGTGGGTTCACATCGTGATCTGAACGAAGCCCCGCGAGGGTCGCTCGCGCGGTGGGTCTCGTGGTTAGGGATGGATGACGGCCTTGATGACCCCGTTGTCGCGCTGGTCGAACTGCCGGTACAGCTCGGGTGCGTCCTCGAGCGTGCCGTGGTGGGTGACGACGACGCCGGGTCGGGCCCGTCCGGAGGTGATGAGATCCCGCAGCGGGGTGGTGTATCGGCGGTCGTGGGTCCGGCCGAACCGTACCGTCACGCCCTTGCCGAAGAAGGTGCCCCACGGCACCGTGAGCTGACCGTCGGGCGTTGCGCCGGGTTGGGGATCGAGGTCCCGTTCCGGATACACCCCTGCGATGGCAACCGTGCCCGTGGGGTTGACGAGCCGGGCGGCGTCGGAGATGACCTGATCGGGTCGCTCTTGTTCCGGGTGGTCGCGGTCGTGGGCCTGGAACCCGACGGCGTCGATGACCTTGTCGACGCCGCCGAGCTTGTCCTCCCCCAGGGGCAGCCCGGCTTGGGCCCGGTTTTCCCGGATTTGCTCGACGGGGTCGCCGTGGCGGACGTCGACCGGGGTGGCGCCGAGCCCGCCGGCCTTGTCCAGACGGGCGTCGATGCTGTCGATGCAGTAGACCTCCCGGGCGCCCTGAAGCCGGGCGGAGTAGGCGGCGAGCAGCCCAATGGTGCCGGCGCCGAAGACGGCGACGGTGTCGCCGGCGTGTACGTCGGCCAGGGTGGTGGCGTGCCACCCGGTGACGAACGCGTCGGCGAGCAGGACGAAGTCGTCCTCGTTGGCGTCACCGGGCTCGCCGGGAAGGCGGATGCAGTTCGCATCGGCCCACGGCACCCGCACCAGCTGCGCCAGGGCCCCTCGATAGGGACCCATGCCGGCGTAGCCGTACGCGGCGCCGAGCCCGTCGGGGCGCGCCCGCAGGCAGGCCGCGGACAGGCTCCGGGCGCACATAGCGCAAGTGCCGCAGTACACGTGCGTGGGGAGCACGACACGCATCCCCGCGGTGATGGTCTCCACGCCACGGCCCACCCGTTCCACCACGCCCAGGGGCTCGTGGCCCAGGACCAGGCCCGGAGGGGCGCCGGTACGCCCGTCGTACATGTGCAGGTCCGAGCCGCACAGGGCGCTGGAGGTCACGCGGACCACCGCGTCGGAGTCCGCCTCGATCGTCGCATCCGCGACCTCGTGGACGCCCACGGTACGGACGTCCTCATAAACGACGGCCTTCATGGTTCCTCCCGACGCTGGCGAACAGGCTGCCGAGCCGACCGAGGGACGTGGTATCCAGGTGGCCCTCGCGGCGGCCCGGAGCCGCAGGACCGACCGCTCCGACGACGCCGCCTGCACCCGGTCGGCGGCGTGCGGCGCGGGAACTGCCGGCGGCCGCGTCACGTCCGCCCCCTTCTCGCTGCGGCGTGCCCCTCCTCCTTCGCCAGTGTCGCCCCGGCGGCTCTTCAGCTCAACCGTCAGCCGCCGCCGTCCGCGCCGGGGCGTCGTCGCCTTGTCCGGCACCCCCAGCGGGGGGCGCGGGAGGGCAGGACGCCGCGGCACACTGGCTGTATGGACGCTGGACGCGCTCACGGGCCGCTGCCGGTGCTTCTGGTCGGCCTGACCGTGGTCACCGGCCTGGTCGACGCGTTCAGCTATCTGAACCTGGGGCATGTGTTCGTCGCGAACATGACCGGCAACGTGGTGTTCCTGGGCTTCGGGTTGGCCGGTGCCGGGAACATCGCGGTCGACGCCAGCCTGGTGGCGATCATCGCCTTCACGCTCGGTGCGCCTGCTGGCCGCCGCTACGGCGACGCAGTCGGCCCTTGTCGCCGGGGCGGCCATCCTCGCGCAGAGCACGGGCGTGCGAGAAGCACCGGTGCGGCTGAGCCTGGTCGCTCTGCTGGCGGTGGCGATGGGCGGCCAGAACGCCATCGCGCGCCGGTTGGCCGTACCGGACCTGACCACCACCGTGCTCACCATGACAGTCACCTCCCTGGTCGCCGACGCCACGTCCTGGTCCGTGCGCTTCCGGCGACTGGTACCGATCACGGCGATGCTCGGCGGAGCGCTGGTCGGCGGAGCGTTGCTGCGCTGGGTGAGCATTGCCGCACCGCTGTGGCTGGCCGCCGCGCTCTTGGTGTGCTGCGCCGTGACTTCCCAGGCCGCGACCCGCCGTCCACAGTCACAGACCTGGCGGTAGGCGCAACCCCGAAACGCAAGACGGAGCACCAGACGCGATCGACGGTCATGACCGGCATCCGCCGTGGACAGGTGCATGCCTCAACTGAACGCCTTTGTGCAGGCGCCGAACGAGCGTCAGTAGGCTCTGCTCGACTTCACGGGGCCGGCAGGAGGGCAGGCAGCCATGATCACTGGCAGCGACGTCGAGTCTGCCCGTGGATGAGTTGCAGGCCGCGTCCGGGGACACCGCTGCTCGCGCTCGATGCCCCGTTCAGAGGCCGTGGCTGGTTCCAGCTCGAGTACCTCCAGCACCCGGGCACGTTCAAGGCACGCGGAGCCTTCAACCGGATTCTCAGGGCGTCTGAGAACGACAGCCTCGACCCCAGCGTCAGGGTCGTGGTGGCGTCCGGGGGAGACGCCGGGATGGCAACGCGTTTGCGGCTCGCGAGCCGGGGGTACTTTCATCACCGCAACAGGGTCAGGCAGGGGTCCGTTTTCAAACGCGGCGGATTCGATCGGGGGTCAGTTTTCACCCGTCGTTGACACCCGCACCCGGGGCCAACCCTCGGTTTCACCGCGGGGGCGTTTTCGGCTCTTGCGGGGGGTGGGGTGAATTTCGCAGTTGGGGACGCTGTTGACGACATTTCCGCGGGGATCGGTGAGTTCGGTGCGGCCTGTGAAGGTGGCTACCTGCTTTAGCGAGAGATGCAGGCGTGCGAGCAGATTCTCGAGGTGACGGCCGCTGACTAGCAGGGCGGCGCTGAGGTCGCCGTGTGCACGGATCAGGTGATCGGGTCGCCATAGTGGGACGCTGGAGGCTTTGACGTCTGAGGCGGTGATCCCGACGCGTTGCATCATGCGCTTGTAGACGCCGTCCGCGGAGGCGCTGGCGTTGTGTGGGTGGTGGGGGTCTGCGCTTCTGTAGGCCAGGGGCACGGACGGTGCGTACAGGCCGTGGTGGCGGCGACCGACTGCCTCTTGCAGGATGCGCGCTGACCACGGGGGAAGGGGGACTATCCGTTTCGCGACGCCCCAGCAGCCGGGTGCTTCCATGGTGTCGGTCTCGATCGCGTCGCTGGCCACGGTGGTCGCTTCTGCGGCCGTTAGGCCGGCTAGGCCGAGGGCCACTAGCGCCGGCCCGGGCTCCACCCCGTGCATGCTGTCGAGCTCGGCGACGAGGCGTAGCAGCGCCGCTTCGTCGTCGGTCAGGGGTCGTCGGCTGGACCGCGGCAACGGGGCTAAGGGGCGTAGCCCGAAGGTGTAGGAAGCGGCAGGCAGCTGCTGTAGTCCCGCCTCTTGCATTGTCAAAGCGACGGTTACACGCATCGCCACTAGGACGTTACGTAGCCGATGGTGTTCACCCAGCTCGGCAGTCTCGGGCGTGTCCTGCACGGCATCAACAAGGTGAGTGCGCAGGTTCACCTCGGCGTCACCGAGGAGGTCCCCCAGCGTGCGACGCTCCGGTGAGGGCATCCCGTCCAGCATGGCTTGGGCCGCCGCCAGCGCCCAGGGTAGCTTTTCGTGAGGCCAGACCTCGAGCTGCGGCCAGGTGCCTTCCATGAGCTCCACCGTCTCCACGAGGCGTGTCGCCAGCAGGTCCTGCTCGAAGCGACGCTGGTAGATGGCTGCGGCCGTCGGTGACATGGCGACGTCAGCGATCACGAAGGGGTTCGTTGCGTGCTGGCCGCGGGGCCGGCGAACCGTGAGGCGTGGAGAGCCAAGGAGTTGGTCAGCTGCGCGAAAGCGATGAAGTCGAGCAGTTGGTGGTCCAGGTCGAGGTACATGGCGAATCCCCCGCGTCCCTGGGCGGCGTCGTACCGGGAGAAGTAGGCCTCGACGCGGCTTCTGATGCCGTGGGTGTCCATGGCTGCCCCATCGGCACGGCTTATTGGAGCCAGCCGTGCCAGGGCCCGTTGGCGATCTGGCCGAGTCGACTGATGGGGTTCACAGTCGCCTTGTGATGGCCGCCAGACGAGGTCAACCTCAAACGGCCCGGCTGTGCAGTCCAGCTGCCAGCGCGTGTGCAACGCATGGCTGCCGTCGGGGTCGCGAATCACTTCGGCGAGCACACCGGCGGCGCGTTGAACCTTGAAGGGGCGTCCGTCCACGTATCGCACCTCCACCAAGCTGTCGTCGTCAACGTAGAGCAGGTGCTCGTGGGGCGCGGCAGTTGGCGCGTGGTGCTCGACGAGATCAAGGGGGATGGCGACGCTGTCGACTACGACTAATCGCCCCATCGAGTTCGTGTAGACGCTCTTGCCCAGTGGTAGTAGCGCTTCGCCGTCGTGTTCGGCTTCCATGGCCAGCAGTGCGAGCTCCTTGACTGGTGGGCTGCTGAGCCCTGCGTGGATGCCGCGCGCCGCCAGCAGCGACTGAGTGCTCAACCGTGCCGCGGCCACCTCCTCACTGGTCTCGTGCTGTGCGACGGGCAGGTGATAGCACACCAGACCAAGCTCCCTGAGCAACCGGCTACTGGGCCAGCCCACGATCATCCGGTCGCTGAGAACGCCCCTGAACCCGGGTGCCTTTGCCGCTGCCGCTTCGATGAGGCTCACCGCTGTGACGTTTTCACCGCCAAGGGCGCGGTCGACTCCAATCGTGACCCAGCCGGAGGCGGTGTCCGCCAGCAGAACGACATAGTTGATGCCCGCGTACTTCCGGCCGTCCTTCTTCTTGTGATGGACGATGCTCTGCAATCTGGGCGGACCCGTGGTCGCCCGCGAGTTCACGAGATGGTCCAGTCCCCCCGAGTGGATGACGCTGACCCGACTGAATGACGCGCCCATGGTCCCGTCCACGATGCCGAACTGACGGGGGTCGGGGTGTGCCGGGTCGAAGGGGAGGTCCGCCGGGAAGCCCCCGAGGTCCGCGGCGCGTGCCAGTCCCAGTTGTGCGTGCGTCTCGCGAAGCGCCTGCAGCGCGGGGCTCAGCGTCGCAAAGTCGGCGGCGCTCGTACTTCGGCGCCGCGGTGCGACAAGGAGCCGCCAGTGCCGCGCACCCTCCCCATTGGGTGGGTCCTCGGGGAGGTCAAGGTCCCCGACCTCTCGGGCGATACCCCGCAGTTCGGCGTAGAGCGCACGCCGGCGAATCGTCTTGAAGTACTCGGGTCCGGAGCCGAAAACCTTCGCCCCTTCGTGGCTGAGCAGGTGCACCGCAGAGGGGAACCGCGAGTGTTGACCGCGGCCTCGGCGGGGAAGGATGTCATCCACGACCGCGCCCAGACGGTAGTTGTCCGGGTCGCTCCACGCCGCGTAGACCTTGTCCACGTTTTCTGGCTTCGGACTGTGCGTGTCAAACGAGGTCAACGGCGACATTGAGCCCTCCTTGAAGGTCCGGCATTGCCGCGCTGCGGCTGACTGCGACACTGCATCCGGTAGGCCGAGGCAGGAAAGGGCCACGGGCAAACCTGGAACGCGTCGGGACACTGCACGCACGGCGCGGCATAGCGGCGTCCACCAGTGGGAATGCCCGTCACCACCCAGGGCGGCCGCCGCCAAGGCGGCCCACACCGAGGCAGCAGACCGCGGTGGTGCGGCACCCCCGGGGCCGGACGGGTTGGAGTGGTACGCAGGCGGACGCCGACGGCAGAACCCTGCACCCCGACACACATGTCAAGACAGGCCCGTCACCGTCGCACCGAACGGCCAAAGGATGATTCGTCGCTCGGCGCCGGACGGCGCCCGCGTCGGGGTTTCATCATGTGCGCCACTGCTTGCAGCGCGTCACTGCAGGCAGTGGTGGCGGAGTCGGTGAGCCGCAGGGACGTGCCTAAGACGGGGGTGTTGACGACCTCGACCGGCAACGTGTGCAGATCAGCCTTCCAATGGCGATCATTCGCGGCACCACCACATCTTTGCCACTCGGCCCGCACATCGCGGACGGGCGTGCTGTCTTCGGCTGCCGGTGTCATTTGCTGAGCTATCAGCACGAGCAGACATATCAGTCGGCGCCGCGCGCTCGCGGTCGTTCCGTGGAAGTCCTGTGGGATAGCCGCCAGCCGCAGTGATGTGCCGTCTGTGTCATAGACGATGGCAATGTCGCTTACGCTGGTAAGCCTGAGGCGTCCAGCTAAGTACCACATTGTGGCCTCCGCGGCGGTCATGGCCACTGAGTTACCGCCCGCCTCGTGGGTTCGCGGGGTGCCGGCGATCGGCGTGCTTGTTTGGCGCTATTGCCCGACGTTAGGAGGCCGGGGCGTCCCGCTGTCACCGGGGGTTACCTTATGTCGTTTGTTGGGTGAGCGGTTTGTGCGGCCTGGTTTAGTTGGTAGCGACCATCAGTGGTCCTCGTCAGCCTTCCGCTTTCGACAAGCCGGTACAACGCCTTTCGGGTGCTGTCCGCGTGGGTCTCCTTGTCGTCGACCGCATTGATGCGGACTGCGATTTCTGCCCGTGATAGTTGTCGAATGTCCTGCTCGGCCGCTTGGGACAGGACGAGCAGCAGGCGTCGTTGGAGATCCGACCGAGGCATCTCGGCGGCGTCTGGCACGTTGGGCTTCTTGGCGTCCCCGGCGGGGTGTCGGCCTTGGTGCACACCCGACGGGAGGGAGCGGCGGAACTTCACCGGTAGATCGTCTGGCAGCAGTCGGTCTACTTCCTCGCTAGAGACCTCAGAGGCCAGCAGAAGACCCACGAGATGTCTCACCCGCTCCTCATGAACGACGATTGCGACATGTTCCTCAGCTAGTCGTCGCGCTTCCGTTGACAGCCATCGCCTCACGGCGTCCGTTCTAACTGCTGTTGGCGCCGCCATAGTTTCCTCCGCTCGTCCCTAGGCTCTATGAGCCCTCATCGCCGGGGCGTCGTCAAGTGCGGTCTCCTGTGACGAGCCGACCGCATCTGGGCGCGAAAGCGTCATAAGGCAGGCTGGGTGCCTCATGAATGCGGCCTCCGTGTGCGGCAATCAACATCCATGAGGAGGGCGACCTGCCTCATGACTTGAAGGCATGAGCCTTGCGGCGGGGGTCATGGAAGAGGAAGTTTTTTTTGCCAATGTCCGGTGAAGTTCATCGGCCGGTCGCGGCCATCGGGACATCAGCTTTAGAGCCAGCCGTGAAGCGGGGGCAACGGTCCACCACGGCGCGCCACGGTCGGCAGGGTGTCGTAGTCGCTCCTGCTGAAGGGCCGGTGTCGATGAACGGTCAGCGTCGTCGCGAATGCTGCGTAGGCTGCGAGCAGCCGCCCTTGGATCCGCCAGGTGGTGGGCCTGGGTCCAGCGTGCAGAGAGTGTGGAAGTCCAAGACCGCGACCTGGTCCATCAGGCACTGGACGCGTCGGTGGCCAGCCCGTAGACCACCGGACGGCGTCGCGAAGCCGCTGGCCCTGTTGCTCGAGTGGTAGCCGCTCATGCGGCCCGCCGCACGGCGGCCGTCCCTTCGGTGGCGCGGGCGGCGCGGTAGGCGTTGGTGGCGTTCTGCAGCAGGCCGTAGCAAAGGACGTCGAGCAGCTGGCGCTTTCCGCCCAAGCTCATGGCACGGTCCACCAGCAGGCTGCGCTTCAGCTGGGAATTGAAGGACTCTGCGTCGTTGCGCAGCCCGTACAGGCGGGTGAAGTCGTCCTCGCCCTCGGCGATGACCCGGACTGCGTCGGCGCGGCGGTGGTCCGACTCGCCTGGCTGGCGGTGCGGGGTGACCCAGGCCAGGAACGGGGTCTGGTCGCAGGGGACGGTGTAGGCGACGTTGAAGTGGTACTTGCCCGAGGCGCGACGGGGACGTTTGACCTGCTTGCGGTCCAGCCGGGCCAGGACCACGGGTTTGCCGGTGTCGTCCAGGCCGATCTCGCTGACGGCGCCGTCGACCGCGGCGAGCTGGTGGGTGCAGTCACCTGTTGGGGTGTCGTGTGCCCAGGTGCCCAGGGGGTACCAGCGGGGGTTGGCGGTCTTCCCGCGGCGGGCGGCGGTCTTGGCGGAGGCGTGGACCTTGTTGATGACCAGGAGGCCGTGGTTGGTCATCAGGTCGTCGATGTGGACGCCGCGCATGGCCCCGTCGTAGACGATGGCCTGGATCCCCGAACCGGCGACGGTGTGCAGCCGTTTGATCGCCGCCACGGCGGTGTCGGCTTCCTGGCCCGGGCGCGGCACCCGGTCGACGGCCAGGACGACCCGCTGGTGCGGGTGGTTCCCGCGGGCGTAGAGGGCGACGAAGTTCTGCCCGTGCACCGGTCCGGTGTGGCCGTGATAGTCCGCCGCGTCGGGGTCGAACCGGCGGGTCGGGGCCGGTACGGGTTCACCGGCGGCGCCCAGGTAGGTCACCGTGGCCGCGCCGGTGGCCGGGTCGGTGGCCCGGGTCGCGGTTGGGGGCCGGTAGAGGGGGCGGACGACGGTGCCGTCGCCGTAAACGATCCGGGACCGGTCCGGCCGGGATAGGGAGCCCGGGCCGGCGGGGTCGAGCAGCCCTTGTTCGCGGGCTTGGGCGACGGCGGCCTCGGTGAACAGCTGTTGTAGCTCGGTCAGGACGTCGGGGTCGCTGAGGTAGCGGTCCCGGGCGTAGCGGAACGCCTCCCAGCCCGGCGCTCGGTCCCCAGGTAACTGGTTGACGAGGTCGGGGCGAGCGGCCGCCATCGCCGCGACGGTGTTCTGGACGACGGCCCAGGTGGTGGGGTCGCTCAGCTCGGTCTGGACGCGGATGCTGGAGCGGTACAGCCGGGCCAGGACGCCGTAGCCGAGCAGTAGGTAGCCGGGGTGGTGGGCCGGGCGCCCGACGGGGGACTTGGCCGGGATCAGCGCGCCGAGCTGGTACAGGGCGGGGTGGGAGAAGATCGCGGCGATCTGCTGGTTGGTGGTCAGGGTCTGCGGGCGAACGACACGAAGGTGCCTCATGCTCGGTCCTTCCTGGTCAGGTCATGCTGCTGCGATGGGTGGGGTGCGGGGGTGGTCTGCCGCCAGGTCAGGGCGATGTCCTCGGCGGCGGCGTCGAGGGAGCGGTGGCCCAACAGGCGTGCGACGTCCTGGATCGGGGTTCCGTTGTCGTAGGTGGTGCGTCCGACCCAGTGCCGCAGCGAGCTGGGCCGCACGTCCGGCTCGGCGCTCAGTCCTGCGGCGTTGAGGACGTCCCGCAGGGCGTTGCAGCCGGTGGCCTGGGCCTTGGCGCCGCCGGGTGGGGCGGCGCCGCCGTAGGCGAGCAGCGCCCCGCGCCCGGCCCCTGTGCCCAGGAGGTGCTCGGCGCGGGAGGCGACCATGCGGGCACCCCAGGCGGTAAGCGTGCCGGTCCGGGGATCGTGCCGGCGGGTGCCCGGCAGCCTCACCCGTCGGGGGCGGTGGGGGTCGTCGAGGTCGGCCACGGTGAGGATGGTGATCTCGCTGGAGACGGCGGTGGCCTCACCCAGGGCCCATGCGACGGCGCGGGCCGAGGCCCAGGGGCCGTTGGTGAGCTGGGCACTGGCCCGGCACAAGGTGACCTCGTCGTCGGTGAGCGGGCGCGCCGTCAACAGCCCGCGGGCCGGCAGGGTGACGTCCAGCGTCGGATCGCCGAAAGCTTGGCCGAGTGTGCGCAGGGTCCGGTAGAGCGTGCGGACCGCGGTGCGCCGGGCGTGCTGCGTGGCTACCTCCGGCGCGGTGCCGCTGCCGGTGACGGCGGTGACGAAGCCTCGCGCCTGAAGCGGCGTCACCTCCGCGAAGGAGGAGGCACCGACGGCCTGTAGCCGGGCGGCGAAGCGTCGCGCGGTCTCGGTCATCCGCGCCAGCGTCTGCTCGCTGTGCGCGCCATCGACCGCCCATCGGGCGGTCACGGCGTCGAGCTCGGTGACCAGACCGGGTGGCGTCAGCCGTGGTTGGGGACGGGTGCGGGGACCGGCGGGTGTGTCGGGGAGTCTGCGGGCCATGTCGGGAGTACCTCCGGCGCCGGGACTCAACGCGTTCCCGGGCAGCGCTCACCGTGCCGACATCGTCGGCGGTGACATTGCCTCCCGAATGCGCAGGCGCGCCTTTTCGGCGGGCGTCTCGGTGTCGCCAGGGCGGCCTGGGTTCAGCCCTCAGCGGGGGCAAGGGCGGCGTCCACGACCTGCCCACCAGTCTTGGTCGATCTCGTGCGGGTACTGGTGCATCAGCTCCGAGGCCAGGCGCGATCGCGGGCGCTGGTGCAGGGCCAGCCGCCGGGGTGACAGCAGGGTGTCATGGTGCCGGCGGGGGGGACACCCCGATCGGGCCGTACGAGGAGTCAGCCAGCGCGCGTGTCGACCTTGCCGTGCCAATGCCGGCTGCTGCGGCGGCCCGCCGCCAAACGATCGTTTTGGCAGTGCAGCAGGCGCGCACGCTCCAGGCCACGGGCCCTTGACATCTGATCTGGTGTCGCCCTTGTGGGGGACGGCCGCGCCCCAACCGGTGGATAGCGAACGCGCCACGCGTTCCGCGTCACGACCGCGACAACCCAAGTCCGGCGGACGCCAAGGCCCTTCGGAGGGGTCATGTCCACAACCGATCAGCCCAGCACCCACACCGCAGGCAACGATGCGTCCACCTCGGCGCCCGGTGGCACCGTCGTTCCCTTCGACGCACTCAAGCGGCGGCGGCGACTGGACCAGCTGATGTCCGCCCGGACTCACCTGGCCACCATGGCAGCGCAGCAGCGCAGCCACGGTCTGGACGACGCCCAGGAGAGCTTCAGCCTGCAGCTCGCCCTGGAAAGCACGATCCGGGACGAGTTCCCCCAGGAGTACGAGCAGTACTTCCCGAACTGGATCACCGCCGAGGCGGCAGGCGAGCACCCGATGGGGGTCCTCACCGCCGACTGCGGGATCTGCCGCTCTGTGGCGGCCCACTCCGGCGTGAACCTCGTCCCGCCCGAGGCCGCCTGAACTGCATTTGTGTCGCCGCCGAGGCTTGGTCTCGGCGGCGACACGCCTGCGTGAGGTAGGTAGGACACGCAGTCGGTCGATCAGGGAGTCATCGCAGAGGGTCCAATATCGAAGTACCGAACGTCGCGCGCCG
>Ga0308173_10000554_pt1 | contig 16227 bp, 13 predicted proteins | sample PhyPR1_FD_203716 | JGI IMG/M metagenome (GOLD analysis project Ga0308173, IMG submission 203716) | Soil microbial communities from UC Gill Tract Community Farm, Albany, California, United States - DLSLS.P.R1 | ecosystem: Environmental > Terrestrial > Soil > Agricultural land | place: USA...
GGAAGGCACAGGAGATCTGCCGCACCGAGAAGCCCCCGCTCGTCGCGCTCGCGCCGCGGCACCTGGTCGCCTGCCACTTCCCCGAGAACGCCGACACGCCGGGCTCGAGCGACCCAGCGGCCCTGCAGTCCTCGACCGCGGCCGGCTCTGCCGCCGGTTCGCTTCCCGGCTCCGCCGACCACGATGCGCAGGAGCCGCGAGACTGACGGAGCGCGTCCACCCGCGGCAGCGGACGGCATACGAAAAAGAGGCGTCACCCGCTCGGGGGTTCGGGTGACGCCTCTTCTGCACCCTCCATCGTCGGTGGACCGCGGTCCGTTACACCGCGCGTCAGACGGCGGGCCGAGCCCCCACGGCTGCTACGACCGCCGACACGGGACTGAGCTGCAGCAGCTCCCCCAGCCGTCGCGTGACCGAGGTGGGCCCGTCGACGTGGACGCGCCCCGAGCGCAGCGCGGTCTGCAGCGGCAGGCGTCCCAGCCACACCGCATACAGCGACGCCACGTCGCTCGTGATCGTGACGGCGACCGGGAAGCCGGGGTCGGCCATGCACACCGACGGGCGCCCGTGCTCGACGAGGATCCAGAAGCGTCGGCTGTCGTCGTCGAAGCGCACGTGCAGCACGTGTCGGTCGCCCTCGAGGCTGCTCGTGTCGACGCGGGTGTGCATCCACCAGACGAGCAGCTGCGCGTCCAGCTCCTCGGGCCGTGGGTCCCCGAAGGTCCACCGGGCGCCCCACTCGGCGAGCCCGAAGACGATCGGCTCCAGCGCAGCGCCCGCCGGCGTCAGCACGTAGCGGGACCCGGACCGCTCGACGACGCCGTAGCGCTGCAGGTGCCGCAGACGCTTGCTCAGCAGCGTCCGTGACAGTCCGGGCAGCCCCCGGGCCAGGTCGTTGAAGCGCGTGGTCCCGGTCATCATGTCGCGCAGGATCAGCAGCGACCACTGCTCACCGACGACGTCGAGCGCACGCGAGATGGGGCAGTACTGCCCGGCCCCTGCATCGTGTCCTCCCATGGTCACCTCCGGCCGGGACGGCCGCGTCGGCCCGACACCACGGGCGAGGGCCGACACGGGCCCGACACGGGGCCGACACGTCCTCCCCAGTATCCGTGCCCGACGTCCGTCGCGGCAGTCCTCTTCGTGTACTGGATGCCGCGGCGGACCGAGCGGAGTCTGGACGTCGGCGGCGCACCGCCGCCGGACCGCGAACGCGGTCCCCCGTTCGACGGAAAGAAGCAACCATGTCCACAGACACCCGCTCGGAGCAGTCCACGCCGGCCGACGCCGCCCTCAAGTCCCGGCACGCCGCGATGTGGGCGCTGGGCGACTACCCGGCAGTGGCGCGCGAGGTCATCCCGGAGCTCGGCCGGGTCCTCGTCGAGGCCTGCCACGTCGAGGCCGGGCAGGACGTGCTCGACGTCGCCGCGGGGTCGGGCAACGCCGCCGTCCCCGCCGCGCTCGAGGGCGCACGCGTCGTCGCCAGCGACCTCGCGCCCGAGCTGCTCGACGCCGGACGCCGCACGGCAGAGGCGGCCGGGGTCGAGCTCGACTGGCGGCAGGGCGACGCCGAGGCCCTGCCCTTCGCGGACGGCTCGTTCGACGTCGTCATGTCCTGCGTCGGCGTGATGTTCGCCCCGCACCACGATGCCGCGGCGGCCGAGCTCGTCCGGGTCTCGCGCCCGGGGGCGACGATCGGGCTGGCCAGCTGGACGCCCCAGGGCTTCATCGGCCGGATGTTCGCCGTCATGAAGCCGTATGCCGCGCCGCCGCCGCCGCCGCCCAGCCGGCGCCGCTGTGGGGCGACGAGCGCCACGTGCGTGACCTGCTCGCCGGGCAGGTCGAGGCGTTCGCGGCCGAGAAGCGCCAGCTGCCGGTGCAGTTCGACGCGCCGGAGGACTTCCGCGACTTCTTCAAGCGCACCTACGGTCCGGTGATCGCCACCTACCGGCGCATCGTCGACGAGCCGGACGAGGTGGCAGCCCTCGACACCGCCCTGGCAGGGCTGGCTCGTGACGCGATGGACGCCCAGGGCCGGATGGACTGGGAGTACCTCCTGGTCACCGCGCGCCGGACCCCCTGAGACCCGACCGGGTCGCCCTGACTGCTCTCGCCATGACCCACCACAGCCGGAGCGAGGCCGCCAGCGTGGCCACGAAGCCGGTGAGCAGGATCCAGGTCAGGGGGCGCTCCGCGTGCAGGTCACCCCGCGCACGCAGCCCTCCGACGAGCATGAGGGTCAGCATGACCACCTCGACCTCGACCATGAGGCTGACGCGCACCCACCGGCTGTCGACGAGGACGACCAGGCCGGCGCTGCCGAGGCAGAAGACAGCGCCGACGACGCGGCACGTCAGCGGGGTGAGGCTCCAGGGCCAGACGGGGACGACGAGGGAGGGGGCGGCGAACATCACCAGTCCCTGGGCGAGCGCGAGTGCACCGCCGCCGGCGACCAGGGCCCGGGCCACCGGGGTGACCCGCAGCTCGTCCGGGCGCGGCTGCGCCGCCACCTGCTCGTTGGCCGACCAGACGGCGAGCACGGCGAAGGGAGCGGTGAGGTAGAGCGCCGCCCAGAGCCAGAACGCCGGGTGGCCGTGGTTGAACCGGTCCCAGTGCAGGACCGTCGCGATGCCCAGCAGGGCGGCGAAGACGGCGACGGCCAGCAGCCCGGCGCCGATCCGGGCCCACCGTCGCTCCCGCACCACCCGGACGAAGAACCAGGCGCCCCCGAGGTAGGCCGACGCCAGCACCATCGGGGTCAACTGCGGCCTGATGGTCCAGGCGAACAGCCGCGCCGTGTCGCCCGGGAAGGCGTAGAGGATGACGAACGCCGTCAGGAGGATCGGCACGAGCACGACGGCCAGCACCCGCGTCGCGGTCAGCACCCGGTCGTCCCGCTGCGACGCCTGCACGGGTGGCACGTCTCGACGGTCCCGGACCACAGCCGGTCACACCCTCGAACGCTCCACGGCGTCCAGCAGGGCCGAGTAGGACGCCACCAGCGCGCGTCGCTCTGCGGAGAGGAGCGGGTCGGACAACGAGCACCCGGCGCGCACCCAGGCGTCCGAGAGGTTCATCGCCTCGACCCGGGAGGTGGCCGCGGCGAGCACGCTGCCGGCGCCCACGGTGTAGACGTAGGCGTAGAGCGCCACCAGCGCGTCGACGAGCTCCTCGGCCGACACGTTCCCGTCGTTCTCGTGCTCGCGGTGAGCCCGCCACCAGCCCACCTCCAGAGCCGCAGCCCGCCGCGGGTCGATGGCGAGGCCCCCGTCCGCGGCGACCAACGAGTAGAACCGGCACATCAGCGCCTGCGCCTGCTGCGGGTCGTTGTCCGGAAAGGGTGCCCAGGCCTGGTTGGCGCGCAGGACGAGCCAGGCGCCACGCAACGTGTCACGGCGGTTCATGCCGAAACCGGCCGCCACCATCCCGACGGACGCCCTCAGGAAGGCGAGCCAGTCGCGCCGGTAGTAGGCGACCCATGCCTGCGCCTCCCGCTGGGCGACCACCACGGCGTCGAACGACCTCGGCCCCGGTGTCCGAGTCCCCATGCGGCCTCCTCGAGCACGAGCGGACCCCGTCGGCGGTCCACGACGTTGCACTGACGCCTCGCGGGTCTCGCTCCAGAATAGGAGCAGGCAGGGGCCTTCACGAGGAGAACCCATGACCGGAGCGGTGGCTGCGCGCACGCTCGAGGACGTCCTCGACCGGATGACGTCGGTCCTGGAGGCGATGCCGCCCGAGCTCGCTCCGCGGCGGGCCTTCCTCGCCACCTACCAGCGGACGACGCGCGCGGTCGGCCAGGCGCTCGCGTACGGCGCGTTCGAGGACCCCGCCTGGGTGGAGGCCTGGGACGTCGCCTTCGCCGACCTCTACCTCGACGCCCTCGACGCGGACCTGTCCGGCGACACCGGTCACCGCCCGCCACGTCCGTGGCGGCTCGCCTTCGACGCTCCGGCCGACCTCCCACCGCTGCGACACGTGCTGCTCGGCATCAATGCCCACATCAACTACGACCTGCCGCAGGCGCTCCTCCGGGTGATCAACGATGCCGACTTCGCGGACGCCGTCCTGCTCGGTCGTCGGCGCCGCGACCACGAGCGCATCGACGCGGTGCTGTCGGCGCGCGTCGCCGCGGAGGACGACGAGCTGAGCGCACAGGGCCGCAAGAGCCCCCTCGACCGGGCGCTGACGCCACTGAACCGGGCCGCCTCCGCGCGCTTCCTGCGGGAGGCGCGGGTGAAGGTGTGGCACAACACGTCAGAGCTGCAGCGGGCCCGCGTCGCCGGTCCCGACGCGTATGCCGTCCGCCTCGGCGAGCTGGAGGTGCTGAGCGCCGCCCGCATCGCCGACCTGCTGGCGCCGGGCCAGGTGCTGCTGCACCTCGCCGTTGCCGGCTTCGGTGTCGTGCTCCCCCCTGCCTGACGAGTGGCCGTGCAGGCCGGACCGGTCAGGGCACGGTGACCGTGACGGCGTTGGAGTTGGGGCTGCTGCCGGCCGCGTTCACCGCCCGGATCTTGTAGGTGTAGGTCGTGCCCGAGACGACCGTCGTGTCCCGATAGCCCCGGGCGGCGGGGTCGGTGACCCGGGTGAGCTGGACGTTGTCCCGCAGGACGACCCACTTGTCCGCGGCTCCCCCGCCGCCTCCCGCGGTCCACGACAGGCCGACGCCGCCGGCACCCACGGTGGCGCTGAGGGTCGGCTGGGTCGGCGCACCACTGGACGAGCCGCCCGTGCTCGCCTCGTTGGAGTCGGGACTGGAGCCGACCGTGTTGACCGCCCTGACGGCATAGAAGTACGTCGCCCCGGACGGGGGCAGGGCCTCGCTGTAGGAGGTGGTGCCTGCCGGCACGCTGGCGAGCAGGCTGCGCTGCCCCGACGTCGTGCCGCGGTAGACGTCATACCGCGTGAAGGCCGGGTTGCCGGGCAGTGCCGGCGCCGTCCAGGCGAGCGAGACCGTGGTGCTGCCGAGCGACGCCGTCAGCCCCGACGGGGCCGACGGGATGGACTGCGCGGTGGTCCCCGGTGTCGCCGCGAGCTCGTTGCTGTACGGGCCGCTGCCGACGCCGTTGACTGCCAGGACGCGGTACGTGTACGCCGTTCCGTTCGTCACCGTCGTGTCGTCGTACGTCGTGCCCTTGGAGACGGTGGCGAGCGCCGCGTTGGGGTAGCTGGTGCTGCCGGCCGGCTTGCGCCACAGCTTGTAGCGCAGGATGGTCGAGCCACCGTCGCTGGAGGGCGGCTGCCAGCTCAGGTGGACGACGCCGTCGCCCGCGCTACCGCCGAGCACCGGGGCTCCCGGGACGGTCGCGGCTGCGCCGTCGACCCACATCGCGAAGTGCTGCTGCGCGACGCCGCCCGCCTTGGTGAAGTCGCCGCCGAGGTAGAGCCGTGTCGGGTCGGAGCCCATCGACCACACGCCGAGGGCGCTGTTGATGACGGGGGCCCAGGGCAGGATGGCACCCGACCCCGCGTCGACGGCGGCGATCTTGTTGCGGGTCTGGTTCCCGAACGACGCCGTTCCACCGAAGTGCCCGCCGCAGTAGACCGTGCTGCCCACGACCCGCACGGACTGCAGATTCCCGTTGGAGTGCCAGGACCACCGGACCGCACCGGTGGCGGCGTCGACGGCGGTGCAGGCGCCACCGCTGCCGGCCACGGCCTCGTAGATCGTGGTTCCGTCCGTGGCGAGGTCGAGGATCGTGGCGGTGCTCGTCCCGTTGTTGGGCTTGGACTGGAAGCCCTTGAGCGGAGCGCCGGTGGCCGGGTCGACGATCGCGATCCGACGGGTGGACGTCAGGCCGTTGATGTCACCGAAGTCCCCACCGAGCACGACGTTGCCGTTGTCGAGCACGAGCACGGCCCAGACCCGTCCGCTCGGCGGGACGTCGCTCGGGGTCGGGTTGGCGGTCGGCCGGAACGCCGTGTCGAAGGCTCCCGTCGCGGCGCTCAGCTTCGCCACCTTGGCCTGCGCGTACGTCGTGCCGGCGGACGTGACGGTGTTCCAGTTCCCGCCCACGAAGAGGGCACCCGCACTGAGGCGCATGACGTCGACCGGCCCGTCGAGCTTGGGGCCCACCCACCCGGTCTCCAACGCACCGCTGGCGAGGGTGAGCGCGGCGAGCTTGTCGCGGTTGACGCCACCGGCCTTGGTGAACGCGCCTCCGAGGAACAGCCGCGTCCCGTCGGTCGCCAACGCGTTCACGGAGCCGTTGACGCTCGGCCGCCAGCTCGAGTCGAAGCGCCCGGTGGCCGGGTCGAAGAGCGCGAGGTTGGTCGCGGCGAACTGGGTGGCGCCCGCACCGTCGACCACGGCAGTGAACGACCCGCCGACGACCACCTTGCCGCTCGGGAGCGGCAGGATGGCCGAGACCCTGCCGTTGACGCCCCAGGTCTGCGCCGGTGAGGTCGACAGGGCGGCCTGCGTCGCGGTCGCGGTGACGACCGCAAGGGTCGCTGTTACGAGCCCGACGAACCCCGACCGGACAGCACGCGAGACAGCACGAGACACAGCAGACATGTGAATTCCCCCCCAGGGCCAGACCGGCACCACACGCTGTCCCCCAAGGCTAGGGCGGCTTTCACGACTGGTCTGCAGAAGTCGTCAAATGCGCGGCGTTGCCGACGTGAACCGGCCGCGCGCGACGGCCTCTGGTCGGCCACGGACGCGGCGAGCCCCGCCCTGCCGAGGAGGCGGGGCGGGGCTCGTCGGGGCAGGACGGGTCAGGCGAGGTCGAACCGGTCGAGCTCCATGACCTTGGTCCATGCGGCGACGAAGTCGCGCACGAACTTCTCCCGCGCGTCGTCGCTGGCGTAGACCTCGCTGAGTGCCCGCAGCTGCGAGTTCGAGCCGAAGACGAGGTCGACCGCCGTGGCCGTCCACTTCAGGTCGCCCGAGGCGTAGTCGCGGATCTCGTAGACGTTCTCCTCGGACGTGGACACCTTCCACTGCGTGCCGGGAGCCAGCAGGTTGACGAAGAAGTCGTTGGTCAGCACGCCCGGCCGGTCGGTGAGCACGCCGTGGGTGACGCCGCCGTGGTTGTTGCCCAGGGCACGGAGGCCACCGACCAGGACCGTCATCTCGGGGGCGGTCAGGTTCAGCAGGTAGGCCCGCTCGACGAGCAGGATTTCGGGCTGCTGCTTCTCGCCGGCCCGCAGGTAGTTGCGGAAGCCGTCGGCCCGGGGCTCGAGCACGCGGAACGAGTCGACGTCGGTCTGCTCCTGCGAAGCGTCGGTGCGCCCAGGGTGGAACGGCACGCTGACCTCGACGCCGGCGTCCTTGGCCGCCTTCTCGACCGCAGCCGAACCGGCCAGGACGATGAGGTCGGCCAGCGACACCTGGGTGCCGCCCCGGCCGTTGAACTCGGCCTGGATGCCCTCGAGCCTCTCGAGGACCGTGGCCAGCTGCTCGGGCTGGTTGGCGGTCCAGCTGCGCTGCGGCTCGAGGCGGATGCGGGCACCGTTGGCGCCGCCGCGCTTGTCGGTGTGCCGGAAGCTGGCCGCCGAGGCCCACGCGGTCGAGACGAGCTCGGACACGGACAGGCCGGAGTCGAGCACCGCGGCCTTGAGGGCCGCGACGTCGGCGTCACCGACGAGCTCGCCCTCGACCGGCGGCACGGGGTCCTGCCACAGCTGGGGCTCGGGCACCCAGGGGCCGAGGTAGCGCGAGACCGGACCCATGTCGCGGTGGAGCAGCTTGTACCAGGCCTTGGCGAAGGCGAGGCGGAACTCGTCGGGGTTCTCGAGGAACCGGCGCGAGACCTTCTCGTACTCCGGGTCGAAGCGCAGTGCGAGGTCTGAGGTCAGCATCGTCGGACGTCGCTTGGGCGAGTCCGCCGACGGGCCGGGGACGAGCGCCTCGGCGTCCTTGGCAACCCACTGGTTCGCCCCCGCCGGGGACTTCTCCAGCTCCCACTCGTAGCCGAACAGGATCTCGAAGAACTCGTTGTCCCACCGGGTCGGGTGGTAGGTCCAGGTGACCTCGAGGCCTGAGGTGATTGCGTCCTTGCCCTTGCCCGTGGCGTACTGGCTCTTCCACCCGAGGCCCTGCTCCTCGAGCGGGGCGCCCTCGGGCTCGGCGCCGACCAGGTCCGGGTCGCCCGCGCCGTGGGTCTTGCCGAAGGTGTGACCACCGGCGATGAGGGCGACGGTCTCCTCGTCGTTCATCGCCATGCGGGCGAACGTCTCGCGGATGTCCTTGGCCGAGGCCACCGGGTCGGGGTTGCCGTTGGGGCCCTCCGGGTTGACGTAGATGAGGCCCATCTGGACCGCGCCGAGGGCCTCCTCGAGCTGGCGCTCGCCGGAGTAGCGCTCGTCGCCGAGCCAGGTGTCCTCGGGGCCCCAGAAGACCTCCTCGGGCTCCCAGACGTCCTCGCGGCCGAAGCCGAAGCCGAAGGTCTCGAAGCCCATGTCCTCGAGGGCGACGTTGCCGGCGAGGACCAGCAGGTCGGCCCACGAGATCTTCTGGCCGTACTTCTGCTTGACCGGCCAGAGCAGGCGGCGCGCCTTGTCGAGGTTGGCGTTGTCGGGCCAGCTGTTGAGCGGCGCGAACCGCTGGGCGCCGTCACCGGCGCCACCACGGCCGTCGTAGATGCGGTACGTGCCGGCCGCGTGCCAGCTCATGCGGATCATCAGGCCGCCGTAGTGGCCGAAGTCCGCCGGCCACCAGTCCTGCGAGGTGTGCAGCACCTCGGCGATGTCCTGCTTGATCGCGTCGAGGTCGAGCCCCTCGAACTCCTTGGCGTAGTCGAACCCCGCACCGAGCGGGCTGCCCTTCGGCGAGTGCGCGTGCAGCACGGACAGGTCCAGGTGGTTGGGCCACCAGTCCTTGATGCCGTGCGGCCGGCCGCCCGTCTTGGGGGTGGGCGACGGGATCGCCGGGTTCTCGCTCTCACTGCCGCTCGCTGCGGCCGAGTCGTGCATGACCGGGCACCCGGCCTCGGCCTTGCGGTCCACTCCCTGTGGGCTCTCGGGCGTGATGTTGTCCTGGCTCTCGGTCATGAGGGCTTCCTTCCGGGCTTCGGTGTCACTTCACTGGCGGTCGGTGGAGCAGTCGGGGCAGGTGCCCCAGTAGGTGACCTCGGCCTCGTCGATGGAGAAGCCGTGGTGGTCGGGGGCGGTGAGGCACGGGGCGTGGCCCGTCGCGCAGTCCACGTCGGCGACGGCACCGCACGAACGGCATACGACGTGGTGGTGGTTGTCGTCGACCCGCGCCTCGTAGAGGGCGGGACCCCCCGCGGGCTGGATGCGCCGCAGCAGGCCCGCGGCGGTCAGCGCCCGAAGGACGTCGTAGACCGCCTGGTGCGAGACGGTGCCCAGCTCGGCGCGCACGCTGTCGATCACCGCTTCGGTGTCGACGTGCGGGCGCTGGTGCACCGCGGCCAGGACGGCCAGTCGTGGGCGCGTCACGCGCAACGAGGCCTCGCGCAACACGGAGCTGAAGTCCGTGGTCATGCGAGCCAGAATGGCCCGCAATCTGGAATGAGTCAAATGAAGGGAGGACGTGCGCGCACCGGGAACCCGCCGGGCCCGCAGGGGTTTCCGCGACGTCGGCCGGGGCAGGGTCAGAGGCCCAGCTCCTTGCCCAGCACGGGTTTCAGCCGGAGCGCGTACGTGCTCGTGATGTGGTTGCTGTCGCGGTAGACGATGGTGTTGCCGACCACCACCGGACAGGTCTCGGCACAGAAGTAGGGCGTCAGGTCGAGGAAGTGGGCGCCCGTGGCCGCGGCGGCCGACCTCCAGCCGCCGTTGCGACCGGCGATGGCCGAGGACATCGGCCGCACGCAGGTGCCCATGGTTGCCTTCCTCGAGCCGAGGCACGTGCCGGCGTCCTGTTCGAGCACCGACACGTCGCTGAGCACGGTCACGTGCGTGTCGGGGAGCCGGGAGTGCAGGCGAGAGAGCATCCGCCGTGCCCCGGCGGCGAACCGCTCGGTGTCCTGCCCGGACGGCACCGGCTTGGTGCCGCTCGCGTCGACCAGCGGCGTGCCGAGGTAGCCGCTGATGATCACGTGCTCGGGCTTGATGCGGGCGATCTGGGCGAGGGCCCACGACCGGAACTGCGTGCACTGTGGGTAGGGCCGGCCGCGGTACCACTCCAGCTCGTCGACCGGGATGCAGCTGGCCTTGGTGAAGGTGACGATCCGGTAGCCGCGCTCCTTGGCGAGCTGGACGAGGGGGCGCATCCACATGCCGATGTGGGAGTCGCCCCAGAGCACGATGGTGCGCGACGCCGTGGTGTCGCCGACGGGACAGATGTCGTGCGTCAGGGCCTTGGCATCCGCCGAGCAGGTGCCCGGCGGGAAGGTGATGTCGTGGAAGAGGTCGGGCAGGGCGGGCACGAGCGGGGTGGGCAGAGGTGCGTTGTCGCGGGCGAGGGCGGAGGCCCGCGCCACGTCGGCCACCAGCTGCTGCGGCGTCGTCGGGGCCTGGGACCGGGTCAGGGTGGACGCCGACCCGCTCACGTCGTAGACCCACACGCCGGCCACACCGGTCAGCACCATCGCGACCGCAGCCGGCCAGAGCAGCAGCGAGCGCACGGTGGAGCGACGTCGGGCGCGCACGGCGCCACGGAGCTGCGCTCGGGACGGGGTGCCGCCGGCGGACCCGACGCCGGACCGCGCGTCGGCGTCGGCCGTCCCCGTCGGGTGGTGGAACGGTGTCTCGACCCACCGGTAGCTGGCCCAGGCGAGGACGACGGAGGCGACGAGGGCCACCACGCGCTCGAACACGCTGAGATCGCGCACGACGTAGGCGGCCGGGAGGATCAGCAGCGGCCAGTGCCAGAGGTAGAGCGAGTAGGAGATGTTGCCGACGAAGCGCATGGGGCGCGTGTCGAGCAGCAGCCGCGCACCCGTGCGAGGCCCGTCGATGCCGCCGCCGAGCACCAGGGCTGCGCCGCCCACGGGCAGAGCCGCGTGCCAGCCCGGGACGGGGGTGGTCGAGTCGAAGGTGAGCACTGCCACCGCGATGGCGAGCAGTCCGGCCCACGACGCCAGTCCCTTGACCGCGGCCGGCAGGCGGGCGATGCCACTCGCCGAGAGGGCGAGCAGCGCACCGACGCTCAGCTCCCACGTGCGGGTGAACGTCGAGTAGTAGGCCATCTGCGGGTCGGCATCCGTGCGGTGGACGGACCACCAGAAGGAGAGCACGGCTAGGGCCAGCACCAGGACCGTCGAGCGTCGCAGGGCCACGGCCCGCGTCGACGGCCGTGGCGAGCCCAGCGAGCCACGGGCGCGGGCACCGAGGTACATCACGAGGCCGACGAGCGCCGGCCACACGAGGTAGAACTGCTCCTCCACCGCGAGCGACCAGAAGTGCTGCACCGGCGAGACGAACGCGCTGGTCGAGAAGTAGTCCGTGCCGGCGAGGGCGAAGTCGATGTTGGCGGAGAAGAGCGCGGCGGCCGCGACGTCCTTGAGCACGACCTGCAGGTTGTTGGTCGTGTAGACGAGCGCGGAGGTCAGGCACACCGCGAGCAGCGCCACGGTGGCCGCGGGCAGGATGCGCAGTGCCCGCCGTGCGTAGAAACCCGCGATCGAGACCCGACCGGTCCTGGTGACCTCGCGGGCCAGGATGCCGGTGATGAGGAAGCCGGAGATGACGAAGAAGACGTCGACGCCGACGTAGCCCCCGGCGAAGCCGGCGATCTCGGCGTGGCTCAGCATGACCGCGAGGACCGCCACGGCACGCATACCCTGGATGTCACCGCGGCGCTGCGTGCGAGAGGCGCCGCTTCGGGGCGCCTCGGGTGACTGCTGCTGCGGACGGGGCCGCGCGTGGACCTGTTGCGACACGGTGCTCCTGCCTCGCGGGTGGGTGTCGGCGGCGCTCAGGCTACTGGCAGGCGGCACCCATCTCTCGGACGCGCGCCGTGGCTTCACGCAGCAGCAGGACGCGCCGACGTCGCCCGTCGGCCGTCAGCGTCGTCCGGCCGGTGCCCCCCTCACGCGTTCTCGGGAGCAGCACGGCTGGCCGCGCTCTCGTGCCAGAGCGCCCCGGTCTCGGCCTGGTATGCGCTCACGGCCGACTCGAGCGTCGGGAAGAAGTGCCGTGGCTCGATCTGGCGGGCGAGCCCGTAGCGGTCCATCTTGCGCCGGACAGGGTCCTTGAGCTCGGCGAACACCAGATGGGTGCCGGCGCCGTCCAGCTCCTCGTCGAGCTCGTGCAGCACGTCGGAGGCGGTGGTGTCGACGTCGGTGATCGGCTCGGCCGCCACGAGGATCCACCGCGGCCGGGGCTCGGTGTGCGCGAGCGTCCTGACCTCGTCGCGGAAGGTCTTCGCGTTGGCGAAGAACAGCGGCGCGTCGAAGCGGTAGATCACCAGACCGGGGAGGCGCCGCGCGTCCGGGTAGGAGTGCACGTCGTGGTAGCCCTCGAGTCCGTCGACCTTCCCGAGGACGGTCTCGTAGGGCAGCCACGCCCGCCGGAACACGTTGAGGATCGACAGGCCGATCGCGATGGCGATGCCGGGCAGCACGCCGAGCAGCGCGACGCCGAGGAACGCCGCGACCGACAGGACGAACTCGATCCGCTGCTGCTTCCACAGCCGCGCGGTGGCGGGGAGGTCGGCGAGGGACAGCGACGCGGTGATGACGACGGCGGCGAGCGCCGGCTGCGGGAGGTTCTGCAGCAGTCCCGGGACGAGCACGATCATGACGATGATCAACCCGGCTCCGACCACCCCGGTCAGCTGGGTCTTGGCGCCGGAGCGCTCGGCGACCGCGGTGCGCGAGCCGCTGGTGCTCACCGGGAACCCCTGGAACAGGCCTGCGGCGAGGTTCGCCGCGCCGATGCCGATCATCTCCTGGTTCCCGTGGACCTCCTGGCCGCTCCTCGCGGCGAACGCCGACGACGTGGAGATCGTGTCGGCGAGCGAGATCGTCGCGATGCCGAGGGCGCCGCCGACGAGCAGCGCGATGTCCCCACGCTGGAGCTCGGGGATCGTGAACGGCGGGAACCCCTTCGGCAGGACCCCCACGAGGTCGACGCCGCGCGCGGCCAGCCCGAAGAGCGACGTCGCGAGGATGGCCAGCACGACCATCACCATGATGGCGGGCACCCGCGGCACCCAGCGCTGGAGCGCGAGGACCAGCACGATGCCGACCACGCCGACCGCCACGGCCGCAGGAACCGCCTCGCCCTGTGCGACTCCCTGCACGAAGCCGACGACCTCCCCGACGAGCCCGTCGGCGTCCACCTTGAAGCCGAAGAGCTTCGGGAGCTGGCCGACGAGAATGGTCAGGGCCAGGCCGTTCATGTAGCCGAGCATGGTCGGCTTCGAGAGCAGGTCCGCGACGAACCCGAGCTTCGCGACCGCCGCCACGGTCATGATCACGGCCACCAGGATCGCGAGCACCGAGGCCAGTGCCACGGCTCGCTGCGGGTCGCCGCCCGAGCCGACGAGGGGCAGCACCGTCGCGGCGATCATCGGACCGAGCGAGGAGTCGGGCCCCAGTACGAGGATCCGCGACGGACCCAGGACGGCGTAGCCGAGCAGGCACATGATCGTCGTGTAGAGGCCCGTGATCGGCGGCAGGCCGGCCAGCTCTGCATATGCCATGCCCTGCGGGACCAGCAGCGTCGTCAGGACCACTCCCGCGACGACATCCTTGGCGAGCCACTCCCGGCGGTATGCCTTGAGCAGCGCGACCCCGGGAACCCGCTGCACCACCGGCATCACCTCGGCCACATCACGTCGTCACCCGTAAGGTCCCGCGCCTGCCGTGCCCGACACATCACCCCCGTGGGATGAGCGACGACCGCCGTGGAGCGGTCCGGTCCACACGTCGCCACAGGTGCACGACGCCGAGCGGCTGCCCTCCTCGGGAGAAGAACTGCTCGTCGATGTCGGTGAGTGGGCGCCGCGATGGGTAGGAAAGACCCAGCCGGCGGCCGCCGCGCGCACCAGGGGTGACCAACCCTTCGAGGTGCACCCGCGGGCCCGCAGGAGGAAACATGGAAGGCGCAGACGAGAACCACTCGAGCCGCTCGCGGCAGCCCGCCGTCGGCGAGCGGATCGAGCCCTACCAGGAGGCCTTGGCCTGGCTGCGGACGTCGGTCGGTGGTCCGCCGGGGTGGTGGCACGCGGCCTACGCAGCGGTCATGGCCGCGGCCGACGCCGAGCACGCCGGCCTGCGAGCCGACCGGGACCGCTGGAGGCGCCTGGCGTTCCACTACGAGATGGCCGCCACCGAGGCCGAGCGCGACGACGGGGCCGGTCGGCGGCGCGCGCGACGGCCGTCCGGGCACCGGTGACCCGGACGGCCGGGGAACTGCGTTCGTCGCTCGGACCGCTAGGTCACTTCAGGACGACCACCTTGTGCATCCCCATGAGGGCGTGCGGCATACCGGTCACGTCGTCGGCCACGAAGCACTGCAGCACGTAGGTGCCCGGCGGCATGTCGTAGGTCAGGGTCGCGTGGGTGCCCGCGGACAGGACGTCCAGACCGAACGTCGGCCCGTTGAGCGCGAACGGCGGAGGGGTCATCACCCCGGAGTCGTAGTACGCCTGGACCTGCTGGTCGGTCGTGCCCTTCTTCACCGGCGAGAACTGCGCCACGTGGATCGTGTCAGCGACGTTGCGGAAGGTCACGCTTCCCTCGGCCGGCAGGTTTCTCGGGCCGACGAATCGGTCCGCGGAGGTGAGCCAGATGGTGGGCGTGTCCCAGCCCGAGCCGTCCTTCGAGGCCGAGCTGTCCCCTTCGGTGCTGCGCACGACGAACGTCGTCAGCGCGGGGTTGGGCGCTCCGGACGGTCCCATGGGCCCGAAGAAGCTCCCGAGGTCCATCAGGTAGTACGTGCCGGGTCGCAGGTTCACCCGGACCGAGGCGGGGTACCCCTTCTGGACGTCCGCCAGCCCAGTGGCACTGATGTGGCGGTTGAGCCCTCGGGTGCCCTTGGCGGCGATCGCCGGGGTCGACGAGAACTCATTGGCCAGGTCTGCCTTGAACGTGTTGGTCGTCGCCTTCCCGAGGAGGCGGAAGAGACTGATCTGGCTCCCGCCGGGACCGGCGTTCGAGGTGGACACGTGGAAGCTGATGGCACCTGCGTCGACGTGCGAGCGGCTCAGTGACACATGGGAACCGTCCCCGGTGACCCAGACCGTCGTGACGTGGTGGTGGTCGCCCTCGTGGGCGGAGGCGCTCCCGGCGGCGGCCACCGGCACAGCCGCGGCCAGCGCGAGCGTGGCAAGAGTGGAAACGAGTCTTCTCACAGCTTCCCCCTTTGGGGAGGAGGGTGGCCCCGGCCTACCCGAGGCCACCTATCAGGCTATCCGTGCGCGCCCGGCCGCACCCACGGATCGGCGCAACCGCTTCCCGTCACCGAGACCGCCGAGGCTCAGACGTTGAAGCGGAACTCCACGACGTCGCCGTCGGCCATGACGTAGTCCTTGCCCTCGATGCGGACCTTGCCGGCCGCCTTGGCGGCGTTCATGTTCCCCGCCGCGACGAGGTCGTCGAAGCTGACGACCTCGGCCTTGATGAAGCCGCGCTGGAAGTCGGTGTGGATGACGCCGGCGGCCATCGGGGCGGTCCAGCCCTTGCCGATGGTCCAGGCGCGCGACTCCTTGGGCCCGGCCGTCAGGTAGGTCTGCAGGCCGAGGGTGTGGAAGCCGGTGCGGGCCAGCTGGTCGAGGCCGGACTCCTCCGCGCCGAAGCTCTGGAGCAGCTCGAGGGCCTCGTCCGGCTCCATCTCCATGAGGTCCATCTCGAGCTTGGCGTTGAGGAACACCGCATCGGCGGGTGCGGCGAGCTCGCGCAGGGACGCCTGCAGCTCGGGGTCGGCCAGCTGCTCCTCGTCGAGGTTGAAGACGTAGATGAACGGCTTGGTCGTCAGCAGACCCAGCTGCTTCGCCTCGGCGAGGTCGACCCCGGCGGCCGGCCCGGCGGCATACAGGGTGTCGCCCGCCTCGAGGACCTTCTGCGCGGCGACCGCGAGGTCGACGGCCGCCTTCTTCTCCTTGTTGACCCGGGCCTCCTTCTCGAGGCGCGGCACGGCCTTCTCGAGGGTCTGCAGGTCGGCGAGGATGAGCTCGGTGTGGATGGTCTCGATGTCGCTGGCCGGGCTCACCTTGCCGTCGACGTGCACGACGTCGCCGTCCTCGAAGGCGCGCACGACCTGGCAGATGGCGTCGGCCTCGCGGATGTTGGCGAGGAACTTGTTGCCGAGCCCCTCCCCCTCGCTCGCGCCGCGCACGATGCCGGCGATGTCGACGAAGCTGACCGTGGC
>Ga0308173_10000555_pt1 | contig 16226 bp, 13 predicted proteins | sample PhyPR1_FD_203716 | JGI IMG/M metagenome (GOLD analysis project Ga0308173, IMG submission 203716) | Soil microbial communities from UC Gill Tract Community Farm, Albany, California, United States - DLSLS.P.R1 | ecosystem: Environmental > Terrestrial > Soil > Agricultural land | place: USA...
CGTTCTTCGGCTGGCCGGTGGTCTTCCGGCTGCGCATTGGCTTCGTGTGTGTCGTTCGGCCCGGACTGCGTGGATTGCGTTGCTTGGGACGCTTCGGACGTCTGCGCCGGATCTTGCGTTTCGGCGAGCACGCTGGGTAAGCCTTCTTCGGGTTCGCCTTCTTCCGCTGTAGCGATTTCGGCGATGGCGGCGCGCAGCGCGTCGAGTCCCTGACCGGTGCGCGCGCTTAAAAAGACGCGCGAAATATTACCATACTCGTCCCTTTCAATCGCCTCGCCGCGTTCTGCCAGTTCGGGCACCGCGTCGATCTTGTTGAAGACGAGAACCTGGCGGATGGACTCCGCGCCGATGCTGCGCAATACCTCGTTCACCTGATCGATCTGATCCAGGCGCACGGGGCTCGACGCATCGACGACATGCAGGAGGACGTCCGCGTGAACGGTTTCTTCGAGCGTCGCGCGGAACGCCGCGACGAGCTGGTGCGGCAACTCGCGGATAAAGCCGACCGTATCGGAAACCACCACATGCCCCGCTTCCTCGCCGAGGTACACGCGGCGCGAGGTGGTATCGAGCGTGGCGAACAACTGGTCGGCCGCATACGCCTCGGCCTTGGTCAGCGCGTTGAACAGCGTTGACTTGCCCGCGTTCGTATAACCGACGAGCGACACGGAAAGCGTGCGATTGCGCGTGCGCTGGCGGCGCTGCGTGCCGTGCTGGCGGCGCAGTTTCGTGAGACGCGCCTTCAACGCCTTGATGCGCTCGCCGATGAGCCGGCGGTCCGTTTCCAGCTGCGTTTCGCCGGGACCGCGCAAGCCGATACCGCCCTTCTGACGCTCGAGGTGGGTCCATGCGCGAATCAGGCGCGTCGACAAGTACTGCAATTGCGCGAGTTCGACTTGCAGCTTGCCCTCGTGGCTGCGGGCGCGCTGCGCAAAAATATCGAGGATGAGACTCGTGCGATCCACCACGCGGCGGTTCAACGCCATTTCGAGATTGCGTTGCTGCGCCGGGGCAAGAGCGTGATTGAAGATGACGAGTTCGACGTCGTTCGCTTCGCAGGCAAGGCGCAGTTCTTCGACCTTTCCGCTGCCAATGAACATTTTGGCGTCCGGACTGGATCGGCGGCCGGTAAGCGTAACGGCGGGATGGGCGCCCGCACTTTGTGCGAGCAGACTGAGTTCTTCGAGACTGGCTTCGAAATCGATCTTACCGAAGTCGATGCCGACAAGCGCTGCGTTAATCAAATTGATGTATTGGTTTGAAGCGACCGGCGAGTCGCATAAACGTGCGATTCCGCCGCCGGTCGCGACGAGGTTTAGGACGGTTCGGCGTCCGGGTGGAAATTCACCGGACGGGCAGGCACGACAGTAGAAATGGCGTGCTTATAGACCATCTGGGTGACCGTATTTCGGAGCAACACAACGTACTGGTCGAACGATTCAATGTTCCCTTGAAGCTTGATGCCGTTGACCAAATAGATCGACACCGGCACGTGCTCTTTACGCAGTGCGTTCAAAAACGGGTCTTGTAACAATTGCCCTTTGTTGCTCATAGCAAACTCCGTATTTTTTTGCAGGTTAGAAGTATTGTGGACGGAGAAAAAGAGATCCGCCGACAATCGCTACACTATAGCTGATTTTCGTTTCCGCAAGACATCGGCCAATTGGCCAACCAGGCCGAAACGCTTACTGCACGCGGCTTTCAGTCCTTCTCCGCATAGGGGTTCTTGCTTGAACGGAACTCTATTCGCAATGGAGTCCCGGCCAGTCCAAAAGTTTCGCGGAAGCGTCCCTCGAGATACCTTTTATAAGTCTCGGTAACCGCATCCAGCGCGTTGCCATGCACCACGATGATCGGCGGATTCTGCCCGCCCTGGTGTGCATAGCGCAGCTTCGGCCGGACCGGCCCCCGGCGGCGCGGCTGCTGAAACTCCACGGCTTCGATCAGCGCGCGCGTGAGTTTCGGTGTCGGCAGCTTGGCCATCGCGGCGGCGTACGCGTCGTCGACCGATTTCATCAGCGCGCCGATGCCGGTCTTCTCCAGCGCCGAGACGTAATGAAATTTAGCAAAGTCCAAAAACTTGAGCTTGCGCGTGAGGTCGGCCTTGGTGCGCTCGCGCACATGCGAATCCAGTCCGTCCCACTTGTTCACGCCGACCACGAGCGCGCGCCCCTGTTCGACGACGAAACCCGCGATGTGCGCGTCCTGGTCCGATATGTCCTGCTGTGCGTCGAGGAGCAGAATCACCACGTTTGCGTCCGAGATGGACTGCAGCGTCTTCACCACCGAGAACTTCTCGATCGCCTCGAACACCTTTCCGCGACGGCGCAAGCCCGCCGTGTCGATCAACGTGTATTTGCGGCCTTGTCGCTCGAAATCAACATAGATCGAATCGCGCGTGGTGCCGGGCATGTCGAACGCGATCACGCGCTCCTCGCCGATCAGCGTATTCACCAGCGTCGACTTGCCGACGTTCGGCCGCCCGACGATGGCGATCTTCACGCCATGCTTCGCCTTCTCGTCTTCGCTTTCCTCCGGCTGATCGGCATAAGCGATGTCGAGCGCGTCGTTGATCATCTCGGTCACGCCGTCGCCGTGCGCGGCGGAGATCGCGCGCGGGTCGCCTAGCCCGAGCTCGTAGAAGTCCGACGCGACTGCCGAGTACTTCATCCCCTCGGCCTTGTTCACGACAAGGAAAAGCGGCCGGCCGGTCTTGCGCAGATAGTCGGCAATCGACTTGTCCTGAGGCGCGAGTCCGTTGCGGCCATCGACGATGAACACGACGATATCCGCTTCCTCGACAGCCTGCCGCGTCTGGCGCGCCATCTCGTGCAGGATGCCGTCCTTAGCGACGGGCTCGAAGCCGCCCGTGTCCACCACGATATACGGACGCTCGCCGCCAATGCGGCCTTCGCCGTAGTGACGGTCGCGCGTGAGGCCGGGCAGATCCGCGACGAGCGCATCGCGTGAGCGCGTCAGCCGGTTGAAAAGTGTCGATTTCCCCACATTGGGGCGCCCGACGAGGGCAATCACGGGTTTCATCAGATGTTGTTCACGGTTGAACGCAAGGCGAACGCGAAACGGGCGGAGCAAGCGTCTTGGCCGCCTGCGCCGCGCAATGGCTGCGCTTGTCGAAAATTATCATGGATTCGGCTCGCGCCACGCGCGGCGCGCCGTACCGGAGCCGTCGGCGTCGTGCGCCGTCGTTGCCTGACTGCGGGCTATTGTCGCGTCGCCGCGCGGGCGCGGTTTGTTCTTGTCACGCCCTGCTTGTCGGGCACGGTTGCCGCACCTGTCGGGCACTTGTCGGGCGCGAACTCGCGTCGCGCTCCTTGTGTTGCGCCGTGCAAAGCGGCGCGTGTCTTCATTTGCGCTTCGTCCCGGGCGAGACGAAGCGCTGCATCGCCTACTGCGGACGGAAACCGTACAGCCCGCCGTCGTGCGTCTGCACTACAAGCGTATTGCCCGCGAGCACCGGCGCAGCGGTAATCTGGCTGCCATCGGTCGACGCGCGGCCAACCAGCTCGCCGTTGTCGATGCTCAGGAAATGCAGAAAGCCTTCATAGTCGCCCACCACGACCGCGCGGCCGAGAATGAACGGCACGCTGACCTGGCGGTTCTTCAGCTTGTCGGTCTTCCAGATGGGCGCACCGTCCGCCGCGCGGAACGCGTTGACCACCGACCAGTCGTCCCCCGCAGCGACGATCTGATCGTCCTGCGCGAGGCCGCTGTCGCTGGAAAAGTTCTTCTGCCACGCCGGACGCCCGGAATTCGCATCGAAGCAGCCGATCTTGCCCTGGAACGTGACCGCGCACGTCTGAGCGCCGACGAGTCCGGGTGCGCCGGTCACGTCGTTGATGCGCTCGACTTCCGTCACGCCCTTCGGATACGACACCGGCGCTTGCCAGTACGCATCGCCCGTTTGCAGGTTGATCGCGGCAAAGTTGCCGCCCGGGAAGCCCGCCAGCACGGCCTGATTGCCGGCGAAGGTCATGCCGGCGGCCACGCGCAGGTTCAGCGGCACCGCGCGCAACTGGAATATCCACTTTTGCTCGCCGGTCTGGGCGTTGAACGCAATGATCTTGCCGTCGATAGTGCGCACGATCACGAGATCGTTGCCGACGAGCGGCGGCGAGATGATTTCGCCGGGCGCCGTGGCCGTCCACAACTGCTTGCCGTCGGCGCCGAGCACGTAGACCGCGCCCTTGAGACCGCCGACCGCGGTCAGATTGCCGTCGCTGCCGACGCCCGCAGACAGATCGTCCTTCAGCTTGACGCGCCAGACGTCCTGTCCGGTCTTCGCGTCGATCTTCGCGACGGTGCCGTTCGCGCCCGCCGCATAGACGGCGTCGCCCACCGCGACCGGTGAGAACAGATAGCGGCCGGCCTTGCCGACGCTCGCCTTCCACGCCTGGGTGACGTTGAGCACCGGCTTGATGTCGACGAGCGCTGTCGGCACGCGGCGCTCGTCCTTGGTCGACGTACACGCGGCCAGAAGGACGGTCATCGCGCAGGCGAACGGCACGGCGTAGCGTTTCAAATGAATCATCGGTGGACGCAACATGAATGGGTAAATTCGGTTGACCGGCGCAGCCGCGAATCGCTAGCTGGCGATGCGCGGCGCGGCGGCTTGATTGGCGAAATTGCTTCGGCGCTAACCGACCCGCGAAGGCCGGGGGCGATGCGGATCAGCCGCCGAGCGCATCGAGCTTGAACTGGACCAGTTGCCGCGCGGACGTGTCGTTCGCGGGCAGCGTTTCGAGCGCCGTCTTGTAGGCCGTGCGCGCATCGTCGCGCTTGCCCTGCGCTGCAAGCAAGTCACCGCGACGATCCGCGACGACACCCTTGAACGAATCGAGCGGCGCATCGGCCAGGAGCTTCAGGCCGGCGTCGTAGTTCTTTTCGTCGAGCAGCACGAGCGCAAGCCGCAACTTGGCGATCTGCCTGTACTCGTCGTCCTTCGCGTGTTCGATGGCCCACTGCAGCTGCGCCTTCGCGCCCGCCGCATCGCCCGCCATATAGAGCGACTTCGCGGCCGCGAGCGCCGACATCTGCGCGTAGCCCGTACGGCCGAACTTGTCTTCCATGTCCGACGCAACGCGCGCCACCAGCTTCTGATCGTTGCCGTTCACGGCTTGCTGAAGCTGGTCGTACAGCACCGAGGCCTCGGCGGCCTGACGGCGCTGCCAGTAGTTCCAGCCGTTGAAACCGGCCGCAACGACGAGCGCCACAAGGACGATCCATGTCGCGGCGTTACCCCATTTGGCCCACCAGGCCTTGACACTTTCCAGTGATTCTTGTTCGTCGTGGTAACTCATCGTCCAGCTATTCCTTCCTGCGTTTCATTGCGCTTCGTTCGCGTGGCGCGATGGCGGGATCGATTATTCTGATTCGGTCCGCCGCATGCGCACGGTTTGACGCTATTTCATGCCTAACTATTAGGCATCCTCGTCGTCGGCGGTTGCAACCATCGCATTGATTAGGTATTCGGTCAAGTCTTCCGCCGGAACGTTCACTTGCGCGTTCTTTTGCGCATCGGACGTTTCGCCGCCCGCGCGGCGCAGCGGTTTCACGCCGATCATGCCCTGCGCGAGTTCGTCTTCGCCGAGCACCACGGCGAACGCCGCGCCGCTCGCGTCTGCCTTCTTCATTTGCGATTTGAAACTCGCAGGCGCGCCGTCCGGACTGCAATGCAGAACGACGTCGAGGCCCGTGTCGCGCAGACGCTCGGCCACGATGAACGCCTGCTCCGCCGCCTTCTCGCCCTGATGCACGACGTAGACGTCGGTGCCCTCTGTTTCCGGCACGAGGTCCTCTTCCTTGAGCAATTCGAGAATGCGCTCGACGCCCATCGCCCAGCCGCACGCGGCCGTCGGTTTGCCACCGAGCTGCTCGATCAGCGGATCGTAGCGCCCGCCGCCCGCCACCGTGCCTTGCGCGCCGAGCTTGTCGGTCACCCATTCGAACACGGTAAGGTTGTAATAGTCGAGACCGCGCACGAGACGCGGATTGATGGTGAACGGAATGTTGTTCGCCTTCAGCAGCCGCTGCACGCCTTCGAAATGCTTGCGCGACTCATCACCCAGGAAATTGACCAGCCTGGGCGCGTTCTGCGCAATCTCCTGCATTGCCGGATTCTTGGTGTCGAGCACCCGCAGCGGGTTCGTGTAGAGACGGCGCTTCGCTTCCTCGTCGAGCGCATCGACGTGTTTTTCGAGATACGCGATCAGCTCCTGCCGATGCGCCGCGCGCTCTTCCGCCTGGCCAAGCGAATTCAGTTCGAGGCGGATGCCGGTCAGCCCGAGGTCGTCCCAGAGGCGCTGGCACATCATGATGATTTCAGCGTCCGTATCAGGACCCGCGAAGCCGAGCGCCTCGACGCCGACCTGATGAAACTGGCGATAACGCCCGCGCTGCGGACGTTCATGCCGGAACATCGGCCCGATGTACCACAGGCGCTTCGGGCCGTCGTACAGCAGGTTGTGCTCGATCGTCGCGCGCACGACAGCCGCCGTGTTCTCGGGGCGCATGGTCAGGTGCTCCCCGTTGAGCGCATCCGTGAAGCTGTACATTTCCTTCTCGACGATATCCGTCACCTCGCCGATTCCGCGCGTGAACAACTGCGTATGCTCGACGATCGGCGTGCGAATGTTCTGATAGCCGTATGCACGCAGCATCGACTTGACGGTGCTTTCGAAAAAATCCCACAGCGCGGCATCCTGCGGGAGGATGTCGTTCATGCCCTTCACGCCACTCAGCTTTTCGAGCCGTTTCTTCTGTTCAGTCATCTGTCTTTAGAGTGATGCTGCGGACGTCTCGACGCGCTGGCCGTAGCTGCGCTCGACGTAATCGCTAACGATTTGCTGGAATTCCTCGGCGATGCGTTCGCCGCGCAGCGTCTTCACCTTGACGCCGTCGATAAAGACTGGCGCGGCCGGGTTTTCGCCCGAACCCGGAAGACTGATGCCGATATTCGCGTGCTTCGATTCGCCCGGCCCGTTGACGATGCAGCCCATGACCGCGACGTGCATCTTCTCGACGCCGGGATATTGATCGCGCCAGACGGGCATCGAATTGCGCAGGTACGACTGGATTTGCGACGCCAGTTCCTGAAACAGCGTGCTCGTCGTGCGCCCGCAACCGGGACACGCGATGACCATCGGCGTGAACGACCGCAGGCCCATGGTCTGCAGGATTTCCTGGCCGACGACGACTTCGCCCGTGCGCGCGCCGCCCGGCTCAGGCGTCAGCGAAATGCGGATGGTGTCGCCAATGCCTTCCTGCAGCAGCAGGGAAAGCGCCGCCGTGGATGCCACGATGCCCTTCGAGCCCATGCCCGCCTCGGTCAAACCGAGATGCAGCGCGAAGCTGCAGCGCTTGGCCAGCTCGCGATACACGGCGACGAGATCCTGCACGCCGCTCACCTTGCACGACAGGATGATTTTGTCGCGCCCGAGCCCGAGTTCCACCGCGCGTTCCGCCGAGCCGATCGCCGACTGGATCAGCGCTTCGTACATCACGCTCTGCAATTCCCAGGGCGTGGCGCGCGCGGCGTTTTCGTCCATCATGCGCGCGAGCAGATCCTGGTCGAGGCTGCCCCAATTCACGCCGATACGTACCGGCTTGTCGTACCTGATTGCCGCTTCGATCATCTGCGCGAACTGCGTATCGCGCTTCGCGCCCTGACCGACGTTGCCCGGATTGATGCGGTACTTCGAGAGCGCTTCGGCGCAGGCCGGGTGATCGCGCAGGAGCAAGTGCCCGTTGTAATGGAAGTCGCCGACGAGCGGCACGGTCACGCCCATGCGGTCCAACTGCTCGCGAATATGCGGCACTTCGGCCGCCGCCTCCGGCGTGTTCACCGTGATGCGCACGAGTTCGGAGCCGGCCTGCGCGAGCTCCTTGATCTGGATCGCGGTGCCGATGGCGTCGGCGGTGTCGGTGTTGGTCATCGACTGGACACGCACAGGTGCATCGCCGCCGATGGTCACGAGCTGGCCGCCCCAGCGCACGTCCACCGCATGCGACGCACGGCGCGGCAACGGGCCGCCAAAAACCGGCTCGGTCGAACAGATTTTGCTGCTAATCAGGGATTGAGCTTCGGATTGCATCGAAAAACCCTTTGGCAACCGCGGTGCTGCGACGCAGCGAAGGTTGCTCGTTTGAACCTCGAACGGGCGTCATGGCAATGACCGTAACGCCCCTGATATGTCCGCGCAGTGTATCGCCGGCGGCTTCACGCGCCCGCGCTGCCTTTCTGAGACGACTCAGGCAGCTTAAGGCAACGACAGGCGCGCGACGTTTCCGCGAGCGGAGGAATACTTCTTCGCGTCGACGGGCTCGCCGTCGATTGCAAGCGACTCGACGCCCCTCGCGTTCCCGACAGTAACCTTGAACGGCGCTTCGCCCTGCACACGCTGGGTGCTGCCCCCGGGAACCAGCCCGGAGAATACTTCCTTGCCGTCCTTGCCGCGCACGCTGAACCAGCTATCTTCCTTCACTTTGAGTTCGACGGCATTCGCGCCCGTGCCCGTGTTGCCGACGGTTGCAGCAGAAGCCGCCGCCGTCTGTGCGGCCTTCGGCGCAGGACCGGGCGTGGCGACGGCCGGTGCGCTCGCGTTCTGCACTGCCGTGATCGTCGACGACGACGCCGGCAGCGCGTTGGTGCCCAACGGACGCGGCATCGGCTGCTCGCCGGGCGCGGCCGCCACCTCGGGCAGCGAGGCTTCACCGGTGTTCGCGGCGGCGGCTTCGTCGGGCGTCGCCGTTTGCGACGCGGCGGACTTGTCGCCCGATGTCGAAGCCGAACCGGCGCCCGTGCTCGACTTCAACCGCGCCAGCCACGCCGACGAGTCTCCGCCGGTGTGCCACATGACGAGCGCCGCCAGCACCACGACGATTGCCGCGACGCCCCACAGCCACGACCGCTTGCGGCCGGACGAACTGCCGAGCGGCACCGAGACGCGCCCGCGCGGCAAGCCCGCGCCGGACGACGCCGGCACCTTCAGATTGTGCTCGACGGGCACGCCATCGCGGCGAAACGCTTGCGTAAAGGGCGCGGGGTCCGCGCCGAGAACCTTTGCATAGCTGCGCACGATGCCCGCCGCGAAGGTCCGGTCGGGCAACTGGCTGATGTCACCTTCCTCGAGCGCGGCGAGCTTGTGCGGTGACACCTTGAGCCGGGCCGAAACATCGTCGATGGACCACCCCTTGGCCTGCCGCAGCTGCCCAAGGCGCGCACCGACTGCCTGGAGCGAATTCAGGGACGCCGCCTGGTCCTCGCCCGATGCCGTCCCTCCAACCTGAATCCGGCTGTCATGCTGATTGCCAGATAGTTCGTCGGTATGACTGCCAAAAGGCGTCGGGTGTTGCGGCTCACTCATCCCAAATTCCTCGCATCGATTCTTTTATATAGCGCTGCTGCGCCGTCCGGCTCAAAAAGCACTGAACGATACAACTCCGGCGCGATTGCAGACCGCTTTATAACAAAATGTTCGGCTTTACGCGCCCTGAACGGGCGTCTGCTTCGTGGTTATTGACGTATTCCGCGTGGCGGCCCGTTCGGGCGCGCACGTGCGCAACCGTCAGACTGCGCGCACTTCGATAATCTTGCTTCCTGCGCGCCCCGTACGTTCTGCGAGCCGCGTGCGGTCCTGCACCGCCCCCGCCAGTTGACCGCACGCCGCGTCGATGTCGTCGCCGCGCGTCTTGCGCACGGTGGTGACGATGCCGGCGTCCATCAACACCTGCGCGAAGCGCTTGATCTGCTCGTTCTTCGAGCGCGTCAGGCCCGACTCCGGGAACGGGTTGAACGGAATGAGGTTGAACTTGCACGGCACGTCGCGCGTGACGGCGAGCAGTTCGCGCGCGTGCGCTTCGGTGTCGTTCACGCCATCCAGCATGCAGTATTCGAACGTGATGAAATCGCGCGGCGCGACCTTCAGATAGCGCTGGCACGCGGCCATCAGCTCGCGCAGCGGGTACTTCTTGTTCAGCGGCACCAGCATGTCGCGCAGCGGATCGTTCGGCGCGTGCAGCGACACCGCGAGCGCCACCGGCAAATCCGCCGCCAGGCGGTCCATCATGGGCACGACGCCGGACGTTGACAGCGTCACGCGCCGGCGCGACAGGCCGTAGGCGTTGTCATCGAGCATCAGACGCATGGCCGGCACGACGGCGTCGTAGTTCAGCATCGGCTCGCCCATGCCCATCATCACGACATTCGTGACGACGCGCTCACCCTTGCCCGGGCCGCCGACGTCACGCCCCAGCGACTTGCGCAGCGCGAATTCCGCCATGCGCAACTGACCGATGATTTCGGCAGTCGTCAGATTGCGGGAGAAGCCTTGTTTGCCGGTGGAACAGAACCGGCAGTTGACCGCACACCCCGCCTGCGACGACACGCATAGCGTGCCGCGCGTTTCCTCGGGAATGAACACGGTCTCGACCGCGTTGCCGTTGCCGACGTCGATCAGCCATTTACGGGTGCCGTCGGAGGAAACGTGGTCGCCAACGATTTCGGGCATTGCCAGATTGGCCCGGCCCTTGAGCTTTTCGCGCAGCGATTTGGCGAGATCCGTCATGCCGTCGAAGTCGTCGGCGCCGAACTGGTGGATCCACCGCTGCAATTGCTTGGCGCGAAACGGCTTCTCGCCGAGGCTGTCGCAATAAGCGACGAGCCCGGCGGCGTCGAGATCAAGAAGATTGACGGTGTTGCTGCTCGTCATGTCGAGTTCTGCCATTTCCAGATTGCGAAGCCCGGACATGTGCCCGGGACCCTTCGCGCCAATTCCTGCTTTTTAACAACTTTGCTTGCGTTGCGGCGCGATGCGCGCGCCTATTTAAACCGGCGCGGCGACCAACGCTTGATTAACGGGAGTAAACGTTCACTTCCGGGAAGAAGAACGCGATTTCCTGACGTGCCGTTTCCGCAGCGTCCGAACCATGCACGGCGTTTGCGTCGATGCTGTCAGCGAAATCGGCGCGGATCGTGCCCTTGTCCGCCTTCTTCGGATCCGTCGCGCCCATGAGGTCGCGGTTCTGGGCGATTGCATTCTCGCCTTCCAGCACTTGAATCATGACCGGGCCGGAAACCATGAACTCCACGAGGTCCTTGAAGAACGGACGCGCAGCGTGCACGGCGTAGAACTTCTCCGCGTCGGCGCGCGACAGGTGAACCATGCGCGACGCAATAATCTTCAAGCCCGCGTTTTCGAAACGGCTGTAGATCTGGCCGATAACGTTCTTTGCCACTGCGTCCGGCTTGATAATCGACAGGGTGCGTTCGATCGCCATGAAAACTCCAAAAAAATGAACGGTTTACGGATTAAAGGAATCGACAATTGTAGCACGAAGCAAGGTATCATTGCGATTGAAACCTTACGGCACCGTAAGGATCAAAGACTGCGTGTACGAAGCCGATGCACCGGGCGGAAATTGCTACCGCAGGCATTGAATTCGGCGCGCGCCGGGGCCATATTGGAGCGAAACGCGGCGCTGAAAGCGAAGAAACTCAACGCTCGCGCCGAGAATGGCTCAGCTAAGAATGGCTTAAGTCAGCGAGCCTATCATTCTTGTGTATGAAGGTTATTGCCGTAAAACCGAACGACGGACAATTGGAGCAAGGAGAAACCATGAACGAATCACCCTACGGCTTTGGCCGCAACGGCAGCGTCACCTCGGTCGAAGTGCGCAACAAGGTGCTGCGCAATACTTACTGGCTGCTAGCCCTTTCCATGGTGCCGACGGTCCTCGGCGCGTGGGTAGGCGTTACGACCGGCTTTTCGCTGTTCGCGGCCACGAGCCCGGCAATGAGCTTCATCGCGTTCCTCGCCATCGCGTTCGGCTTCATGTTCGCCATCGAGAAAACGAAGAACAGCAGCATGGGCGTGGTCGTGCTGCTCGGGTTCACGTTCTTCATGGGCCTGATGCTCTCCCGGTTGCTGAGCTTCATCCTCGGCTTCTCGAACGGGCCGCAGCTCATCATGATGGCTTTCGGCGGCACAGGCGTGATCTTCGCGGCCATGGCGACCATCGCTACCGTGAGCAAGCTTGATTTTTCGGGCCTCGGCAAGTGGCTGTTCATGGGCGTGCTGGTCATTCTGCTCGCCGCGTTCGCGAACATCTTTCTGCATCTGCCCGCGCTGATGATGACGATCTCCGTGCTCGCCATCGTGATTTTCTCGGCGTACATGCTGTTCGACGTGCAACGCGTGGTCAATGGCGGCGAGACGAACTACATCAGCGCGACGCTCGCCATCTATCTGGACTTGTACAACGTGTTCACCAACTTGCTCGCGCTGCTCGGCATTTTCGGCGGCAACCGCAACTGATCGGGTGGTGTCACCGCTCAAACAAAAACCGGCCTTCGGGCCGGTTTTTTTTGCGCCTGCTGAAAACACGCGACGCGTTAATCGCGCTCGAAAAGCGCAATCGATTCGACGTGCGACGTATGCGGGAACATATTGACGACCCCTGCGCCCTTCATCCGGTAGCCGGCTTCATGCACGAGCAGCCCGGCATCGCGGGCGAGCGTCGCCGGATTGCACGACACATACACGATGCGCTTCGGCAGCGGCCCGTCCCCGCTCTGCGCGATATCCGCGAGCGCCTTCGACACCGCCAGCGCGCCCTCACGCGGCGGATCGATCAGAAACTTGTCGAACGCACCGAGCGCGCGAAAATCGTCTGCGGTGACTTCGAACAGGTTGCGGCACGCGAAGGACGTCTGTCCGTCGACGCCGTTTGCCTTCGCGTTCTCGAGCGCGCGTGTTGTCAGCGCTTCGCTGCCTTCGATACCGACTACCTCGCGCGAAACCCGTGCAAGCGGCAGCGTGAAGTTGCCGATGCCACAAAACAGATCCAGCACGCGGTCGAAGCGTTCCGGTGCCAGCAGGCTCAGCGCGCGCGCCACCAGTACCCGATTGATCTGGTGATTGACTTGCGTGAAATCCGTCGGCTTGAACGGCATGCGAATATGGAATTCCGGCAGCGTGTAGGCCAGTTCGCGGTCGAGCGGATAGAACGGATAAACGGTGTCGGGGCCTTTCGGCTGAAGCCAGAACTGGACGCTGTGCTCATCCGCGAACGCCCGCAGAAGCGCTTCATCCGCTTCGGTCAGCGGCTCGAGAATGCGCAGCACGAGCGCGGTCACGTCGGAGCCGACCGCCAGTTCGATCTGCGGCATGCGATCGCGGATGGACAGCCCCGCCACCAGATGCCGCAGCGGCACGAGCATCGCGGAAACATGCGGCGGCAGCACTTCGCAGCTCGTCATGTCGGCGACATAGCTGCTCTTGCGCTCATGAAAGCCGACCAGTACGCCGCCCTTCTTTTCGACGTGCCGCACCGTCAGGCGCGCGCGATAACGATAACCCCACGACGGCCCGTGAATCGGGCGAAACATGGTTTCGGCGCGTAGCTTCGCCAGATGCAAAAGGTTGTCTTCGAGCACGCGCTGCTTGACGGCGATCTGCGCGCGCACGTCGAGATGCTGCATCGAGCAGCCGCCGCAGGTGCCGAAGAACTGGCACTTCGGCCGGGTGCGGATCGCGGTTTCGCGCAGCACCTTCACCACTTGCGCCTGCTCGAAACTCGGTTTTTTCCGATAGCTCGAGTAGCTCACCCGTTCACCGGGCAGCGCGCCTTCCACGAAGATGACCTTACCCGGCTCGCCGCCCTCGTTGACCGTGCGGCCGACGCCGCGCGCTTCCATATCGAGCGCGTGGATTTCGATTTCAGGGGCGACGAAGGACGGATCGGGCGTAACGGATTTCGCCGGCGCGGCACGGCGGCGATGCGGAGTTTTTCGAGCGGCTTCAGACACCGGCGTGCTTCCTGACTGACGTAATGGCAAAGGCGAGATTGTAGACGAACGCCGCTAATTCATTTTCCGAACGCGGCGAGATACTCGGCCCAGTGCGGCGATGATTCCTGCGCGAGCGCGTTTTTCACGAAGTTGATTTCGTCGGCGTACTCGTCGGACGAGAAGCCGCCGCGCATCATCTGAAAGCGGCAATACATCAGATACGTATTGACGACATCGGTCTCGCAATAATTGCGGATTTCGTCGAGCTGGCCGTCGCAATACGCGTCCCACACCTTGCCGCCGTCCATGCCGAGCTTGCCGGGAAAGCCGCACAGCTTCGCGAGCGCATCGAGCGGCGCGTTGGCGCGCGCCTGAAACATCGCGAGCACGTCCATCAGGTCGATGTGCCGCATGTGGTAGCGGCTGATGTAATTGTTGAACTTGAATTCGCGGTCGTCCTGGCCCAGATCCCAGTATCGCGGCGCGGCTATGCCATGCACGAGCGCACGGTAATGGAGCACCGGCAGGTCGAACCCGCCGCCGTTCCATGAAACGAGCTGCGGCGTGTATTTCTCGATCACGCGATAAAACGACTGGATAAGCGCCGCCTCGCCGTCTCCCGGTGCGCCCAGCGAGCGCACGCGAAAGCCGTTGTTGTCGCGGAAGACGCAGGAAATCGCCGCGACGCGCTGCAGGTGATGCGGCAGAAAGTCGTTGCCGACGCGCTCGCGGCGCGCGGCGAACGCGTAGTCCGCCACTTCGCGATCCGAGAGATCGGCGGGTAAATCTTCGAGACGGCGAATGCCGTCGACATCAGGGATGGTCTCGATGTCGAATACGAGAATCGGTGTCATTGAATCCTGGGAGTGCGGCGAGTGCGACGCCCTCACGAGCGCCCACGATGCGTTAAAGCACGGCGTCCTTGCGAACGCCGTTGGAAGCGAAGAAGCGCTTGAGCCTGACGAGCGCTTCCTGCTGGATCTGGCGCACACGCTCGCGCGTGAGGCCCATTTCGTCAGCGAGTTCTTCGAGCGTCGCCGGTTCGATGTGATTGAGTCCGAAACGCCGTTCGATGACATGCCGATGCTTGTCCGACAAGCGCGACAGCCACAGACGCGTCAACGATTCCAGTTCCCGGTGCTGAACTTCGGCATCGGGCGACTGGCTTTGGTCGTCGGAAAGCAGGTCGAGCAAACTGCTGCCAGGATCGAGATCGAGCGGCGCGTCGAGCGAGGCCGTGTGCTCGTTGAGCGCGAGAATGTCGGTGACTTCCTCGGGCGTCTTGCCGGTGAGATACGCAATGTCGTCGATGCTCGCGTCGCGGCGCTCGGGCGCGACGGCGTCATTCGCGTTGGCGGAATTTTTTTCCAGATGGCGCTTTGCGCGCAACACCTGATTCAGTTCACGGATCACGTGAACCGGCAGCCGCACCGTGCGCGCCTGATTCATGATGGCGCGCTCGATGCTTTGCCGAATCCACCACGTCGCATAAGTCGAAAAGCGAAAACCGCGCGTCGGATCGAACTTCTCGATGGCGTGCATGAGGCCGAGATTGCCCTCTTCGATCAGGTCGAGCAGCGGCACGCCACGGTTCAGATATCCCTTCGCGATACTGACGACGAGCCGCAGATTTCGCTCGATCATCACCTGCCGCGCCGCGAACTCGCCGGCTTTGGCAAGCCGCGAATAGCGCTGCTCTTCCTCGACGGTGAGCAGCGGCTTCACGCTGATGCGGTTCAGGTAATGCTGAATGGTGTCGGCCGTGAGTTCGGCCTGCAGAAGCGAGCGAAAGTCGTCGGCGTCGGGCGGGGAATCGTTTGCCCGTGTGGCGCCTTGTTCCCCGCTTTTGGTTCGACTGCTGCCTTCTTCGTCGGAATCGATGTCGACTTCGATGTTTTCGGCATCGTCGTCTTGAGTCGAAGCGCCCTCTTCCGCCGACACTTGCAAAGGTCGGCTGATCGTCTCAGTTTCGGCTTGCGGCAGGCGGCGCTTCGTTTTCGGCATGATGACTCCGCATTATTGCGGCGGCAGATACTTCAGTGGGTCAACAGGTTTTCCCTGCCGGCGAACTTCGAAATGCAACATCACGCGGTCCGAATCGCTGTTCCCCATCTCAGCGATCTTCTGCCCTTTAGTTACCGCGTCTCCCTCTTTTACCATCAAAGCACGGTTATGTGCGTACGCGGTAAGAAAAGTCGCGTCGTGTTTGATGATAATGAGATTGCCGTAGCCGCGCAGCCCATTTCCGGAGTAAACCACTCGGCCATCCGCCGAAGCGTTGACCGCGTCTCCCGCCGCTCCGCCAATATTCAAACCCTTGTTCTTCGCGTCGTCGAACGTGCCGAGAATCGGACCGCGCGCCGGCCAGATGAACGCCGGCTGGCCCGCGGGAGCCGTCGCGTTCGCGTCCGCGCCAGGC
>Ga0308173_10000556_pt1 | contig 16221 bp, 14 predicted proteins | sample PhyPR1_FD_203716 | JGI IMG/M metagenome (GOLD analysis project Ga0308173, IMG submission 203716) | Soil microbial communities from UC Gill Tract Community Farm, Albany, California, United States - DLSLS.P.R1 | ecosystem: Environmental > Terrestrial > Soil > Agricultural land | place: USA...
GCTGGCCACTGAGTCGGGCCGCGAGGACGTCGAGAAGTACGTGCGGGACGCCGTCGACAAGGGGGCGACCGTGGTCGTCGGCGGGCAGCGCCCGGACGGCCCCGGCTGGTTCTACCCGCCCACGCTGCTGACCGGCATCACGCCCGAGATGGACCTCTACGCCGAGGAGGTCTTCGGCCCCGTGGCGGCGCTGTTCACCGTCGGCAGCCTCGACGAGGCGATCGAGATCGCCAACAGCCACCCCTACGGGCTCGGGGCCAACCTGTGGAGCGAGGACGAGGACGAGCGCGCGCAGTTCGTCCGGGACGTCGCCTCCGGGATGGCCTTCATCAACGGCATGGTCACCAGCTATCCGGAGCTGCCCTTCGGCGGCGTGAAGCAGAGCGGCTACGGCCGGGAACTCACCGGGCTCGGCATGCGGGAGTTCATGAACGCCAAGACGGTCTGGGTAGGTCCGCCCAGCAGCGAGCAGGGCGAGGGCGACACCGCGGCGGCCGCCTCGGAGTGACCGCCGTCCGGGCGGCCGGACTTCCCGCCGGGCCCGGCGGCGACCAGACTCGGCAGCGTGCCGGGTTCAGTGGAGGTGCACCTGCCAGTCGGCCGGGACCCGGCCCCGCGGTCCCGGCGCCGGCTGGTCGGTGGGGTGCGCCTCCGGCGGGGCGAGCGGGGGCCCGTCGACCATCTGCTCCGACGGGAAGTCCCAGAACCACGTCTCACCCGGCTCGAAGCTGGCGATGACCGGGTGCCCCGATGCCGCCGCGTGCGCCCGTGCGTGCCGGCTGGGGGAGGAGTCGCAGCAGCCGATGTGCCCGCACTGGGCGCAGCGGCGCAGGTGGAACCACCAGCCACCGGTGTCCTCGCAGTCCGCGCATCCCGTGCCGCTGGGCGGCGCCGACGGATCGATACCTGGCAACGCACCTGCTGACATTCGCGCACCACCGAGTCGAGGGAGACGGCATGGAACCCGGCCTCTACGGTACGGACGGCACCGACCCGGAGGAAGCCTCGGGCGTGCTCGAACCGGAGGACACCCTGGACGGCGTCTCGGGGGTGCGCGACGTCCTCGACACCGGCTGGTCGCCGGCCGAGCGGCCGTGGGCGGTCGACGACTGGGGGACGACGGAGGCCGAGGAGCTGGCCGGGGAGAGCCTCGACGGCCGCCTCGCCCGCGAGCTGCCGGACGGGTTCCCGGACGACGGGGACGGCCTCGGCGACAGCTCGGACACCGATGGCGAACTGCTCGACGACGAGGTGGGCGACGCCCGCGCGGGCCGGCTCGTGGACTCCGACGGCGGCGCGACGGACGACACCGACGCCGAGCTGTACGCCCGGGACGAGGGCATCGACGGTGCGGCCTCGTCCGCCGAGGAGGCCGCCGTCCACATCGTGCGCGAGCGCGACTGAGGTCGCCTTCGCCCGCAGCGGAACCCTGTCCATCGGCGGCCCGCCCGGGACTAGCGTGGACGGCTCCGGCGCCGGCGAACTGGAGCTCCCATGGGCAAGCCCGTCCTGCTCAGCGTGGACGACGACCCGGGCGTCTCCCGTGCCGTCGCGCGGGACCTGCGCAGGCGGTACGGCGAGGAGTTCCGGGTGCTCCGCGCGGCCTCGGGGGCCGAGGCGCTCGAGGCGCTGCGTGAGCTGAAGCTGCGCGGGGACCTGGTGGCGGCGCTCCTGGCCGACTACCGGATGCCGCAGATGAACGGCATCGAGTTCCTCGAGCAGGCCATGGACCTCTTCCCGCGGGCGCGCCGCGCGCTGCTGACCGCCTACGCCGACACCGACGCCGCGATCCAGGCGATCAACGTCGTGGACGTCGACTTCTATCTGCTCAAGCCGTGGGACCCGCCGGAGGAGAAGCTCTATCCGGTCGTGGACGCCATGATCGCCTCCTGGCGGGAGAGCCACGACGGGGCCGTGGAAGACGTGAAACTGGTCGGGCACCGCTGGTCCGGGCCCTCCTTCCGCGCCCGCGACTTCCTGGCGCGCAACGCCGTCCCCTACCGCTGGTACAGCGTCGAGGAGCCGGAAGGGCGGCGGTTGCTGGAGGCGGCCGGCGCCGGGCCGGACGACGTCCCGGTCGTCATCACACCCCAGGCGGTGGTACTCCGCGCGCCGAGCGACGCGGAGCTCGCCGCCGTCGTGGGACTCGACGTCGACCCGCGCGAGGAGTTCTACGACCTGGTCGTCGTCGGAGGTGGGCCGGCGGGGCTGGGCGCGGCCGTCTACGGCGCGTCGGAGGGCCTGCGCACGGTGCTGGTCGAGCGTGAGGCGACTGGCGGGCAGGCCGGTCAGAGCAGCCGGATCGAGAACTACCTCGGGTTCCCCGACGGCGTCTCCGGTGGTCAGCTGGCCGAACGCGCGCGGCGTCAGGCGGCCAAGTTCGGCGCCGAGATGCTGCTCACCCGCGACTGCGTGGCGCTCGAGGCGCACGGCGCGAAACGGGTGCTCCGCTTCGCCGACGGCAGCACGATCGCCGCGCACGCCGTCGTCCTGGCCACCGGCGTCTCCTACCGCAGCCTCGACGTCGCAGGCGCCGAGGCGCTGACCGGCCGGGGGGTCTTCTACGGCTCGGCGATGACCGAAGCCGCCGAGTGCGCCGACCAGAAGGTGTTCATCGTGGGCGGCGCGAACTCGGCCGGGCAGGCGGCGGTGTTCTTCGCCCGCTACGCGAGCTCGGTGCACGTGCTGGTGCGCGGCCCGTCCCTCGAGGAGTCCATGTCGCACTACCTGATCGAGCAGCTTGCCGGCACGCCGAACATCACCGTGCACACGTGCACGACCGTCGCCGAGGCGCACGGCACCGACCATCTCGAGCAGGTCACGCTGCAGGACGCCCGCACCGCCGAGCGGACCACGTACCCCGCCAACCACCTGTTCGTCTTCATCGGCGGTGCCCCGCGCACGAACTGGCTCGACGGGGCGATCGTCCGGGACGAGCGCGGCTTCATCCCGACCGGTCCGGGGCTGCTGGAGGAGGGCCGCCGACCGTCCGGCTGGACGCTGGACCGCGACCCCTATTTCCTGGAGTCCAGCCTGCCCGGGGTGTTCGTCGCCGGCGACGCGCGGGCCGAGTCGGTGAAGCGGGTGGCCTCGGCCGTCGGCGAGGGCGCGATGGCCGTGACGCTCGTGCACAGGTACCTGGGAGAGCGATGACCACCATCCCGGCCCGGCTCAGCCCGCAGGAGCTGCGCGAGCTGTTCCTCTTCGAGAACCTCGATCCCGAACAGCTGGCGTGGGTGGCCGCCAACGCCGACGTCGTGGAGTTCCCGGCCGGGGCCGACGTGACGGTCGAGGGGCAGCCGGCAGAGTGCTTCTACGTGCTGTTGTCCGGCCAGATGACGATGTCCCGGCTGGTGGCCGGCACGGAGGTCGAGACGATAAGGACGTCGGCACGCGGGGTGTACTCGGGCGCCGTCCAGTTCTACTTCGGGGACCGGCTCGAGCAGCGGTACCCGGCGACCGTCCGCGCGGTGACGGACGCGAGCTTCCTTGCCCTGCCGGCACAGCGTTTTGCCGAAGTGTTCCGGCGCTGGTACCCGATGGCGGTCCACCTGCTGGAGGGCCTGTTCCTCGGGAGCCGCAACTCCAACGAGCTCGTCGGGCAGCGGGAGCGGCTGCTGGCGCTGGGCAAGCTGACCGCCGGCCTCACCCACGAGCTGAACAATCCGGCAGCGGCCGCGGCGCGGGCGACCGCGGCCCTGCGTGACCGGTTCGCCGGCATGCGGCACAAGCTCGCCCTGCTGTCGGAGGGGAAGCTCGACGGCGAGGTGCTCCGGTCCCTCACCGTGCTCCAGGAGGACTTCGTGACCCGGATCGACGGGGCGCGCGACCTGTCGGCCCTGGAGCGGTCCGACCGTGAGGAGGTATTCGGCGACTGGCTCGACGAGCACGACGTGACCCAGCCGTGGGAGCTGGCCGGGGTGTTCGTCGCCGCGGGGCTCGGGGAGGACGACCTGGAGCGGGTGGCCGGCGCCGTCGCGCCGTCCCACCTCGAGGCCGCCCTGCGCTGGCTGGCCTACACCGTCGAAACCGAGACGCTGCTCGCCGAGATCACCGACAGCACCGGCCGCATCACCAACCTCGTCGACGCCGCCAAGCAGTACTCGCAGATGGACCGGTCGCCGCACCAGCGGACCGATCTGCACGCCGGACTCGACGCGACCCTGGTCATGCTCAGCGCCAAGATCCCGCCCGGCGTGATGGTGGTGAAGGAGTACGACCGCAGCCTGCCGCAGGTGCCGGCGTACGCCGGTGAGCTCAACCAGGTCTGGACGAACCTGATCGTCAATGCCCTGGACGCCATGGGGCCCCAGGGCCGGCTGACCTTGCGCACCGGCACCGACGGCGACTGCGCGGTCGTCGAGATCGGCGACACCGGCTCGGGCATCCCAGAGGAACTGCGCAGCCGGGTTTTCGAGCCCTTCTTCACCACCAAACCGGTCGGGCAGGGGACTGGCCTCGGGTTGGACGTCTCGTGGCGGATCGTCGTCAAGCGGCACGGCGGCGACCTCCGCGTCACGTCACGGCCGGGAGACACCCGTTTCTCGGTGCTGCTGCCGCTCACCGAGCCGGCGGCCACGGCCTGACCGCTGCCGACGGGAGAACCGCGATCCCCCCTTCTCCGGCACATGTGGTCATGACCGCCGGAAAGGGCACAGTGGAGGGGTGTTCGACGTCGACTGGATGGGCCTGCTCACCCGCGAGGTGCTCCGCGAGCGCACCGCCGCGCTGGTCGCCGAGGCGTGCGCGTGGGCCGTGGGCATGTCCGACCAGCCGCACTTCCTGCGGTCCGGCGGTCGCGTCGTCGCCACGGGGCGGACCGTGGGGGAGCGAGCCGCCCTGGGCCTGCCCCTCAGCGGCGACGAGGACGGCCGGCTGGACCTCGCCGACGCCCGGCCGGGCACCTTCCAGGACGCGCTCAACGCCGTCGACGGCACCGGCACCGTGCAGGCCGACCGGTTCGACGCGGAGGTGCTGCACCCGTTCGTGCTCGAGACCTGCCTGGCCGCCGCCGAACGGGGCCGCCGGACCCGCCCCGCGGACTGGGCCGAGCTGGCCGACGACGTGGGTGAGGACGACGCCGACGTGGGTGACGTCGTCTCCGCCGGCGGCTGGGAGGCACCACTGCGCATCGATGCCGAGCACCTCGTCCTGGCGGCGCTCGGTGCCACCCCGCTGATCGAGGTCGAGGCCGAGGGGCTGCCGCTGTCGCTGGTCCGGGCTGCCGAGGCCACCACCCGGGCCGCCGCCGTCCCGCCGTCCCCCTCGCCTGGGGACGACGACGCCCTCACCGGCGCGGTGTTCCTCGCCGACGTCGCCCTCCGGGACGCCGGGCTGACCCTGCCGGTCCCCGAGCCGCAGGCCGGCCGCCTCCTGGAGGCGCTCCTGCGGGAGGGGCTCGAGGCGGCCGAGGTGCGCGCGGTGCTGGCCCACCTGCCGGTGACCGCCGCGGCTGCCGCCAAGGTCGCCGCCCTGGTGGAGGCCGCCGAACCGAACTGAGCCGCGTCGCGCTACGGGTGGTCCGATGCGCAGGGAAATGGTTGGCTCCTGCGAAGAGTTGGCCGCCTGCGCCGGGAGGGTGGGTGGTCGGCGCGTCGACGACGAGGAGGTCCCCGTGCCCAGGAGAGACCGGATCGCGGAGCCGTGGGGCACGCGCACCCCGTACGGGCCGGGGGAGACCTGGCCCCGGCGGGTGGACTCCTACCTCGACGGCGATCTCACCGAGGACGACGTCGACCGCTGGGTGCAGTCGGCCTCGATCCTGCACTCCAACGGCGACGGCATCGACATCGCGGTGAAGGACGGCCGCATCGTCGGCGTCCGCGGGCGGGCCGAGGACCGGGTCAACCACGGCCGCCTGGACCCCAAGGACCTGTTCGGGTGGCAGGCGAACAACTCGCCCGACCGGCTGACCCGGCCGCTGATCCGGCGCGACGGGAAGCTGGTCGAGACCGACTGGGACACCGCGATGGACGCCGTCGTCGGCCGGGTGAAGGAGCTGCTCGAGGAGCAGGGGCCCAGTGCGATCGGCTTCTACACGACCGGCCAGCTGTTCATCGAGGACTACTACACGCTCGGGCTCGTCGCCCACGGCGGCATCGGCACCAACCACGTCGACGGCAACACCCGCCTGTGCACCGCCACCGCCGCCGCCGCGCTCAAGGAGTCCTTCGCCTGCGACGGCCAGCCGGGCTCCTACACCGACGTCGACCATGCCGACGTCATCGCGCTGTACGGGCACAACGTGGCCGAGACCCAGACGGTGCTCTGGACGCGCATGCTCGACCGGCTGGCCGGACCCAACCCGCCGAAGCTCGTCGTCGTCGATCCGCGGCTCACCCCCGTGGCGAAGGCGGCGACGGTGCACCTGGCGCCCCGGCCGGGCACCAACGTCATGCTGATGAACGCGCTGCTGCACGAGATCCTGCGCAACGGCTGGTACGACGAGGCCTACGTCGAGGCGCACGCCGTCGGGTTCGACGAGCTCCAGAAGCAGATGGAGAAGTACCCGCCCGAGGTCGCCGCCGAGGTCTGCGACGTGCCGGCGGAGCGGATCCGCGAAGCCGCGCGCCTGATCGGCACGGCCGAGCGGCTGATGTCGACCGTGCTCCAGGGCTTCTACCAGTCGCACCAGGCCACGGCAGCGGCCGTCTGCGTCAACAACATCCACATCGTCCGCGGCATGCTGGGCAAGCCCGGCTGTGGGCTGCTGCAGATGAACGGCCAGCCGACCGCGGAGAACACCCGGGAGTGCGGTGCCGACGGCGATCTGCCCGGCTTCCGCAACTGGGACAACGACGACCACGTCGCCGACCTCGCCCGGATCTGGAACATCGAGCAGATCCGGATCCCGCACTACGCCCCGCCGACGCACGCGATGCAGATCTTCCGCTACGCGGAGGAGGGCTCGATCCGGTTCCTCTGGATCATCGGCACCAACCCGGCCGTCACGCTGCCCGAGCTGCAGCGGGTCCGCGCGATCCTCGGCCAGGAGCGGCTCTTCGTCGTCGTCCAGGACATCTTCCCGACGGAGACGACGCAGTTCGCCGACGTCGTCCTGCCGGCCGCGACGTGGGGCGAGAAGACCGGGACCTTCACCAATGCCGACCGCACGGTCCACCTGTCCGAGAAGGCGGTGGAGCCGCCCGGTGAGGCGAGGCCCGACATGGAGGTCTTCCTGGACTTCGCGCACCGGCTGGGGCTGACGGACAAGGACGGCGAGCCGCTGGTGAAGTGGTCGGACCCGGAGGGCGCGTTCGAGGGCTGGAAGGAGTGCAGCCGCGGCCGCCCGTGCGACTACACCGGCATGAGCTACGCCAGGCTCCGCGGCAGCGGCGGCATCCAGTGGCCCTGCAACGACGAGCACCCGGACGGCGCCGAGCGGCTGTACGCCGACGGCCGGTTCTTCGCCGACGCCGGCTACTGCGAGGAGTACGGCCGCGACATGGTGACCGGGGCGCCCGTCTCGGAGACCGAGTACAAGGCGCTCAACCCCGACGGGAAGGCGGTCCTCAAGGCGGCCGAGTACCTCCCCCCGCACGAGCTGCCCAGCGAGGAGTTCCCGTTCCAGCTGATCACCGGGCGCACGCTGTACCACTTCCACACCCGCACCAAGACCGGGCGCGCGCCGCAGCTGCAGGCGGCCGCCCGGGAGGTCTGGGTCGAGATGTCGGCGAGCGACGCCGCCGGCGGCGGTCTGGGTGAGGGCGACCTGCTCGAGATCACCACGCCCCGGGGCCGTGTCGAGGCCCGGCTCCGGGTGAGCGGCATCCGCCCGGGGGTGGTGTTCCTGCCCTTCCACTACGGCTACTGGGACACCGACGGCGCCGACGGGGCGGGCGACGGGCACGGACGGGCGGCGAACGAGCTCACGGTCACCGACTGGGACCCGGTGTCCAAGCAGCCGATCTTCAAGACGGCGGCCGCGGCCGTGCGGCGGATCGCCTTCTCGGACGGCGTCCCCTCCGCCGCCCCGACCACGACGTCGGCGCCGGTGGCCGGATCGCCGCCGCCGACGACCGGTGGGAGCGCGGGCGAGGCCGTCGAACTGGTGGGAGGACGGTCGTGAAGCTCGACCTGGCGATCGAGGAGCTGCACCGCTCGGAGAACGAGCTGTACACCGTGCTGCTGTCGATGTCGGACCGGCACAAGGTCGACCACGAGGTCTTCCACGTCACCCGGGACATGTCCACGTGGTCACACCGGCACGTCGCGGAGCTCGCCGAGGCGGGCCGGGAGTTCGGTCTCGAGCTGGACCCGGAGGCGAGGAACAGCCAGGGTCTGATCGAGGCGCTGCAGCAGAAGACCTCGGAGCTGACCGGCCGGCGGTCGGCTCCCGGCCTGCTCCTGCTGGCCGACCTCAGGCACCTCTACCGGGAGGCCTCGGGCACGTCGCTGGACTGGGAGCTGCTGGCCCAGGGCGCCCAGGGGGGGAAGAACAAGGAGCTCCTCGATCTCGCCGAGCGGTGCCACCCGCAGACGCTCCGGGTGGCGCGGTGGGCGAACGCCAAGCTCAAGGAGTCCTCGCCCCAGGTCCTGAATTCGTGACCGATCCGTTCGAGGAGCCGCGTGCCCGAGTGGTGCTCCGGCCGCTGGCGACGCCGTTGCCGCTGGGGTTCCTCGCGCTCGCGCTGGCCACGACCACGTTCGCGGCCCTGCAGCTGGGATGGATCCCGCCGGAGCAGGGCCGGGTCGCGGCGATCACCGCGGTCGCCGCCACCGTGCCGCTGCAGTTGCTCGCCTCGATCGTGGGCTTCCTGGCCCGAGACCCGGTGGCCGCCACCGGCATGGGTGTGCTGACGGGCACCTGGGCGGTCGTGGGCCTGACGACGTACACGTCGCCGCCGGGCTCCACGAGCGCCGGGTTGGGGGTGCTGCTCGTGACCGCGGGGCTCGCGATGTTCGTGCCGGCGGTTTCCGGGCTGGCCAAGCTCGTGCCCGCGGCGGTCATGGGGCTGGCGGGGGTGCGGTTCGTGGTGACCGGCATCTACGAGCTCGAGGCCTCGCCGACGTGGAAGAGCGCCGCGGGCTGGGTCGGGCTCGCCCTCGCCGTCCTCGCGCTCTACGCCGCGCTCGCCCTGGAGCTGGAGGCCTCCCACGGGCGGACGATCCTGCCGCTCGGCCGCCGGGAGCCGCTCGACGTCGCGGTCGAGCCGGGGATCCGGCCCCAACTCTGAGCCGGCGCGCGTTTGCCACGCCGGGGCGCGCGGGCACCGGCCCCACGTGGACGCCGAGATCACCCTGACGGTCGACGGCGTGCCGCGCCGCCTGACCATCGACACCCGCACCACGCTGCTCGACGCCCTGCGCGAACGGCTGGGCAACACCAGTCCGAAGAAGGGCTGCGACCACGGCCAGTGCGGCGCGTGCACGGTCCTGCTGGACGGCGACCGGGCGCTCAGCTGCCTCGCGCTGGCCGTGGCGCACGACGGCGCGGAGGTCACCACCGCCGACGGCCTGGCCCCCGAGGGCGAGCTGCACCCGGTGCAGCAGGCCTTTCTCGACCACGACGCCTTCCAGTGCGGCTACTGCACCCCGGGACAGATCTGCTCGGCGGTCGGCGTGCTCGAGGAGGTGCGCCGGGGCTGGCCGAGCCACGTCAGCGACGACCTCACCGCCGATCCGCAGCTCACCGCCGCGGAGGTGTCCGAGCGGATGAGCGGCAACCTCTGCCGCTGTGGCGCCTACGCGGCCATCACGCCCGCGGTGCAGCAGGCCGGCGGGGTGAGCGCGTGAAGCCGTTCGCCTACGCGCGGCCGGCCGACGCCGCCGCGGCGGTCCGGGACGTCGCCGGCGATCGCTCCGCGGTCTTCCTGGCCGGCGGCACCAACCTGGTCGACCACCTCAAGCTCGGCATCGCGACGCCCGGCCTGGTCGTCGACGTCCGCCGGCTCACCTCCCGCGAGATCACCGACACCGAGGACGGCGGCCTGCGGATCGGCGCCGCGGTGACCAACAGCGTGGTGGCCGCCGACCGGCGCGTCCGGGAGCGCTATCCGGTGCTCGCGCAGGCCCTGCTCGCCGGTGCCAACGGGCAGCTGCGCAACCTCGCCACGACTGCGGGCAACCCGCTGCAGCGCACCCGGTGCGTGTACTTCCAGGACGTGACCACCCCGTGCAACAAGCGGGAGCCTGGCAGCGGCTGCTCGGCGGTCGGGGGCTACACGCGGTACTCCGCCGTCCTCGGGGTGCCGGCCGCGCTGCCCGACGCCACCGCCCCGGAGACGTGCATCGCCACCCACCCGTCGGACATGGCGGTGGCGCTGGCGGTCCTCGACGCGCAGGTGCAGGTGCTGGGGCCGGCCGGCGTCCGCACCGTCCCGTTCGTCGACCTGCACCGGCTGCCGGGCGACGACCCGTCCCGCGACACGGTCCTGGAGCACGGTGAACTGATCACCTCGATCGACCTCCCGCCCCGGCCGGCCGGCGCACGTTCGGCCTACCGCAAGGTCCGCGACCGGGCCTCCTACGCCTTCGCCCTGGTGTCCGTCGCCGCGTGGGTGGCCGACGGAGAGGTCCGGATCGCGCTGGGCGGCGTCGCGCACAAGCCGTGGCGGGCGACGCGGGCCGAGGAGATCCTGCGCGGCGGCGCGCTCACCGAGGACGCCGTCCGTGCGGCGATGGCGGCGGAGCTGGCGGCCGCGCAGCCGCAGCCGGGCGTCGACGGCGGCAGCGGTTTCAAGATCCCGCTGGTCACCAGGACCGTCGTGGCCACCCTCCGCGACCTCACCGGAGGGCAGGCATGACCGGGCTGCTGGAACCGCGCGCAATGGGCCAGGCCCTGGTCCGCCGCGACGGCGAGCGCAAGGTCCGCGGCACCGCCGTCTACGCCTACGAGACCCCGGTCGAGCGGCCGGCGTACTGCCACCCGGTGCAGGCAACGGTCGCCCGCGGCCGGGTCACCGCGGTGGACGCCTCCGCCGCCGAGACCCTGGACGGGGTCCTGGCCGTCCTCACCACGCGCAACGCCGAGCGGCTCGCCTCGACCGACGACCGGGAGCTCGCCGTCCTGCAGTCCGACGAGGTCGCCTTCCGCGGCCAGCTGGTCGGCGTGGTGATCGCCGAGACCTCCGAGCTCGCCCGGCAGGGCGCCGACCTGGTGCGGGTGGCCTACGCCGAGCAGCCGCACGACTCGGCACTGTCGGCCGGCCGCGACGACCTCTACGCGCCCGAGAAGGTCAATCCGGGGTTCGAGACCGACACGAACGAGGGGGACGTCGCCGCTGCGATGGCCACCGCCCACGCGACGGTCGAGCAGACCTACACCACCGCGATGTACCACAACAACCCGCTGGAGCCGCACGCGTCGACGGCGCTGTGGGAACCGGGTGCCGACGTGCCGCTGACCCTGTGGGACTCGACTCAGGGCGTGCATCCCGCACGGTCGGCCGTGGCGAAGGTCTTCGGCCTGGCGGAGGAGCAGGTCCGGGTGGTCTGCCCCTTCGTGGGCGGCGGCTTCGGCTCCAAGGGGACTCCGCACGCCAACGTCGTCCTGGCGGTCCTCGCCGCGCGGGCGTTGCCGGGTCGGCCGGTGAAGCTGGCCCTGACCCGGCAGCAGATGTTCTCCCTCGCCGGCTACCGGACGCCGACGATCCAGCGGATGCAGCTGGCCGCCGACCGCACCGGCCGGCTTCAGGCGATCGCCATCGACGTGGTCGAGCAGACCTCCCGGATCAAGGAGTTCGCGGAGCAGACCGGCGTCCCCACCCGGATGATGTACGCCGCGCCGAACCGGCGGACGACCCACCGGCTGGCCGCCCTCGACGTCCCCGTGCCCTCGTGGATGCGGGCGCCCGGCGAGTGCCCCGGGATGTTCGGTCCCGAGGTGGCGCTCGACGAGCTCGCGTCCGAGCTGGGGATCGACCCCGTCGAGCTGCGCGTGCGCAACGAGCCGGAGGTGGATCCCGAGACCGGTAAGCCGTGGTCGAGCCGGCATCTCGTCGAGTGCCTGCGGGAGGGGGCGCAGCGCTTCGGCTGGGCCGGCCGCGACTCGCGGCCCGGGGTCCGTCGGGAGGGCCGCTGGCTGGTCGGCACCGGTGTCGCCTCGTCGGTCTACCCCACGATGCGCCAGGCGAAGTCGACCGCGAACCTGCGGTTCGAGGACGGTCGCTACGTCGCCGAGATCGGCGCCGCCGACCTCGGTACGGGGGCCTGGACGGTGCTGCCGCAGATCACCGCCGATGCCCTCGGCGTCCCGGTCGACGACGTCGAGGTGCGGATCGGCGACACGCGCTACCCGGTCGCCTCGGTGGCCGGGGGCTCGTCGGGCACCAACACGTGGGGGTCGGCACTCGTCGTGGCGGCTCGGGCGTTCCGCGACAAGTTCGGCGGCTCGCCGGCCGACGGCGACGAGGTCTCCGGGGACGTCGACCAGGCCGCGACGGACGAGGAGCACGCCGCCTACGCGTTCGGCGCCCAGTTCGCCGAGGCGCGCGTTGACGTCGACACCGGTGAGATCCGCGTGCCCCGGCTGCTCGGCGTCTTCGCCGCGGGCCGGATCATCAACCCGCGCACCGCCCGCTCGCAGTTCCTCGGCGGGATGACGATGGGGCTGTCGATGGCCCTGCACGAGACGAGTGTGTGGGACTCCCGGATCGGCCAGGTGGCCAACCACGACCTCGCCGAGTACCACGTCGCGGTCAACGCGGACGTGACCGACCTGCAGGCCCACTGGCTCGACGAGCACGACCCCTGGGTCAACGCCATGGGCAGCAAGGGCATCGGCGAGATCGGCATCGTGGGGACCGCGGCGGCCGTCGTCAACGCCGTGTGGCATGCGACCGGCGTCCGGGTGCGGGACCTGCCGGTGACTCTGGACAAGCTGCTGGCCGCCCTTCCCTGACCGCCCCGGCCACGGCCGGGCACTCCGCGGATCGGCCGCGGCTCAGACCTCGTCGGCCTCGAAGGTGCGGGTCGGGGTCACGAACTCCTCCTGCGCGGCGACCAGCACGATCTCGCGTGACCGCGCCTCCTCGGTGCGGCGGAGCAGGCCGAAGACCGAGGAGGCGGCGCGGGAGAGGGCGGCCGGGGCCGAGCGCGTCTCCAGCCAGTGCGCCAGGAACAGCGCCGCGATCGCGTCGCCGGCGCCGTTGACCGACACGTCGAGCCGCGGCGTCCGCACCCGGAAGTGCCGGCCGCCATCGGAGGCGAGCAGGTCGATCGCGTCGTCGGGGGTGTCGTCGGCGACCAGCGAGGTGGTCAGCACCACCCGCGGGCCGAGGGCGTGCACCTTGGCGACGGCGTCCTTCACCTCGTCCAGCGAGCGGGTCGCCGTCCCGGCGAGGAGGTCGAGCTCGTAGTGGTTGGGCGTGACGACGTCGGCGGCGGGCACCGCGACCTCCCGCATGAACTCCTCGATGCCGGGTCGCACGAACACGCCCCGGCCGACGTCGCCGATCACCGGGTCGCAGCAGTAGACCGCCGCGGGGTTGGCGGCGCGGACCCGGGCGACCGTCGAGACGACCGCGTGCCCGATGTCGGCCGAGCCCATGTACCCGGACAGGACGGCGTCGCAGCTGCCGAGGACGCCGCGGTCGACGATGCCCTGCACGACCTCCTCGATGGCCTGCCCGTCGAAGACCCGTCCGGTCCACGCGCCGTAGCCGGTGTGGTTGGAGAACTGCACCGTGTGCACCGGCCAGACCTCGACCCCGAGGCGCTGCAGCGGGAACACCGCCGAGGAGTTGCCGACGTGCCCGTAGGCGACGTGGGACTGGATGGAGAGCACCGCGACCATGGGCGAACGTTCGCACACGCGGTCCGCACCCGTCGGAGTGACCTCCCGCGTGCCGATCACTTCCGACCACCCGGGCGGTCGGAGAAGGTGACCGGCGCACACCGGCCACGACAGGGAGGCAGCGCCATGACCGCCGACGGAGCCACGCCGCTGGACGCCACCTTCGAGGCGCCGCTCGTGCGGAGCCCCGCGAAGGGCGGGTGGACCTACGTGCAGATGCCCGGATCGGCCGAGTTCTTCGGCACCCGTGGCCTGGTCAAGGTGCGGGGCACCGTGGACGGTCATCCGTTCCGCAGCTCCTTCATGGCGCTGGGCGACGGCACGCACAAGCTGCCGCTGCGCGCCGACCTGCGGAAGGCGGTCGGCAAGCAGGCCGGCGAGCAGGTGACCGTGCACCTGGAGGAGCGGCTGGGCTAGCGGCCGGTCCTCACAGGGCGTCGCGCGCCGGGAGAAGGTTCTCCTCCTGGTCCAGCTCCCGCTCCAGGGTGCGCAGGCCCGCGTCGGGAAGACGCCCGACGTCGCGCCAGCGCAGCAGTTCGTCGCGCTGCGCCTCGATGACCGAACGCCGCAGCCGCACCGCCGCGTCGTACTGCGCCGACATCGGCACCTCGCCGTCCTCTGCGGTCTCGAGCAGGTCGAGCCGGCGGCGGTAGCGGGTCAGGCGGGCCCCCAGCTGCGTCCGGATGCCGGCGATGGCGTGGTCCTCGACGTCGGTGTGCTCCTCGGCGGCGAGCTCGTCGACCCGCTGCAGGCCGGCCTCGGCCGCCGCGATGCGCGCGAGGTTGCGCAGCCGCGCCTCATCGGCCTGGTTCGCGCGCAGCCCCAGCGCACGCACGAGCGGCGCGAACGTCAGGCCCTGGACGACGAGCGTCACCAGCACCACGGCGAAGGTGCAGAAGAGCAGCAGGTCGCGGTCGGGGAAGTTCTGCCCGTCGGAGGTCAGCAGGGGCAGCGTGAAGATCGCGGCCAGGCTGATCACCCCGCGGGTGCCCGCCCAACTGAGGACGACGATCTCGCGGACGGTCAGCCGGCGGGTGTGCGCCCGCGCGGCGTCGGGCAGGGAGGCCCGGAGACGGCTGTCGTTCCCCTCGTCGCCGTCGAGGTCCTGGTCGCCGAGCCGCATGTGCAACTGCTGCGGGAGCGACTCGGTCAGCAGCAGCCACAGCGGCCGGAGGAGCAGCACGACTCCCAGCGTGATCGCGACGGCACTGACGATCGTGGCGGGGCTGTACTCGTTCAGGTTGCGGATGACCGTCGGCAGCTGCTGCCCGATGAGGAGGAAGACCAGACCCTCGAGCAGGAAGTCGACGAGCCGCCAGACCGCCGCCGTCTGCAGCCGGCTCGCGCCCGAGGCCCAGTACGGGTTGTGGTGGCCGATGATCAGGCCGGCCACGACGACCGCCAGGACGCCGGAGACGTGCACCGACTCGGCGAGCAGATAGGCCACGAACGGGGTGGCGAGCGAGATGGCGTTCGACGAGAGCGGGTCGCGCCGCACCCGCCGGAGCGGCCGGACGCCGTAGGCCACCGCCACGCCCGCGGCGACGCCACCGACCGCCGCGAGGACGAACTGCGCGAACGCGGCCGGGGCGGAGAAGCCGTCGCCCTCGGCGGCGGCCACGGCGACGCTGAGCAGGGTCAGCGCGGTGGCGTCGTTGAGCAGGCCCTCACCCTGGATCAGCGTGATGAGCCGCGGCGGCAGGCCCACCCTGCGGCCGACCGAGAGGGCGGCCACGGGGTCCGGGGGAGCGACGGCGGCGCCCAGCGCCAGGCCCGCGGCCATGGTGGCGCCGGGCACCCAGAGCGCGAAACCGGTTCCGATCAGCAGCGCGGTGGCGAGCACCAGCAGCACCGAGAGGCTGACGACGGTGTGCAGGTTGCGGCGGATGGCCATGAGCGAGGCGTCCAGCGCGGCGCTGTAGAGCAGCGGCGGGATCACCAGCATCAGGACCAGGTCGGGGTCGAGCTCGATGTTCGGCCCGGGGAGCAGCGCGTAGACGATCCCGATGAGGGTGAGGAGCGCGGCGGCGGGCAGACCGCTGCGCTCGGCGAACCAGCGCACCGCGACCAGGACGGCGACCGCGGCCAGCACCAGCATCAGGACGGTCTCGACATGCACCGGTCCAGTCTCCTTGAGGACCTTCGCCGGACGCCGGACGCCCGGTCACGTCGAGCGTCGCCGGCGCCTCCGCTCAGGCGTCGACGACGACCGGGATGACCATGGGGCTGCGCCGGTAGGTCCGGTGCGCCCACTGGCCGACGGCGCGCGAGATCAGCTGCTCGAGCTGGACGGCGGTGCCCACGCCCTCCTCGGCCGCCCGCGCGAGCGCCTGCTCGATCAGCGGGACGACGGCGTCGAACGTCGTCTCGTCGTGCACGAAGCCGCGGGCCAGGAAGTCCGGGGGCTCGACCAGCTCGCCGGTGTCGGCGTCGACGATCGCCACCACGGTGATGACGCCCTCCTCGGCGAGCGTGCGCCGGTCCTT
>Ga0308173_10000557_pt1 | contig 16181 bp, 9 predicted proteins | sample PhyPR1_FD_203716 | JGI IMG/M metagenome (GOLD analysis project Ga0308173, IMG submission 203716) | Soil microbial communities from UC Gill Tract Community Farm, Albany, California, United States - DLSLS.P.R1 | ecosystem: Environmental > Terrestrial > Soil > Agricultural land | place: USA...
GCGGCCGCCCGCGGATGATCGCGTTGCGAAAGTCGGTGACGGCGAGCGTCATGTCCCGCCGCTTGATCGGCAGCGTGAAGCCCTGAAGGCCGTCGGCGCGCACGACCCACGCGATCATGCGGTCGGGCAACCCGTGGAATTCGACAATCGCCTCGCCGGGCTTGAGCGTGCCGCGCACTTCGTCGAGCGAGAGCGTGCGGCCGTTGAGCTGCGCCTCGTCGACATTCGATGCCAGCCGGTTGCGTACCACATCGAGCAGCGCGCGGCTGCGGCTGCGCTCCGACAGCGTCCAGCCGAGCGGATAGTCGCCATCGTCGACGACGAGCGCGATGGTTTCCTCGAAAACCGTCTGCACGTCGGAGAACAAACCCGTCTTGAACTCGTCGCTGCGAAAGCGCGCACGGATCGATTCGGAATCGTCGAGCGCGGCAAGCCATGCATCGCGCGCCTCCTTGCGTTTGCCCATCGCGAGGTAGGCGCGGCCCATGCCTTCGTGCGCCCACAAGTTGTCGTAGCTCGCGTCCGAGCCGCCTTTTTCGGCGCTGGCGGCGAACGCGTCGAGCGCGCCTCGCGGGTTGTTTTCCGCGAGCAGCAGATTGCCTTCGATGCGCTTGCGCAACGGCGCGAGCAGCGAATCGGTCAGGCCACGGGTCTCATCAAAAGTCGCGCGCGCGCCGGCCGCGTCGCCGTTCGCGATCTGCGCATTGGTGATCGACAGCAGCACGAGCGGCCGATAACGCGGCGACGCCGAATCGAGCGCCGCATGATATTCGACGAGCGCGGCATTCGCATCGCCGCGCCGCGCCGCGATGTCGCCCAGGACCTTGTGCGCCGGGGCGAGCACCTGCTGCGGATTCTTTCCGCCGGCGGCGATGGCTTCCCGCGCGTATTTTTCAGCATCGTCCAGATCGCCCGCGTAGCTGTAGGCAATCGCGAGATCGCGACGTGACAGCGCCGCGAGATTGGCGTTGTCCGTCTGACGCGCGACGACGAGCGCCCGCGACGCCGCCTCGATGCTTTCCCGGAAATCGCCGCGCTCCGCCGCCGCGACGGACATGCTGCAGTAGGCGTAGCCATCGAGCTTGACCTGATCGCGCGCAAGCAGAAGCCTCCCTTCCTGCGACAGCGTGGCGATGGTTTCCGCGTCGCGCACGCGGGCTTCGGCCTGGCGTGCCGCGGGCGTGAGCGATTCATCGGAAGTGCTCGCCGCCGGTTGCGGGCCCGATGCGACCAGCGGTGCAGTTGCGGCTTCCTTCTGCGCTTTCCTAAGGCTCGTAGGCGCTTTCCGCTCAGGCATCGCTTGCGTGCCCTGCGCGTGGGCGCACGGCATCGTCAGGGCCACGGCTATCGCCGCCAGCAGCGCGCACGCCGTGCCGCGCTTACGCTCGCCCGCTTCGGCCTTAATGCAGGCCGGCCACATCCGTTCGATGGTTTCCACGAATGCGCTCCTCGATGACCCTAGCCGCGCACCGGCGCGAGCGGTGTGGAGCCGCCGCGGTGCCACGACAAGACGAAACGCCGCGGCATATTTGAAAACGCGCGGACATCGTTCGTCTGCCGTTGTGTTGGGGCACACACACATCGACCATGCAAGGCATCGAATCGATCACCGGCGGGGTGCGCTCATTGCGCCAGATGCGGATGCGGACACGGCTACGCCTGCGCGCGGCGAGCATCGTCTGTCTGAGCGCGCTCATCGCCGCCGCGTGCAAGTCGGCGCCGCCTGCGCCGCCGCCGACCATCGTGCGCATCAGCGTCAGCGCGCTCGACCGGGTGAATCCCGATCACATGGGCCGGCCGTCTCCCGTGCTGGTGCGCGTGTACGAACTCAAGACGACCGCCGCGTTCGACAGCGCCGACTTCTTTACGCTCTATGGAAAGGACCAGGCGACGCTCGGCGGCGACCTCAACGCGAAGAACGAATTCCTTCTGAAGCCCGGCGACAGCCGGATGGTCGAGCAGCCCGCTCAGCCGGGCACGAAATTCGTCGCGGTGGTGGCCGCGTACCGCGATATCGAGCGTTCGCGCTGGCGCTCGACCGTGCCGGTGCCGCCGAACCAGACGACGTTGATCGACGTGCGCATCGATGCAGCGGACGTGAGCATCGACACGAAGCGCGCGCCGCCGCCGAAAGCTGCCAGGGAGTAACGGCTGCGTTGCATCGTCACTTGCAAATTCGCACTCGTCGTTCGTTCTTGAAGCGCAGCGCCTCGTCCGCGCGATCCACGCGCAATCCACACGACGCCGCGCCGAACCCAGAGGGCGGATACGAGCCATGACCTGGCATCAACGCATGATCTGGTCCGAGGGCCTGTTTCTCGAACCGCAGCATTTTCAGCAGCACGACCGCTTCATCGAGCATCTGGTGCGCTCGCATCTGCGCGCAACCGAAGCGTGGTCGTGGGGCTGGGCCGCCGTGATGCTCGACGAGATCGCGCTCGCGCTGGGCAAGGTCGGGCTCGCTTCGGCATTCGGCGTGCTGCCCGATGGCACCGCGTTCTCGTTTCCGGATGATGCCGCCGCGCCGCCGCCGCTCGACATCCCCGCCGGCACGCGCGACGAGATCGTGCTGCTCGCGTTGCCGCTGGCCCGCGCGGGCGCAAAGGAGTTCGAAGCCGACGGTCAGCCAAACGGCCATGCCGACGCGCTGCGCTACCGCACCACCGACACGTCCGTCGCCGATGTGACGACGAGCACCGATCGCGTCGCGCAAATCCGCGTCGGCGCGCCGAATCTGCGGCTCATGCTCGCCCGCGACGCCACCGGCGCCTTCGCGACCATCGCCGTGGCGCGCGTCCTCGAAAAGCGCGCGGACAATCGCGTGCTGCTCGACACGAGCTACATCCCGCCGATGCTGCACGCTCACGCCGATCCGCGGCTGCTCGGCTATGCGCAGGAGCTTGCGGGACTGCTGCATCAGCATGCCGACCGGCTCGCGAGCCATCTCGCCAATCCGGGACGCGGCGGCGTCGCGGAGATTGCGGATTTTCTGCTTCTGCAGACGCTCAACCGTTTCGAGCCGCAATACCTGCATCTGCTACAGGTGCCGCTTCTGCATCCGGAGCGTCTGTATCAGACGACGCTCGCGCTTGCGGGCGACCTCGCCGCCTTCGATGAAAGACGCCGCGTACTCGCTTATCCGCCGTATCGGCACGACGACGTGGCGACGTCGTTCGAGCCGCTCATGCGAGACGTGCGCCAGCTTCTCGCGCAAGTGCGCGAGCCGGACGCGGTGTCGATCGAATTGCAAAGCCGCAAGCCCGGCGTGCGCGTCGCGATGATCAACGATCTCGAACTCGTACGCAGCGCGGGCTTCGTGCTGGCCGCCAGTGCGCAGATGCCCGGCGAAGCGCTGCGCACGCGCTTCCCGACGCAGGTCAAGATCGCGCCTGCGGAAAAGCTGCGCGATCTCGTCAATCTCGCGCTGCCGGGCATCGGCCTGCGCGCGATGCCCGTCGCGCCGCGGCAGATTCCGTTTCACGCTGGCTTCTCCTATTTCGAACTGGACCGCGGCGGCGAGCTATGGAAGGAACTGGAGCAGACCGGCAATCTGGCGATGTATATCGCCGGCGAGTTTCCCGCGCTCGAGCTGGAGTTCTGGGCCATCCGTCACTGAGGCGCCGGAAATGGACGCGCTCAGCATTCAGTCACCGAGTCATCGAACGAACGAGGTCACCGGGACATGACGAACGACGACGATCCCTTCGCCGGATTCGAATCCGATTCGACGATGATCAAACCCAATCCCGGCGCGCGCCGACGCGCGGGAAAAGGCGACACGGAAGGCCCGCACATGGCGGACACGGCTGGCGGCGGCGACTCGCGCGCCTTCGACGCCGCGTTTGCGCAGGGCGGCGCGATCAATCCGCTCGTCGCGGCTTGCGCCCCGCTCCTGCAACTCGCGCCGCGCATCCGCACGATGAGCGCGTGCGCCGACCCCGCCGCGCTGCGCGATTCGCTTGCGGCCGGCGTGCGCCGCTTCGAGGCTCAGGCACGCGCGAACGGCGTCGCGGCGGAACAGGTGACGGCGGCCCGCTACATGGTCTGCACGATGCTCGACGAAGCCGCCTCCGGCACGCCCTGGGGCGCGGGCGTGTGGGCGCGCCAGAGCTTGCTCGTGACTTTTCACAACGAGGCATGGGGTGGCGAGAAGGGCTTTCAGCTACTCGCCCGGCTCGCGCAGAAGCCCGCTCAGCATCTGCATCTGCTGGAGCTGGCGAGCATGGTGCTGGCGCTCGGTTTCGAGGGACGCTATCGCGTGGCGGCGCAGGGCAAGCAAACGCTCGATGCAATCCGCGCGCGGCTCCATCAACTGATCCGCAAGGAACGGGGCGAGCCGGAGCGCGCGCTCTCGCCGCACTGGGAAGGAGCGCCGACCGCGCGCCGCCGCACGACCGACGTGCTGCCGGTATGGGTAGTCGGTGCCTTCGCGCTTCTGGCGCTCGCCAGCGCTTATCTGGCGATGAGCTTTCGCCTCGGCCAGTTGTCCGACCCGGCGTTCGACACGCTCGCCTCGATCCGCGCGGGCGTGCAGCGTCCGTTCGTCGTGCAGCAGGCGGCGAGGCCCCGTCTCGCGGAGTTTCTTGCATCCGAGATCCGTGACGGCCTGGTATCGGTCGATGACCGCGTGGACCGTTCGGTGGTCACGCTGCATGGCGACAATGTGTTCAGGCCCGGCAGCGCGGAAGTCTCCGCCCAAGTGCGGCCGCTGATCGACCGGATCGCACAGGCGCTCAAGGCCGTGCCGGGCAATGTGCTGGTTACGGGCCATACCGATGATCGGCCGATCCGCTCGGCGCGCTTTCCGTCGAACTGGGAACTGTCGCAGGAACGCGCGGCGAACGTGCGCGATCTGCTCGCGTCGAGCTTGCCGCCCGCGCGCCTCAAGGCCGAAGGGAAGGGAGACGCCGACCCGGTCGCGCCCAACGACTCGCCCGCCGGACGCGCGCAGAACCGCCGCGTCGAAGTGGTGCTGTTCGCCAAACCGGGCGCGTGATCATGAAGAAAATTCTGTCGATCATCTTCCATCCGGTCCTGTTGCTGATCGTCGGGTTGGCGCTGGTCTCCGGCGCGATCTGGATCGCCGGGCCGCTGGTGTCGTTCGCGGGCAACTATCCGCTCGAACCGGGCATGGCGCGCTTCATCGCCATCGGCTGCGTTGCGTTGCTGCTGATACTGCGACGACTGTGGGCCGCGTGGCGGGCGAAGCGCACGCAGGCCGCGCTGTCGGCCGGACTCGCCGCGCGTTACGACGCGCCGCGCCACGAAGCCGCCGCGCCGCGCGCCGGCGAAGCCGAAGTTGCGATGCTCGGCAAACGCTTCGAGGAAGCGCTCGGCGTGCTGCGGGAGGCGCGCATCGCCGCGTCAGGCAGAAAACCCGGCTGGCGCGACTGGCTCACGCTGTCCGGCAAGCAGTATCTCTATCAGTTGCCGTGGTACATGTTCATCGGCGCCCCCGGCGCGGGCAAGACGACTGCGCTCGTGCATTCGGGACTGCGCTTTCCGCTTGCCGAGCGTTTCGGCACCGACAAGATCCGCGGCGTCGGCGGCACGCGCAACTGCGACTGGTGGTTCACCGACGAAGCCGTGCTGATCGACACGGCCGGCCGCTACACCACGCACGAAAGCGATCGCGACGCCGACCAGACCGCGTGGCAAGGCTTCCTCGCGCTGCTGAAGAAGACGCGTCCGCGCCAGCCGATCAACGGCGTGCTGATGACGCTTGCCGTGCCCGACCTGCTGAGCGCGTCGCCCGCGAGCAGCGAAGAAATGGCGGCGACGCTGCGCGCCCGCATGCGCGAGCTGATGCAGGCGTTCGGCACGCGCTTTCCGGTCTACGTGCTCGTCACCAAGACCGACTTGCTCGCGGGCTTCGCGGAGTTTTTCGCGGACATGTCGAAAGACGAGCGCGCACAGATCTTCGGCTTCACGTTCCCGTACGATCCGAAGCGTCCGCTCACCGAAGCCGAATTCGGCGCGCGCGTCGACGCGGAACTGGATGCGCTGGAAGCGCGTCTCGTGGCGCGTCTGCCCGACCGCCTCAACGCCGAAACGGGCCTCGCGCAGCGCGCCGCGATTCTGGGCTTCCCTCAGCAGTTCTCGGCGCTCAAGCCGCTCGTCGCCGACGCCCTGCGCGCGACCTTCGTGCAGTCGAAGCACGACGACATCCCGCTCGTGCGCGGCGTCTACTTCACGAGCGGCACGCAGGAAGGCACGCCGATCGACCGGGTGATGGGCTCGCTCGCGCGCGCGTTCGGCATCGAGCGCGGCATGCAGCCCCCGCGACCTTCCAGCGGGCGCAGCTACTTCATCCAGCGCCTGCTCACGCAGGTCGTGTTCGCCGAGCAGGGGCTCGCGGGATCGAATCTGCAATGGGCGCGGCGGCGGCATCTGCTGCGACTCACGGCCTATGCGGCAATCGCGGCCGTTAGCGCGTGCGTGCTCGCGCTGTGGGGCACGAGCTATCTGCGCAACCGCGACTATGTCGAGAGCGTCGATCAGGCGGCACGCGCGGCCAAGCAGATCGTTGCCGGGACATCCGCCGCGAACACGAGTCTCGTCGCGTTGCTCCCGCTGCTGTCGGCGGCGCGCAAACTTGCGTCGACACCGCAGGTCGACGCCGCGCAGCCGCCGCTCGCGATGAAGTGGGGGCTATGGCAAGGCGCGAAGCTCGACGCCGCCGCGAACGACGCCTACGACCGTCTGCTCACCGACCTGGTTCTGCCGAAGCTGGCCGCGCGCATCGAGGAGCAGGCGCGCAGCGCGAACGGATCGAATCCTGGCTATGCCTACGAAGCGCTGAAAGCCTATCTGATGCTCGACCAGCCCGATCATCAGGACCTCGATGCGCTCAGAACGTGGATCGTCACCGACTGGGATCGCACCCTGCCGCGCGACATCGGCAATGCCGAACGCGTTGCGCTCGCCAGTCATCTCGACGCGCTGCTCGCGCGCGGCGTCGTGCATCCGAATCTTCCGTTCGACGAGCGCCTCGTTGCCAGCCTGCGCGCGACGCTTGCCGCCAGCACGCTGTCGCAGCGCGTCTACGGACGGGTGCGGCAGCAAGGCGTCGGCGCGGATTTCCCCGAGTTCACGGTCGCGCGCGCCGGCGGGCCGAATGCGTCGCTCGTGTTCGTGCGGGCGAGCGGCGCGCCCCTCACGCGCGGCGTGCCTGGGCTCTATTCATTCGACGGCTATCACAACGCGTTCATCAAGGCCGTCGATCAGGTTGCGCGGCAACTCGCCGGGGAAGAACCGTGGGTGCTCGGCGTTCGCGATCAAAGCGGCCTGCCACGCGGCGATCCGGCCAGGATGCAGCGCCTCACCGAGGACGTGCGGCTGCTTTATCTGCACGACTATGCGCGTATCTGGACCGAGTTTCTGGCCGATATCCGCATCGTGCGCGCAGACAACCTGACGCAATCGACGCAGATCGCGCGCATTCTGTCCATGCCGGATTCACCGCTCGCGATGCTCGCGAAAGCGGCGTCTCGCGAAACGACGCTCGGCACCCGGCCGGACAATGAAACGACGGTCGTCGACAAGGCCAGCGACAAGATCAGCGCGGCGCGCGAGCAATTGCTGAAGATCATCGGCGGACCGGACCCGACGAAAATCGCGCCGGTCGTGCCGGGTGCGCGGCTCGAAAGCATCGTCGACGACCGGTTCACCGGGCTGCGCGCGCTGGTGACGAGTCCGGGCGGCGGACAGCCCGCGCCGATCGTGCAGACGCTCGCGCTCATTAACGACGTCTACGCGAACCTGAGCGCCACCGACGAAGCCTTGCAGCAAAAAACGGCGCTGCCGCCTTCCGATGCTCCCGCGAAACTGCGCACGCAGGCCGCGCGTCTGCCCGAACCGGTTCGTACCGCGCTGCTCGATCTCGGCAGTCAGGGCGCGGCGCAGACGCAACAGGCGCGCCGCGTGAATCTTTCGGCGGATCTGAAGGAGTCGATTTCCGCCTTCTGCGACCGCGCGTTGAACGGACGTTATCCGTTCGCGCCAAACGCCGCCCGCGATGTGCTGCCCGAAGACTTCGGCTCGCTGTTCGCGCCCGGCGGCAAGTTCGACGATTTCTTCCAGAAGAATCTGGCTCCCGACGTCGATGTCTCCGCGAAACCGTGGGCTTTCAAGAAGTCTGATTCGTCGGCGTCGCAGATCAGTCCGGCCGGACTCGCACAGTTCGAGCGTGCCGCGACCATCCGCAGCGTGTTCTTCCGCGCGGGTGGCAAGACGCCGGGACTTGCGCTCCAGTTCAAGCCGCTCGACATGGACGCGACGATCCTTTCCTTTACCCTCGACGTCGACGGCCAGATTCTCACCTATGCGCACGGCCCGCAGATCGCGACCGCCATCCAGTGGCCCGGCACGCGCGGTTCTCAACGCGTGAGCCTGCAACTGACGCCGCCGCCGTCAAGCGGCGCGGGCAATCTCGTGTTCGAAGGGCCGTGGGCGCTGTTCCGCATGTTCGACCGGCTCGACGTGCAACCGACCGGGCAGCCGGAACGCTTCATCGTGACCTTCGAGGTGGAGGGCCGCAAGGCGCGCTTCGAGGTGACGGCGAACAGCGTCGAAAATCCTTTCCGGCTCGCGGAACTGCGCGCTTTCTCCTGTCCGGAGCGCCTATGAACGACGCCCTCGGCGATGCGCTCTGCGACGACGGCGCGGCTGTCGCCGGCTGGTACGGCAAGCTCCCGTCGCTCGGCGATTTCGCGGCACGGCGTCTGTCCGATGCATTCGTCGCGCCGTGGGATGCGTGGCTCGCGCAACGTGTCGCCGAGACGCAGCACGCGCTCGGCGCGGACTGGCTGTCGCTCTATCTGACGTGCCCGGTGTGGCGCTTCTTCGCCATGCCGGGCGCAATCGCTCCGACGCTCGCGCACTGCTGGACGGGTGTCGTGATGGCGTCCGTCGATCGCGTCGGCAGGCATTTTCCGTTGACGATTGCCGCAGCGCTTCCGAACGCGCCCGCGACGGGCGGCGAGGTCGCCGCGCTTTGGCAATGGCTGTCGGCGATAGAAGGCGTGGCGCTCGCCGCGCTCGACTTCGATCACACCGTCGAGCGGCTCGATGCGCAACTCGCCGCGCTGCCCTTGCCGCTTCCGCCGCCCGCGCGCAACGGCACGCCCGCGGCGTTACTGCACGAGCCGTGGATCGTCAGCTCGGCCAGCGCGCTGCCGGACGCGCTCACGCGCCTGTTCGCGCCGGTCTGGCAGACTGAAATCTACGGCATGAGCATGTGGACGTCCGCGCAAGGCGCGCTCGATGCATCGCGTGATCTTGCTGACCCGCAAGATTCGACCGTCGCGCTCGTGCCCGGCACGCCGCCGGTTTCTGTCGCTCCCGACGCCGCGCCGCGTCCGTTCACCATCTGGCCGACCTACGGCCTGCCGGACACCGCGCTCTTCACGACCATGCTGCGGGACGGCGCATCATGACGGCTAACGGCGATGCTTCGCGCGACGGCCGCCGCAAGGCCGATGCCCTCGACGACGACGATAAAACGGTGATTGTGAGCGGCGCACGCGTTCCGCGCATTTCCGGCGTCTCCGGCCTCGATGACAAGCGCGAGAGCCACAACGTCCTGCCGCGCGGCACGCGACTCGGCGAATTCGAGATCGTCGAACTGATCGGGGAAGGCGGCTTCGGCATCGTCTATCTGGCCTTCGACACGTCACTGGACCGGCACGTCGCGCTGAAGGAATACATGCCGTCGGCGCTGGCCTCGCGCATCGGCGCCACCCAGGTGCAGGTGAAATCCGAGCGCTACGAAAACATGTTCCGCGCGGGCCTGAAGAGCTTCATCAACGACGAAGCGAGGCTGCTCGCGCGCTTCGATCACCAGTCGCTCGTGAAGGTGTATCGGTTCTGGGAAGCGAACGGGACCGCCTACATGGTCATGCCCTACTACAAGGGTACGACGCTCAAGGACACTCTCAGAGCGATGACGAAGCCGCCCGACGAAGCGTGGCTGCGCGCACTGCTTTCGCCGCTCGTCGACGCGCTCGCCGTATTGCACGCGTCGGACTGCTTTCACCGCGACATTGCGCCTGACAACATCATCCTGCTGGAAGAGAGTCATCGTCCGGTGCTGCTCGATTTCGGCGCGGCGCGGCGCGTGATCGGCGACATGACGCAGGCGCTCACGGTGATCCTCAAGCCCGGCTACGCGCCGATCGAACAGTACGCCGAAGTGCCGTCGCTGCGGCAAGGTCCGTGGACCGATCATTACGCGCTCGCCGCGATGGTGTACTTCGCGATCACGGGAAAGACGCCGCCGCCCGCGGTCGGCCGCATGGTGAGCGACAGCTATCAGCCGCTCGTGAGCCTGGCGGCGGGCCGCTATTCAGAGCGCTTTCTGAAGGCGATCGATCACGCGCTTGCGGTGCAGCCGGCGAACCGCCCGCAGACCGACCGGCAGTTCGCCGCCGAACTCGGCATTTCGCTGGACGAAGTATCGTCTGCACGGAACAAGGGCGACGGCGCGGCCACGGCGACCAGCGCGCGCGGACGCAAACGCGCGGGCTGGATTGTCGCGGCGGCGGGCGTCATCGCGGCGGCGGCCGCGCTCGGCTGGTTCGTGCCGAAGTATCTTTCGCGTACGCCATCGGTGACGCATGGCGTGCAGTCGGAGCGCGCGGTGGCGTCGAAGCCAACGGCATCGGCGTCCTTGCCATCGGATGCCACAACGCCAACGCATCCGACTCCGCCTGCAGCGCAAGCGCGCCCCGCGCTGCCACCCTTCACGCCAGCCGATGAATTTGCACGCATCGCAACGCTCGCCGACCCGTCTTACGCGGTCAAGGTGGAGGTGCCCGTCGCGCGCGCGGTCGTCGACCGCGACCGGCTTCTGTTTTCGATCACCAGCAATCGCGACGGTTATGTGTACGTGTTCGTCGTCGACCCCGCGAACCAGTTGCTGCAGCTCTTTCCGAACGAACTGGACCGCGACAATCGGATCGCCGCGAAAAAGCGCCTCACGCTGCCGCGTGCAAGGTGGCCGATGCAGGCGGGCGAACCGCTCGGCACGAATCACTTCGTCGCTATCGTTTCGGCGGCGCCGCGCGATTTTCCGGCGCTCGACATGACGCACGATTCCGTGTTCGGAAGTGTGTCGCCCGTGGCGCAGGCAAGCGCCGCCGCGCAGCGGACGACGACCGCCTCGCCGTTCGCAGGCGTACCGGCATGCAACGCAAAGGCGTCGTCGTGCCCCGTCGCCTATGGCGCGGCCACCTTCAAAATCGACGTCGTCCGTTCGTCTAAATGACGCATCGCATAGCCAACAGGCAAGCGCGCAAGCAGGACGAGGACACACCATGGCACCACGAGCGAGCGGCGTCCCGGCGCAGCCGGACAGGACGCCTGGCCGATTCATTCGGAAACCGGGCGAACGCGCGCGCTGCGCAACAGGCGCATTGAAACGGGCGACGCAACCTGCATCGATGCCCGCACCGACAAAGGCGAACTCCACGTTGCACATGCTCTGCACGCTGACAGCCGGCGTGATCGCGGGTTGCGCGAGCGCGCCCGATGCGCAGATTCAGGCGCAGGACGCAGCACGGGAGCCAGTCATCGCGACCACGCCTGCACGAGCCGTCAGCTCCGCGCCGCCTGGCGAACAGGGCATGGAGGAGGCGCGCATGGTAAGCGCGGCGCCTTCGGGGCCGGAGCCGGGTATTGCCAACCCGGTGCCGGCGAGTCCGTCCGGTTCGCTCACCGGCACGGCCACGCCTTTTGCCACCAAAAATGCGCTCTATACGCCGGTGTCATTCGCAAGCGTTCCGGGCTGGGCGGCCGACAACGTCGCGGAATCGTGGGACGCGTTCCGTCGCAGTTGCGGCGTGCTCGCCGCCAAGCCCGCATGGGCAGCGCCGTGCGCGGCATCGCGCGGCATCGACGCGAACAACGGCGTCGCGGTGCGCCGCTTCTTCGAAGACAACTTCACGGTCTATCAGATCCGCAATGTCGACAAGTCGCCGCGCGGAGTGCTCACCGGCTACTACGAGCCTATCCTGAAAGGCAGCCGCCGCTTTGGCGCGCCGTATGTCTACCCCGTCTACGGCGTGCCGCGCGACATGCTGTTTCTGGATTCGCGCAGACTTCCGCCGGACGCCCGCTCGTCGGCAGTCGCGGCCCGCATCGACGGCCGCTCGGTGATTCCGCTCACGACGGTCCCGATGGGCAGTGCAAAAGGCGTGTATGCGCTCGAACTCGGCGACAGCCTGCCCGACATCCGCGACAAGCGCCTGCGGTTGCGGCGCGACGGCAACCGCATCGTGCCGTATTACTCGCGCGCGGAAATCGAGCGTGGAAAGCTCAATGCGCCGATTCTCGCCTATGTGGAAGACCCTGCGATGCTCTATTCTATGCAGTTGCAGGGTGCGGGAAAAATACGCCTGCCGGACGGCGCTGTCATGCGGCTCGCGTATGCGGAACAGAACGGTCTCGCCTTCAATCCGCCCGTCGCGAGCGCGGGCAGCAAGGGACGCAAAGTCCTGGTTCGGGGCGTCGAGATCGACCTGGAAGAAGGCACTGTGAGCACGCAAATGACGCAAGCCGACGCTTCGGCATCCGACGATGCCCCGCAATCCGCGCTTCTTCGCGGGGCGCAGGAAGATGCGTCGCCTGATGGCGCATCGGCGCTCGCGCGCGGCGACGCTGGCGCGCAATCGGAAGGCGAAGCCGCTTCGCCCCTCTTGCGCGGCTTCAATCTCGCAAAAGGCGCGACGCCGGCCGTGCGGCCGGCACGCGTGAGCGCGCCATCGTCGATGGGTTCCGCCACCGCGCTTTTATCCGCGCGGGTCAACGACAAGCCAGTAACGCCGGCGTCGCCCGGGTCTCTCGCGAGCGCGCCGCCGGTCAGCTACACGTTCGCGTCGTCCGATCCGAGCTACGTGTTCTTCCGCGCCATTCCCGACTCGCCGGCGGGACCCATCGGTGCGCTGGGCGTGCCGCTGTCGGCTGGACGCTCGGCCGCGATCGATCCGCGCACGACACCGCTTGGCGCGCCGGTGTTCATCAATGCGAGCGATGGTGCAGCGACGGCCACCTCGGTGACGCGCCTCCTGATGGCGCAGGACGCGGGCGGCGCGATTCGCGGCGCCGTGCGCGCCGACTATTTCTTCGGTACGGGTCCGCAGGCGCAGCAGCAGGCAAGCCGCATGAAGCAGCCCACGCAGATGTGGGTGCTGTTGCCGAAGGGACTGCGCATCTCGGCCAGGGAGAGCGGCGTGCGCGTGCGCGGCGGCCCTTCGTTGCCGAGCGCCGATTGCGTCGTCTCCGATCCCGATCTGTGCGTGGACGACACCCAATGACTTCGCGAGAGAAAACATGAAGTTCCTCGTCGCGGACGATCACGAACTGATCCGCCGGGCGGTCAAGTCGCTGTTGCGCGGCATCGACCCGGACGCGCAATTCGACGAAGCCGACAACTGGGATACGCTCGCCGCCGCCGCGCGGCCCGAGGCGAATCACGATCTCGCTATCGTCGACCTGCGCATGTCGGGCATGGAAGGCGCCGCGTCCCTGACGGCGCTGCTCAAAGCGCATCCCGCGCTGCCGCTCGTGGTGCTTTCGGCGGAAGAGTCTGTCGAGGAAATGCGTGCGGTGCTCGCTGCCGGCGCACTCGGCTTCGTGCCCAAGCGCGAGCCGGCCAACGTCATGCTCAAGGCCATCGAACTGGTGTTGTCTGGCGGCGCGTACGTGCCGATCGAGGCGCTGTGTCTGGTCGAGCCGCATATCGCCGCACCCGCGCGCGTACCTGCCGCCGAGCGCGCGCGTCCTGCCCCCGGCATGCCCGCCGTCTCGCTGGCGCCGCATCATATGCACCTGATGAAGAACCTGTCGCCGCGTCAGCGGGAGATCATGCGGCTCGTGCATCGCGGCTGCACGAACAAGATGATCGCGCGCGAACTCCTGGTGGCGGAGGGGACCGTAAAGGTACATCTGTCGGTGATCTTCCGGGCGCTGGGCGTCCACAATCGTTCCTCGGCGATAGCGCTGATCAATGGGTGGCTGGAGACTGGCCGCGAACTGTGAAACGGTGCGAGCGTCGCGTGCATATCGCTTCGAGTTCTCGCTTATTGAAGCTGCGCGCCTTCGACGACCTGTGCTGTTTTCTGACGATGCTGGCCAGTGCCCAGGCCTCCGGTTCAGGCCGCGGCGTCCTCTCCACGCGGTTGCAGCAGGGTGTCGAGCGTGCGGCGCAGACGCGTCGCGGTGACCGGCTTGTGCAGCACCGGCACGCCTTCGGCCGCGAGCGCCGCCAGTTCGGGCGACGCTACCTCGCCGGTAATCATCACGCTCACGAACTGCGTATGACCGCGCCGCCGCAGCGCCTCGCGGACGGCGCGCAGCGCTTCGATGCCGGTCTGACGACGGTCGATCTGGTAATCGCATAGCAGCGCGTCCGGGACGAACCCTTCGGAGATCGCGCGCACCGCGGCAAGCTCGTCGCGGCAAACCCGTACGACGCAGCCCCAGCGCGCGAGCAACACGCCGAGCGCTTCCAGATTGGCGGGATCGTCGTCCACGCACAGCACGCGCCGATGCGCGATGAACGCGCTCATGGCCAGCGGCGCGGTGAGACTCGCGGTAATGAGGCGCTCGTCGCCGGTCGTCACGGGAATGCCAACGGTCGTGCCGCGTCCCGTGTCCGAGCGCAGCAACGGCTCGCCGCCAAGCAGACGCGAAAGGCGCCTCACCGTCGAAAGGCCGAGCCCGTGCCCGAGACGGCGCGACTGAGGCCCGAGCGGCACCTGATAGAAGTCCTCGAAGATGAGTTCATGCTCGTGCGGCGCGATGCCGATGCCCGAATCGCGCACCTCGATGCGGCAGCGCAACGGATCGGCGCCATGTCGCACGCCGACCCAGATCGACCCTCGTTCGGTGTAGCGCACCGCGTTCGATACGAGATTCAGGAGCACACGCTCGAGCAATACCGGATCGGTGAATGCGATGCATGGGGTCGGCGCGACACGCAACGCCAGCCCCTTGGCGGCAGCAGCCGGACGAAACTGCCGCTCGATGCGCATCAGCAATTCCGACATACGGAAATGCTGCGGGATCACCTGCGTAACACCGCTCTCTATGCGCGCCAAGTCGAGCACCTGATTGAACAAATGATTCAACGATTCGATATTCGTAATGATGTGCTCGGCGGTTTCATCGCGCTCCTGCGCACTCGTGGTCCGGTCGGTGAGCACATGGGCAAGCAGGCCGATGGCATGCAGCGGTTGACGCAGATCATGACTTGCTGCCGCGAAGAAACGCGTCTTCGCCAGACTTGCCTCTTCGATCACGACGTTCTGGCGTGCGACCGTTTCCGCGAGCCGCTCCTGCGCGAGGCGCGCTTCAACGATGCCGCGAAATAGCCCGCGATATTGCGCCGAAAACAGGTAGATGCCGACGACGAACACAGCCAGCACGATACCCGGCGCAAAACGGTCGTGTTCCGTCTGCATCAGATGCAGCGCGGTAGCGGGCAACAGCAACGTGGGGACCGCACCGGAGAGATTGGCGAGACTCAGGCCGTTCGAGACATAGGCGAGAGCCGCCAGCGCGACGAGCAGCACGGTATGGGCAGTCGCGAGGTCCGTGGAATCGTTCTGAAAAGCCAGCCAGATCGAGAAGCCTGGCGCGCTGTGCAGCGCAACGTTCCTCAAGGCATGCAGAGTAATCCACCGGCGCGCGGAGAACACTAGCGGCCTGTAGCGGCGCCACGCCCATAGCGCGATTGCCAGACAGTTCGCAATCCCGTACAGGATCATGCAAAGCGTTGCCGGCCTGCCGCCGCCCGGTCGCGTCAGATAGACGCCGCCCAGCAGTGCAATGGCGCATCCGTGCACCATGAAAGAGGCGGGGTCCGCCGCGTAGAGCGCACCTGCGAGATCGTTGTCCATCTCGCACTGCTCTTGATCGCCACGCATTCTGTCACCCCTGCTTATGTTGAAACTTCGAGTGCCGTCAGGAAATGGGCGGACGGTTCGAATCGCACGACGGCCATGCGCGCGCGATTCGACTGGTCCCATGTCCGAGGCGGTTTACCCGAAGGTTTAGACAACGGCTATGACTAACTCCATATTGGCCGTTTCGTCCGAGAAAACCATACTCACCACGTTGCCACCGCTTTGGGGGGATTGACGACATGGAGGCCCTGACAATCGGCGTCGCGGCACAGTCCG
>Ga0308173_10000558_pt1 | contig 16145 bp, 15 predicted proteins | sample PhyPR1_FD_203716 | JGI IMG/M metagenome (GOLD analysis project Ga0308173, IMG submission 203716) | Soil microbial communities from UC Gill Tract Community Farm, Albany, California, United States - DLSLS.P.R1 | ecosystem: Environmental > Terrestrial > Soil > Agricultural land | place: USA...
CACACGGCTTTCTCTGGGCGGTGCAGGTGGTGCGGGCTGCGCCCGTGCACGTGGCAGGCTGGGTCCGTGGTCGAGATGGGGGCGCAGGAGTTCGAGGAGGCGGTGGGCGACGCGCTGGACGAGGTGCCGCCCGAGCTGATGGCGTTGCTGGACAACGTCGTTTTCCTCGTGGAGGACGAGCCGCCCGCCGAGGACCCCGACCTGCTGGGCATCTACGACGGCACTCCGCTGACCGAGCGCGGTGACGGCTGGGCCGGCGCGCTCCCCGACCGCATCACCATCTTCCGGGGGCCGCTGAGCCGCATGTGCGAGGACCGCGACGAGCTGCTCGACGAGATCGCCGTGACGGTCGTCCACGAGATCGCCCACCACTTCGGCATCGACGACGCCAGGCTGCACGCGCTGGGCTGGGGTTAGGCCACAGCGCCCGGCCTCCCCGGGCAGACCCCGGATCTCGCAGGCGCACCTCGGCGCAGTCGTGGCCACCCGCCCGGGTCAGCGCAGTGGCAGCCCGAAGGCCTTCGCCATGGAGGGCGCCGACGCCGCATTGCCCAGCGGCGTGGTGCCGGTGACCTCGGCGTAGAGCCGCGTGAGCGAGTAGTGCGTGAGCGGCGACGTGACGACCACGTGGTGCAGCGACGGGTGGGCCACGACGGTCAGCACCACGTTGCCGGCGGAGTGGTCGTCCTCATCGGCGGTGAGGACCACCGACAGGCGGCCCGAGCGCCAGTCCGGACCCGCCTCGATGCTCCTCATGCGGGCCGCGAACCAGCTGTCGGCAGTGGCGAGGGGACAGTTGTGGGCGTCGTGGCACAGGTCGGGCACGAGCAGGCCGGCGTCGGGGAGCGCGCCCGCGCGGACGGCGGTGTCGAACGCCGACAGGGGCAGGTCGTGGCCCGCGCACTGGGCCGCCTCTGCCGTGAAGTAGGGCCACGGGTTGTGCTTCACCGCGTAGTCCCCGGCGTTGGCGTGCTGGCAGGGGCTCGTCATCCCCTCGGCGTAGACCGCGGCCGTGCGTCCCTTCGCCAGCGCCGCACCGAACACCGAGGGACCCGGCACGGGGTGCGCCGAGGGGCCGGCGTCGTCCGCGACGCCGTGGGTGCTGCCGGAGGCGATGGCGAGGTAGTTGGGCAGGGAGGGGTGCCGGGTCGCGGTGTAGTGGGTGGCGTACCCGTAACGACGCGCCAAACCGTAGGTGTAGGGCATGGCTGCCTGCATCTGCGCCAGGGAGTGGTTCTCGACCACGACCACCAGCACCTTGTCGACCACCGCGGGAGTGCTCGCCGACGGTGGGCTCGCCGTGGCACTGGCGGAGGTGGGCGGGGTCGTGGCCGACGTGCCGGTGCTGGTGACGCCGCTGGTGCTCGACGACGAGGATGCCGAGCCACCCGTGGAGGCGGACGCCGGCGGCGCCGCGGGACCGGAGCTGCAGGCCCCCAGGACCAGGGCCGTCGACGCCAGTACGGCACCCAGCGCCGGCGCGCGGCGCAGCCGTCTCACGGGACGAGCCTCATGGCGTTGCCGGGCGCTGCTGCCCGCTGCTGCCGCTGTCGCCGCCGTGGCCACCACCGGGACCTCACGTCCTCAGGCGAGGGCGCTCTGCGCCTTCCAGCCGTCGAAGGTGTACTGCCAGACGCCGATCCCCTCGGTGGGCAGGAACGGCCGGTTGGAACCGGTGAACTTCACGACGTCGCCGACCTTGGAGGCGTCGAACATCCACTTCGCGTTGGCCGGCGACATGTTGACGCAGCCGTGGCTGACGTTGGCGTTGCCCTGGGAGGCCACCGACCACGGAGCGGAGTGGAGGTACTCCCCCGTCCACGTCACGCGGAGGTTGGACTGGGTGACCTCCTTGTAGTAGCCGGGCTTCCCCTTGGGGATGCCGAGCGTCGTCGAGTCCATGGTCACCTCGCCCTCCTTGCGGATGATGACCTTGGTGCCCGACCGGGTCTCGGTGAGCTTGCCGGGGCGGCCCGTGCTCACGGGGATGACCTTGAGGACCGCGCCGTCACGCCGGACGGTCATGGTGTGCGCCTTGATGTCGACGGTCGAGATCATCATGGACCCGACCGTGAAGCCGGCGGAGTCGTCGTTCGCGACCCACTTGTCCGGCCCCGTCTGCAGACCGGTGAGCGGTGCCCGCACGGAGACGGTCGTCCCCGGCCTCCAGTAGGTCACCGGGCGCCACATGAGCTGGCGGTCGTCCAACCAGCCCCAGGCCCCGGCCTGCTTCGGCGAGGTGGTGACCCTGACCCGCTTCTCGATCTCGGCGCGCATCGCCTTGCTGGCGACCGCGGAGTCGAACTGGATGCTGACCGGCATGCCCACACCCACGGTCTGTCCCGCGTAGAGGATGCCGTACGTGGCCGTCACCTTGGGCTTCAGCGTGGTGAACGACGAGGTGGTCGTCGACGGCGTGCCGTCGTCGCCCTCGGCCGACACCGTGACCGTGTAGGAGGTGCTCGGCGCCAGCCGGGCGGTGGAGGTCCACGTGCCCTGGTCGAGCTTGCCCTCGACCGCCTTGCCACTGGGGTCGGTCACGCGCACCGTGCCGAGCCGGCCGGTGGCGGCCCTGACCTTGACGGCGCTGTCCGGGCGCACGCCGGTGGTCCGGTCGGCAGGGGTCACCTCGAGCTCGGCCGGGACCGTGGTCGTGGTGGAACTCGAGGACGACGACGGGGCGACCCCGGCTGCCGGACCGGTGCCGGCCGCGCTCGTGCCGGGGCTGGCAGCGCCCCCCTGGCAGCCCGTGACCAGCGCCACGGCGAAGACCGCCGAGAGGACGCCGGCGATCCCGCGCGTCCGAAGTGACCTACCCACCACGTCAAAGCTCCCTGTGTCCCAGCGCCGCGTGGCGCGTGCTGCCCGTGCTCGGTCCACCGTGGGACCAGCACGGCACCCACGCCGGCAGCACCCACACCCGGACAGACGCCTCAGGACCCCGTCAGGTTGGCGGTTCACGGCTCACCCGCAGGTCGAGCCGCCCGTTCATCGTACGCTGCCCGCCTGAACGAACAGACCGACAGGCGCCCTTCGCCGCGGAGCGGGAGGACGCCTGTCGGACGGACTGGGCTCAGACCGCGTGCGGTCCCTTGAAGTACTCGAAGGTCCAGCCGACCAGGGCGACTGCGCCGAGCACAGCGCCGATGATCAGCAGCCACATGCCGACCGCGAGCCCGAGGAAGCACACGGCTGCACCGGCGGCCAGTGGCAGGGGCCACCAGGAGTGCGGGCTGAAGAAGCCGTACTCGCCCTCCTGCTCGGCGATCTCACCACCGGGGTTGTCCTCGGGGCGCTCCGGCAGGCGACGCGCGGTGGCCCACAGGTAGAAGGCCACCATGATCCCGAGGCCCGCGGAGAGGAACAGCCCGGCGGGGCCGACCGGCTCCTTCCAGTCGGTGAAGATGCCGTAGATCAGGCCCACGGGTGCGAAGAAGGCAGCGAGGATGACGAAGAGCTTGTACTCGATCTTCATGGTCAGTCGCGCTCCTCGTGGAACCGGGGGTGCTTGTCCTGGTCGTACTCACCGGTGCGGTGGCCGTGCTCACCCTCGCCCACGTCGGCGGGGCCGATGATCCGGGTCAGCGTGTCCGGGTCGGCCTGCAGGCCGCCGCCGGGGGCGGCCTCGGGGTGGTGCAGGTCGAATGCGGGGCGCTCGGAGCGGATGCGCGGGATGGTGTCGAAGTTGTGCCGCGGCGGCGGGCAGGACGTCGCCCACTCCAGCGAGGCGCCGTAGCCCCACGGGTCGTCGGTCTCCACCAGCGGGGCCGTGCGCCAGGTCTTCCAGACGTTGTACAGGAACGGCAGCGTGGAGGCGCCGAGCAGGAACGACCCGTACGTCGACACCTGGTTCATCCAGGTGAAGCCGTCCTCGGGCAGGTAGTCGGCGTAGCGGCGAGGCATGCCGTCGACGCCCAGCACGTGCTGGATGAGGAACGTGGTGTGGAAGCCGACGAACAGCATCCAGAAGTGGATCTTGCCGAGCGTCTCGTCGAGCATGCGGCCGGTGAACTTCGGCCACCAGAAGTAGAACCCGGCGAACATCGCGAACACGACGGTGCCGAAGACGACGTAGTGGAAGTGGGCCACCACGAAGTAGCTGTCGGACAGGTGGAAGTCCAGGGCGGGGCTGGACAGGATGATGCCCGTCAGGCCGCCGAACAGGAACGTCACGAGGAAGCCGATCGCCCAGAGCATCGGTGTCTCGAACGAGAGCTTGCCGCCCCACATCGTGCCGATCCAGTTGAAGAACTTCACGCCGGTGGGCACCGCGATCAGCATCGTCATGACCGCGAAGAACGGCAGGAGCACCTGGCCGGTCGCGTACATGTGGTGCGCCCAGACGGTGACCGACAGGGCCGCGATGCCGATGGTGGCGAAGACCAGGGTCTTGTAGCCGAAGATCGGCTTGCGGGAGAACACCGGCAGGATCTCGGAGATGATCCCGAAGAAGGGCAGGGCGATGATGTAGACCTCTGGGTGCCCGAAGAACCAGAACAGGTGTTGCCACAGCATGGGCCCACCGTTGGTCGGGTCGAACACATGGGCACCGAACTTGCGGTCGGCGCCGAGCGCGAGGAGCGCGGACGCCAGCACCGGGAAGGCCATCAGCACCAGCAGCGAGGTGATGAGGATGGTCCAGGTGAAGATCGGCATCCGGAACATCGTCATGCCGGGCGCGCGCATGCAGATGATCGTGGTGATGAAGTTGACCGCACCGAGGATGGTGCCGAAACCAGCGAGTGCGAGGCCGAAGACCCACAGGTCGCCGCCGAGGCCCGGGCTGTTCACCGAGTCGGACAGCGGCGCGTAGGCGAACCAGCCGAACGAGGCCGCGCCCGACGGGGTGAGGAAGCCGGCCGAGGCGATGAGGCCACCGAAGAGGTAGAGCCAGTAGGCGAACATGTTGAGCCGCGGGAACGCGACGTCGGGCGCACCGATCTGGATCGGCATGAGCGCGTTGGCGAACCCGGCGAACAGGGGCGTCGCGAACAGCAGCAGCATGATCGTGCCGTGCATGGTGAACAGCTGGTTGTACTGCTCGGGGTTGTCGACGATCTGCAGGCCCGGCTGGAAGAGCTCGGCGCGGATCAGCAACGCGAGCACCCCGCCGAACATGAAGAAGATGAACGAGGTGATGAAGTAGAGGCTGCCGATGACCTTGTGGTCGGTCGTCGTCACCCACTTCACGACCGTCTGGCCCTTGGTGAGGCGACGGGTCCCGGTCCTCTCGGTGGAGCGAAGGTACGTCGAGGTCGGCTCGGTCGCGGCTGCCATCACTTGGTCCCTGAGTCCTTGAGGATGTCCTGCTGGTTCTGCATGATCTTCTTCGAGTTGAGGCTGTTGTCGAGCTGCCCGTTGTTGCCCGCGGTCTTGAGCTGGGCGATGTGGGCGTCGTACTCGGCCTGCGGCACGACCTTGACGTTGAAGAGCATCTGGGAGTGGTAGGCGCCGCAGAGCTCGGCGCACTTGCCCTTGAACGTCCCGACCTCGGTCGGGACCACCTGGAAGCGGTTGACCCGCCCGGGGATCATGTCGAGCTTCTGCAGGAACGCCGGCACCCAGAACGAGTGGATGACGTCACGCGCGGTGAGCACGAACTCGGTGCGCTTGTTGACCGGCAGGTAGAGGGTGGGGAGGTTCTTCTCCGCGCCGGGCTGGCCCGTGAGCTCGGCCTGTGTGCCGGTCTCGAAGGTCTTCTCGTTGACGTAGTTGAAGTCCCAGCTCCACTTCTTGCCGACCACGTTGACCACGACGTCGGGGTGCTTGGAGGTGTCGAGCAACGTCGCCTCGTCACGGGCGGTGTAGTAGAAGAGCACCGCGATCATGAAGACGGGGACGACCGTGTACAGGATCTCCATCGGCACGTTGTAGCGGAGCTGCACCGGGAGGGTGGTGTCGTCCTTCTTGCGGCGGTAGGCCACGACGCACCACAGGATCAGGCCCCAGACGAGCACACCCACGGCGAGGGCGGCGATCCAGGCGCCGTTCCACAGCCGGGTGACGTGCTCGCCGTTCTGGGTGGCGGCACGCGGGAGGAAGCCGTCCTGCACGCGACCGGCACAGCCGGACAGGGCGAGGGCGGCGACCGCCAGCCCGAGGGCCGTGGTGGATCTCCTGCAAACGGACCGCCGCCGGTGAGGGCGCGGCGCAGAGACGTCGTGCTGACGCAACGGTGCACCTTCTTCGAAACAGTGATGGGCCATCAAGCGCAAACCCTACTCCAGCCCGAACGGCTCGGCCGGGCAGGGGGCGGCTAACGTCGGGGTGTGGCGAACCCCTCCCCCGACGGCCCTGTCGACGGCGGCGCGCCGACCGCCGAGCCCCCTCCCGCCGGTGCTGCACAAGGCCATCGCGCGGTCTTGGACGCCTCCCCCGGCCCGCTGCACCCGGTGGCCCGCGAGACCCTGGCCGCGGCCGTCGACGCCGGCTGGGCCGACCCCCGCCGGCTGCACCGTGAGGGCCGGGCGGCCCGCCGCCTGCTCGACGACGCGAGGGCGGTGTTGGCCGACGGCCTGGGGGTGCGCCCGGAGGAGGTCGCCTTCGCCCCCGACGGACCCACCGCGGTCCGCTGGATGGCCGAGGGCCTCACGTATGCAGCCCGCCGCCGGGGAGCCCGCGTGGTCGCGTCCGCGGTGGAGCACTCCGCGGTCCTGGTCCCCGCCCGCCACGCTGCGGCCGCGGCCGGCGAGGCCGACCTGGCGGCCGAGGTGGCTGTGGACCACCTCGGCCGCGTCGACCTCCAGGCCTGGGCCGGCGCCGTGGCACGACCGGGGACGGTCGCAGCCCTCCTGCAGCACGCCAACGGCGAGGTCGGCACCCTCCAGCCCCTCGCTGCCGCGCACGAGATCTGCCGGGCGGTCGGCGTGCCACTCGCCGTCGACGCCCAGGCCTCCCTCGGGCGGGTGCCACCGCCGGAGCACTACGACGTCCTCGCCGGCGACGCGTCGTCGTGGGGTGGCCCGGGCGGTGTGGGCGTGCTCGTCGTGCCGACCCGCACCCGCTGGCTCCGACCCGGCCCGGCCGACCCCGACGCCGGGCTCAACGGGCCCTCGGGGCACCACCCGTGGGTGCCGCTGGCCCTCGCCGCCGCCGAGGCGTGGCAGCAGACCGCCGCCACCCGGGAGGCCGACGCCGCCGAGGCGCACCTGCTCGTGGACCTCGTGCGCGAGGCGGCTGCCGCGGTGCCCGACGTCGAGGTGGTGGGCGACCCGCGGGAGCGGCTCCCCCACGTCGTCACCTTCTCCGCGCTGTACGGCGATGGTGAGGCCCTGGTGCGCGAGCTGGACCGCAGGGGCTTCGCCGTGGCCTCGGGTTCGGCGTGCACGTCGAGCACGCTCGAGCCGAGCCACGTCCTGGCCGCCATGGGGGCGCTGACCCACGGCAACCTCCGGGTCACCCTGCCGCTCGCCTCCGTGTCTCCGCGTCGCGCCGAGGACGTCCGGGCCTTCACCGCCGAGGTCGGGCCCGTGGTGGCCGCGGTCCGGGCCGAGTTGGGGGCCGACCACCTGTGAAGGAAACCCACGACAGCCCTGACGACAGCCCTGACGACAGCACCGACGACGCGCAGGACGAACGAGGCGTCGAGGTCGTGGACGCGCGGGGCCTCGCGTGCCCGGTACCGGTCATCCGCCTCGCCCAGCACGCCCGGGAGGCGACACCCGGGACCGTCGTGGAGGTGTGGGCCACCGACCCGGCCGCGGCGGCGGACGTGCCCGCGTGGTGCCGGATGCGCGGCCAGGACTACCTCGGGGCGCGCTCGTGCACGGCCGCCGACGGGTCCGTCTGGACGGCGTACCGGGTCAGGGTGGGCGGCGCGGCCGCCGCCCCGGGGCTCACGCCCTGAAGGTGGGTTCCGGCACGTCGAGGGCGGCGTCGAGCCGCTCGAGGTAGTTCGCGCGCGGGATCGAGACGACACCGAGGGTGCGCAGGTGGTCGGTGGCCCACTGCACGTCGATCATGCGGCGAGGGTCGCCGTCGGCGAAGACGAAGCCGGCCATGGCGAGCACCGCCGCCTTGGATGCGTCGGTCGCCCGGTGGAACATCGACTCCCCCGCGAACAGGCCGCCGACCGCGAGGCCGTAGAGGCCGCCCACGAGCTCACCGTCGCGCCACGTCTCGATGCTGTGCGCCCAGCCGAGGGCATGGAGCTCGGTGTAGGCGTGGATGATCTCCGGCGTGATCCAGCGACCCTCCCTCGAGGGGTCTGCGCAGGCGGCCAGCACCTCGTCGAAGGCGGTGTCGACCCGCATCTCGAAGTGGCGCAGCGAACGGCGCAGCGACCGGCTCGCGTGGGCCCCCCCTGGCAGCAGGACCCCTCGCGGGTCCGGCGACCACCAGCCCAGGGGCCGGTCGCCGAGCTCACCGAGCCCCATGGGGAAGACCCCGCTGCGGTAGGCCTCGAGCAGGGTGCCGGCGCGCAGGTCGCCCCCGACCGCGACCAGGTCCTCCCCGGCCTCGACCTCGGTCAGGTCGAACTCCCAGGACGTCGGGAGCGGTTCGATGGGGTCCTTCACCGGGCTACGGGGCCACGCAGGCGATGTGGGGCTCGATGGTGTCGGCCGAGGACTGGCCGTAGGCGTCGGCGAGTCGCTGCAGGAAGCTCGCCTTGCCGAGGGTGTACTCCTGCGTGCCCACCGTCTCGATGACGTAGGTCGCCAGCATCGACCCCAGCTCGGCCGCGTGGCGCAGGCCGAGGTCGGCGGCGAGGCCGGTGAGGAAACCGGCGCGGAAGGCGTCGCCCACGCCGGTCGGGTCGGCGCGGCGCACCTCGCGCGCGACGTGCACCTCGACCGGCTCCTCGCCCTTGCGCTCGATGGTGACGCCGTCCTTGCCCTTGGTCGTGACGCGGGTGGTGACGCGGTCGGCGATCTCCTCCGCGCTCCACCCGGTCTTCTGCGAGGTCAGCGCGGCCTCGTACTCGTTGGTGAGCAGGTAGTCGGCGCCGTCGATGAGCTGGCGGATGGTCTCCCCGTCGGCGAAGGCGAGCTGCTGGCTCGGGTCGGCCGCGAACGAGATCCCGCGCGACCGGCACTCGCGCGTGTGGCGGAGCATCGCCTCGGGGTCGTTGGCCCCGATGACCACCAGGTCCAGGCCACCCACGCGGTCGGCGATGGGGCCGAGCTCGATGGCGCGCGCCTCGCTCATGGCCCCGGCGTAGAACGTCGCGATCTGGGCCATGTCCTCGTCGGTCGTGCAGACGAAGCGTGCGGTGTGCTTGGAGTCCGAGACGTGGACCGAGGTGCAGTCGACGCCGTTGCGCTCCAGCCAGCTGCGGTAGTCGGCGAAGTCCTCGCCGACCGCGCCGACGAGGATGGGGCGCTGGCCGAGGTTGGCCATGCCGAACGCGATGTTGGCGGCCACGCCTCCCCTGCGGACCTCGAGGTCGTCGGCGAGGAACGACAACGACACCTTGTCGAGCTGCTCGACGACCAGGGAGTCGCGGAACCTGCCCTTGAAGGTCATGAGGTGGTCGGTGGCGATGGACCCGGTGATGGCTATCTGCACGTCCGGAAACCTACCCCGTCACGGCGCCCGGGTCGCCACCCGAGCGCCGCCTGGCGGCGCTGGGGCAGCTACGCCGGTTGCCCGTTGCCGAGCCACCGCAGCGGGAGGAGCATCACTGCATGACCGACCTCGAGCACGACTTCTCCGGGCTGCGCGCCATGTTCGTGAACTGCACCCTCAAGCGCTCCCCGGAGCAGAGCAACACCCAGGGCATCGTCGACGCGAGCGCGGCGATCATGACGCGGCACGGCGTCCAGGTGGACGTCATCCGGGCGATCGACCATGACATCGCCACCGGGGTCTACCTCGACATGACCGAGCACGGCTGGGACCGCGACGAGTGGCCGCTGCTGTTCGCGCGCATCCTCGAGGCCGACATCCTCGTCGTCGCCGGGCCCATCTGGCTGGGCGACAACTCCTCGGTGACGAAGAAGGTGATCGAGCGGCTGTACGCCGGGTCCTCGATGACCAACGCCGCTGGGCAGTACGTCTACTACGGCAAGGTCGGTGGGGCGGTCATCACCGGCAACGAGGACGGCATCAAGCACTGCGCGTCCAACATCCTCTACAGCCTGCAGCACATCGGGTTCAGCATCCCGCCGGGCGCCGATGCCGGGTGGATCGGCGAGGCAGGCCCCGGCCCCTCCTACCTCGACCCGGGCAGCGGTGGCCCGGAGAACGAGTTCACCCAGCGGAACACGACCTTCATGACGTGGAACCTCATGCACCTCGCCGCCATGTTCAAGGCCGCAGGGGGCTTCCCCGTCGGCGGAAACCAGCGCACCGAGTGGGACGCCGGCGCCCGTTTCGACTACCCCGAGCACCCCAACCCCGAGCACCCCAACCCCGAGCACCCCAACCCCGAGTACCGCTGACCCGAGGACGACGAAGGGGCCCCACCGCGTGGTGGGGCCCCTTCGGGGTGCGGTGCCGCGACGGACTCAGCTGAAGGAGTCGCCGCAGGCGCAGGAGCTGCCGGCGTTGGGGTTGTCGATCGTGAAGCCCTGCTTCTCGATGGTGTCGGCGAAGTCGATGCTGGCGCCCTCGAGGTAGGGCGCGCTCATGCGGTCGACGACGACCTCGACACCGCCGAAGTCGCGGACGAGGTCACCGTCGAGGGTGCGCTCGTCGAAGTAGAGCTGGTAGATCAGTCCGGAGCAGCCACCGGGCTGCACGCCCACACGCAGCCGGAGGTCGTCGCGACCCTCCTGCTCGAGGAGGGACTTGACCTTGGCGGCGGCGACGTCGGAGAGGAGGACGCCGTGGGTGGTCTCGGCGGCCTCGGCCGGAGCCGTGGTGCTGGCCGGAGCGGTCTGGTCCTGAACACTCATCGTGATGCGTCCTTCATGTCGGTGGTCGGGGGTCGGCTGACCATCAGTGCCAACCCGCGGGGTGCGGGAGATGTTCCCCCGCGTCCACCACTGTACGTCGTGGCTACCGCGGGGGGGACCAGGTGGCCGCCACCCGGGCGGCGCGTTCGGCCAGGGTGCCCACCGGGTCGGCCATGGCGGCCTCGACCTGCTCCCGCGACGTGGCCACGGCGTAGGTGCCTGACAGCCCCAGGGTCATGGCCTCGCGACGCCCGACGAGCGTCTGGCCGGCGATGACGATGCTCGGGGTGGCCGTCTCGAGGGCGACCGCGGCGACGCCCGCCACGACCTTCCCCTGCAGGCTCTGCCAGTCGAAGCTGCCCTCACCGGTGACGACCAGGTCTGCGGCGGCCAGGAGCTCGCGGAAGCCGACCGCCGACAGCACCTCTCCCACCCCGCTCACCCGCCGTCCGCCGAGCAGGTACAGCGCGTAGCCGAGGCCGCCGGCAGCGCCTGCACCCGGCTGCTTGTCCAGGCGCACCGGCTTGCCCGTCAGCAGGTCCGTGGTCTCGGGCAGCGTGCGCCGCACCACCTCGACGTACCGGCCCAGGGCTCCTTCGAGGGCCTGGGCAAGCTCGGGCGAGGCCCCCTTCTGGGGCGCGAACACGGCCGAGGCCCCCTGCAGGCCGAGCAACGGCGACTCGACGTCGCTGGCCAGCACGAGCTCCACCGCCGAGAAGCGCTTGCGCACGGCCTCGAGCCCGGACAAGGCGTCGTCGCCGAGGTCGCCGAGCCGGAGGCCACCCCGGGCCAGGTCCTCGGGACGGCCGACGCCGAGCGCCGCGAGCAACCCGGCTCCCCCGTCGTTGGTGGCGCTGCCACCCAGCCCGACCACGATGCGCGTCGCCCCGGTGGCGAGCGCGGCATCGAGCAGCTCGCCCACCCCCCACGTGCTGGTCAGGGCGGGGTCGCGCTCGCCGGCGTCGAGCAGGTGCAGCCCGGCGGACTGGGCGGACTCGACGTACGCCGTGCGCCCCGAGCCACCCTCGACCACGAGGACCGCGGCGGGCACCTCCCGCCCCACGGGGTCGGCCACGGTCACCGCCAGGGTGTCGGCGTCCGGCAGCGCGGACCCCAGCACGTCCAGGAAGCCCGGCCCGCCGTCGGAGAGCGGTAGGAGGGACAGCAGGTCCCGCGGCGCGGTCCGCCGCCAGCCCTCGGCCATGGCCTGGGCGGCCTGCTGGGCGGTGAGGGTGCCGGTGAAGCAGTCCGGAGCGATGACGACGTGCACGGCCACATCCTTCCACCGGTACGAGGACCTCGACCGCGGCGTGGGGTCCCGGCGGGCTCCGGACGACGGTGGCGAGGACGTTTCTGCAGGTCAGCGAAGTGCCACGCCCGCTCGACCGCCCGGCCACGGGCCGCGCGAGCGGTCCCTGCGGGGGTGACGATGTCGGATCAGGCACCCCTCCCGTCGTCAGAGCCGGCCGAAGTGGAGGACACTGGATGGATGCGCCCCCGTCAGCCCGCCAAGAAACCCGTCCTCAAGAACAGCCCCTTCCAGGCCCAGCCGGCCCCCGAGCTGCACGATTTCGCGGTCAACGACCGGGTCACCCACGACCGTCACGGCCTGGGCTCCGTGCTCCGGATCACCGGCGACCGCATGGAGGTCCGCTTCGGGCAGAGCACCGTCAGCGTCGCCCTGAACAGCAGCAAGATCCACCCGCTCTAGACCCACCCGGCCCTTGCGCGGAACACCGGGATCGGCCCCTCACGGCGCGAACCCGGGCAGGCTGCGCCCCAGCCACGTCAGGGCGGTCGGCAGCTCTCCCGCCCAGAGCTGCTCGCGATGGCCGCCCGTCTTGAGCAGGTCGGTGGTCACCGACAGCGGGCTGCGCACGACCTTGAGGAACGCCGCGGTCTGCGGGTAGGAGTAGCCGTCCCTCTTGCTCGACTGGATCCACATGGCCAGCGGCGGCGGGTGGTGCTGGATACGGCGCGTCAGGTCGTAGCCCGCAGGGAGGGAGTTCCCGAAGGGACGGTAGGCGCGGGGGAACTCGGGCGTGAAGGCGCCGCTGAAGACGATGGCACCGCTGAACACGTCCGGGTGGCGCAGCCCCACCATCGCCGCGCACCAGCCGCCCTCGGAGTAGCCCGCCACCGCCCACGATCCCCTCGTGGTGTCCACGCGGAAGTGGCTCGCGACGAACTCGGGCACGTCCCTGGCCAGCCAGGTCTCGACCTGTGGCGTGCCGGCGGGACCGTTGACGCACTCCCCGTCGACGCCGTACGGGACGTTGATCTGGGGCATGACGACGATGGCCGGGCGGATGGCCCGGGCGGCCACCCGTCCGTCGAGCGCCGACTGGACCTGCATCCCCGTGAGCCAGGAGTCCGCGGTGCCGGGGTAGCCGTGCAGCGCCTCGATCACCGGGTACCTGGTCGTGGACGTGGGTGAGTAGCCGACCGGCAGCAGGATGGACACCTGGCCCTGGATCCCGCTGTGGACGCCGGTCACCGTGAGGTGCTGCACCCGTTGGCCGCTGACGGGCAGGGCGGTGAACGCCGGACCGGGGTGCAGCCCCTGGCCGACCCGGGCACTGGCCGCGGCCCGCGCCGATGCGCCGTGGTGCGTCACGGTGACTGGCGCCTGCGCACCGGCCAGATCCGACCAGCTGACGTAGAAGCCGAAGTGGTCGTTGAGCGCTGCGCCGACGAGCGCGACCACGAGGACGTTGAGCACGACGAGGGCCCCTCCCCGGGCGCCGACCTCGGCCCACCGGTGCCGCAGGCGGGGACGACCGACCGTGAGCAGCGCGAAGACCGCGACCACCAGGAGGCCCAGGACCACGAGCAGGCTCGTGGACGTCAGGGACACCGCCGACCCCCGGTCGAACTCTCGCGCCGGGGAGCCGGAGGTCGCGCGATCCGCGCCCGTCGAGCCCGCATGGGCGCAGTCTCCCCCGACAGCCTGAACGGTGGCTGGGGCTCTCCTGTGCGCGGGCTGGAACCCGGCGCAGCGAGCCGGGGCAGCGGCACGGCATACGATTCGGGGGTGAGCACCTCGACGGACGCCTCCCCCGCCACGCCCCTGCCCCTCCTCGTCCTCGGACGGGGACGGGACCTGCACACCGAGCGCGGCGTCGAGTGCCCCGGCGACCTGCCCGCACCGTCTGACCCCGACCTCGTCGCCCGTGCCCGCGCGGCGAAGGCCGCCCTGGGTGACCGCGTGTTCGTCCTCGGGCACCACTACCAGCGCGATGAGGTCATCGAGTTCGCCGACGTGACCGGCGACTCCTTCAAGCTGGCCAAGGACGCGGCGGCTCGCCCGACCGCGCCCTACATCGTCTTCTGCGGTGTGCACTTCATGGCCGAGTCGGCCGACATCCTCACCGGCGACGACCAGACCGTCATCCTCCCCGACCTCGCAGCCGGGTGCTCGATGGCCGACATGGCTGCCATCCGGCAGGTCGAGGACGCCTGGGACGACCTCGCCGAGGCCGGGGTCGCCGACCGGACCGTCCCCGTGACCTACATGAACTCCTCAGCGGCGATCAAGGCGTTCACCGGGCGTCACGGCGGCACGATCTGCACGTCCTCCAACGCCAGGACCGCCCTGACCTGGGCGCTGGGACAGGCGGGCCAGGGCGGCAAGGTCCTCTTCCTGCCGGACCAGCACCTGGGGCGCAACACCTTCGTCCGCGACCTCGGCGGATCCCTCGACGGCTGTGTGGTGTTCGACCCCCACCAGCCGATGGGTGGGCTCACCCGTGTCGAGCTCGAGGCCGCCACGATGATCCTGTGGCGCGGCCACTGCTCGGTGCACGGCCGGTTCACCCTCGAGGCCGTCGAGCAGGCGCGTCGGCAGATCCCGGACGTCAAGGTCATCGTGCACCCCGAGTGCCGTCACGAGGTCGTGGAGGCGGCGGACGAGGTCGGCTCCACGGAGAAGATCATCAAGACCATCGCGGCGGCCCCGGACGGCACGTCCTGGGTGGTGGGCACGGAGCTCAACCTCGTGCGGCGCCTGGGCGCGATGTTCCCGCGGCAGAAGATCGCCTTCCTCGAGAAGAACGTCTGCTACTGCTCGACGATGAACCGCATCGACCTGCCCCACCTCGTGTGGACACTGGAGTCCCTCGTGGAGGGCCGCGTGGTCAACCCGATCCGGGTGGACCCCGACGTCGCCCACCACGCCCGGGTCGCCCTCGACCAGATGCTCGCGCTGCCCGGCGAGACCGCCAAGGACTAGTCCTCCTGCAGGAGGACGCTGCCCCTGCACCCGGCGCAGACTGGGTGACCAGTACGGACGGCCCGAGCGTCGTTCCGTGCAGCAGTCTCCACAGCCGTCCGGTGGGTTCCACACCATTCGGGGGGCGGGTCCGACCGACTCATCCCGGCCAGGACCGTCCACAGGGGGCTGTCCCCGTCACCGGCCGTGGGGGCGGTTCGGTGACGGGGACCGCACGTGTCCGCGCGAGTGCGTCAGCGTCCCCGGCGGGTGCCGGCGCGACTGCCGGCCGAGAACGCCGCGGCGCCGCCGGACGACCCGCCGGAACCGGTCGAGGTCGAGTACGCGGTCGTGGAGCCACCCAGGGCGCGGCCACCGGAGCGCTGGCCACCGGAGCGCTGGCCACCGGCGCCGTTCGTCCCTGACCGCTGGCCACCGGCGCCCTGCCCGCCGGACCGCTGGCCGCCGGACCGCTGGCTGCCCGCGCGGCCGCCCGTCGGGCGTGAAGCGCCGCCGGACTCCTGGCCGGCCGGACGACCACCGCGACCGCCACCGCCGGAGCGCGCGCCGCTGCCGGCGCGCGAACCCTCGGCGGGACGGGCGCCCCCCGAGCGGCCGGAGCCGCGACGCGACTGCCCGCCACCAGCGCGACCGGAGCCCGAGGACTGCGCGGGAGCGACCAGGGTCAGGCCGCCGCTGGTGATGCGCTCGCCCGGGGCGACCTCGAGGAGCATCGGGTGGCCGACGCCCAGGCGCGTGGTCTTGGCGCGGATACCGGCCTTGTTGGTCAGCATGCGCACGTCGGCGACCTGGTCGTCGGTCATGAGGGTGATGACGGTGCCGTCGTTGCCGGCGCGGGCAGTGCGACCGGAGCGGTGCAGGTAGGCCTTGTGCTCGACCGGCGGGTCGGCGTGGATGACGAGCGACACGTCGTCGACGTGGATGCCGCGGGCGGCGATGTCGGTGGCGACCAGCGTGGAGGCCTTGCCCTCGTGGAACGCCGCCATGTTGCGGTCGCGCGCACCCTGGCCGAGGTTGCCGTGCAGCTCCACCGCGGGAACGCCGGAGGCGTTGAGCTGCTTGGCCAGCTTCTTGGC
>Ga0308173_10000559_pt1 | contig 16144 bp, 18 predicted proteins | sample PhyPR1_FD_203716 | JGI IMG/M metagenome (GOLD analysis project Ga0308173, IMG submission 203716) | Soil microbial communities from UC Gill Tract Community Farm, Albany, California, United States - DLSLS.P.R1 | ecosystem: Environmental > Terrestrial > Soil > Agricultural land | place: USA...
GGACCGCCTGCTTCACGGGCGAAGGCTTCGATCCCGACGAGGCCGCCAGCCGCATCCGCAATCTCACCCGCTCGCCGGACGTGCTGTTCGCCGCCGTGCGCGAGGGTGAGCGCATCACGGCGGTGGGCGTCGTCTCGTTCGGTCGCGGCTGGGCGGGCGTCCACGGCATGCGCACCGCGCCGGACCGGCGCCGCAGGGGCCACGCCAGCCGCATCCTGGCCGCGCTCGGACGCGCCGCGGCCGCGCGCGGCGTCAGACGCGCGGTTCTCCAGGTCGTCCAAGACAATCCCGCCCGCAGCCTCTACCGCGCGACCGGCTTCTCAGCGGTTTGGCGGTACCACTACTGGAGTGGGGGTTAATGCAGGATCCGGTCAATCGGCCCAAACACGTCAGGAGCGAACCAGGTCGTCACTGCGGAAGCTGCCGCCCAGAGCGTGAGGACCATAGGCTGTGGCGTCTCGGTCGTGCCTCGGCGGTACCAGAACGATCAGAGAACACGAAAGAATTTCAGCCTTATTTCGCCAGCTCCCTGAGGATGAGCTCCCACTGCAGGAGCGCCCCGTCGAGGGACGCCAGCGGGACGCGCTCGTCGAGCCCGTGGGCGAAGTCGTCGGAGGGCTTCATGAACACCCCCGAGACCCCATAGGCCGGCACGCTCTCGGCGCGGAAGAACATGCTGTCGGTGGCCCCGGCCGACATCGAGGGCACGATCGGCAGGCCGGGTGCGCGGGCGTGCACCGCCGCGCTCACGGCGGCCAGCACGTCGGGCCTGAGCGCCGAGGCCGGCGCATCGATGGAGCCGTCGTCCTTGCGGGTCACCCGGGCGGCCGGATCGGCGATCACCTGCTCGATCACCTTGCGCACCGCCTCGGAGGGCGTGCCGGGGAAGATGCGGCAGTTGACGTTGGCCTCGGCCCGCTGCGGCAGGGCGTTGGGCGCATGGCCGGCGCTCACCATGGTCGCCACGCAGGTGGTGCGAAGCTGCCCCACATAGTCCGGATCGGCCGTCAGGACCGCGATCGCCTGGGCGTCCTTCGGGTTGGCCAGGTAGCGGCGCAGCGCCGCGCCGGTGGGGCCGGGGGTGATCGGCGCCGCGGCCCGGAACGCCGCCTCGGTGATCTCCGAGCGCATCACCGGGAACCGATAGGCCGCCAGCCGCCCGAGGTCGGCGGCGAGCTCGTAGATGGCGTTGGACTTGCCGGGCCGGCTGGAATGACCCCCGGGGCTGGTGACGGCGATCGCGAAGTCCGCGTAGGTCTTCTCCGCCGCCTGCAGCCCATAGTAGAGCGGCTTGCCGTCCTGCGAGAGCACGCCGCCGCCGGCGTCGCCGTTCAGCACCAGCTCGGCGTTCTTCAGCTCGACCGCATTGGCGCGGCCGGTCTGCATCTGGGTCTCCTCGTCGCCGGAGAGCGCCAGGACCACGTCGCGCCCGGGCGTCCAGCCCTCGCGCTTCAGCTTGGCCAGCACGGTGACGATCGCCGAGACGTCGAACTTGTCGTCATAGGCGCCGCGGCCGAACACGTAGCCGTGCTCCACCACCGGGGTGAACGGATCGCGGGTCCAGTCCTTGGGGTTGGCCTCGACCACGTCCATGTGGTCGATGACCACGATCGGCTTCCTGGCCGGATCGCGTCCGCGGTAGCGGGCGACCAGCCGCGCCGTGCCGGCCATGGGCTCGATCCTGACGTCCTCGGGCGCGAAGCCCGCCGCCACCAGCAGACCCTTCAGATAGGCCGCATAGGCCGGGACCTGGTCGCCGGGCGGCACGACGGTGCGGAAGGCCACGCCCCGCTTCAGGGTCTCCAGCGCCCGATCGTGCAGCGCGGTCGGGGGCTGAGGCGCCGGCGCGGCGGCGGCGGAAAGGGCGGCCAGGGCGAGGACGGCGGCGAGTCCGGACAGGGCGTCGAGATGCGGCACTTGCGGACGTTCCGTTGGCGGCGACCTGGGCTGTGTAGCCGAGCCCCGGTGCTTGTGCGAGCCGTTCAGGTCTCTACCGGATGGCCCGCCTCCCGCCAGGCCTTGACGCCGCCGTCAAGCGCCGCGGCGCGCCCGTAGCCCAGCTCTCGCAAGGTGGCGGCGGCGAGGGTGGAGATCTTGCCGAATTCGCAGCAGGTGAGGATGCGCACCGTCGGATCCGGCAGGGCGCTGTTGACCCGCAGTTCCAGCTGCCCGCGCGGCAGGTGCACTGCGCCGGGCACATGGCCGGACTCGAAAGCGTCCCTCTCGCGCAGGTCGAGCACCACCAGGTCGCGGCTGTTCCCGCCGATCCGGCCGGCGAGCTCGGCCAACGACATGAACGGCACCTTGGCCGCGGCCTCGGCGAGCAGCTGGTCGACCGTCTTGCCGCCGCTCATGTTGGTGCGCAGCGCCTCGGTGAGATGCGTCGGCGCCGAGAGGTCCAGGTGTTGCATCATCTCCACGAACGCGCCCCGCTCGGTTTTCTGCAGCCGCGGATTGTCCGCGATCTCCGCGCCGATCGTGGAGTGGCTGCGGCCCTTGTAGTCGTGCGCGGGATAGACCAGCGTCTCCGGCGGCAGCTTCAGGAGCTTGTCGAACAGGCTCTCGTAGAGCGCATGCGGATCGCCGGTGGGCAGGTCGGTGCGGCCCGTGCCGCCGATCAGCAGAGTGTCCCCGGTGAACACCCGGTCGTCCAGCGCCAGGCACATGGAATCACGCGTGTGGCCAGGCGTGTGCAGCGCCTTCACCTTGAGTGAGCCCGCGATCAGCATGTCCCCGTCGTCGAGCCGCAGGTCAGCGTAGGGGGCCGGGCTCAGCCGGTGCATGACCACCGGCGCGCCGAGCGCCTTGCCGAGCTCGCGGCTGCCCGAGAAATGGTCCGCGTGAGTGTGGGTGTCGATCACGTAGCGCACGGCGAGCCCGTGCTGGGCGGCCAGCCCTCGGTATTCGTCGATCCGCGACTGCTCGGGGTCGATCAGCACCGCTGCGCGGCTCGCCGCGCAACCGACGAGGTATGACTGGCAACCGCCGGTCGCGATCTGCTCGAACACCATGGCGCCCTCCCGAACGTCGTTCGGCAAGGGTTGCGCCGCCGGCCTGCGCTGGCAAGGGCCGTCAGCCCGCCAGGAGCGCCCGGGCGCGTTGGAACACGGCCTCGAACATCGGCGCGGTGAGCCGGCCGGTGTTCGTGTTGAGCCGCGAGCAGTGGTAGCTGTTGAGCAGGGTGAGCGGGCCGACCCGCATCTCCGCCCCGTGGCCGCTCGCGCCGGCGCCGGCCGTCAGGCCCAGCGCGCGCAGGACGTTGCGCCGCGCGACGTCGCCCAGCGTGACGACCACCTGCAGGCGGGGGAGCGCGGCGATGCGGCTCGCCAGGTACGGCCGGCAATTGGCCTGCTCGGGCGTCTCCGGCTTGTTGCCGGGCGGGGCGCAGCGCACCGCGTTGGTGATCATGCAGTCGACCAGCGTCAGCCCGTCGTCGGGCCGGGCCTCGTAGCGGCCCTGCGCGAAGCCCAGCTTGATCAGCGTCCCGTAGAGCAGCACGCCGGCGAAATCGCCGGTGAACGGCCGCCCGGTGCGGTTCGCGCCGGTGCGTCCGGGCGCCAGGCCCACGACCAGCAGCCGGGCGTCCGGGTCGCCGAACGACGGCGCGGCGCCGTTGAACCACTCGGGATGGGCTGTTCGGTTGGCGGCGCGGTAGGCGACCAGCCGCGGGCAGAGCGGGCAGTCCGGCGGCGCGTCCGGCGGATAGCCCGCCTCCGCCGGCTCAGGCCTCGGCATCGGCCTCGTCGACGCGGTCGCGCCCCAGCTCCCGCTCATGGGCGCGGGCCTCCTGAATGAAGCGCGGCAGGCGCGAGGGCCGGCCGATGATCTCCGCCAGGTCGGCCAGGTCGACGAAGCTGTCCGCCTGGCGCCTGAGGTCGTCGGAGGCCATCGGCGGCGTCGACTTCACCGTCGAGACGACGGTCACCCGCGCGCCCTTGCGCTGCACCGCCTCCACCAGGCAGCGGAAGTCGCCATCGCCCGAGAACAGCACCAGGTGGTCGGCGGGGCCGGCCATCTCCATCATGTCGACGGCGATCTCGACGTCCATGTCGCCGCGCCAGCGCTTGCGCCCCTGGCTGTCGACGTATTCCCGCGCCGGCTTGGTCACCAGCCGGTAGCCGTTGTAGTCCAGCCAGTCGACCAGCGGCCGGATCGGCGAGTACTCCTGATCCTCGACCAGGGCGGTGTAGTAGTAGGCCCGCACCAGCACGCCGCGCTGCCGGAACTCCTCCAGGAGCTTCCGGTAGTCGATGTCGAAACCCAGGCCCTTGGCCGACGAGTAGAGGTTGGCCCCGTCGATGAAGAGGGCGAGCCTGTCAGTGGGATAAAAGGTCATAAATTGAAATTCCTGAAGTCAGGGCTCGAGGCGCTGGATGAAGTGACGGTCATCGCCCTTGGCTCCAATATGGCCGGCGGCTACCCGTCTTCCGAGGCGCTTCTCGAGGCGGCTTTGGCGCGGTTCCCTGGGGCCCGATTGCCCGTTCTCGCCAGGTCCGGCTGGTGGCGTTCCGCCGCCTGGCCCGATCCCGGCGAACCTGAGTATCGCAACGGCGTCGCGCTTGTCGAGACGAGCCTGCGCCCGCGGGCCGTTCTGGAGGCGCTTTTTTCCATCGAGCGCGGCTTTGGCAGAACACGCGGCGCGGCGAACGCGCCACGCACGCTCGATCTTGACCTCATCGCCTGCGGCCGCGAGGTGATCGATGCCCCGGGCCTGGTCCTGCCCCACCCCCGCGCCCACGAGCGCCTGTTCGTCATGGGCCCGCTGGCCGAGATCGCGCCGGGGTGGGTGCACCCCACGCTTGGCCGGAGCGCCGCCGAACTGGTGGTGACCGCCACGGTGGGCGCCGACGCAATCCCCATTTGAATCACGGAACACACGGAACACACGAAAAGGGGCGCTCCGCGCCGGATCGAACCACGGATTTCACGGATCGACACGGATTGCCTCTGCGAGAGCCAGCGAGCGGCTCAATGCTGTCGCGCTCAGGTCATGTCGCGCCTACGGCGCAGCCGAAGCCACCCGAATCCGTGCAATCCGTGAAATCGGTGGTTCCCCTTCTTCGGTGTGTTCGGTGTGTTCCGTGGTTCGTATCGAACGCAGGTGCGGCCTTTCCCGCATTGCACAATCGGGCCCCGGCCATTATCTTCCCAGGTTCTCTCCCCGAGATTCCGAGGACTTAAATGGCGCGCGTCACCGTCGAAGATTGCATCGACAAGGTTCCCAACCGCTTCGGCCTGGTGCTGCTCTCGGCGCATCGGGCGCGCGGCATCTCCGCCGGCTCGCAGATCCTGGTCGACCGCGACAACGACAAGAACCCGGTGGTGGCGCTGCGCGAGATCGCCGACGACGTGGTCGATCCCGAAGAGCTGCGCGAGGGGCTGATCGGCACCCTGCAGCGGGTCGACGAGCGCTCCGAGGCCGAGGAAGAGGCCGAGACCCTGGCGCTGCTGGCCGATCCCACCCACACGCAGATGAGCGAGATGGAGCTGGTCCGCGCGTTGCAGAGCGACCGCGATGGCGGTCAGGAGGAGCGGTACTGAACGCCGAAGGCGCAGAACCGCTAGCCCAACCGACGGCGAACCCTCCCGCCGCCACGACCCCCGACGCTCGCAAGCCGGACGGCCCGAAAACCGACGGGGCGGCCCCCAGGGCCGCCGGCCGGCCGAAGCTGCTGCGCCAGTTCGAGCTGATCGAGAAGGTCCGCTCCTACGATCCCACCGCCGACGAGGGCCTGCTCAACCGCGCCTACGTCTACGCCATGCGCATGCACGGGGCGCAGAAGCGCGCCTCGGGCGATCCCTACTTCGCCCATCCCATCGAGGTGGCGGGCATCCTCACCGAATACCGGCTGGACGCCGCCACCATCGTCACCGCCCTGCTGCACGACGTGATCGAGGACACCCCGGTCACCCGCGCCGAGATCGACCGGCTGTTCGGCCCCGAGATCGGCGAGCTGGTCGAGGGCGTCACCAAGCTCTCCAAGCTGGAGCTCTCCTCCGAGCACCTGCGCCAGGCCGAGAACCTGCGGAAGTTCATCCTGGCGATCTCCAAGGACGTCCGGGTGCTCATGGTCAAGCTGGCCGACCGGCTGCACAACATGCGCACGCTGCAGCACATCAAGCAGCCCGCCAAGCGCGAGCGCATCGCGCGCGAGACGCTGGACATCTACGCCCCGCTGGCCCGCTCGATCGGCATGCACCGCATGACCACGGAGCTGGAGGAGCTGGCCTTCGAGCACCTCAACCCGGTGGCGCACTCGGCGATCTGCCGGCGCCTGGAGACGCTGCGCCACGATCAGGGCGGCGCGGTCGCCATGGCCTCCGGCGAGATCGCCAGCCGCCTCGACAACGCGGGCATCCCGGCGCGCGTCTTCGGCCGCGAGAAGCATCCCTACTCGATCTGGCGCAAGCTGCAGCGCAAGTCGATCGGCTTCTCGCAGCTCTCCGACATCTACGCCTTCCGGGTGATCGTCGATTCCGAGGAGGACTGCTACCGCGCGCTGGGCGTCATCCACCGCGCCTGGCCCAGCGTGCCCGAGCGGTTCAAGGACTTCATCTCCACGCCCAAGCGCAACAACTACCGCTCGCTCCACACCACGGTCGTGGGGCCCAAGGGCATGCGCATCGAGATGCAGATCCGCACCGAGGCCATGGACCGGGTCGCCGAGGAGGGCGTCGCCGCCCACTGGCGCTACAAGAACCACGAGGAGGAGTACGGCTTCGACCTCGAGCACCAGAAGGAGGCCGGCGGCCGCGATCCGCTGGTCAACCTGCGCCACCTCGTCCAGGTGCTGGAGCACGGCGGCGACGCCGAGGAGCTGGTCGAGCACGCCAAGCTCGAGATGTATCTCGACCAGGTGTTCGTGTTCACGCCGAAGGGCCAGCTGGTCAGCCTGCCCAGCGGGGCCATGCCGCTCGACTTCGCCTACGCCGTGCATACCGACATCGGCGACACGACCGTGGGCGTGAAGATCAACGGCGAGCTGAAGCCGCTGCGCACCGTGCTCTCCAACGGCGACGTCGTGGAGGTGATCCGCGGCGGCAAGCCGGGCGTGCCGCCGGACTGGAAGTCGCTCACCGTCACCGGCCGCGCCCGCTCGGCGATCCGCCGCCACATCCGGCTCACCGAGCGCGAGGAGTTCTCCAAGCTCGGCCGCGCCACCGTGCAGCAGACCTTCGAGAGCGTCGGCAAGACCGTGAAGGACGTCTCGCTCCGGCCCGCGCTCGACCGCTTCGCGGTGACCAGCGAGGACGACCTGTTCGAGGCGGTCGGCCGCGGCCGCATCTCCCCGCCGCAGGTGCTCGACGCCATCTTCCCGGGCCTGAAGGTCTCCGAGCGCGAGGTCGCCGCCGCCCGCCGCCGCATCGAGGGCGGCAAGCAGGCCCGGCTCTACGTCCGCGGCGGGGGGCTGACGCCCGGCGTGTCGATCCACTTCGGCGAATGCTGCTCGCCGGTGCCGGGCGACCGGATCGTCGGCATCCTGGAGAGCGACGGGCGCGGCCTCACCGTGCACACCATCGACTGCGAGCGGCTGGCCGAGTTCGAGGATCGCGAGGAGCTGTGGCGCGACCTGCAGTGGACGCCCGAGGCCGAGCGCAACGCCATCGCCCCCGCCCGGCTCACCGCCACCATCCGCAATGCGCCGGGCGTGCTGGGCCAGGTCTGCACGGTGATCGGCCAGGCCGGCGGCAACATCATGAACCTGCGCATGCATCACCGGCAGTCGGACTTCTTCGACGTGGACATCGACGTCGACGTCAACGACGCCAAGCACCTGACCCACATCGCCGCCGCCCTGCGCGCCAACCCGAGCGTCGAGACCGTCGACCGCACCAAGGCGTAGGCGTTCGCCGCGGCGCCGGACGACGGACGCCGGTGTCGCCGTCTGGGCGCAGTCCTATTCCGATCCGGTGCGAACCGCACTATCAGCGAAGCCCATGACCACCGACGACGTGCTTGCCGAATTCCGCGGCGCAGGCGCCCTGCGCGAAGGCCACTTCATCCTCGCCTCCGGCCGCCATTCGCCGATGTTCCTGCAGAAGAACCTGGTCTTCCAGTACCCCGAGCGCACCGCGCGGCTCTGCAAGGCGCTGGCCGAGAAGATCGAGGCGCGGTTCGGCAAGCCCGACCTGATCGTGGCCCCGGCCGTGGGCGCCATCATTCCCGGCTACGAGACCGCCCGCTGGCTGGGCGTGCCCGCCCTCTACGTCGAGCGGGAGGAGGGGAAGTTCAGGCTCAGGCGCGCCTTCACGATCGCGCCCGGCGCCAAGGTCGTGGTGGTCGAGGACGTCATCACCACCGGCGGCTCGTTCCGCGAGGCCGTCGAGCCGATCGCTGCGGCGGGCGGGGAGGTGGTGGGCTGCGCCTGCCTGGTGGACCGCTCGGGCGGCCGGGCCGAGGTGGGCTGGCCGCTGGTGGCGCTGGCCACCGTCGACGTGCCTTCCTATGCGCCGGACGAGATCCCCCCCGACCTCGCCGCCATTCCCGCCGAGGAGCCCGGCTCCAAGCGCCTGAAGGGGTGAACCACGAAGGCGCGAAAGGGCACGAAAGCCGCTTCGCGCCGGAACCACGGATTTCACGGATGGGCGAAGTGGACTAAGGCCCCGATACCTGACTGATCGCGCTGCGGGCGCGATCGATCATCGTTCCGAGCGCCCCTCGTCCGTGCAATCCGTGAAATCCGTGGTTCCGTTCTTTCCTGCTTTTCGTCTCCTTCGTGATTCCTATCTAAGGTCCTCGATGAGCTGCGGGCGGAAGGGGTAGGGCGTGTCAAAGATCAGGCTCGGCGTGAACATCGACCACGTGGCGACCGTCCGGAACGCGCGCGGCGCGGCCTATCCCGATCCGGTGCGCGCCGCGGAGATGGCGCTCGCCGCCGGCGCCGACGGCGTCACCGCCCACCTGCGCGAGGACCGCCGCCACATCTCCGACGCCGACATCGACGCGCTGGCCGCCATCACCCGCCGCCGCGGGCGGCCGCTCAACCTCGAGATGGCCGCCACGCCGGAGATGGAGCAGGTCGCGCTCGCCCACCTGCCGCACGCCGCGTGCCTGGTGCCGGAGCGGCGCGAGGAGGTGACCACCGAGGGCGGCCTCGACGTGGTGCGCGGCCACAACCAGATCGCTCCCGTGATCGGCCGCCTGGCCTCCGCGGGCATCCGCGTCTCCTGCTTCGTCGAGCCCGACCCGGCCCAGATCGCCGCCGCAAAGGCCTGCGGCGCGGCGGTGGTGGAGCTGCACACCGGGGCCTGGTGCGACGCCGCGCGCGAGCGCAACCCGCAGGCGGCCGACCTGCTCTCAAAGCTCAGGGCCGCCGCGACCCAGGCGGCCGGGCTCGGCCTCGAGGTCCACGCCGGCCACGGCATCGACTACGAGACGGTCAAGCCGATCGCCGCCATCCCCGAGCTGGTCGAGCTCAACATCGGCCACTTCCTGATCGGCGAGGCGATCTTCATCGGCCTCGGCCCGGCCATCCAGCGGATGCGCGCCCTGATGGACGAAGCGCGGGCGACGAGGGCCGCGTGATCCTCGGCATCGGCTCGGACCTCTCCGACATCCGCCGCATCGAGCAGAGCCTGGCCCGCTTCGGCGAGCGGTTCACGCATCGCGTGTTCACCGAGACCGAGCGCGCGCGCTCCGAGCGCAAGCCCGACCGCGCCTCCTCCTACGCCAAGCGCTTCGCCGCCAAGGAGGCCTGCGCCAAGGCGCTGGGCACCGGCATCCGGCGCGGCGTCTTCTGGCGCGACATGGGCGTGGTCAACATGCGCTCCGGCCAGCCCACCATGGCGCTGAGCGGCGGGGCGGCCGAGCGGCTGGCGGCGCTGGTCCCGGACGGCATGCGGCCGGTGATCCACCTCTCGCTCACCGACGACCACCCCTACGCCCAGGCCTTCGTGATCATCGAGGCCGTGGCGGGGTGACCCGCCGGACTCAGGCCGGCTCGGGCGCCGGCTGCGGCGGCCGCTCGACCTCCTCGCGCAGCCGGTCGTAGGCCTCGACGCTGACCACATTCAGGTAGTCGGGGAGCATCGCCGGCGTGGCGATCTCGACCATGATGGCGTTCTCGATCCACAGCTCGATCAGCTCGAACAGCGGCCGATGCGGCGGCCCGCGCCAGCAGCGCACCGCCTTCCAGCCCTCACGCTTCGCCATGGCCAGCACCGCATCGGGGTCGAGGTCCAGCGACCAGAGGAAGTGGAAGGGGTAGGGACCGTGCGCGGTCTCGGCGCCGACCTCGAACTGGCCGGTGCGCGCGTCGTCGAGCTTGAGCGTCACGCCCAACGGATAGAGCTCGATCGCCGTGCCGTTCTCGTCGTCCGACAGCAGGATCACCGAGCCGGGGACCGGGGCCATGAACGGCCGCGCCGTCCAGCCGGTCAGCTCGGCCAGCACGCCGGCCACATGCGCCGGGTCGCGAACGGGAATGGAGACATGGTGGATCATGGCATCCTCGCGGAGCTTGCGGTTTCTGGCGCCCAGACTCGGCCACGCCCAAGCGCCACGGCAAGCCGCCGGGCCGTCGATTTTCATCTCGGACCGATCAAATATGGTTTCAGGCCGACGGCCAGCGTCTTCGCCGTCGCCGGCTTCACCTTCGCAGGCAGGCTCGGCGGGCCCTCACGCCGCTTCCAGCGCGCCGGCCCGCTGCAGCTCGCGCAACGGGCGGTAGCTGATCGGGATCAGCCCTTCCACGGCGATCAGGGACCGGATCTCCGGATCCATGGCGCAGGCATGGTCGTCCACCCGGAACTGCGCCTCGGCGAGATCGTAGCCGCGCAGCTCCGGGCCGTCGAACACCGGATGCACCAGGAATTCGGCCACCGCGCCCGGCTTCAGCCTGGGGAACACCGAGCGCATCTGCTCGCCCGTCGGCCGGCCCCACTGGGCCCAGACCTCGTCGGCGAAGACGATCCCCCGCTCGGCGGCGGGCGCGCGGCTCGCGAAGCCCAGCACCGGCTCGGCCGGCGCGCTCACCATCCGGACCGGCAGCCGGAACTCCTCGGCGAGCGCCAGGTAGATCTCGAAGAAGCGGGGATCGAGCTGCACCGTGCCCATGTGCGAATCCAGGTGGGTCACGTCGACGCCCCAGGCGTAGGCCTGCTCGATCTGCGCCCGGCACTCGGCCGCAACGTCCGCCACCTGCGCCCGCTCGCGCGCCTCGGCGACGGTCCGGGGCAGATAGCCCTGGTGGTCGTGCAGCGAGGCCGCGCCGGTCAGCGAGCGCCAGCGGTAGGTCGGATACTCCGCCGTCAGCGTCAGGTGCACGCCCACGTCCTTGCCCTGGAACAGCTCCACCGCCTCGCGCGCCCAGGGGCAGGGGACCATCAGGGTGGCGCTGGTCGCGACGCCCGTCTCCATCGCCTCCAGGCTGGCGAGGTTGGCCGCGTGGCTGGAGCCGATGTCGTCGCAGTTGACGATCACCAGCCGGTCGTCGGCCCGGTAGCCCAGGCGCTCGGCAAGCGTGGTCATGACCCTATCTCTCCTTCCAGACGACCAGATCGTAGCGGCCCGTCGCGCCGCCTGGCGCCGCGCTGACGTCCAGCCGCACGCCGCCGCCGAGCCTGGCGCCCAGCCGGCGGAACGCCTCGCCGGGGCCGGCGTAGAGCCGCGGATCCGCGGCCATGCTGTCGACGCAACTCCTGAGCGGCCAGGGGAACGGCCGTTTGCCGAGGCTCGCCTGCGCCGCCTCGCAGAACGCACGGGCCGGCGGGCTCGTCGCTCCGGCTCCGCAGGAGACCGCATCCCCGCTCACGGTGAGCGACAGCCGCAGCGGCTCGCCCGAGCGTCGCGCCGCCTCCGCCAGGCCCTTCAGGGCTGTGCAGAGGCCGGTCGCCTGCGCCGCGCCGGCGGCCGACGCGGGCAGGGCGAGCGCCAGGGCGAGCAGGGCGGTGCGGATCATGGCCGCGACTATAGCCGCGCCGCGCGCGCCCGCCATCTCGGCGCTCAAGCCGGCATCTCGAGCCGCTCCAGCGCCAGAACGACCCGTCGCCGGGTCGCCGCGTCGCGGAACGGGAAGGCCTGCAGGAAGTCGGCGGCGCGCAGGTTCGGGTTGCGCCGCCGCGCCGAGGCGGCCCAGGCGGCGGCGCGCGCCGCCTCGCCGTTCATCGCGTGGCCGACGGCGGCGATCATCTCGATCAGCGGGTGCGCGCCGGGCGCGCGGGCCGCCTGCTCGCCCCATTCGGCCGCCTGGGCGGGCTCGTCCAGCACCATGTGCGACAGGGCCCTGACCCCCAGCATGCCATAGGCCAGCGGATCGAGCGGGCTCAGCGCCAGCGCGGCCTCGGCGCTCGCCCGGCCCGCGTCGGCCTTGCCGAGCAGGGTCTCGCTCCAGCCGCGGGCGTACTTCGCCTGGGCATAGTTGGGATTGAGCCGGATCGCCCGCTCGATCCAGGGCAGGCTCGCCTCCAGCTCGCCGGTGAGCCAGAAGGCCCGCCCCATCACGAGATTGCAGAACGGGTCCAGCGCGTCGCGCTCCAGCGCGGCCTCCGCGGCGCGCTTGGCCAGCGCCGTGGCGCGGGTGGCGTCGTCGGTGAAGCTCAGGAAGGCGGTCTCGAACTGGGCGAACGACAAGCCGGCGTGGGCCCGGGCGAAAGACGGCTCCAGCGCGATCGCCTGCTCGAACAGCGCCGCCGCCCGCGCCGTGCCCTCCCGGTTGAAGCGGTACATGTGGTGCAGGCCCAGGTGATAGGCCGACCAGGCGTCGAGGCTCTCGGGCGCGCTGAGCTGGGCGCGGCGCGCCTCGTTGAGCGGGATCTGCAGCTCCAGCGCCCCGATCACCGCCTGCGTCACCTGCTGGCGGATCTCGTGCACCGCCGCCTGCGGCGCCTCGAAGCGCTCGCTCCACAGCACCCGGCCGTCGCGCGTGTCGCTGAGCTCGGTGCTGACGCCCATGGCCGAGCCGTGGATCTCCACCGCGCCGGAGAGGCAGTAGCGCACCTTCAGCGCCTCGCGCACGGTCTCCAGCGTCGCCTCGGGCCCGCGGAAGTGGAAGGACGAGCCGCGGGCGATCACGAACAGCCAGCGAAAGCGCGACAGCGCGGTGATCAGGTCGTGCGGCAGCGCCTCGGCGATCCAGGCGCTCGGGCCGGCCGCGCCCAGCACCGCGAACGGCAGGACGGCGAGCGAGGGGCCGCTCTGCCGGGGCTCGGCGGGAACATCCTCCTGCGGCGGCGGCCGTGGCGCGGCCGGCAGCGGTTCGACCTCGCCGGGGTCCGCCTCGACCGGGGCCACGAAGCGCAGGCCGAGCTTCGGCACGGTGCGGATCACCCTCTGCGCCGCGCCGTCGTCGCCGAGCGCCCGCCGGGCGGACTTGATGCGGCTGGAGATCGCCGCCTCGGAGACGATGCGGCCGTTCCAGATGCGCTCGATGATCTCGTCGCGGCCGACCAGGCGGTGGCGGTTCTCGATCAGCAGGCGGATCAGCGCCAGGACCTGCGGCTCGATCGCCACGCGGTCGTCGCCCGCGCGCAGCTCGTACGCCGAAGTGTCGAGACGGAATGCCCCGAAGCGATAGATCATCGGGCCGTCAGCCTAGCATGTCTCCGGACCGCCTCCCAAAAACCTCCACGCGCTCTGCAAGCGGCGGCGGGCGAGGGCGCGCATGGTCCGCCATGGCCCCGCGACAGGCGCCGGGCCGCAGCAAAGGAGGGCGCGGAAATGCCGCTCGTGACGATCGAGGTGATCAAGGACGTCTTCACCCCCACCCAGAAGCGGGACCTGATCCAGCGGGTCACCGACGCCATGGTGTCCGTCGAGGGCGAAGCGCTGCGCGGCGTCACCTGGGTGAAGGTGAACGAGATCGAGCAGGGCGACTGGGCGATCGGCGGCAAGCCGGTGACCGCTCGCGACGTGCAGGCGATGGACGGCTCGAAGGCCGCCTGACTCCGGCCGGGGCGGTCCGGCTCGCGGCCCGCCCCGGCCTTGGCTCCGATCTGCGGCTTCTCTGGCGCTTCCTCGGCGCTGGCGCTCGCCGGGACCCGTTTCGGCCAGGGCTTCGAGGTGGTCGCCGTGCAGTTGGCAACCTGGGCCATGGCTTGTCGGTTTCCCCGGCGTGTCAAAGCCCAGCCTGACCCACCTCTGTCTGATCGTCGTGGCCGCAGGCACTGTCGCCTCGGCGCAGGATCTCGACAAGGCCAAGCTTGACCAGGCTCGCTCGGTGATCGCCGAGGCCGCGCTCCTGGAGACCGCCGCCGCCCGCGGCCGCGTCACCCAGACCTACGCCCAGGCGCTGCGCGACACCTTGCGTGAGGACCTGCAGAAGCTCGCCCGGTCGCCGCAGTTCGCGGCCACGGCGCATGCCGCCCTGACCGCGCTCGACCGTCACGACGCGGCCGCGCTGGCCGGGCTGCGCGACCGCCTGGTCGCCCGGGAAAGGTCGCATGGCCGGGCTGATTGAGATCGTCCTGGGCATCATGACCGCGGTCGGCGGCTTCGTCGACGTCTCGGAGCTCACCTTCGCCGCTCAGGCCGGCTCCCGCTTCGGCTATTCGCTGCTGTGGGTGTTCGCGCTGGCGACCGTCGGGATCATCGTGTTCGGCGAGATGAGCGGCCGGGTCGCCGCGATCGCCAAGCAGCCGGTGTTCTGCCTGATGCGCCAGCGGCTCGGAGTCTCGCTCGGCCTCTTCACGCTGATCGCCTCGATCGTGGTCAGCCTGATCACCTGCGCGGCCGAGATCGGCGGCGTGGCGATCGTGCTCAAGCTGATGGCCGGGGGCGCCTATCTCATCTGGGCGGCGCTCAGCGTCGCGGCGCTGATCGTGATCGTCTGGGTCCTGCCGTTCGAATGGATCGAGCGCCTGTTCGGCCTGCTTGGCCTGTTGATGCTCGCGTTCGCGGCGGCCACCGTCGCGCTGCATCCGCCCTGGCGTGAGGTCGCCCGCGGCCTGGTTCCGCAGTTCCCGATGCATCTGCCTGGCGGCGACAGGCTGGCCTACGGCTACTTCGCGGTCGCCATCACCAGCGCCGTGCTGTTCCCGTACGAGACCTATTTCTACTCTTCCGGGGCGATCGAGGACCGCTGGACTCCCTCCAAGCTGCCGGTCAACCGCCTGACCACCGGCGTCGGCTTCAGCCTGGGCTCGCTGCTCTCCATGGGCATCCTGATCTCGGCCGCCGTCCTCTTCCGGCCGGTCCACGTCGACCCGCGCGAGCCCGCAACCGTCGCCCTGCAGGTCGCCGTGCCGTTCGGCAGGCCCGGGCTGCTGATCGCCCTGTTCGGGATGCTGATGGCGTTCTCCGGCGCGGCGGTGGAGACCTGCCTCGCCGCCGCCTATTCGCTCGCCCAGTTCTTCGGCTGGCCCTGGGGCCGCTACCGCAAGCCCGCCGAGACGCCCCGCTTCACGCTCGCCTGGATCGCGGGTTTCGTGATCGCGCTGGCCCTGGTGCTCACCAATGTGCCGCCGCTCGATCTGGTGGAGTGGTCGATCGTCTTCTCGATCGTGGTGCTGCCGCTGACCTACCTGCCGCTGCTGCTCATCGCCAACGACCGCAAGTACATGGGCCGCTACGTCAACGGCTGGGTGGCCAATGGCCTCGGCGTCGCCTTCTACGCCATCGTGGTCGTGGCCGCGGTCGGCGCCATCCCGCTCTACATCCTCACCTCGGGAGGCCAGAAGTGACGCCGGACGGGGCCATCAAGGTGTTCTCGGAGCTGCGCGATCTGCAGATCTTCGACTGCGAGGACCAGCTGTGCGGCATCTGCGACGAGGTCGAATTCGAGGGCGAGCCCAGCCAGCCCCTGAAGGTCGCGGCCCTGCTGGTCGGCCCGGGCGCCTACCGGGGCCGGTTGCCTGGCGTCGTCTTCTGGCTGGTGCGGCGCGTGGCGGGCGATCGCATCACCCGCGTACCCTGGAGCGCGGTCGAGCACGTCACCTCGCGCATTTCGCTCAATGTCCGCGCGGAAGACCTTGGCCTCGGCCGCGAGGACCGCCGTCTTCGCCCGCTCATCGAGAAGGTGCCGTTCGCCTGATGCGCGCCATCGACCTGCAGGGAAAGCCCGTGGTGACCGAGGCCGGCAAGCGCCTCGGCCACGTCTCCGAGATTCACCTCAAGGGCGGCGAGGTCGCCTACCTCACCTGCGGTGGCGGCGGTTTCCTGCAGCGGTTCAAGAGCTCGCGCCGCGGCAGACGCGTCGAGTGGTCCGCG
>Ga0308173_10000560_pt1 | contig 16125 bp, 13 predicted proteins | sample PhyPR1_FD_203716 | JGI IMG/M metagenome (GOLD analysis project Ga0308173, IMG submission 203716) | Soil microbial communities from UC Gill Tract Community Farm, Albany, California, United States - DLSLS.P.R1 | ecosystem: Environmental > Terrestrial > Soil > Agricultural land | place: USA...
CCCGGAGCTGCGCAGATATTGCTGCGGTCCCGCAATCACCCGTGCGGAGATCGAGCAGCAGCGGACGATCTTCGCGAGCGATACGGAGCTGTACGATTATGTGCGCGCCGCCGAGGCGTTCTTCGTGCGCCACCAGCCGCGCGAAGTGCTCCAGCTGATCCCCGACGCAGCGCACCAGAAGCGCTTCACCTATCTCCAGTTCAGCCGGCAGATGCTGCGCGGGCTTGCGCGGGAAGCTCTGGGCGACCGTAATAGCCGCAGCTTCTGGCTGAGCCTCTTCTCTGGTGCCACTCGCCCCTACCAGCGCCCAGCCATCGAGCTTGCATTGGCAATGCACGACGAGCGTGCTGGCCGGCTCGACCTCGTCTTCGCGCCGGAGTCGCAGGTGCGCCACCCGATCATGCGCGAGATCCTGCTGCAGCGCGTCGCGGGACCGGCGCTCCTGCGCCAGCAGGCGACCCGGAAGGACGTTCCTCAAAATGAGGGCGAAGTCGCGCTCTACACCCTGTTGGACAAGGATCTCCGGCGCGGCTTCTATCGAGATTTCATCGACGACGTCCGGTGGGTACCCGCGGACGCTCCGGTCGGAGGGTATTACTCCGAGGCCGCGTCCTATGATCCGACCTGGATGGGCGAGCTGGATCGTCCCCCGCTCGGCACCTTCGGTCCGAAGGCGAAGCTCGGCGATTTCGGCTGCCCGGCACTCACGGCGACCCTGACGCAATTGTTGGGAGCGCCCTCGGCAGTACGCCCGAGCCTGTGCCTGGCCGAATTCTTTCGGGCCAATGGGCTGGTCATCAATCAGAGCGAGATGACGTCGGCGATCACCGCGGAATACAACAAGAATGGCGGCCTTGGCAGTTCACGGGAATTGTTCCCTGCTGGACGTCCTTATGCACGACTGGATGTCTACAGGTCGGTCATCAACAACCCGGCGGCGAGCCCGGACGAAAAGGCGTTCGCGCTGAACCGCGCCATACGCTGCTATGCCCCGAGCCACTCCAGCGACTGTGGCGGCGTAGACGTCGAACTCCCCGTCAGGCACGGTTGGTTCGACCGGTTGAAGGCGGAATATCCGCGTTCGCGCTGGGCGAAGGAGCTGAAATACTATTGGTGAGCTGGCTCCCGCGATTTTTCCTGCTGCTCACTCTCTCGCTGGTCGTCGGCTGTCGCGAGCCAGACCGGGTCGAGGCTCGCGAATATGACTCCTTCTGGCTGTGGGCAGGGGTAAAGCCGGCCGAGGCGCTGAAGAGCGCGCGGGCGATCTACATCCTCGACGGAGAGGTGCGCGGCGAGCCGCCTCGCTTCGTTCCCTTGCGAGCGGCCGCTCCGAGGACTCACGGACCGGACGTCTGGCTCGTCATCCGCACGGATACGCTGGGCTGGCCGCCAACTGCCATCGAAGCGCTCGGTCAACGTGCCGACGCGTGGGCGCGGGCGGGAAACAACGTGGCCGGCGTGCAGCTCGATTTTGATGCACGCACTCGCCATCTCCGCGAATATGGACAATTCCTGCGCGAGGTGCGGCGCAGCCTGCCAGCTCGGTACAAGCTGTCCATCACCGGCCTGATGGACTGGAGCGCTAACGGCGATCCCGATGCGCTCCTGCAGCTCAAGGGCGTCGTCGACGAGGTGGTCATCCAGACCTACCAAGGTCGCGCGACGATCTTCGGATACGAGCGCTATTTCGAGCGCATGCGGAGCTTCCCCATTGCCTTCAAGGTCGGGCTCGTTGAACATGGCCGCTGGATCGAGCCTGCGGGCTTGCGCAACGAGCGAAATTTCAAGGGCTATGTTGTGTTTCTGCTGCCGTCGAAGCGGTAGAGGGTTTGCAAGCTTCCGGCTTTCTTGGCCGGCGGCCACCGAGCTTGAACGCTTCCCAACTTAAGAGCACATTCCCGCGCTCTCCTGGGGAGCAGGCGATGGCGAGAGTGTTCCTGAGCTATGCCCGCGAAGACGTGGAAACGGCCCGGAAGCTGGCTGGTGTGCTCGCCGATGCCGGGCAGACCGTCTGGTGGGACCGCCACGTCCATGGCGGAGCGAACTTCAGCAACGAGATCGATCGCGAACTGAAGAATGCGCAGGTCGTCCTGGTGCTTTGGAGTCCGACGTCCATCGCCTCGGCCTGGGTTCAGGACGAAGCCGCCGAAGGCCGCGATTCCGGGCGACTTGTCCCGACTTCACTCGATTCCGCGAAGCCGCCACTCGGCTTCCGCCAGTTCCAGTGCATCGATCTGTCTCCGTGGCAAGCCAACGGGCGCAAGGAGCCGCTCGAAGACCTTCTGGATGCCATCGCGAAAGTCGCTCAGGAGGTAGCACCCACCAGGACTGCCGAAGCGGCGAATTCAACCGCGCCTATCACCATCTGCGTCCTTCCCTTCGTGAACCTCAGCGATGACTCCGAGCAGGAATATTTCAGTGACGGGATCACTGAGGACATCATCACCGACCTCTCGAAGGTCTCGGCGCTTGAGGTGATCGCGCGGAACACCGCCTTCACGTTCAAAGGCAAGATGGTCGACGTCAAAGAAGTCGCCCGAACCATGGACGTCAGTCACGTGCTCGAAGGAAGCGTGCGTAAGTCCGGAAGCCGGCTCCGGATCAGCGCTCAGCTGATTGCCGGCGACACGGGCCGGCAATTATGGGCGGAGCGGTACGATCGCGACCTCACCGACATCTTCGTCATCCAGGACGAAATTTCGCACGCGATCGTCGAAGCGCTGCAGCTGAAGCTCCTGCCGGAAGAGAAGAAGGCGATCGAGGAGCGCGGCACGTCCAACGTCGAAGCGTATCGTTTCTATCTGATGGCGCGGCAGCAGTGGATTGGCGGCACGTTCGGCGACATCAAGCGCGACGAAGCGATCGCACGCATTTGCCAGCAGGCGGTCCAGCTCGATGCGAATTACGCGGAGGCGTGGGCCCTGATGGCCATCGCTCTTGCCGAGCTGCGCTTCTGGCACGGGAAGGACGCCAATGGCTTGCCCGCAGCCGAACGAGCATTGTCGCTTAAACCCGATCTCCCGGAAGCCCTTTGCGTGAAGGCGCGATATTTGGAGGACGAAGGGCAGCAAGACGAGGCTAACGCGCTCATCGACCTCGCACTCCTCCGCGGCGCTGACTCATGGGAAGTCAACCGGGAAGCGGGGAGGATGCTGTTCAGGCAAGGCCGGATCGCGGAGTCGATTCCCTATTTCGAAAAAGCGGTCTCCCTCGTCACGTCCGACTATTACAACCCGGTGCTGCTAATGTGCTGTTACGAGGCGATCGGCGACACGGACGCCCGCAAGCGAGCGGCCAGGCTATGTTTCGAGCGCGCCGAACGCGCTCTCTCGACTGAGCCCACGAATGGGTCCGCCATTTCTAACGGCGCCTATGCGCTTGCAATACTCGGCGAAGAGGATCGCGCACGCGATTGGATCGAACGCGGGCTGCTGCTGGACCCGGACAATCTCAGCATGCGCTACAACATGGCTTGCACGCTCACCGTAGCTTTGAAGGATGACGAGGCCGCCCTTGACGTGATGGCGCCCTACTTCGAGCGCGTGAACACTGCTTCGCAGATCAAACATACGGAAGCCGACCCTGACTTTGTCAGGATACGCGACAAGCCGCGCTTTCAGGAAATGCTCGCTGCGACCAAGGCCCGCTTGGGGATTGCTGAGCCCATCAAGATAGCCGTAGCGCAGACCAGCTGAAGCTCAGGTCTTCGCGCCGATCGCCTCGCCGACGACGCGAATTGCCTCTGCTGTCGCCGCCTCGACATCGAGCTGGCTGGTGTCGAGCAGGATTCCATCGGCGGCCTGCTTGAGCGGCGCGACCTCACGATGGGAGTCGCGGTCGTCTCGCGCCTGAATGTCGGCCAGAACCTCAGGGTAGTGAGCCGACATGCCGCGTGCGAGCAACTCGCGGACACGCCGTTGGGCCCGGACCTCTGCCGAGGCCGTGACGAACAGCTTCACGTCGGCATCCGGTGCGATCACCGTTCCGATGTCCCGGCCGTCGAGCACGGCGCCGCCTGGCTGGCCGGCAAACTCCTGCTGCCGCTCGCGCAATGCCGTGCGGACCGACGGATAGGCCGAAATCGCCGACGCGATCCTCGACACCGGCTCGCTGCGCAGCTCCGGATCCTGTGGATCGAAGCCCAGTTCGGCGCATGCACGCAGCGCCTCGAACTCGCTCGACGGGTCGCCACCCCAGCGCCAGAGGTTCAGCGCAACCGCCCGGTAAAGCAGCCCTGTGTCCATGTGCGGCAGGCCGAAGTGCCGGGCGAGCGCGCGGGCGATGGTCCCCTTCCCGCTCGCGGCGGGACCATCGACCGCGATGACGATCGAACGGCTGTTTGCTTGCTCTCGGGCCATGATGGTCGGGGCGCTTTGACAGGGGCATATCCCTATGGCAAGGCGCGCCGCCGAACGCTGCTGGCTCATCCAGGCAAGCGCAAGAAATCGAACTGGAGACCTTTCAAATGGTGAAGCCCGAATGGGGCACCAAGCGCACTTGCCCCAAGTGCTCGACCCGCTTCTATGATCTCGGCAAGGACGATCCGGTGCATTGCATCGAATGCGGCACCGATTTCATGCCGGAGCCGGTGCTGAAGTCCAAGCAGCCGCTCGCCTTCGAGGCCGCGCCGGTTCCCGTGAAAGAGCCTGTCGAGGACCCGGAGCTCGAAGCGGAGGACTTGGCCATCAACGAGGACGAGGAAGTCAGCGCTGATGAGGAAGTCGATCTGGATACTGGCGATTCCGACCTTGGCGTGGAAACGGCCGGCGAGGACGACGACAGTTAGGACGTAAACGCCCGGGAAAGCCGGGCCGTGATATTCCCCCTTTTCCAGCGGGGGAAAGTTCGCCTAAGGGCGAGAAGGACGTGGGGCCGTAGCTCAGCTGGGAGAGCGTCGCAATGGCATTGCGAAGGTCAGGGGTTCGATCCCCCTCGGCTCCACCATCCACCCGAAAATGGGACAGGTCAGCGACCTGAGTTCCCAGATTTGCCTAGACTTTGGCGGTTACTTAACCGAAATTAACCTTTACGTGACGTGAGTCGCGGGGCTTTTGTGCGCCCTGAGTTCGGGTGGGCTGCCGTGATCGGGAACGTCGATTTTTTCGCAGCGCAACCGGTGGGGGACGCGTGTCGGGACCTGATATCTTCCTGTCCTACGCCCGTCAGGACCGCACCACTGCGCGCATGTTCGCGGAGTGCCTCTCCGACGAGGGTTTCAACGTCTGGTGGGATGCCTCCCTACACTCCGGCGAGACCTTCGATGAGGTCATCGAACGCAACCTGAGAGATGCTCGCGCCGTCGTGGTGCTGTGGTCGCCCCGATCGGTGTCGTCCCGCTGGGTCAGGGCCGAAGCTACTCAGGCCGACCGGCGCAACAAGCTTGTTCCGGCGATCATCGAGCCGTGCGATCGCCCGATCATCTTCGAGCTGACCCACGCCGCGGAGCTTTCCGATTGGGCGGGTGAGATCACCGACCTGCGTTGGCGGACGTTTGTCGCCGATCTCCACAGGATGGTCGACGCGAAGACCGGGCACGAACACGCCAGCACGTCTCAGCCTGCGGTTGCGAAGCAGGCCCAGCCCACTAGCCGGCAGCCGCTACGGCCCGGTAGCGACGATGTTATATTCGCGGATCGGGCGCGCCGTTCGACCCCTCCGGCCCCTGCGGCTCGCCGAAGCGAACCTGCGTCGTCGGGCGAGCTGCATCGCCTTGAGTTCGAAGATGCCGAGCTCGGCGAAGGGCCGATCGTGATCGATGCGTCCAGCCTCAAGGTCGGGCGTTCCGCCCCGGCCGACATCGTGATTGCTCACAAGAGCGTATCTCGGGAGCATTGCAGCATCGGACTCGCCAACGACGAGTTGCTAGTCACCGATCTAAACTCGACCAACGGCACCTACGTTGACGACATCCGCATCAACCGCGCGACGATCCTTCCAGTCGGGTCTGTTCTTCGCGTCGGACAGGTTGCGTTGAAGCACTCGGTGCAGGCCGATGCGGAGTCGAACGGCGGATCGGCCAGCCCGGGCGATCTGCGATCGGGACGCCTCGCGGCGGCATCCTGACCGACGGCAGACATTGACCGACGATCCCAGACCGCTTGTCCTCAACGTCGCCATCACCGGGCATCGCGCGGGCGTGCTCACCGCACCGCTGGTCCGGACGCTGCGGCCGATCGTCTTCACCGTCTTCCGCGAGCTTCGCGAGGCGGCCTTCAGGCTTCAGCAGTCGCAGATGTTCGGCTCACCCGCTGCGCGACTGATCCTGAACACAGCGCTGGCGACCGGCGCGGACCAGCTCGCCGCGATCTGCGGCCGCTCGAGCGGGTACATCGTTCGCGCGCTTCTGCCGTTCGAAGCGCGCGAATATCGCAAGGACTTCGCGCCTGGCGATGAGCTCGACGGTTTCGAGCAAGCGCTTGCCGCCGCCGACGAGGTCGTCGCCCTGCCAGGAACCCGCGAGAACCTCGAAGCCGCTTACGTGCTGGTAGGCGAGTCACTCGTGGAGGCAGCAGACATCTTCATCGCGATTTGGGATGGCGAAGCTGGCAAAGGTCCTGGTGGTACCGCGCACGTGGTTGAGCTTGCCATGAATGCATCCGTTCCCGTCATTCACGTCGATATCGAGCACGGCTCTGAAGTGGTCCGGATTCGCGCGTTGACGGACGGTCACACGCAGGTCCCTTTCGGAACGTCGCTGCGCGATCCGGATCTCTACGACAGCGTGGTCCGCAGAGCGCTCAGGATCGGGCGCACCGGGGCTAGCGGCATGCTGGAAACCGCCGCCGGCTAGGGTTGCCGCAGCAGGAACTGAATATATGCCTTCGTCTGGTTGGCGGACTTGATCAGCTTGTCTGCTTCCCTGTCGGACTGAATGCCGCGCATCGAGGCATCGAGCGTCTTCAGATATTTGTCGTAGTTCTTGGCCAGCTGAACGTTCTGGGGATTGCTGGAGCGCATCGCCTGCTTGGCCATCGATCGCGCTTCGCCAACGGTCGAATTGAACTGCGCCATCTTGGCGGACGAAACCCCGGCGTCTGATTCCGATGATGCGGCCTGAGCGGCGGCCGCGGCTTTTTGATTGGCTCTGCGGGTAGCCGCCGTCGGGGCACCCGGAACAGCCGACGCAGCCATCCGCGCCTGCGCCTTCTTGAGCGAGGCGAGTTGCGCTTCCGCGGCAGCCGTCTTCGCCTTTTCGGTCTTCAGCGCCTGCGACGGATCGGCCGGAGCGGCTGGAGCTTGAGGCGTCTGTGGCGCCGCCGTCGCCTCGTTACCATCTGTCGGGACGTTCGGCATCGGCTGAGTCGTGGGCGCGGCCGACGGACCGAGCACAGATGCGGTTTGCCCGGAATCCTGAGGCGCCGGCTTCGCCATCTGTAGGCCCGTGTCGCCTTCGGAGCCCCCGCCACGAAGCACGTAGCCGCCGATACCAACGACCGCCAGCAAGGCGGCGGCGCCACCAACCAGGGCCACGTTCGGCTTCCTTCTCTTTTCGGTGGCGGCAGCATCGCTCTTGACCCGGGGCGGCCATGCCTTCGACGCCGAGGCTGCAGCAGCAACGGCGGCAGCGGGAAATTCCGCTGCAGCCTCGCCCGGCTCGTCAGCCGCTTGTTCTTCAGCCTTCTTTTCCGACTCGAGCTTGCGCTTTGCGTCGGTTTCCTCGCCCGCGCGCTTGAAGCGCGCTTCCTTACGATCGCCGGGAACGCCCGTCTCGACCGGCACCTTGCGGTCGCCGTTGGTCGGAGCGACCGGCACGATCTCTTCGGCCTGAACCTGCTTGGGGAAGAAGCGCGTCGCCTCGTCGGCGTCGTTTTCGTCCTCGCCCGCGGGCTTGCCGAACATCGCCAGCCATTCCGTGATCGACTGCGGCCGTTCATCGGGCTTCACGACCATCGCGGCATCGATTGCCGAGAGGAAGCGCTTGCCATAGCCGGGCCACCGGCCCTCGGCTAGCGGCTTGCCGAGGCCGGCATGAAGGCGCTCCAACACCTCCGGCGGCTTCTCGCCAGTGACGCATTCGTACATCACCACGCCGAGCGCATAGATGTCGGTCCACGGACCCTGCGGATAGGTTTTCACATATTGTTCGATCGCCGCGTAAGGCGGCGTGTGGAACGTGACCTTGGTGCTGGTCGCCTCCGCCGTGTCGAATCGCGCCGAGCCGAAGTCGATCAGGACTGGCCGATTGTCTTCGTTGATCAGGATATTCGGCGGCTTGATGTCCCGGTGAAGCACGCCGACGCGGTGCGCCCGCTCCAGCCCCTCCGCGATTGGCCTGAGCATTCCCCACAGGCTGCGTTCGTTGAACCGCCTGCCCTGCTTCAGCATGCGCGAGAGCGAGATGCCGTCCTCGAAATCCATGACCATGTAGGCCGTGCCGTGAATCTCGAAGAGGCTGCGGACGCTGACGATGTTCGGATGTCGCGTGGGCGTCGAAAGATTCCAGAGAAGCTTGGCCTCCTCCACGAACTTCTTGAGGCCGAGCGCGTGCACTTCCTCGGCGTCGGAATCGATCGGAACGACAGTCGCGTCGGACTCGCGCTCGCTGATCGAGCTCGGGAAATATTCCTTTATGGCCACGAGCTCGTCGAAATAGATGCCCCGTCCCTTGTAGACGATGCCGAACCCGCCAACCCCGAGCACCTCTTCCAGACGCCACTCGCGCAGCACCGTGCCCGAGGGCAGCGCCTTGTTACTGTAAGCCTTGGTCACCGCCGAGCGCCCCCCTCGACCTATGGTTATCGAAAAGTAAATCGCACGAACGATAGTTGATTGCTAGTCTGTGCAGCGCTGGATCGGCCAGGGGGCACCAATGGGCTTCGAAAGTGTCAGCCGCACGCACGTCGGCTTACGCCGCAAGATCAACGAGGATTCGGTTCTCGCGGACCCGGGACGCGGTCTTTGGGCCGTCGCCGACGGCATGGGCGGCCATGAGGCGGGCGAGATCGCGAGCACCATGGTCACGGACGCACTGCGGTGCCTGCCGGAGGCGCGCGACATCGACGATCTTACCAGTCGCGCGGTCGAATCCCTTCGCGAGGTCAATCGCGAACTGATTGCGCTGGCGCGTGCGGAAGACCGCGAAACGCAGAGCACAATCGGAACGACCGTGGTCGGCCTGGCGATCGCCGACGGATCTTTCCGCTGCTTCTGGATGGGCGACAGCCGCGCCTATCGGGTCCGCGACGGCGCGATCATGCGCATCACCCACGACCACAGCCTGGTGCAGGAGCTCGTCGATGCGGGGATGCTGAGGGAAGAAGAGGCAGACACGCACGAGCAGGCCAATCTCATCACCCGAGCGGTCGGAACCGACGAGAAGGCCGAGGTCGAGATCGTCAGCGGGGACGCAAGGTCAGGCGATCACTTCCTGCTCGCCAGCGATGGGCTTACGCGGGTGGTGCGGGATGAGGAGCTTAGCGCGGAACTCGTGCGGCGTCCGCCCGGAGAGGCGGCGGATCGGCTGATCGACATGGTTCTCGATCGCGGAGCTCCGGACAATGTGTCGCTGATTGTGGTCAAGGTGACCTGACGGACGAGACCTAAGCCTCAAGCCCGGGTCATGATTGCCCTGCCGCCCCTCAGCTGACCCACGCGGCGAACCCTCAGCGTGGCGTTGCGGATGCAATTGTTGAACCCGACCCAGTCGACCCGGTAGCGCCCACGAGAAGCGTTGCGATTGCACAGGTGGATTCGAGCAGCCGCAGGACGCTTGATCCGCACATAGGAAAGAGCGGAATGCATGGCGCTTTGTTGCGCAGCGATGCAGCGACGTTCCCAACGGCAATTCATGCCGATGTTCAATCGAACCGAATCGTGAATCGGCGGCCGGGACTGCGCGGACACCGCATACGATGCCGCGACGAAAAAGAATGTAACGGCCAGTCCGCCCTTCACCGAAGTGGGGAATGCCACTCGCACATCTGTTCGGCAATTGCTGGAGACCAATTCTGCCAAATCTCCTCACAGCTGTGATATTTGCGCAATTGGTTCACAATCTACTCTCAATCCGCCGCACACTCAGTCCGCCGGTCGCACCTTGCTCACGAAAAATGGGGGCTCGGGGCATTGCTGGCGAAACGGCTGGAACTCCGCCTGAGCAATGCTGGCCCATGGAAGATCTTCGCCCTCGATCACGAACTGCTCTCCAATCGCAATCCTCTGATCGGCCTTCGCCGGCTGATGAAAAATGACCGACGTGCCGTTGAAGATACTTCCCTCTGGCCAGATCGGGAGAAGCCGTGCCGCGGTTCCGTCCTCGCGGAACAGCAGGCAGCCGCGTTCGTACATCAAGCTACCGGTTCGCGCGGACGTGACCGTCTCCGAATAGAGTGAAGTCGCGAGTTCGAGCGGACGTAACGGACGCGGGCGATGCATTTCCACGCAACCTCCAGCGACGAGCATCGCTACAAGAAGTCCACCGGTCACCGGTGCTTTTAAAGCCATGGCGTCTGCAACGTCATCGGCGCCTCGGTCGTTCCTGCCACGGAGCAAGGAGATTAGCATGCTAGCGCTGTTTTTCGCGTCGATGTTCATCCCTCAGCCGGTGGGTTCCGAGAAGGCGATTGCGCTTTGCAAACCTTCGTTGAGCCGGAAGGCAGGTGGCGAGATTGCGACAATGGACGTGAGTTCTTCCCACGTCGCACGTGGCCGCTTCGTAATCGAAGGTCGCCTCACTGCATTCCGGCGGATGGGACCTGCCCCCGCCGGCTCCGCGAGGACTCATCACCTGGGTCGCTTCGAGTTTACGTACCGCTGCGCGATCGCTCGCGGCCGGGTACGCGAAGCGCGCGTAAGCGTCTTCAGACCCTATAGGGCCGGGCCGGGAATCGACGGCTAAGGTTCTGAAAGGAGACAAGAATTACAAATTTGTAATGTTGCATTTGCACCCCGCGCTGTCAGCATCCCTCCCGCTCGGTTCGAGCCAAGTAACGGAGGGATTTCATGTATTTGCGTAGATGGGGGGCCGTGGCCCTCGGATTTGCATTAGGTTTCGTGAGCGTAACTCCAGCGTCGGCTCAAGCCGTTCAGGTAGAGCATAGTGGCCGCGTCTTTCACGTGGCCGTCTGTCCGCGTGGCAATCCGAACGGAACGGCTCGATGCTTCGCCCACGTCGTCACCGACGCGCGCGGCAATCCGATCAACGGAAGGGCTAATCCCAACGCCACTCCGCAAGGCTATGGACCGGCTCAGCTTCAGGCGGCCTACGGCCTCACCGGAGTAGCGCCCAACGGCACCGCGACAGTCGCGATCGTCGACGCATTCGCTTACCCGAAGGCCGAAGCGGATCTTGCAGTCTATCGTTCGACGTACGGTCTCCCGCCCTGCACAACTACCAATGGCTGTCTCAGGATCGTCGGCCAGACGGGCGGAAAGCCGCCTTCGCGAGTCGATACCGGCTGGGATAATGAACAGGCACTCGATCTCGACATGGTGAGTGCCGCCTGCCCCACCTGCCACATCTTGCTAGTCCAGGCGAGCACGGCATCCTTCTCCAACCTGTGGACGGGCGTCGATTACGCCAAGTCCCAGCCGGGGGTGAAGGCGATCTCGAACAGCTACGGCAACACGGACTCTTCGTCCTATGCCCAGTATGACTCCCACTATAGCGGGAACAACATCGCCATCACCGTCAGCACGGGTGACAATGGTTACGGCGCGCAATGGCCGGCAACCGCCCCCGGCGCAGTCGCGGTCGGCGGCACGAGCCTCAAGGCCGGCGGCGGAACCCGCGGCTGGACCGAGACTGCCTGGAACGGAGCCGGAAGCGGCTGCGGTCTCGGCCATCCCCAGCCGACCTGGCAGAGTGGCGTGACCAATGCCTGCGGCGGTCGCATGGAAGCGGACATTTCGTCCAATGCCGACCCGAACACAGGGGTCGCCGTCTATGGTCCGATCAATCGCACTACGTCCGGCTGGGGCGTTTGGGGCGGAACCAGTGAATCGTCGCCGTTCATCGCCGGGCTGTTCGCCCTCCGCAATGGCAACATCAATGCGGCGTCTTCGGTTTACTCGCACACCTCAAGCCTCAATGACGTGACAAGCGGCAGCAACGGCACCTGCGCAGTTGCATACTATTGCAACGCACAGGCGGGTTACGACGGACCGACCGGTCTCGGTACACCCAACGGTGTCGGAGCATTCAGCAACTAGAGTCACAATGAACGAGCACGCAGGCTGCCTTGCGCAGCCTGCGTCGCTATGTATTTGATGTGCCGAAGAATTTAAGAACTGGCTGAAGTCACAGTGTCGTTTACCAAGCTCATCACACCGGTGTTATGCGCGCTTATGGGCACGGTATTGTCGCGCTCGGCTCCCGCGATTGCGGCACAGCTGCCTGTGCCCAGCACGGTCGCGCTCACGAAGATCAACCTGGTGAGCGAAAACGATCATGAGGCGCACCTGCAACTTGTCGTCGAACCGAAGGTCAACGGCTTCCAAGCCCTCAGCAACAACCCTCAGGATCCCACGCTCGCCCTCGCACTTACGACCCGGACCGCATCGGCCGTCAATCCGCGGGGGCTGCATGGGCTCGTGCGCGGTATCGACTTTGTCCAGGCGGAAGGCGTGCTGGTGCTTCACTTCCAGGTCGACAGAGGCGCCACCGTCGCTGCCGTCGCCAGCGGCGACAAGACGATCGAGGTCACCGTCAATTCTCTCGATAAGGCGCAGGCGACCACTTCGTCTGGCGAAGAGGTCGCTGCGGGTCCGTTGCCGCCGGCCTACGAGCCGCCGGTCGGGCAGGACAATTACGCGCTGGTCCTGCTCAAATTCGCCGACGTGTCGGAAGTGGTCGGACTGCTTTCGCAAGGCGCGACCATCAAATCGAACGACGTGTTCGTTCCTGAGGAGCCGCAGTTTGGATCGAACAGCCTGACGGGGAATAGCTATCAACGGCAAGCGGCTAGTCAGGCTCCCGGAAGCAGCGACGAACCCCTCGGTCAATCCGTCGATTCCTCCATGGCCGTCGACCGGAGGCTCAACGCGGTGTGGCTCAGAGGCTCGCCCGACTACATCGCGCGGATGAAGGAGATGATCGCAGCTATCGACATACCGGTCGATAGCGTCATCCTCGAAACGCAAATGGTCGAGTTGACCGAGACGGGCTCGAAGGCCTTGGGAATCGACTTTGCCAACTCGGCCGGTCAAATCGGGACGGTCACTCTGACCTCGGGTGAATTCCATTTGCCGGGCTTCGAGCAGGGATGTTCCGGTGAGGGCATCTCGGGGGGCCCGAATTGCTCGGGCCACGTCATCAGCGCCAAGTTCCAAGCGGCACTGTACGCCCAGATCGCCAAGGGCAACGGCCAGATCGTTTCAAAGCCGCGCATCGCCGCCCAAAGCGGTTCGACGGCCAAAATCATAACGGGCGACGCGCTCCCGATCCTGACATCGATCGCCCTTTCAGGCGTCAATGGCGTCCAACAACAGGTCCAATATGTGAACGTCGGCGTGACGCTCCAGATCGCTCCGCGCGTGAGCGGCGATGGCTTCGTCTCGAGCCACATCTATTGTGTCGTCTCGAGTGTGACCGGCTTCTCGCAGGGTTATCCTACGATCAGCCAGCGGCAGGCGGAAACCGCCGCGACGGTGCGAGATGGTGATTCTTTCGTAATCGGAGGACTCACTCAGGACGAGACCCTCAACACGAAGACGAAGGTTCCACTGCTCGGCGACATTCCCCTAATCGGGCAGGCATTCCGCACGGATCGAAACTCCCGCACGAAGACGGAGCTCTACATAATCGTGACACCGCACATCGTGCACCATGTTGGCGCGCAGACTGTCCCGGCGAACCGGCCTTTATACGCGCCGACAACGACGACAATGGAGCCGATTGGGGCATCTACCCAGCGCTGACGTGGACGTCGCAAAAGCGGCGGCGCCGTTCGGCACCGCCGCTTCGCCCCTCACCACAAGCGATTAGAGATGGCCGGCGACGTTGTTGAACGTATTGTTCAGCGAGTTGCCGATGCCCTGCATCGCGCCAATCGCGGCCACAGAGATCAGGGCGGCAATCAGACCGTATTCGATCGCGGTCGCGCCCTTCTCGTTCTTCAGCAGTTTCACGAACCTGGCCATGTCTGGTCTCCCAACAGCCTCACCGTGACAGTCGACGCCTCGCGCGTTTCCGCCCGGCTGCCAGGAATCTCCGCCTTGGTGGTTGAAGAAGTCTTAATCCGGAGGGTTACTGATCGTTCATCAGATCCTCGATCGCGTCGCGGATCTGGCGCAGTTCCTTCGTGCGATCACTCCACTCCGGCGGCAGCGGGCTCTGCCGCTTCGGCTGCCGCTGCGGCAGGTGGAACCCTTGAGGAAGGTCTGGTCCACGCTGGCGATCGACGGCGAGCGCAGCCGTCATGAAGTTGCGCCAGATGTCCGCCGGCACGGTACCGCCGCTGACTTTTCCAAGCGACTTGTTGTCGTCGCGGCCGACCCAGACGCCGACGACAAGATCGCCGGCGAAGCCGATGAACAAGGCGTCGCGATTCTCTTGCGTCGTGCCTGTCTTGCCAAAGGTCGGAATGGCCAGCGCCGCGCGCCTGCCCGTGCCATCGTTCGCGGCGGCGTACAGTAGGTCGAGCATCGGTGAGCGATCGCGGGCATCGTCGAGGCGCCCGGGGCGATGGAAAAAGGCGGTGAGGCCCTCAGGCTCCTCGGCCTCGGGAAGGCCCCGCGCCACGATCGGGTAATTGCCGTTGGCAAGCGCCGCATATGCCGAGGTAAGCTCGAGCAGGCTCACCCCCGCCGTGCCCAGCGGCAGGCTCGGCCGATCCGGAAGCGGCGTCGTGATGCCGAGATCGCGGGCCGCGCGGATGACATTGTTGCGGCCGATCTGCTCGCTGAGGCGGACGGTCGCAGCGTTGCTCGATCGCGCAAAGGCTTCGCGCAGCGTGATCTTGCCGCGATAGACGCGGTCGCTGTTGACCGGCGTCCAGCCGTCGATGGTGATCGGCGCGTCGTCGATCAGGCTGTCTGGCGTGTATCCCGATCGAAGGGCGGCCAGATAGACGAACAATTTGAAGGCCGAGCCCGGCTGCCGCCGCGCCTGCGTCACGCGGTTGAACGGCGAGTCCTTGTAGCTCCTGCCCCCGACCATCGCGACGACGCGCCCGTCCGGCCGCATGGCGACGAGCGCCGCCTGCGCGTCGCCGATCGGAGCGTTGCCGACCGCGCGAATGGCCAGCCGCTGCAACGTGGCATTGAGCGTCGTGCGAACCTTCACCTCGCCGAAGTCGCTATCGAACGCCTTCTGTGCAGAAGGCGCGACCCAGTCGGCGAAATAGGTCCCGGTTGGCACGCGCGAATTCATAGAGACAGGCCGCGCCGGGACGGTGGAGCGAGCCCGTGACGCGCTGATCACGCCCGTATCCGCCATTGCGGCGAGCACCAGCCTGCTGCGCTTCTGCGCTGCGGCTAGGTGCTGCGTCGGCGCAAGCCGCGAAGGCGCCTGAACCATCCCTGCAAGCATCGCGGATTGCGCGAGCGTCAGTCGCTCCGGCTCGCGGTTGAAGTAATGATGCGCGGCCGCCCGCAGACCGTACACACCGTCGCCGAAATAGACGCTCGACAGATAGCGCGAGAGGATCTCCTGCTTGCTCAGCCATGCCTCGAGCCAGAAGGAGATGATGATCTCCTGCGCCTTGCGCTTCATCGTGCGATTGTTCGACAGGAAGCTGGTCTTGGCGAGCTGCTGCGTGATCGTCGATCCGCCCTGCTTCACGCCCCCGCCGCGCATGTTGGCGACCATGGCGCGGGCCATGCCGCGCGGGTCGACGCCCCAGTGGCGATAGAATCGACGATCCTCGATCGCCACGAAGGCCGCGGGCGTGACGGGATTGAGCTTGGTGGCGTCAACCGGCGCTTCCTTGAGCGCTCCTCGCCGGGCGATGGCGTGTCCATCGTCGCTCAACATCAGCAGCGCCGGGTCGGCAAGCGGCTCGAGCGCCCGCGACAGCGGCGCGGTCACCACAAGCCAAATGAGCGTGACGAAGATGAGCGCGGAAACGCAATAAAGGACGATCGGCCAGCGGCGGCGACGCTTGCGCGGGGCCTGCGGCTCTCCTCCGAATTCCGGCGGGAATTGGGGGTGTTCGCTCGCGAACGGATCCGGCAGTTCCTCGACTG
>Ga0308173_10000561_pt1 | contig 16117 bp, 14 predicted proteins | sample PhyPR1_FD_203716 | JGI IMG/M metagenome (GOLD analysis project Ga0308173, IMG submission 203716) | Soil microbial communities from UC Gill Tract Community Farm, Albany, California, United States - DLSLS.P.R1 | ecosystem: Environmental > Terrestrial > Soil > Agricultural land | place: USA...
AGGCACGCCGGCGTGGCCGGCTGGGCGCGCAAACCGAACGATCGTGCGCCGACGAACGGCAAGGACCAGCGTATCTCCCAAATCACATCGATTTCAAGGCCCAAGTGCTTATTTCTTATAGGGAATGGGAGGTGTTGCGGTTTTCGTCTTAAGTCATTGTTCCGCCGACGAAATGTTGTTGACCGAATCGCGTTTCGGTCCGTATAGTGGCGCCCAGTGGTAAAAAGTGGGTTGAAGTGGGCCAAACCCGGTCAAAACGACCGGCGATAAGCGCTCCCTTCCGCCCGTGGCCGAGGGGCGGGCGCGATGGTGGGCAGCGACACGATGGACGGACCGGACAGCGCGGGGCAACGCCGTGCGGACGGCCTGCCCGTTTTTCGCGGCGTCACGCTGCTCGCCCTCGACGCCAAAGGCCGGCTCGCGATCCCGGCCCGGCACCGCGACGCGCTGGCCGGCGTCAGCGCGGGCCGCCTGGTCCTGACCGCCGATCCGAGCCGGTGCTTGCTCATGTATCCCCTCGCGGCGTGGGAGCCCATTCAGGCGCGTCTCATGTCGCTGTCCTCGTTCGATGCGCGCATCCGGGCGGTGCAGCGGCTCCTGGTGGGCCATGCGGACGACGTCGACATCGACGGCGCCGGCCGCATCCTCGTCCCGCCGGCGCTGCGCCGTTACGCCGGCCTCGACAAGCAGGTCGTTCTCGTCGGCCAGGGCCAGAAGTTCGAGGTCTGGGACGAAACGCAGTGGTCCACGCAGACGGCCCAGGCCGCCGCGTTGCCCGCCAACGGGCTGCCGCCCGAGCTCGACGGCGTCAGCCTCTAAGTCGATGTGGAACACGTCCCCGTCCTGCTGCACGAAGCGGTCGCAGCGCTGGCGGTGCAGCCTGCGGGCGCATACGTCGACGCCACGTTCGGCCGCGGCGGACATGCGCGCGCGATCCTCCATGCCCTCGGTCCCGCAGGACGCCTCGTGGCGATCGATCGCGATCCGGCCGCCGAGCACGCTGCAGCGGCCATCGACGATGCGCGCTTCACCTTCGCGCGCGCCGCGTTCTCCGAGCTCGACCGCGTGCTCGACGCGCTGGACGTTCCGCTCGTCGATGGCGTCCTGCTCGACCTCGGCGTCTCGTCGCCGCAGCTCGACGATGCTGCGCGCGGGTTCTCGTATCGCTTCGACGGTCCGCTCGACATGCGCATGGACCCGACCCGCGGCGAGAGCGCCGCAGAGTTGCTCGCGCGCGCCGACGTGCGTGAGTTGACGGAGGTCATACGCGACTATGGTGAAGAACGGTTTGCTCAATCGATTGCAAGAGCAATTGCGCAGGCGCGCGAGCGCGCACCCATCACGACGACTCGCGGGCTCGTCGCGGTCGTTGCCCAAGCCGTCGGCACGCGCACGCGGGGTGATTGGCGTCAGGATCCGGCCGGGCGGACCTTCCAGGCGCTCCGGATCGCGGTGAACCGGGAGCTCGACGAAGTGTCCGCGGTCCTGCCCCGTGCGGTTGCGCGCCTCGCAGCAGGCGGCCGGCTCGCCGTCATCAGCTTTCATTCGCTCGAGGACCGGCGGGTGAAGCAGTTCATCGCGGCGGCGTCGACGCCATTCGGGGGCGATCCTGCGCTTGCGCGCATGCCGCTGCGTGCCGCAGAGCTGCCGCAGCCTCCGCTGCGCGCGGTGGGACGCGCCATCAAGCCGGATGCTGCCGAGGCCGCGCGCAATCCCCGCGCACGCAGCGCGGTGCTGCGCGTCGCCGAACGCACGCAAGCCGCGCTGCCCGTGGACTGGCCCGGCGCGCCCGCACGCAGCGCCACGCGAGGTGGCGCATGACGCGCGTGAACATCGTGCTGCTGCTGCTCCTGATCGCGTGTGCGCTCTCGCTCGTCACGTCGCGCCACCAGGCGCGGCGGCTGTTCGTCGAGCTCACGCGCGAGCAGGCACAGGCGCGCGCATACGAAACCGAATATGGTCAGCTCTCGCTCGAGCAGTCGACCTGGGGCATGCCGGCGCGCGTCGAGAAGATCGCCCGCGAGACGCTGCACATGCAGCTGGCCTTGCCTGGCCGGGTCGAAATCGTCGAAGTGCCTGCCGGCGTTTCCGGCCGCCCCGCCGGCGATGGCCCGGGGATCCCGCGATGACCGCTGCGCAGGCGCGCGCCGGACGATTGGCCGCTGCGGCGTATGCGCGCGCGCATCGCGCCGCACCGACGGGGCCGCTGCTGTCGCGTCCGCGTGCGCTGGTGTTGTTCGGCGCGCTCGCCGCGCTCTTCGCCGTGCTGCTCGGCCGCTCGCTGTACCTGCAATGGATCGACAACGGGTTCCTGCAGGAGCAGGGCGCCGCGCGCTCGTCGCGCCAGCTCGAGATCCCGGCGCATCGCGGCCGCATCGTCGATCGCTTCGGTGACGCGCTCGCCATCTCGACGCCGGTGAAATCGCTGTGGGTGTTCCCCGAGCAGCTGAGCGCGACGCCGGCCGAGCTTGCCGCGCTCGCCAAGGTGCTCGACACGACGCCGCAGCACCTGTCCGCGCGGCTGCAGGCGGACGACGATTTCGCGTTCCTCGCCAAAGGCATCGCGCCGGAAACCGCCGAGCGTGCGATGGCGCTGCGGATCAAGGGCCTGAACGAGCAGAACGAATACCGGCGTTACTATCCCGGTGGCGAGGTGACGGCCCACATCGTCGGTTTCACCGGCGACAAGGATCAGGGCCAGGAAGGCATGGAGCTGTCGCAGCAGGCTTGGCTTGGTGGTGCACCCGGCGGGCGGCGGGTGATCATCAACCGCCGCGGCGACGTGGTCGAGGATGTGGCGGCCGTGCGTCCGGCGCTCGCCGGACGCGATCTCGCGCTGTCGATCGACTCGCGCCTGCAGTATCTCGCGTTCAAGGAGCTCAAGGCCGCGGTCGCCGCGCAGAAGGCCAAGGCAGGCAGCCTCGTCATCCTCGACGCGCACACCGGCGAGATCCTGGCGCTCGCCAACGTGCCCACGTACAACCCGAACAGCCGCAACAAGGTGACGCGTGACGCCATGCGCAATCGCGCGCTGACGGACACGTTCGAGCCCGGATCGACGATGAAGCCGTTCACGATCGCCACCGCGCTCGAGGCAGGCGTCGTGAAGCCGGACACCCTCATCCACACCGAAGCGGGCCAGCTCACCATCGGTCCTGCCACGATTCACGATGCGCACCGCGCAGGACCACTGACCGTCGAGCAGGTGATCCAGAAATCGTCGAACGTCGGCGCGGCGAAGATCGCGCTGTCGATGCCGGCGGCGACGTTGTGGAAGACGTTCTCCGCGGTGGGCTTCGGCACGCCGCCCGCAACGGGCTTCCCCGGCGAAGTGTCCGGGCGGCTGCGTCCGGCGAAATCCTGGAAGCCGATCGAGCAGGCGACGATGAGCTACGGGCACGGGCTGTCCGTCAATCTCGTGCAGCTCGCGCGCGCCTACACCATCTTCGCCAACGACGGGGAGCTCAAGCCCGTCACGCTGCTGAAGAGCGATGCCGCCGTTGCCGGACGGCCGGTGATCAAGCCCCAGACCGCGCGCGAGGTGCGCCACATGCTCGAGCTCGCGACGCAGCCGGGCGGCACGGCGCCACAGGCGCAGGTGCCGGGCTATCGCGTCGGCGGCAAGACCGGAACCGCACGCAAGAACGAGCACGGCCAATACACGCACCAGTATGTCGCCTCGTTCGTCGGCATCGCGCCGCTGTCCAATCCGCGGCTGGTGATCGCGGTCATGATCGACGAGCCGTCGGCGGGGGATTACTACGGCGGCTCCGTTGCAGGACCGGTGTTCTCCAGCGTCACCGGCGCCGCGTTGCGCCTGCTCGGCGTGCCGTCCGATGCACCGGTCGACAACGTCGTGCTGCCGCCGCCGGGCAGCGACGTGCGCGAGGAAACGTGACGCAAGCAGGCGGGACCGGGCTCGACGTCGCCGCGCTGCTGGCGCGCCTCGCCGCCTATCCGCGGCGCATCACCGCGGACAGCCGCGCCGTCGAGGCGGGCGTCGCGTTCGCGGCGTATCCCGGCAGCGCCCGCGACGGACGTGCCTTCATCGACGACGCGGTCGCGCGCGGCGCGGCCGCCGTGCTGTGGGAGCCGCGCGAATTCGAGTGGAACGCGCAATGGCACCTGCCCAATGCGGGCGTGCCGCAGCTGAAGCACGCGCTCGGCTCCATCGCCGACTTCCTGTACGGCAGCCCGTCGCAGGAACTGTGGATGGTCGGCGTCACCGGCACCAACGGCAAGACCTCGTGCGTCCACTGGATCGCCCAGGCGCTCGACGCGTACGGACGGCGCGCCGCCATCCTGGGTACGCTCGGCAACGGCCTCGTGGGGGCATTGGCCCCCGCGCCGAACACCACGCCGGACGTGTGCGTGCTGCACGAGCTCCTCACGCAGCTGAAGCAGGCGGGTGCCACCGCGGTTGCCATGGAGGTGTCGTCGCACGGCCTCGACCAGGGACGCGTCAACGCGGTGAAGTTCGACGTCGCGCTCTTCACCAACCTCTCGCGCGATCATCTGGATTATCACGGCACGATGGCGGCGTACGGCGCGGCGAAGGCGCGACTATTCGCCTGGCCGGGCCTGCGCACGGCCGTCCTCAACGCGGACGACGACTTCGGCCGCAGCCTCATCGATGACGCGCGCCGGCGCGGCCAGCGGCACGTCACGTATGGGCTCGCGGATGCCGACATCGCGGCGACGAGCCTTGCAATGGGGCGCAGCGGCCTCGTGCTGTCCGTCGCCACGCCGTGGGGTCGCGGCGAGGTGGACACGCAGGTGGTCGGCGCCTTCAACGCGAGCAACCTGCTCGGCGTGCTCGGCGTCCTGCTCGCGAGCGATGTGCCCTTCGACGCGGCACTCTCCACGCTGCGCCACCTGACGCCGCCGGCCGGCCGCATGCAGCGGCTCGGCGGCGACGGCGCGCCGCTCGTCGTGGTGGACTACGCGCATACGCCCGACGCGCTCGAGAAGGCGCTCGGTGCACTGCGTCCGGCCGTGCGCGCCGGTCGCGAGCTGCGCGCCGTGTTCGGCTGCGGCGGCGACCGCGACAAGGGCAAGCGGCCGCAGATGGGCCGCATCGCCGCGTCGCTCGCCGATCGCGTGTATGTGACGAACGACAATCCGCGCAGCGAGGATCCGCAGGCGATCGCGCAGGCGATCGTGCACGGCATTCGCGAGACGGCGAATCGGCGCTTCCGCGTCGAGCTCGACCGCGCCGCTGCGATCCGTCTCGCGCTCGAGGACGCGCAGCCTGGCGATGTGGTCCTGATCGCGGGCAAGGGCCACGAGGCGTACCAGGAAACCGCAGGCGTGCGCCGGCCGTTCTCGGACCTGGCGGCCGCGCGCGACGCGCTTCACGCGGTAGGCGTCGCATGATGGACACGCTCACCGCTGCCGCCGCCGTGCACGGACGCGCCCTGGGCCCGCCCGCGACGTTCACGCGCGTCGTGACGGATTCTCGCGCGCTCGATGCGGGCGATCTCTTCGTGGCGCTGAAGGGCGAGCGCTTCGACGGTCACGACTTCGTCACGCAGGCGCTGGCGCAGGGCGCCGCTGCCGCGCTCGTCGACGCGCAGCGGGCGGCATCCTTCGACGGCGCGCTGATCGCGGTCGACGATACGCTGGCAGCACTCGGTGCGCTCGCGGCCCACTGGCGCCGCCGGTTCGACCTGCCCGTCGTCGCCATCACGGGCAGCAACGGCAAGACCACCACCAAGGAAATGGTCGCGTCGATCTTTCGCGCTGCCGCCGGCGCCGACGCGGTCGCCGCGACGGCGGGCAACCTCAACAACGCGATCGGCCTGCCGCTCACCGTGCTCGGCTTGCGCCCGCGCCATCGCCTGGCGGTGTTCGAGCTCGGCATGAACCATCGCGGCGAGACGCGCGAGCTCGCGGCCATTGCGGCACCGACGATTGCCCTCGTCACCAATGCGCAGCGGGAGCACCAGGAATTCATGCGCTCGGTCGCCGAGGTCGCCGACGAGCATGCCGATGCGATCGCGGCGCTGCCGCCCGACGGCAGCGCGATCATCAACGCCGACGACGCGCATGCGCCGGTGTGGCGTGCCGCTGCCCGCGCGGCCGGAGCGCGGGTGAGCACGTTCGGCGTCGATGCGGACGCCGACGTCACCGCCACGTTCGTGCTGCATGCCGGTGGCAGCGAGCTCGTGCTGCACACGGCACAAGGGGATGCAACGGTGACGCTCGGCGTGCCGGGCCGTCACATGATCGGCAACGCGCTGGCTGCTGCAGCAGCGGCCGGCGCGGCAGGCATCGCGCTGCACGCGATCGCTGCCGGACTGACGGCCTTCCGGCCGGTGCAGGGCCGCCTCGTGCCGCGTCGCGGCACGCAGGGCGGGGTGGTGATCGACGACACGTACAACGCCAATCCGGACTCGGTGCGCGCAGCGATCGACGTGCTCGCCGCCGCGCCGGGCGAGCGCTGGCTCGCGCTCGGCGACATGGGCGAGGTGGGCGACGCGGGACCGCAAGTCCATCGCGAGATCGGCGCATATGCGCGCGCTGCCGGCATTGCGCGGCTGTATGCGGCCGGTCCGCTCAGCCGCGCAGCGGCCGCAGCCTTCGGCGAGGCCGCCGTGCATTTCGAATCGGTGGAAGCCCTCGCGCAGGCGCTCGGCGCGCTGGCGCGCAGCGACGTCACGGTCCTCGTCAAAGGGTCGCGCTTCATGCGCATGGAGCGCGTGGTCGCTGCGCTCACCGGCACCGGCGTGGGAGCCCACTGATGCTGCTCTACCTCGCCGAATGGCTGCAGCGCGACGTGCGCGCGTTCAACGTCTTCACCTACATCACGCTGCGCGCGGTGCTCGGCACCATGACCGCGCTGCTGATCTCGTTCGTCATCGGCCCGCGCATGATCAGCTGGCTCACGCGCATGAAGATCGGCCAGGCGGTGCGCGACGACGGTCCGCAGACCCATTTGACCAAGGCAGGCACGCCGACGATGGGCGGGGCGCTGATCCTCGTGTCGATCGCCATCACGACGCTGCTGTGGGCCGACCTCGACAACCGGTTTGTCTGGGTCGTGCTGCTCGTCATGCTGGGTTTCGGCGCGGTCGGCTGGGTCGACGACTGGCGCAAGGTCGTCTATCGCAATCCGAAGGGGTTGCCGGCGCGCGCGAAGTTCTCGTGGCAGTCGCTGATCGGCATCGTGGCGGCGGTGTATCTCGCCTTCTCGGTGTCCGCGCCCGACAACGCCAAGTTCCTGCAGATGTTCACGGGCTGGGTGCAAAGCGGCTTCAGCCTGAGCCTGCCGCCCAAGGCCGATCTCATCGTGCCGTTCTTCAAGACAGTGTCGTATCCGCTGGGCGTGTGGGGCTTCATCGCGCTGTCGTACTTCGTCATCGTGGGCACCAGCAACGCCGTGAACCTGACCGACGGGCTCGACGGCCTCGCGATCATGCCCACCGTGATGATCGCCGGTGCCCTCGGCATCTTTTCGTACGTCACAGGCAACGCGATCTTCGCCCGCTACCTCGGGTTTCCCAACATCCCCGGCGCCGGCGAGCTCGCCGTCATCTGTGGCGCGATCGCAGGGGCGGGACTGGGCTTCCTGTGGTTCAACGCGTATCCGGCCGACGTGTTCATGGGTGACGTGGGCGCGCTCGCGCTCGGTGCGGCACTCGGCGCGATCGCGATCATCGTGCGACAGGAGATCGTGCTGCTGATCATGGGGGGCGTGTTCGTCATCGAGACGCTGTCCGTGATGATCCAGGTCGCTTCGTTCAAGACGACGGGCCGCCGCGTGTTCCGCATGGCGCCGCTGCACCACCACTACGAGCTCAAGGGCTGGAAGGAGAACCAGGTCGTCGTGCGCTTCTGGATCATCACCATGTTGCTGGTCCTGTTCGGTCTGTCGACCCTGAAGCTGCGCTGATGCGCTACCAGGGCCGCAATGCCGTCGTGCTGGGCCTCGGCCAGACCGGGATGTCGCTCGTGCGCCATCTCGTGCGCCATGGCGCGCTCGTGCGCGTGGCCGACACGCGCGCCGCACCGCCGCATGCGGCCGCGCTGGCTGCCCGCTATTCCGGCGTGCCGCTCACGACCGGACCGATCACCGAGGAGACGCTGCGCGGCGCCGACCTGATCGCCATCAGCCCCGGCATCGCGAAGGACCAGGCGGCGATTGCCGATGCCGTTGCGCAGGGCGCCGAGCTGGTCGGCGACGTCGAGCTCTTCGCGCGCGCGCTGCCCGCCGACCAGAAGGTGCTCGCCATCACCGGCACCAACGGCAAGACCACCGTCACGGCGCTCACGGGTGCGCTGACCCATGCAGCCGGCCTGTCCACGATCGTCGCCGGCAACATCGGCGATGCGGTGCTCGACGTGCTCGAGCCGCTCGAGATGGGCGCGCCGTTTCCGCGCGTTTTCGTGCTCGAGCTCTCGTCGTACCAGCTCGAGACCACCGCGTCGCTCAAGCCCGTCGCGGCCGCGGTGCTGAACGTGTCCGCCAACCACCTCGATCGCTACGCCGGCATTGCGGATTACGCATCGGCGAAGGCACGCATCTTCACGCAGGCGTCCGTGCAGATCCTCAATCGCGACGACCCCATCGTGCGCCTGATGCGCCTGCCCGGCCGCACGGCGCAGACCTTCGGCGCCGGCGTGCCGCAAAGCGAGGAGGAATGGGGGCTCGTGGAACGCGATGGCGGTCCGTGGCTTGCGCGCGGCGGCGAGCTCATCATGCCGGCATCCGCCTTGTCGCTCGTCGGACGGCACAACGCGCAGAACGCGCTCGCGGCACTGGCACTCGCATCGTCGGTGGCCAAGGTCTCGCGGCCGATGCTCGACGCGCTCGCGCGCTTCGAGCCGTTGCCCCATCGCATGGAGCGCGTGGCCGACGTGCACGGCGTGCGCTTCATCAACGACTCGAAGGGCACGACGGTCGCAGCGACGCAGGTTGCGCTCGACGGGCTCGCGCAGCCGGTGGTGCTGATCGCCGGTGGCGACGGCAAGGGCCAGAGCTTCCGTCCGTTGCGCAGCGCCGTGGATCGCGCGTGCCGCGCGGTGCTGCTGATCGGCCGCGACGCGCCCCTGGTGGCACGCGGTCTCGCCGACGCGCATCCGCCGGTCGAGATGGTGGGCACCCTGGACCGTGCAGTCGAGCGCGCGTTCGAGCTGGCGCAACCCGGCGACGCCGTCCTGCTGTCGCCCGCGTGCGCGAGCCTCGATCAGTTCCGCGATTACACCGAGCGCGGCGAGCGCTTCCGCGCGCTGGTCCGGGCGCGCGCTTCCGAGGCGGCCCATGCGTAAGCGCCTGCTCGACACGGCATCGCTGTTCACCGGTCGCCCGGCGCAAGGCTATCGCGCGCCGAACCCGCGCAGCATGCTCGCGTTCGACGTGTCGCTCGCCTGGAGCGTGATGATCCTGCTGGCCATCGGGCTCGTGATGGTCTATTCGGCCTCCATCGCGATGGCCGAGGCGTCGGCGCACACCGGCTACCGGCCGTGGTACTTCCTCGCCCGCCATGCCGTGTTCGTGGGCGCGGGCATCGCAGCGGCTGCGGTTGCATTCCAGGTGCCGACGAAGGCGTGGGAGCGCCTGGCCATCTGGCTCTTCGCGATCGGCGCGCTGTTGCTCGTGATCGTGCTCATCCCCGGTCTCGGCAAGGTCGTCAACGGCTCGCGCCGCTGGCTGCCGCTCGGCATCATCAACATGCAGCCGTCCGAGTTCATGAAGCTCGCGGCCGTGCTCTACGCATCGAGCTACGCCGTGCGCAAGGCCGCGTTCCTGCATGCCGAACAGCCGTTGCGCCAGACCCTCGTGCGCGGCTTCCTGCCGCTGTTCGCCGTGATGACCGCGATCGGCGGGCTCCTGATCGTGGAGCCGGATTTCGGCGCGTTCGTCGTCATCGTCGCCATCGGGTTCGGCATCCTGTTCCTCGGCGGGCTCGACTGGCGGCTGTTCGCGGGGCTGTCGGTGCTGCTGCCCGTCGCGCTCGGCGCCGTCCTGATCGCCGCGCCGTATCGCATCCAGCGCCTCACCACGTTCATCGATCCGTGGGCCGACCCGCTGCACAAGGGTTATCAGCTCTCGCACTCGCTGATCGCGTTCGGCCGTGGCGAATGGTTCGGCGTGGGCCTGGGCGCGAGCGTCGAGAAGCTGCTGTACCTGCCCGAGGCGCATACCGACTTCCTGCTCGCGGTGATCGGCGAGGAGCTCGGATTCGTCGGCGTGGCCGCCGTGATCGCGCTCTTCGCCTGGCTGCTCTATCGCGCGTATGCCATCGGCCGCCAGGCGGCGCGCCTGACGCGGCCGTTCGCGGCGCTGGTCGCGTGGGGCCTTGGCATCTGGCTCGGCGTGCAGACCTTCATCAACATGGGCGTCAACATGGGCGTGCTGCCCACCAAGGGCCTGACGCTGCCGCTGCTGTCCTTCGGCGGCAGCGGCATCGTGGCCAATTGCATTGCCGTCGCGATCCTCCTGCGCATCGATTGGGAGAATCGCCGGCTGCTGCGCGGGTTCGCGGTATGAGCGCAACGACCACGCGGATCGACGCATGACGGCCACGGTGATGATCACCACCGGCGGCACCGGTGGCCACGTGTTCCCCGGCCTCGCCGTGGCCGCGAAGCTGGTCGCGCGCGGCGCACGCGTCTTCTGGCTCGGCACGCGCGAGGGCATGGAAGCGAAGCTCGTCGCCGCGCATGGCGTCGAGTTCGAGGCCGTGTCGTTCCGTGGCGTGCGTGGCAAGGGCCTGCGCACGCTCGTGCTCGGGCCGTTCGCGCTCCTTGCAGCCTGCATCGACAGCCTGCGCATCATCCGCCGGCGGCGTCCCGACCTCGTCATCGGGTTCGGCGGATTCGCGTCGTTCCCCGGCGCGCTGATGGGCGTGGCAAGCGGGCGGCCGCTCGTCGTGCACGATGCCAACGCCGTGGCAGGCCTCGCCAACCGCATCCTGGCGCACGGCGCCGATCGCATCCTGCTCGGGTTTCCCGATGCGCTGCGCGGACGCATGGCGCGCCGCACCGAATGGGTGGGCAATCCGCTGCGCGACGCGATCACGTCCCTGCCGCCACCTTCGGCCCGCTATGCCGGGCGCACGGGTCCGTTGCGACTGCTGGTGGTGGGCGGCAGCCTCGGCGCACAGGCCCTCAACGATCGCGTGCCCGCTGCACTGGCGTCGATGCCGGCCGTCGCGCGGCCGCTCGTCGTGCACCAGGCCGGCGAGCGGCACATCGACGGGCTGCGCACCGCGTACCGCGACGCCGGCGTAGCGGCCGAGTGCATCGCCTTCATCGACGACATGGCGGCGCGTTATGCATGGGCCGACGTGGTGCTCTGCCGCGGCGGAGCCCTGACCGTGGCCGAAATCGCAGCGGTCGGCTTGCCCGCCATCGTCGTCCCGCTGCCTGGCGCCATCGCGGACGAGCAGAGCGCCAACGCGCGCTTCCTCGTCGATGCGGGCGCTGCATTCGCGATCGCTCAGGCGGATCTGACGCCCGGCCGGCTGGCCGCGCTGCTCGGCGGCTTCACGCGCGGGCAGGCGCGCGCGATGGCCGAGGCGGCGTATCGCAGCGGCAAGCGCGATGCGGCCGATCGCGTCGCCGACGCCTGCCTGGCGCTCACCGCATGAACCCGATGGCTCGACCCGAGCATGGATCAGCCCAGAACCGCGCAGCGCGGAGGGCACGGCCATGAAGCACAAGGTCAAGCACGTGCATTTCGTCGGCATCGGCGGTGCCGGGATGAGCGGCATCGCGGAGGTGCTCGCCAACCAGGGTTATCGCGTGACCGGCTCCGATGTGCAGCCGTCGCCAGTGACGGCGCGGCTCACGCGCCTGGGCGTCGCCGTGGCGATCGGGCATCGCGCCGAGCACGCGCAGGGCGCCGATGCGCTGGTCGTGTCCACGGCGGTGAGCGACGACAACCCGGAAGTGCTGGCCGCACGCGCACGCGGGGTGCCGATCGTGCCGCGCGCGCTGATGCTCGCCGAATTGATGCGCCTCAAGCAAGGCATCGCCGTCGCGGGCACGCACGGCAAGACGACCACGACGAGCCTCATCGCGTCGGTCCTGGCCGAAGGCGGCCTCGATCCGACGTTCGTCATCGGCGGACGCCTGCTCTCGGTGGATGCGAACGCGCGCCTGGGCACGGGCGACTTCCTGGTTGCCGAAGCCGACGAGTCGGACGCGTCGTTCCTGTACCTGACGCCCGTGCTCGCGGTAGTGACCAACATCGACGCCGATCACATGGAAACGTACGGCCAGGATTTCGGCCGGCTGAAGCGCGCGTTCGTGGATTTCGTCCAACGCCTGCCCTTCTACGGCGTCGCCGTGCTGTGCAGCGACGATCCCAACGTGCGTGACATCCTGCCCAGCATCGCGAAGCCCGTCGTGACCTATGGTCTGGGCGACGAGGCGCGCCTGCGCGCGATCGATGTCGTCAACGTCGGCGCCCACATGCGCTTCACCGCGCGCAGCGCGGGCTGGCCGGACTTGCCGGTCGAGTTGGCGCTCGCCGGCGTGCACAACGTGCAGAACGCGCTGGCCGCCATCGCCGTAGGTCGCGAAACCGGCGTGCGGGATGCCGCGATCGCCAAGGCGCTCGCCGAATTCCCCGGCGTGGGACGCCGGTTCCAGCATTACGGCGACATTGCGCTACCGCAGGGCGGCACCTTCACGCTGATCGACGACTACGGCCACCATCCCGCCGAGATGACGGCGACCCTCGCCGCGGCGCGTGCGAGCTTTCCGGGCCGCAGGTTGGTCCTCGCGTTCCAGCCGCATCGCTATACGCGCACACGCGACCTGTTCGAGGATTTCGTGCGCGTCCTCTCGACGGTCGACGCGCTCGTCCTGGCGGACGTCTATCCCGCCGGCGAGGCGCCCATCGTGGCGGCCGATGGCCGCGCTCTCGCGCGCGCGCTTCGCGTGGGCGGCCGCGTCGAGCCGGTGTTCGTCGAAGAGGTCGGCGCAGTGGCGGACGCGATCCGCACGCTGGCGCGTCCGGGCGACGTCGTCGTGACCATGGGCGCCGGCTCCATCGGCGGCGTCCCGGCGCAATTTCGCTCGGCATGATGATGCTCGAGCCGCTCGCCTTCGAAGGTCTGCGCGGGACCTGCGCGCAACGCGCGCCGCTCGCGCGCTACACCTCCTGGCGCGCCGGCGGGCCGGCCGATCTGCTCTACCTGCCGGCCGATCGCGACGATCTCGCGAGCTTCGTGCGCCAGACGCGCGCGTTCGGCATGCCGCAGGTCATCGGCCTCGGCAGCAATCTTCTCGTCCGCGACGGCGGTGTGCGCGGCGCGGTCGTCGTGCTGCACAACCCCGGTGCTGCGCTGGCCGTCGCCGACGGCCTCGTCTATGCGGACGCCGGCGTCGCCGCACCGAAGCTGGCGCGCTTCGCCGCGATGCACGGCTGCGCGGAGGCCGAGTTCCTGGCCGGCATTCCGGGCACTGTCGGTGGTGCGCTCGCCATGAACGCCGGGTGCTATGGCGGCGAGGCGTGGCGCCACGTCGCCCGCGTGGAGGTGCTGCTCGGCAGCGGCGCATTCACCGTGCGCACGCCGGCCGACTATCGCATCGGTTACCGCTCGGTGCAGCGCGCCGACGGTGCGCCGCCCGACGGCATCTTCACGGCTGCCTGGTTTCGCTTTCCGCAGGGCGACGTCGCCACGGCGCGAGCCCGCATGAAGACGCTGCTGCAGCAGCGCATCGCGACGCAGCCGCTTGGCCAGCCGAACGCCGGCAGCGTGTTCCGCAATCCGCCCGGCGATCACGCGGCCCGGCTGATCGAAGCGTGCGGCCTCAAGGGACTGGCGCGCGGCACCGCGCAGGTGTCGACCAAGCACGCGAACTTCATCGTGAATCCCGCGAAAGACGCGCGCGCCGCGGACTTGGAGGCGCTGATCCTCGAAGTGCAGCGGGTGGTGCAGGAGCGGACGGGCGTGGTGCTCGAGCCCGAGGTGCGCATCATCGGAGAACCGACCTGATGGCCGCGCTGATCGACAATTTCGGGAAGGTAGCTGTCTTGCTGGGGGGCCCAAGTTCGGAGCGCGAGATCTCGTTCCTCTCCGGCAACGCGGTGCTGGCCGCCTTGCGGGAGCGCGGCGTCGACGCGCACCCGTACGACCCGGCGGAGCGCGACCTGCTCGAACTGCGCCGTGAAGGCTTCGATCGGGCATTCATCGCGCTGCATGGCCGCTTCGGCGAGGACGGCACGGTGCAAGGCGCGCTCGAGACGCTGCGCATTCCCTATACCGGCAGCGGCGTCATGGCGTCGGCGCTCGCCATGGACAAGTGGCGCACCAAGCTCGTGTGGCAGGCGAGCGGCATCCCGACCCCGCGTTATCGCGTCGTCGATGCGTCGACCGACTGGATGCGCGTCGTGGCCGAGCTCGGACTGCCGCTGATCGTGAAGCCGGCCCGCGAAGGCTCCACCATCGGCATCACCAAAGTCAGCCGTGTCGACCACGACGAGCTGCGAGGCGCCTACGAGGCCGCCGCGCAACACGATGCGCTCGTCCTCGTCGAGGAATACGTGACGGGAACCGAGCTCACGGCCTCGATCCTGGACCGGCGCGCGCTGCCGTTGATCCGCATCGAGGCACCAGCCGGCAACTACGATTATCACAACAAGTATTTCTCGGACGAGACGAAGTATTTCTGCCCGAGCGGGCTCGATGCAGCGCTCGAGGTGCGCATCCGTGCACAGGCGCTCGCCGCCTTCGACGTCGTGGGCTGCAGCGGGTGGGGCCGGCTGGACCTGATCCTGCGCGCCGATGGCTCGTGGTCGTTCCTCGAGGTCAACACCTCGCCGGGCATGACGGGCCACAGCCTCGTGCCGATGGCGGCGCGCGAGGCGGGCCTCTCCTTCGCCGATCTGTGCCTGACGATCCTGCGAGACGCCCATGTGGGATGACGCGCGCCAGCTCAACGCCGCTGCTGCGACGCTCGCCGTCATGGCGTTCGCGGCGCTGCTGTACTCGGCGTTGGCCTGGGCCGTGCGCCAACCGGTCTTCGCGTTTCGCGAGGTCGTCGTGACCACCCCGCTGGCACGCACCAACGGCGCGTATCTCGAGGCGGTCGTCCGCTCGGAGCTGGCCGGCACATTCTTCACGCTCGACCTCGCGCACGCGCGCGCCGCGCTGGCGCAGGTGCCGTGGGTCCGCACGGCCGGCCTGCGCCGCCAGTGGCCCCATCGGCTGGAGATCGAGATCGAGGAGCACGTTCCGCTCGCGCGCTGGAACGACAGCGGGCTCGTCAACACGCGCGGTGAGGTGTTCGCCGCCGACTGGAATGGCGACCTGCCGCAATTCGTCGGTCCCGCCGGCGCAGCGGCCGTCATGACCGTGCGTTATCGCGACTGGAGCAGCGAGCTCGCGGCCCTGGGCCTGCGCGTGCACGGCCTGGTGCGCAGCGCGCGCGGCGGCTGGGAGATCCGTGCCGAGCATGCGGGCGCGCCGCTGGCGATCGAGCTCGGCCGCGACGACGTCGACGCCCGGTTGTCCCGCCTCATCGCAGCGTACCCGCGCACGCTCGCAGCGCTGGAGCGCGCCGGGCGCGCCGTCGAGCGCGTGGACCTGCGCTATCGCAACGGCTTCGCGGCGCGCGTGCCCGGCGCGCTCGAGCGGCCGACGCGCAAGACATGACGCCCAACCCGAGCGGACCCAGCGCATGGTGAAGGACAACAAGAACCTGATCGTCGGCCTGGACATCGGCACGTCGAAGATCGTGGCGATCGTCGCCGAGGTGAGCCCCGAGGGCACGCTCAACGTGATCGGGCTCGGCACGCAACCTTCGCGCGGCCTCAAGAAGGGCGTGGTCGTGAACATCGAGGCGACGATGGGCTCGATCCAGCGCGTGCTCGAGGAAGCGGAGCTGATGGCGGACTGCCGCATCACCGAGGTCTACACGGGCATTGCGGGAAGTCACATTCGTTCCTTGAATTCCAGCGGAATGGTGGCTATCAAGGAGAAGGAGGTCACGCAGGCCGACATCGACCGCGTGGTCGACACCGCCAAGGCGATTGCGATTCCCAACGACCAGCAGGTGCTGCACATCCTTCCGCAGGAATTCATCATCGATGGCCAGGAAGACGTGCGCGAGCCGCTCGGCATGAGCGGCGTGCGGCTCGAGGTCAAGGTCCACATCGTGA
>Ga0308173_10000563_pt1 | contig 16087 bp, 34 predicted proteins | sample PhyPR1_FD_203716 | JGI IMG/M metagenome (GOLD analysis project Ga0308173, IMG submission 203716) | Soil microbial communities from UC Gill Tract Community Farm, Albany, California, United States - DLSLS.P.R1 | ecosystem: Environmental > Terrestrial > Soil > Agricultural land | place: USA...
TTCGTGGCGGGCTTCTTCTTCGCCGCGGGCCGCTTCTTGGGCGCCGGCTTGCCCTTGGCCGAAGATCTTCCCGCCGGCACAGCTGCCCTGGAGCCCCTCGAGCCGGCTTTCACCGCAGATTTTCCCGTGCGGGATCCCGCGGCCGTTTTCTTGACCGGCGTGCCCTTGGGGTGGGGTCGCTTGCCGTTGCAGCAGGCGTGCCGGCAGACGGGCGCGTCTGGGTAGTGCTCGGCCACGGTGTCCGCGTCGGTGTAATGCCCGCGCTTGTCGCGCCCGTTCCAGATTGCCCGCGCGCCGGCGGAAAGCCACATCGCCACGGGTCAGCCCGGGATCGGTGCCAGGCGGAGCCAGAACGGCCGCTTTTTGCCGCGGCCCTCCCAAGCCTCGTGCACGACGTAGGCGCCGGCGATGATGAGGGCGAACCCTGCCGCGGTCTGGGCGTTGCGGTCGAGCTTCACGGCGCAAGCTCCGTTGACACGTCGGGGGTCGTCCGGGCGGCCGCGGCCGCGGTGATGGCCGGCGCGGTGGTCACGACGCCGGCGGCGATGGCCGCGTCCCGGTGGGCCAGAGCTTCGGTGATGGCCGCTCGGGATCCCTCCACGATGCGCCGGTCCAGCTCCCCGTTGGTGTTCCGGCTGATCTTCGCCAGGGTCTCTGAGTGGTGCGCCAGAGTCGCGTTCTGCCCATCGGCGGCCGCGTCCACCTTCCCGCCCAGAATCAGGTACGTGATCACCGGGGACACCAGCGCCAGGAGCCCGGTGTCTTCCATGTGCTGGCTTCGCATGTAGAGCCACGCGGCCATCGTTGCCAGGAGCAGGACCGTCCCGGCGAGCAGCTTCGCGGTTCCGTCCCTCATCACAGGGCCCCGACCTGGGCCCAGGCCGGCGCCTGAGGCTGGGTGAAGACAGAGAAGACGACCCGCTCTCCCGGCTTGCCGTACACGGTCAGCACTCGGCCGGTGAAGTTCGCCACGACGCCGGCGCCCGGAGGGACCGGCACGACGCCGGCCCCGGTCAGCGGCGCCGACTCGGCCGCGCCCTGGTTGGTGACGGTGACCTGTGCGGTTCCGCCGTTGTGCACGGCCACGGAGCCGTAGGGCACGGTCCAGTCGCGGTGACAGACCCCGGACGGCCCGAAGGTGTGCGTCTCAGTGGTCAGGCAGTTGTTGACGACCAGGCCGTGCAGCTCGGCCACGGCCGCGGTCAGGCGGCCGCCGAGCTGACGGACCTCCGCGGCGAGCTCGGATCGTTCGGCAGTAGGCATCGGTGGGGTCTCCTTGGGTCAGAGCGTGGGGGCGCCGAGGGCAGAAACGGCCTTGCCGGCGGGGTTGCCGGTGGCCTTGTTGAGCCCGAGCAGGACGAGCCCACCGCCGGCGGCGACGAACACACCGACCACCAGCAGGCGGGTGATCATGGTCCCGAGCTCGGCCGTGGACGGCGGCGTCGCGGACCCGAACAGGCCCGCGGGGGTCGCGTCGGTGCTGGCTGTGCCGTTCGGGCCACCGCCGGCGGTGGTGCCGCCGTTGGTGATGGGTGCGTCCGTGCCCAGGAACGCGCGGTAGGCGCCGTTTTTGAACGTTGACCAGGGTGACCAGTTGGTGCCGCCGTTGCTCATCGCGTAGGCCACCCGGGCGTTCACCTCCGGGTCGTACAGGTCTTCGTTGGCCGACAGGTGGAACTGTGCCCGCCGCTGCGGGCCCATCGCCCCGAGCATGTTGATCTGGAACAGGCCATAAGAGTTATCACCGGTGCCCGCGTTGGGGTTGTGCGCGCGCGCGTTCCCCCCGGACTCCGCCCGCGCCACCGCTTCGGCGGTGTCGAGGGCGGAGCCAGAGAATCCCGCTTTGGCGAGGAGCTCCCGAAGTGTCATCGCGGGATGACGAGCTTCTGACCGGCGCGGATCTGGTTGGGGTTCTTCCCAACCACCTTGACGTTTGCCTGATAGATCTTCTTCCAGTCCTGCCGGCCGTAGTAGCGAGCCGCGATCGTTGAAAGGTTGTCACCCTTCTTGACCGTGTACGTGGTCGGGTGCGGGACCGGCTTGGGCTTCGGCTTCGGGAGAGGCTTGGGCTTGGTCGGCGGCTTCGGCTTCGGCTTCGGCAGCGGCACGGGCTTCTTGACCGGCGGCACGGGCTTGGTCGTCGGCTTCGGGACCGGCGTCGGCGTCGAGGGCTTCGCGCCCATGTCGTTGATCTGCTGCTGGAGGTTCTGCATCTGCGACGCGACGGAGGCGTAGACGTCGTTTGCGGTGCTGTCGTAGTAGCCGCCCTGGTTCGGGGTGATCTGCCCACCGGTGGCGACCGATGCCGCGTCAGCCTCACCGGCCGGCGCGCCACCGCCACCCTTGGACGAGAGCGCGACCACGATCACCGCGGCGATGGCGCCACCGCCGAGGACCAGGGTCGGGTTGCGCTTGGCCAGGCCGGCCAGGCCGCCACCCTTGCCCGGGGCCGGGGCCGGCGCGGCCGGCTGCCCGGTCATCGCTTGCCCGCGCTCGGGTCAGGGGTCGCGGTCAGCGGCAGCGCCAGGGCCGGGTTGCCGCGGAGGTTGGTCCGCACGCCGGCCCACCCGCGGAACTGCTGCTGGGGGCCCAGGTCGCCGCGGTAGGAGACCGCCGGGGAGCCGGTCAGGCCGATCAACGGCCGGGACAGGCGCCCCGAGGTCGCCAGGCCGCGGAGCACGTCGAGGGCGCCCACGAAGGCCACCGTGCGGGCGTCGGGCCCGTTGACGATGGTGCCGACACGGCGCCGGCTTCCGGGGATCGTAGGCATGGGTCAGCGGCCCTGGAATGCCTTGATGACCTTCGACGCGCCATCGGGGCCCTTGGTGATGAGCGTCCCGACACCGGTCGGGTTCTTCACGAGCAGGTACAGACCGATGAGGGTCGCGGACAGGGCCAGGGGGCCGGCGTTCTTCTTGAACATGCGTCAAGGCTCCTTGCAGAGGGTCAGTCAGGCGTTGTAGGTGGGCTTGGGTGCCGATGGCGCGGGAGGAGCCGAGGGCGTTTGGTGCGCCGGCGCCGGCGGGGTGGTGTAGACCGCCGGCGGTGTCGAGGGAACGGGGCCGCCGATATCGACGCCATTGGATCCGGTCACGTTCGGAATGGCCGGCGTGCCGGGGTCGATCAGCTTCTCGGCCCAGGAGCCGGGGAGCTGGAGCAGGTCACCGAGCCGGCCGGTGTGCTCGGAGGAGAGGACGACCTGGAGCACGATCAGCGCCAGGCCGCCGGAGGCAATCGGGGCGAGCTTCACGAGATGATCCCGAGCCGGGAGAGCATGTGGCCCTTGGTGACCTGCGCCAGGAGCCAGACACCGCCGATCACCAGCACCACTCCGCCGGTGTTCACGTCGTCCGACCAGGGACCGGGGCCCCACCGCCGACAATGGCGCGGTGTTGCCGCTTCTCGTCGTCGCCGGGGCCGCCGGTGGCCGGGTCAGCCGCCGCTATGACCTGGTTGAGGAACTTCGCGGAGGCCCACGCCTTGACCTGCTGCGGGCCGCCCCTCATGAAGTTGATGAGGACGGCCGCCCCGAGCAGGCCGAGCACGAATCCGGAGACGTTGCCCGGGATCGAGACAGAGGGCGCGGAGAACGTCGGCAGCGACGGCCCCGACCCCTCCGCCGTGCTCGAGGAGCTCGTCTCAGTCGTGGCGAGGTCGGGACGGGGGCCGGTCCCGGTCGAGGGCTCCGCGTCCTCGACCGGGGCCGGTTGCGGGTCGGGCGTCTTGCGGGTCTTGGCCCGCCCGGGCGCCGCGTTCTGTGCCGTGGCGGCCGGGTAGCCCTCCGCGGTCAGCTTGTCCCGGATCACCGCGTCGTCGTGACCCTGCCCGCGGAGCTCACGCACCCGCGCGCCAGGGTCACGAGGCCGGGCCGCCGGCGCGCCCTTGGGCGTCTTGGCGCCCTTGGCCGCGCCGGCGCCACGAGAGGCAGCGGCAGCACCGCCGCGAGCTGCGACGGCGCCGCCGACCTCCTCCGCGGCCATCAGGGGAAGGGCCATCGGTCAGGCGCTCAGCGACACGTCAGCGACGGGGAAGTCTGCCGCTGCGTCAGCCGGGCCCAGATCCTTGACCCGGGCCCGTCCACCCTTGACCCCGACCACGATGCCAACGTGGCGCACCGTGCCGGCGCCGTGGGCGTGCACGTCGTAGAAGACGACGTAGCCCGGTCGGACGGTCGGCTCAGTCGCCGCGGGGGCGAGCTTGGCCGGCGTCGTCTTGGCCGTGGTCTTGGCCGCGGTCTTGCGGGCCGGCTTGGGGGCCGGCTTGGGGGTGGGGGTGGTGTCGCTCACGGTGTTACGCCTTTCCGACAGAGGCGCCGGCCCGGGCGGGTCCGGCGTGCACGCGCACCGATGCGCCGGCGATGCCGGCCGCGGTGGCGATGATGAGGGCCCCGAGCCAGAAGGCGCCCGAGTCCGGAGAGAACGGGTGAGCCGCCTTGTCGATGAGGCTCCCCGTGGAGACCGGCAGGCCGGCGCCGTCCGTGCGCGCGGCAACCGGGCTCATTCCCGCCTGGTGGTAGGGGTTGAGCTGGGCGAAGGCGTCATGCATGGCAGCCGCCCCGACTCAGACCGAAGCGCCGGCGCTGAGGGTCTCCTGGACATACTGAATGTATGGGTTCACCAGGGCCACACCGGAGGGGATGTCGGCCAGGAAGCGGAGCTCCGAGGCCGTGCCCATGTCGATGCTGTCGCGGAAGGCGTTCTCGTTGCAGAAGTCCAGGACGGCGTAGCCGGCCTTGCCCAGGGCAGAGGAGAAGGTCTTCTCTGTGCGGTAGCTCAGCGCCTTACCGGAGGCGTAGAGCTCGGGGGTGTCGTTGCCGCCGTAGCGCCAGCCGATCTGCCCGTAGTTGGTCGCGTTGACCGGCAGCGGGACACCGTTGGAGAAGGTGCGGAACCACAGGCGCAGGAGCTGACGGCCCACACCCTGACCGGAGAGGCGAACCTCGTTGGTCGAGTTGCCCACCGCGGCGAACCGGGTCGAGATGAGCGAGTGAAACACGCTCAGATCCGGGATGATCACGTCCGCGTTGTTGCCGGCGACCGGGATCGTGTAGAGCGTGGCCGACACAACCACGGTCATGTTGACCGCGACCGTGGCCGCGCCCGTGGTCGTGAACAGGTCACTGACCGGGGCCCAGTCCAGAGCCAGGTTCAGATCCGTGGAGCTGGTCTGGGCGAAGATCGCGCCCATGAGGTTGAGGTCGTCGTACGCCACCGGGACGTACCACTCCAGATCGAAGCCGTAGGTGCCGCTGGGGACACCGGTCACGGACTGCCCGAGGCCCCAGGTCTCCTCCTCCAGGGACAGGGTGCCCTGGTTGACGGCCGTGCCCGGGTGAGCTCCACCGATGGCCTTGACCACACCGCGGTCGGTCAGGTCGCCGCGCTGCATGATCTCGCGCGCCTTGAGGTCCGCGCCGCCGGCGTTGATCAGGTTGCTCTGACCGTTGGCGCTGAACCGCGCGACCTTGAGCAGGTCGTAGGGCCACTTGGCCGTGGTCGCCACGGTGCCCGCGCCGGGGGTGACCACCACGGAGCCGGTCGCGTTGATCGTCAGACCGGACACGATGCCGGTCTGCAACACCTGCACGTTGTCGGTCAGGCCGAGGCCGGCGTAGGTGAACGTCTTCTGGGTGACCGTGAGCCGGCGGGTCATCCGGAAGAACAGCTCCGGGTTGACGCTGGAGGCGGGGACTTCAATCCCCTGCATGGTCTGAACGGGTGCGGCAACCATCTAGGAAGCTCCTGCGTGGGTGAGGGCGGCCAGGCGAGCCAGGCCAGGGACGGGGAAGCGGGCCGCGGCAATCTCCAGGCCGGCGTTGGCGAGGATCGAGACCCCGCCCACCGCGAGCCAGAAGGAGAGACGACGAGGCATCAGGCGTGCTGCTTTGCCTGGTAGTGCTGGAGGCCCACCACGACGGCGGCGGAGACCGCGGCCATCCAGGCGAGAGACTTGATCGAGGGCACGGAAGCTCCTTGACGAGGGGGAAGGGCGCGACACGAGCCCGGGCCGGCCCGAAGGGCGGCCAGTGACCGAAGGGGGAGTGTGTGCCGGCGGTGGCCGGCCCGGACTCGTTGCGCTGCCCGTGAGAGGCAGTCACATTAGGCCAGAGCCGGGTTCTGTGACACAAGCGGGACGCGAGGCTATTTGTTCGCCACGCGAACGAAAACCGACCTCACAGAACGGCCGCAGGCGCACGAAAGCGACCCCCCGCGGGTGATTCCCTACGGGGGGCCGTTTCCGTCCGTCAGCGGCCGATCTGGCGATTTCCGGCCGAAGGAAGGGCCGGCATGTGGCTGAGCTCGTTGTCCTCACCGCTGTAGTGGAGGAACTCGTGCCGCCCGAGCTCGTGCACGGCCGCGTCAAACTGCTTGGGCTCCCAACCGATGTTCTCTGCGATCCGCTTGCGGTCGGCCGGGTTGCGTAGATCGAAGGTGAAGACGTGATCCGCCTGCGCCACAATCAGCGGGTCGATATCGACCGGCCGGGGCCCGCACGCAAGGCCGGTCATCTGGTGGTGTCGGCCGTGGTGCAGGTATCGGCGCATGTTGGGCCCGGTGCGCCCGACCGGCGAGATAATCCCGACCTCATCGAACCAGACCAGCATCCGGCCGCGGCGCAGCGCGAGCCCGATAGCCCGATCCACGTCGTCCAGGGCGTCATCCTGACCCATATCCGGAGCCAGGACGAAGATCTGTCGCCGGCCCTCCTCATCCTCCTCGGGCAGGCGCGCCGGCAGCGGCGTCGAGAGCTTCACCAGCCGGATATCCGGGTCGTCTTTGGTGCCATCGGCCACGAAGTCCCGCCACAGATCCCCGGTGATATCCAGCACCAGCGAGTCATAGGGATAGGAGTCAAAGAGCCGGCGGGCCAGGAACGATTTGCCCGAGCCCTTGCGCCCGAACGCGCCAACGTGCGCGCCCTTGTCCGGGTCAATCATCGCGTCAGCCACCGAAGGCCCCCACGAGCACCTGACAGACCAGGCAGTCAGGCTGGAGCGGGGGAGAGACCACAACGTGCTCCTGTTCCGCGTGCGCGCGGATGGCGCCGGCGAGCGTGTCAAGGCTCCTTGCCCACAGGGCGCAGCACGGGCAGGCGTAACACGGCTCATCGGTCTCATGGTTGACGACGTGCCGGCCGCCGTCCCCGGTCTGGAGCAACGTCACGGGCACCTCCCGCGAGACGGTGACCGGCCGGCCGCGCGGGTCGGGCGCCTCTGGCAGCTTGGCGAGCTGGGCGGCGAACCTGTCGGGGTCGGGCAGGCCGAGCGGTGACCGGCTCACAGCGACCCGGATCCGACCATCGGGGGAAGGTTGCCGCCCGGGGCCGGCCACGCCGGCGTGGGGGCCGGCGGTGGCGCGTCGTCCTGCTCGGGCCATCCCTCGTCCGCGGCGACCGGCAGCGGGTCCGCGGTCCCGGTCAGGGTGTGGCCGGCGAACGCGAGCTGACGCCGGTGCAGGCTGTTCATCACGTAGCCGAAGACAGCCACGATCAGCTCCACCGCGTCCGCCAGGTCTGTCGCCTGCCCGCCACCGCCGGGCAGCGGAATGTGGCGCGCGGCCAGGCGGGAGGCCGGCTCTGCGATGTTCTGTGCCTCATCGTCAGCGATCAGAAACGCGCCGGTCTGCGCCCCGAGCTGGGTGTCGATGACCGTCGATGCGGCCTTGGCGACCTGCTTCGCGGTCTGCTCGTAGCCCTTGCGGACGCCGGCGTCCAGGCGCAGCGGCCGCGGCGGCTTAGTAGATGCCGGGGATGGTGAACCCGTCAGCGTCTCGGGCGTCTCGTCCTCCGAGGGAGAAGCGTCGAAGTCGTCGGGGTCGCTCGTGCTGCTCGGGGCCGGCTCCGTGCTGCTCGGGCTCGGGCTCTGGATCAGCGCGCGGCGGCGTGACCGTGGGGACTCCTGCGGAGGAAGGAACGTCGGCAGGCCCGCGGTCAGGGCGTCGCGCTGCTCGGGGCTGGGGTCGGTCTGGGGCGTCACGGTAGGCGGTGACCTTTCGGACAGCACGACGGGCCGGCGGCGTGGCCGGGGGTGTCGATGCGGGCGGCGACGAAACAGGAGGGGAGTCGTCCGTGGAAGATTCTGCCGGAACCTGTGCGGGCTTTGTGGGGGTTTGTCCCGATGGCAGGCGGCGTGCTATGACCCTCGACCCGCAGCCCTCGACCGGGCAGGGACCGCGCCAGGTCAGGCGCGGCCGGCCGTAGTCGTCTAGTTCGGCGTCCCGTTCCAGGGGATGCCCAGCGCGACACGTTCCGGCGACTCTCACGGGTTTTCGGCTCACTCGGGCATCATGGCGCCATGACACAGAACATGCAAGATTCCGTGACGGTGTGCCGGTGATTTCCTCCAGTGAAGTCCTGCGCCTGTCCCGAACGGCCGAGCGGGTTCGCACGCTCAACGCAGAGACCACGGCCGAGCGCGAGCGTCGTGACCGGCTCGTGCGCGAGCTCATCGACCGCGGCGAGAAGTGGCGCACCGTGGCCCGTGCCTCCGGAATGAGCATCGGGGGACTCGCCCGGATCATGGGCCGGATGCCAGAGGACGACTGACGCAGGAAGATTTACGGTCGGGGCCGGCTCGAGGGGCTCCAGGTCAGCTGTGCCGGCGGGAGAATCTTCGGCCGCAACGCACGAGACCCCCCGGGCCCTTTGCGGGTGGGGGGTCTCGCGTTGGTGGCCGCGCTGCCGGGGGGCCGACTCCCCGGTGCCGCCACCGCTCCAGGTGCCGATCCTGGAGCCGCTGGAGCTCAGGCCGCGCGGCGGGCGATGGCGTCCAGGATGGGCCGCCACGTCTTCGGGCCCACGACGCCATCGGGGGTGATCCCCTGCATGGTCTGATACCGCTCGACGGCCCGCTCGGTGCTCGGGCCGAAGTCGCCATCCGCCGCGGCGCCGATCCACCGCTGGAGGAATCGCACGTCTTCCCCGTGCGACCCGACCCGCAGCACGCGCGCCCCCGGAGTCAGGCCCAGGCCGGCGGCCGGGACACCGTTGGACTTGGGCGCGGACTCCTTCGGCGGGTGCACGCCGGCGATGATCCGGGCCCGGGCGAGGATCTGTGCCCGCTGAGCCTTCCGGATCTCCCCGGGACAGTCGGGATGACCACCCCACGCCTTGCCGCCCATGCCGTGCCAGCCCAGCCCGCGGCCGTCCGGGGACTCGGCCAGGGTGAACGGCCAGCCATAGCGCTCGTGGCCCCACGCGAAGATTTGCGCGATGGTCTCGACCTGCGCCGGGCTCATCGGCTCGGAGGGGTCGCCCTCCGCCTCGACGCTGTGCCAGTCGTAGTTCCCGGCAGCTTGGGCCCAGGCGCGCTCCGAGTCGGGATCGACGTACTGCTCGCGGCCGCCGGCGATGCCGGCCCACCAGGTAGAGGACGCGCGGGAGGCGAGGTCGTTGAACCACTGACGCAGCGACCGGCGCCCGACCTGGACGTGCACGACCAGGCCGCGGGTGTGCGGGTTGACCCCCTTCGACCGGTTGCGGACGAGGGCGACCAGGAAGCCAGGCGGTGAGACGACAGGCATGTGTCAAGACTCCTTGCGGGGTTCGGTGCCGACCAGGCCGGCGGCCGTCAGCGGGTCGAGGATGGCGGCCGTGCCGTCGAGGTATCCGTCTGTGTGGCCCCAGGCGTAACCGATCTGCGCGGCCGCCTTGCCGGCGTTCCACAGGACGGCCAGGACGAACAGGCGCCGGATCATCGGGCGCACCCGAGGTCGATGCCGGCGGTCAGCTCAGCGAACCGGGACGCGACGCGACCCGCCTCGCGGATCTGCGCGCGGTCTTCGGCGTCGCGCCTCATGCGGGTGATGCGCTTCTCGTTGCGGCGGGCCCTCAGTCGGTCGTTCACGGGTTCTCCTTGCAGTTGTCGCAGCCACACAGGCGGCGGGGTTTGGTGTGCCAGGCGGGCGGATTCATGCGGACAGGGCGCCGGCGAGCAGGGCGCAGCTCAGGAACCAGCCGGCCCACAGGAACGGGCCCACGACCACCGCGAGCAGGACGAGGGCGGCCCAGGCGCGCCGGCTCACTTCGGCCGCCGGCGGTGGCTCTCGTGCAGGTAGTTAGCCCCGACCAGGGCCGCGGCGAGCAGGAAGCACAGGAGGTTGGCGCCGTTCACGCGGACACCTCCGCCACGGCCGCGGACAGTCGCGCCCAGCCCGGGTGCCGCTCGTGGGCGAACTCGGGCCCGAAGGCGTCGCGGTCGCTCCAGCCGCGGCGCAGCTCGGCGGCGTGCTCGGGCGAGCAGGTCAGGCCGCGCAGCCGGCGGCCGTCAAACACGATGGACACCGGGACGGCCCGGTTGCGGTCGGTGGTGGCTTCACAGCGGGGAAGTTCACAGCGAACCGTGCCGAATGTGTGACTCATGGGGGATCCCTCTCACGGGAGAATGGGCGCCGACCGGCGGCCCAACTGTCACGGATCCTAACGGTTCTGTGACACCGCAGGTCAAGAGGCCGCGCGGGTGTTTCTGTCACAGATCTACTGACGGTTCCGTGCTTTGTCTGTCAGTCTTTGGTCAAGGCCCTTGATTCCGGGCCGCTCCCGTGAGAAGGAACCCCACCGATGCCCAAGCGTCCCGCCCTGCCTCCGCCCACCGAGACGTTGCCGCCGGCGGCGTGGCGACTCGTGGCCTACCTTCGCGTGAGTGGCCGCGAGCAGGTCAGACACCACGGCTTGACGGTGCAAGAGTCGGAGGTGCGGACGTGGGCCATCGGCCACGGATACCGGGTGATCCGGCTCCACCAGGACGCGGCCAGCGGTGGGGAGGGCGTCGTGCGCCCGGGGCTCCTGTCCGCGCTGGAGGAGGTCAAGGCCGGCCGCGCGGCCGGCGTGATCGTCCAGCGCCTCGACCGCATCGCGCGGGACGTCGTGGCCCAGGAGGCGTTCATAGCCGAAGTACGCCGGGCCGGCGGCCGGGTGTTCTCCGCCTCCGATGGTGAGGCCCAGCTACTCGGAGATGACCCGGGCGACCCCGCGCGGACGTTGCTTCGGCAGATGATGGGCGCCGTCGCGCAGTATGAGGCCGCGCTGATGCGGGTTCGGATGCAGGCCGGCAAGGAACGCAAGAAGGCCGCCGGCGGATACACCGATGGCCGGCCACCTATCGGGTTCCGGGCCCAGGCCGGCGCCCTCGTGGCCGATGCCCGCGAGCAGGCCGTAATCGCTCGGGCCCTGGAGCTTCGGAGTGTCGGCCAGTCATACCGCGAGGTTGCCGCCATCCTGAGCCACGAGGGCTACCGCAACCGTCAGGGCACGACGGCTTGGCATCCCGAGACGTTGCGGCGCATGTGCCGGCGAGCCTCACCCGAGGTCGCGGACGGTGAGCCGGGCCCGTGGAACGGATACGACCGCGGGATGGGCGACTCGGAGTGGCAGACCAACCCCGACGCGCTACCCTCAGCCAAGGAATCGTGACAGGGACCGCAAGGCCCATTGACAAAGACGAAGCGGCCCCCCCGCCGGTCAAGTAGGGGAGCCGCTTCGGATGCTTACCGAGAGGCAGTCTAACCGTGTCCACTGACACCACGCAGCCCAACCCCAGCGACGCGCCGGCAGAGTTTGGCGCCCGGGGATATCACCACGCATGGCGCATGGCGGCCCGCCGGGATCCCCGGATGACCTTCCGCCACCTGTTCGTCCTGGATGCCTTCGCCGAGCACTACTTCCCGGGCAAGGAGGCCATGCGCGGCGTCGCGGTCCAGGACTCCCGCGTCGCCTGGTACACGGGTCTGGGTGAGACCTCGATCCGGGAGGCGCGCGCCGACCTGATCCGGTGGGGGTGGTTGGTGAAGATCCGCCGGCACGGCCGCGGGACCGCCATCGCCCGATACGCCTTCGTCATTCCCTCGCTGGTGCCGCTCGTGCCGCGCGAGTCGAGAAAATCCGCCACGCGGACAGATAACGGCCCCGCTGCCGAGTCGAGAGAATCCGCCACGCGGACAGATAAGGCCCCAGAGAATCCGCAGGGCGGACAGATACCCCCTTCCCTTTCCCCTTCACCTACCTACCTGGGGCCCAAGACCGCGCCGAAGCGGAAAGCCCCTGCCACCTCGCCGGCAGACGAGGCAGGCAGGAGGAGCCCCCAGAAGACGACCCCACGGCCCGCTGCGCGGCCGGGGGTGGGTTGGGACCAGGTGGCGGCCGTGCTGCCCGGAGAACTCGCCACAGACGGCCGCGCGGGACGCTCAGCGGCGATCCTGACCCAACTAGTCGGGGCGGCCCTCCTCGCCGGCTGGAGCTCGGATCAGCTACGGGCCGAGCTCCAGGGCGCGGACGTGGGCGCCACGGCCCCGGTCGGCGTCGTGGTCTCCAGGCTCAAAGCACTCGGGGACCGGACGGCCCCGACCCCCAAGGCGGCGCCGGTCTCCCCGCGCTGCCCGGACCACCGCGAGCAGCCCGCCTGGAAGTGCGCCGAGTGTGCCGCCGGCCACGTTGCGCCCGGGGCCGCGGTCAAGTCCCGGGCCGCGGCCGCCCGGTCACAGATCCGCAAGCCTGCCGCGGCGGCCGGCGCGTGAGCGCGACAGGATCCCGACATAACCCCAGGTCAGGGCGTTGTTGTCGAGGGCCGGCCCCCGTGCTCGGGCCGGGATCTGCCGCAGGATGCCCGAGCAGATTTGCGACAGGTTCACCCCAGCGAACAGAAACGGGATCAGGGGTCGGTATCGTTGCGCCGTCCCGGGCCGGCTGGGCGACCCCCCCTGTCTGCCGGCCCGGGCCCCAGGCATGACAACGGCCGCCGGCATCTGGAGCGCCGGCGGCCGTTGTCGAGTCGGTGGGTCAGTGGATCGGGTGCCACCCGTTGCGGACCAGGACGACGCCGGGGCCCTCGATGACCAGGCGACGCGCGTCGCCGGCGGCGAGCTCTAGCGCTTTGGCGTACACCTCCGGATCAGGCTTGATGCGTGCGACCGGGGCCGGCTTCGTGCGGGTAGGTGCGGGGTGGCTTGCTTTCGTGCGTCTAGGCATGGCCGCCACGGTATCCGTGCGGGTCACAGCTCGGACCACTCGGGGAGGCGACCGCGGTCGGCCGGGGTCGGGATGAGGGCGCCGGGCTCGTGGCACCAACAGGCGCACGGATCCCCCAGCGCGTGGCCCGGGCATCGGCCGTGCTGCCGGCGGTAGCAGTAGCCGGCCAGGTGGCCCACCGCGCCCGGGCGCAGCTTGCCGGCCGGCACCCGCTCGTCGTATCCGGTCGCCTCCAGCACCGCGGCGACCTCGCCGGGCAGGGCCGCCACGTCACCCGCTCGGGAGGCTCCGAACCGTTGCTGGGCCGCCTGCCGCGAGACCCCCAGGTGATCCCCCACGGTCTGCCACGATGCGCCCTCGTCCCGGACGCCGGCGACGTAGGCGCCCACGGCCGCAGACAGGCCGCCGGCGGCCCCGTGCAGGGCGGCCAGGACGGCGGCGTCGTCGTCCCCCTGGAGGGCCGACAGGAGCCGGTGGGCGTGGATCCGGGCCAGGGCCCGAGACTGCCGGCGCAGCGCGACGCCGGTCGCCGTCCGCGCGCTCACCGGTTCACCTCCGCGGCGTACTGCCCGAGCAGCACGGGCAGGCAGCCGCAGCCGCCGTTGGCGTCGTGGTGGTAACCGATGCACCGGTCGTCGGTGCACCCGCAGCGGTCGCCGCGCCACACACCATCCGGCCAGCTCCAGCGGACGTAGCCGGCGATTGTGACGCCGGCGCCGGCCCAGAGGCCGATTTCCTCGCGGGCGTCGCGGTCCAGGCGGTGATAGGTCACTCGCGGCGCGCTCATACGGCCATCGCCTGCACGACCAGGCGCAGCACGTCCGCGCGCCGGCGGTTGTCGCCGGGGGCCCAGGTCAGGTTCAGATCCGCCATGAGCTCGTTCACGCTCTCTTGGACGGCCGCGTCCAGGGTCAGCGGCCGCGGGCCGACCATCGTTCGCCAGAAACGAACGGAGAGGGTCTGGCACTTGTCGCCGGCGTGCAGGTGCGAGTAGCCGCAGGCGTGGCAGTAGCCGTGCGGGGTCGGTCGGTCGTTCTCACAGGTAGGCATGGCGCAAGGATCGTTGACACGACCCCCGGTGTCAAGGTTCCTTGCGGGATCCGTGTCGGGTCAGGCGGCGACGGTCGGGGCCATCCACATACCGCCGCAGACGAACGTGGTCCCGGTGGTCATGCTTGCACCCGGCACTAGAGCGGTGATTGCCGTAGTGCCGGAGGCGTTGACGTACCAGAACGCGCCATAGCCGCCATTGGTGGTGGTCATGGTGCCGTAACTGATCGGGCGATACTGAGCGTCAAAGGTGCCCGCGGTCTGGTTGGCGATGTTGCCGTCCGCCGGCACGGACACGGTGGCGCCGTTGTAGGTCAGCGACAGGTTGCACCACACGACCGGGCCGAACTTCTGCAACCGTAGCGACGTGAGAGTCCAGCCGGTGGCCACGGTGAAAATGCTAGAGGTCTCGGTCTTCAGGACGCTGCCGTCGTCAATGGTGCCGCTGACCTTCACCTGATCCGCTAGCAGGGTCATTGTGTTCAGGGCTGAGCCGGTCTTGGGGCAGGACATGATCACGGCCGGGTTGGTGGCGTTGCCCATGCCGCCGGGGCCCTGGAGGGTCAGGAGCAGGTTGGCGGAGTCGGTCGAGATGATCAGGCCGGCGGTGCTGTATTCGCTCGCGTCGCCGGTGAAGGCCCAAAGGGTGTTCGCCCCGGTCGATTTCATCTGCCACCGCTGCCCGGTGGTCGCGGTCTGGATCGTGCCGCCGGTGATCGTGGCGCCGTTGATGCTCTTACCGTCGATGCTATTCGCGGCGAGCTGGGTGCCGGCGAGCTGCCCGGTGATGGCCGCAGCGGAAACGGCCGCGATCTGGGTCGCGGTGAGCGTGCCGGTGATCTGCCCGGCGGCGAGGGAGGTGATCTGGGCCGCGGTGAGCTTGCCCGAGATAGCTACGGCGTTCACGGCGGCAATCTGGGCCGCGGAGAGCTGCCCGGTGACCTTGGCCGCGTCGATGGCGTCGATCTGGGCGTTAGTGAGCGTGCCGGTGACCTTGCCGGCGGCGACGGAGGCGATCTGGGCCGAGGTCAGTTGCCCGTTGATCTTGGCCGCGTCGAGGGCGGCGATCTGATCGGAGGTCAGTTGCCCGTTGATCTTCGCGGCGTCCAGGGCGGCGATCTGATCGGAAAGGAGCTGCCCGGAGATCCGGGCCGCGGGGAAGTCGCCGTAGATGGCCGACACGGGCAGGGTCCGCAGCGGGTTACGGAAGGCCACGGGTCAGGCCCTCGTCACTAGCTGGTATTGCACCCGCACCGTGCCCTGTGAGCCGGCGGAGGCGCCTGTCCACTGCACGACCAGGGGAACGTTGGACTCGATCAGGATCGGCTGTGCCTCGTCGGCCACGTCCAGGTTGCCGCGGTCGGTGGCGTCTACGTAGTTCTGGGGGTTCGGATAGCCGGCGTACACAATCGCCTGCGTCGCGGTGGTCGAGGTACACATGACCGTGATCCGCTGGAGCAGCCACAGGCACCCGGACGGGACCGGCTCAAACTCGGCCGTAAGGGTGCCCGTGCCGGGCGGCGTGATGAGGTAGCCCGAGCGGTAATCGACCACGGACAGGCCGGATCCGCCGGCGCCGCCATCGGTCGCGGCTCGTTGGGGTGGCAGCATCAGGCGGCCCGCTTCTCTTTCTGAAAGTCGGTCAGGGTCAGCACGCGGCCCGCGCGCCGGCCGGTCGAGGCGGCCGAACCGGACCCGAACCAGGCCCGGAGCTCCTCGGTTCCCCACTTCTCCACGGAGGGCCGGCGGCCCTCACGGAAGAAGTCGCGCCCGGAGTAGCCGGCGCGCCGGCCCGCGGGGGTGACCATGTAGCCGTTGGTGGCCCGCTCGGCGGCCCGGTACTGGCTTTCAAGGTAGGCCGAATACTCCGCCTTGACGCCGGCGGCACCGGTGGCCCTGCGCTGGGCGGTGGTCTGCGCGCGGCCCTGCCAGGGGGTCTCCCCGAAACGGTTCGTGGCGGGCTTCTTCTTCGCCGCGGGCCGCTTCTTGGGCGCCGGCTTGCCCTTGGCCGAAGATCTTCCCGCCGGCACAGCTGCCCTGGAGCCCCTCGAGCCGGCTTTCACCGCAGATTTTCCCG
>Ga0308173_10000564_pt1 | contig 16086 bp, 15 predicted proteins | sample PhyPR1_FD_203716 | JGI IMG/M metagenome (GOLD analysis project Ga0308173, IMG submission 203716) | Soil microbial communities from UC Gill Tract Community Farm, Albany, California, United States - DLSLS.P.R1 | ecosystem: Environmental > Terrestrial > Soil > Agricultural land | place: USA...
CGTACGCCGAATCGGCCTCGTCGTAGTGCGCCGCGAGCTCGAGGACGTCGCCGTGTGCCTCCGTGACGCGGATGAGCTCGTCCCGCGGCGCGTCGAAGCCGCCGGCTGCGGCGAGCGCTCGCGAATACGAGGCCGACGCGTCGAGGTTGGCGTACTGCGCACGCGCGTCGTCGCCGGCGGCGACCGCGTACGCCCACGCCTGCGCGTGCTCTCCCGCGAAGAGGAAGTGCAGCGACAGCAGGTCGGGTGCCGCCGATCGCCGCTCGAGCGCGTGGGCGACCAAGAGGTGGATCTCCTGGCGCTTGGCGTACGAGAGGCCCTCGTAGGCGGCGACCCGGACGAGCTCGTGCCGGAACCGGAGCGTCGCATCGGCCGAGCTCTCGACGAACTCGGCGAGGCGCTCCCACGCGCCGGAATCGTCGCCTTCCGCCGGCAGAATCTCCGTCAGCAGCTCGAGGTCGAACGTGGGCCCGATCACGGAGGCGTGGCGGAGAAGCAGCCGATCGTTCGGCTCGAGCGTGTCGATCCGGGCCGCGATCAGCGACTCGACCGACTCGGGAAGCGAGTCGTCGGTGGTCGGCGCCGCGGCGAGCTCCCGTACGAAGAGCGCGTTCCCGGCCGCGCGTTTAGTGACTGCGGCGAGCTGCTCCTCCGAGAGCGGTGTGTCGCCTGCCGCAGCGAGGGCCAGGGCGCGGGCGTTCTCCGGCGACAGCGGCCCGAGCTCGAGCACCGTGCCGGAGTCGTCGATGAGGGGCGCGCCCGACTGGCGTCGCGTCGTCACGACGAGCCACGGCCGCGGGAAGGATCGCGAGAGCTTTTGCAGGAGCACCTGGGACGCGTCGTCGAGCCAGTGCGTGTCCTCGAAGACGATCAGCGTCGGCATGAGCAGGAGGCGTGACAGGAACTGGTCGAGCGTCTCGTGGAGCCGGTCGCGGCGGAACAGTGGGTCGATCTCTTCAACCTCGGGTGTCGTCGCGACCGTCGCGCCGAGGGGCACGGCGATCAACGGCAGCCACGGCATCAGGTCGGGCATGACAGACGTCGCGAACGCTGTGACTTTCGCGCCTGCTTCGGCCGCGGCGTCCTCCGGCAAGATCCCGACGAGCGGGCGGAGCAGGCCGCGGAACGGCGCGAACGGCGACGAGGCCGAATACGGATCGCAGCGCGCGCGCAGCACCTGGAAGCCGGCGACGGAAGCGGTCAGCTCCTCGACGAGCCGCGATTTGCCCGCGCCCGCCTCGCCGACGATCTCGACCGCGCGGCTCTGGCGCAGGCGCGCCGCCTCGGCCGCTTCGACGAGCACGGCCAGCTCGGCGTCGCGGCCGACGAGCGGCAGCGGCGGCTTCTGTTCCTCGACGATCTCGGCGGCCGCCGCGCCGACCGAGTGACCGGTGACCGGCCGTGCCTTGCCCTTCATCAGGAACTGCCGCGCGGTCGTCTCGTAGCGCGTGCGCGAGCGTTCGAGCACGTCGCCGGTCGCGAGGATCTCGCCCTTCGCGGCGCGCGCCGAGAGCCGCGCGGCGAGGTTGACGGTGTCGCCCATGACGGCGTAGGTGCGGCGCGTCTCGGAGCCGATCGGGCCGGCGACCACAGGGCCGCGGTTGACCCCGACGGCGACCGGCAGGCCGGCGCCGCTGTCGACGATCTCGCGGAGAGCGCGCAGCATCCGCTCCTCCTCGTCGCCGCTCGAGGCGGGCGCGCCGGCGACGAGGTAGAGCTTGCCGCCGTCCCGGTCGATGTCCGACTCGAGCCAGGTGACGCCGAGGCCCGCGGCGACCGCCGAGACGGTGTCGGCGAGCACGTCGAGCTCGGCGGCGGCCTCGTCGGGACGCTCGGCGGCGAGCGCGTCCGTGCCCGTGTACTTGAGGAACGCCGCGGTCACGTGCCGGTGCTCGGCCTCGATCGCTGCGGACTCGATCGCCTCGCGGAGCGGGGGCGGTAGGAACGACGCGAGCCCGGTGGTGTCGCGTTCCTCGGCCGGCGGTGGTAGCGGCACGTCGAGGTCGGCATCGGGCCGGAGCAGGTAGGCGCCGTCGCGCTCGCCCGCGACGAGCCCTTCGAGGGCGGCCGCGGTGCGAGCGGAGACGAGCACCTCGCCCGCTTCGGCTGCGTCCTCGAGCTCGAGCGTCGCGGTCGCCGACGGCCCGGAGACGATCAACTCGCGGCGATGGTCGCCGGCCATGAAGAAGTGGCAGTCGCCCGAGACGAGCCCGGCGCACATGCGGAGCTCGACCGGCCCCACCGAGCTCTGCGCCGTGCCCGACGCCGCCATGTACGACTGCATCGCGAGCGCGGCGCGCGCGGCGCGCGCCTCGTGCCCCTCGCCGTCGAACAGCATGAGCAGTGCGTCGCCGCGGAACTTGAGCACGTCGCCCCCGTGCAGCTCGGCGGTCTCGATCAGCGCCGCGTAGCAGCTGCTGATCAGGCGGATCAGCTCCTCGGCGCCGAGCTTGCCGCGCTCGGCGAGCCGCTCCGAGAGCGCGGTGAACCCGGAGACGTCGAGGCCGAGGAGCGACGCGTCGAGCGTCTGCAGGCCCGCTCCGCCCGTGCGTTCGTCCCACGTGCGCGCGAGCCGCGGCACGAACGAGCGGTACTCATCGCGCTCGCGCACGATCACGCCGGTCGAGCCCCCCGGGAGCATGCACCGAGGTTATTCCACGCGGAGACGATCGAACAGGGGTTCACTCCTCGTTAACCTCGGATGCGGCAAGGTGCGGAGGTGCTGACGCCGGTTCGGAGGCGCCGCCCGCGGCGCGGACGCTGGATGGTCCTGGCGGTCGCCGCGGCCGTCGCGGCGGGTGCCGTCGCCGTGGTCGCCTGGCAGCACGGGAACGTGCGCCGGGCGGCGGCGACCACGACGCTCGCCGTCCCGGTCGTGCATCCCCCGACCCGCCGCCCGAAGCGCGCGCGCATCGCGCGGCTCGCCGAGCAGTCGACAGGACGTCTCGCGGCTCCGGTGCAGGACGCTGCCGGGGCGGCCCTCGCCGACGGCCGGGTCATGCTTGCCGGCGGCCTGACCGCGGCCGACACGTCGCGCGCGGACGTCAGGCTCGTGTCGGCGTCGTCGGATCGCGCGGCCGGGTTTCTGCCGACGGGAATCCACGACACGGCCGCGGTCGCCATCGGCCGGCACGCCTACGTCTTCGGCGGCGGCACGGCCGCGAACACGCAGAGCGATCAGATCGTGCGGCTGCCGTCGACCGTGGTGGGCCGGCTTCCGAACCCGAGCTCGGACCAGTCGGCGGCGGTCGTCGGCGGCGCCGCGTACGTCGTCGGCGGCTACACGGGGTCGGCGTGGCTCGACACGATCGTCGCCTGGCGGCCCGGGACCACGGCGCGTGTCGTGGCGCACCTCCCGTACCCGCTTCGATACGCAGCCGTTGCCGCAGACGGCAACCGGATCGTGATCGCCGGCGGCTCGCTCGTCGACGGCAGCGCAAGCAGCGCGATCCTCCTCTTCACGCCGGCGACGCGCCGCGTGACGCGCCTCGGCTCGCTGCCTGCGGCGACGACACATGCGGCAGCCGCGATGCTGCACGGGATCGTCTACGTGATCGGCGGCCGGAGCGCGACGCTCGACACGCCGACCGACCGGATCGTCGCGGTCGATCCGGCCACGCATCGCGTGCGCCCCGCGGGGAGCCTGACCACGCCGACCTCGGATCTGACCGCCGTTCCGCTCCGCAACTCGATCTTGCTCGCCGGAGGCCGCAGCGCCGGCGCCGCGCAGGACGGCCTTGCGCTCCTGCGGCCCGCGACTCGCACGATCGACGTCTACGCATACGACGGCGCCGACCGCTTCACCGCCGGCGCCCGCGGCGCGAAGAGCCTCGTCTACGTCCCGAACAGCGAGAGCAACACCGTCTCGGTGATCGACCCCGCCACCTACCACGTCATTCGCACGTTCCGTGTCGGGACGCTGCCGCAGCATGTCGTGCCCGCGTGGGACCTGCGCACGCTGTACGTGACGAACGACGTCGGCAACAGCCTCACGGCGATCGACCCGCGAACCGGGAAACCGACGCACACGATCCGAGTCGACGATCCGTACAACATGTACTTCACGCCGAACGGCCGGTACGCGATCGTCGTCGCGGAACGCATGCAGCGGCTCGACTTTCGCGACGCGCACACGTTCCGCCTCCACAAGTCGCTCGCGGTTCCGTGCTACGGCGTCGACCACATGGACTTCACGGCCGACGGACGCGAGCTGCTCGCGAGCTGCGAGTTCTCGGGACGAATGGTCGTCGTCGACGTCCCGCGCGAGCGTGTCGTGCGAACGATCGTTCTTCCGGGCGGAGGCGCAGACATGCCGCAGGACGTGAAGCTCTCGCCTGACGGACGGCTCTTCTACGTCGCCGACATGCACGCCGGCGGCGTGTGGGAGATCGATGCGCACTCCTTCCGCGTGCTCGGCTTCCTGGCGACCGGGGCAGGGGCGCACGGCCTGTACCCGAGCCGTGACGCACGCGACCTCTACGTCAGCAACAGGAGCGCCGGCACCGTCTCCGTCGTCAGCTTCGCGACGCGGCGTATCGTCGCGACGTGGCGGATCCCGGGCGGCAGCCCCGACATGGGCGGCGTCAGCGCGAACGGCAAGGTCCTGTGGCTGTCGGGGCGGTACAACAGCGAGGTGTATGCGATCTCGACGCATACAGGTCGGTTGCTTGCGCGCATCCCCGTCGGCGCCGGGCCGCACGGCGTGTGCGTGTGGCCGCAACCGGGCCGTTATTCGCTCGGTCACACGGGCATCCTGCGGTGAGAGCGGTCGCGGTCGCCCTGCTCGCGTTCACGGCGGCAGGTTGCGGCGCTCATCGAGACGTCACGACCGGCAAGGCGATCTTCCGCCGCGACTGCTCCTCCTGCCACACCCTCGACGGGCGCGAGCACGGCGCGATCGGCGGCGACCTCGTTGTCGCGCATCTCGGCGTCCGCGCGCTCGCGAGCTTCGCGCGCGTGATGCCGGTGCGCCCGCGCCTCGATCGAGCTGATGCCGACGCGGTTGCGCGCTACATCCACGGCGCCGGAGAGCGGTAGGCCGTAGCCCACCGCTCTCCTGGGACGTCTACCCGGTCGGTCCGGTCGCGGGGATGGCGCCACACCCGGGATGGCCCATGATCTCGGTGCCGAGGCCGTTGTGGAGCCCCGGGGCGCCGCCGGCCGCGTGCACGTTGTAGTGGAAGTTGTAGAACGCGAGCTCGATCGCGGGGTCGTCCTGGTTGTCGCACCAGTCCGGCCCGACCTCGCGTGTCGACCCGTCGGCCAACACGACGTAGTGGCGGTGCAGGGGAGGCATCGGCGGGCTCGCCGGAATCGTCGGCCCCCCGGCGAGGATCATGCCTGGAAGAACCAGGGCGGCTGCCCCCAGGATCGCCGCGATCAGGCTCGCAAACAGCAGCTTGCTCATCGGTCTCGACTCCTTTCGTAACGGTGCGCTCGACGCTACGGCGGTAGCGGGGCGGCGGAAACGTCAGAACGTCTGAACTTTGACGGCGTTGTCTACGCGGGCTCGTCGGGCTGCAGCCGCCGGGCGAGCTCGGTGCGCGACCGGACACCGAGCTTCGCGTAGATCCGGGTGAGGTGGCTCGCGACCGTTCGTTCGCCGAGGAAAAGGGTGGCGGCGACCTCCCGGTTCGTGCTCCCCTTGGCGACCAGCTCGGCGGCGCGGCGCTCTGCTGCCGTCAGTCCCTGGGCGGGCCTGCGCCCGCTGATCCCGCCGAGCTCGCCGTGCGCCTTCGCCGCCCAGCCGGAGGCGCCGATCGCCTCGAACCCGGCGAGTGCGGCCTCGATCGCGTCGCGTGCGGGCCGCTTCTGGCGGTCGCGGCGCCTGACCGTGCCGAGCGCGAGAAGCGCGCGGGCTTTCCCGAAGGGATCGCCGACCGCGTCGTGCTCGGCGACGGCTTGCGCGAGCAGGGCGAGCGCCTCGCCGACGTCTCCGGAGGCCGCCGCGGCGAGGCCGCGGAATCGGGTCACGTGCGCGAGCACCCAGACGCGCCGGACGCGTAACGCATCGGCCTCCCAGCTGTGCACGAGGGCGACTGCTTCCTCGATCCGGCCGAGCTCGAGCAGGAGCTCCGCGTGGTCGGCGGTCCACCAGCGAACGCTCGGCTCGCCCCAGCCGAGCTCCGCCGCCCGCGCGTCCGCCTGGTCGAACCGGTCCACGGCGGCGGCCCGGTCGCCGGACCCGAGCGCGACGAGCGCCAGGACGGCCGTGTGTTGCGGCGGGTGGAGCCCGAACTGTCTTCCGGCGAGCTCGAGCGCTCGCTCCGAATGCTCGCGGGCGAGCTCGAGCTGCCCGCGGTGGACGGCGACGACCGCGGTCGGGAGGTGGTCTTGCGGCACCTCGAGGCCGTACTGGCTCGCGATGTCCTGCGCGTGGGCCGAGTAGTCGGCGGCCAGAGCCCAGCGGCCGGCCCAGAACTCGAGCCAGGCGAGCCCCCAGAGCGCGCGGGCGCTTCGGGGCTCGTCGCGGTCGCGCCATTCGCGGTGCTCGGACTCGAGGAAGGCTCGCGCCTCCTCTCTCGTGGAGGACGGCGCGAGCGTGTTCACGACCGCCTCCGTCGCTTCCTGGACGAGCCGCTCGCCGCCGAGTGCGGCCGGGAGCGTCTGCGCAAGGCCTGCGAGATCGCCGGGCACTTCCGCGCTGCCGGCGAACCAGTCGAGCATGGCTTTCACCGCGCCGGCACGCGTCCTGAGCACGCTGTCGCCGAGTTGCTCGGCGAGCTCGATGGCCGCCGCGGCGTGATCGAACTGCGGCCCCCGGAATCGCGTGAGCCATGCGAGGCAGCAGTGGATCTCCGACCGGCGTGCCGGCGACAACGGGTCCTGGCGCAGCGCCTCCCTGAGCAAATCGGCAGCGCGATCGATGCCCTCCAGCTCGGAGAGGAGCACGAGCGCCTCCGCGCGCCACGGTCCGGCCCGGGCCTCCGCGAGCATCTCGGTGGCGATTGCAAACGCGTGCGTCCACTCGCCGGCGACCTGATGCGCGCGAGCGGCGGCGATCGTCCGGCGGCGGCGCTCGTCGTCGGCTCCCGACGGTGTCAGGCGTAGAGCGTGCTCGGCGAGCTCGGCAGCGACGGCGGCGGCACCTCGACCCGACGCCAGCCCCGCGGCCTCGTCGAGCTCGGCAGCGACCGCGGCGTCGGGCATGTCCTTCGAGAGGGCGAGGTGGCGGGCGCAAACGAGCGGATCCGCGGCGCTCTCCGCGATGCGCGCGTGGACCGAGAACCGCTTCGGGCCGAGATCCTGGTAGAGCACCGACGAGAGCAGCGGGTGGGTGAAGCGGATCGTCCCTCCGGCGCGCTCGATCACGTTCGCGGCCACCGCGGCGTCGAGCGCTTCGATGGTGATGCCGGCCCGCTCGAGCAGCGCCTCGGACGATGTGCCGAGTGCGGAGGCGAGTGCGAGCGCCTCGCGGGTGTCGCCCGGCAAGTCGCCGAGCCGCGCGCGCAGGATCTCTTCGAGTGTCCCGGGGACAGGCAGCGGCGCGAGTGGATCGACATCGTCGCCGAGCAGGCGCGCAAGCTCCACCGCGAAGAACGGGTTGCCACCTGATCGTTCGTGAATGCGCAGCAAGGTCTGGCGCGCGAACGGTCGGGTGAACCGGTCCCGCAAGAGCTGATGGAGCGCGCCGACGCCGAGCGGATTCACCGGCCGACGAATGACCGCGCCCGCCGGAAGCGCCTGCTCGATACCGGGGGACTGTGCATCGCCGGCGGGACGACGGGCCAGGAACACGCGAATGTCACTGCCTGCGAGGCGGCGGAGCGCGAACGCCAACGCGGCCGACGAGGAGGGATCGAGCCATTGCTCGTCGTCGACGGCGATCAACACGGGCTCGTCCGCGCTGAGACGTTGCAGCACGTCGCGCAGGGCGACCCCGAGCGTGCGCTGGTCCACGCGGTGCCCCGACCCGTCTGCGCGCAGCATCACGATCTCGAGCGCCCGCCGTCTCGGCGCCGTCAGCGAGGGAAGCGTGTCTTCGAGGTGGCTCTCGAGCAGGTCGCCGAGCGCCGCGTGCGCGAGCGTCCGCTCCGCCTCCGCCGGGCGTGAGGAGAGGACGCGCAGGCCCTGCGCGCGCGCATGCTCCACGCCGGCCGCCCAGAGCGTCGACTTCCCGATGCCCGGCTCGCCCTCGAGCACGAGCGCGGCGGGCCCGGTGCCTATCTCGTCGACGAAGGAGCGAACAGCGTCGAGCTCAGCCTCCCGACCGACGATCGCGAAACTCTTCGTGCCAGGTATCTGCTCCCCCTCGAACCGGAACGCCGAGTGTAGTGCGCAGTCGGCGACGAATTCAAAGACTCAGTCGCCGGCGACGTCGCGGCGCAGGAAAACGAGGTAGGCCACGGCCAGCGGTATCCCTGCGTACAACGCCGAAAGCCACAGCGCGCGAACGATCGGACTCCAGTCGGTCGGCGTGCGCAGCAGCCCGTGCCAGGCGTCGAATTGCGTGCCCAGCAGGTAGGGGCGAATCGTCTCCGTCCCCGGTAGCACGCCGATCAGTTGCATCAGCAGCGCCCACATCAGCGTTCCCACCACGGACCCGGCGCTGTTTCGGGTCGTCGTCGACAGGAAGAGCCCGAAGGACGCGATCGCGAGCAGCGGAACCAGGTACACCGCGAGGCTCACGAGCAGAAGCGCGAAGCCGGTGCCGGCCGAGACGCGCGTTCCCGACAGGGACGTGAACGGGTTGAAGCCCCACGCGATCGACCCTGCGGCGACGCCGATGAGCCCCATCGCGAAGACGACGAGCGTCGTGTACGTGAACGATGCGAGCACCTTGCCGACGAACACCTGCCCACGGTCGCGAGACCGCGTGAGGATCGTCTTCAACGTGCCGTTGTGCGACTCGGCCGCGACGATGTCGCCGGCGACGAGCGCGGCGATCAGCGGCAGGCCCCAGATCGACATGAACAGCAACACGACGAACGGGGTGACGAGACCGGAGTCGCGGATGTAGCGGCCGAGTGGCACGTCGTTCGGGCCGCCCGACTGGATCTGCAACACGACCACGAAGATCACGGGAACGATCGAGGCTCCGCCGAGCCCGAGCAGAGTGCGCTTCTGCGCGGCGAGCTTCGCGATCTCCCAGCGATAGATGCGAGCGACGCCCGTCACGACGCCACTGCCTCACGATCGTGATCGCTCGACTCGCCGCCGGTCAGCTGCAGGAAGAGGTCTTCGAGCGAGTCACCGTGCGGCGCGAGCTTCAGGATCGGAACGCGCGCCTGGCCGAGCGCGATCGACAGGGCTCCGACTGCGTCCTCGTCCGCAACGAAGTTGAGGCTTTCGCCGTCGAGCGCCACTTCGGTGATGCCGTTCTGATTGAGGCAGATGGTTCTCGCCCGCTCGAGCTCGGGCGTGCGGAGCTGGTATCCGCCCGCCGCTTGCCCCATCAACTCGTGGAGCCCTCCCTGATAGATGATCCGCCCTTTGCGGATGATCGCGACTCTGTTGCACAGCTCCTCGACCTCGTTCAGGAGGTGGCTCGAAAGCATGATGGTCAGGCCGTTCTGCGCCAGCCGACGGATCAGGTCGCGCATGTCGCGCATCCCCGCCGGGTCGAGACCGGTCGCCGGCTCGTCGAGCAGCAGCAGCTTCGGGTCGCGAAGGAGGGACGCGGCGATCCCGAGACGCTGGCGCATGCCGTGCGAGTAGCCGCCGACGCGATCTTTCGCGCGGTCGCGAAGCTCGACCGTCTCGAGCACCTCGTCGATTCGCGAGCGTGAGGCCGGCTCGTCGTAGTCGGCGAGCAGGCGCAGGTTGCGGCGACCGGAGAGATAGGGGTAGAACCGTGGCCCTTCCACGAAGCCTGCGACGCCGTCGAGCGCGCGGGCGCCGTCTCGCAATGGGTCGCGCCCGAACAGCAGCGCCTCGCCGGCCGTCGGACGGATCAGTCCCAACAGCATGCGAAGCGAGCTCGTCTTCCCGGCCCCGTTCGGGCCGAGGTAGCCGAACACGTCACCCGGCTCGACGGAAAGATCGACGCCGTCTACGGCGGCGATCTCTCCGTACCGCTTCACGAGGCCCCGCGCCACGACGGGCAGGGCGGCGCTCACCTCAGTTCGCGCGCAGCGCTCTCCGCGATTCCCTGGCTGACGGAGCCCGCCAGCATGAACGCGACTCCGCTGCGTTGCCACTCGAGGGCTGTTCCGAGCGGTGTTGCGATCTCGTGCGCGGTGACGCCGTCGAGCGAAACTGTCGTCGGCAGCCCGCCCAGTGGACCTCCGTCGGAGCTTGCATCCGCCGCGCGTTCGTCGACGACGATCGCGTCGAGCCCGCGGCCGTAAACGAGGAGTGCCGTGTCTCCGCCCGCGAGCCGGACGTCGTTGCGTGCTCGCCCGGCAAGCGTGTCGGGCGCCACGATCGAGAAGCCGAGCTTCTGTTGCACCGCAGTGAGGCCCGTCACCCGGGGGCTCGAGCCTGCGCCGGGCTTGCTGGTCGGCAGTGAGAGGTCGACCACCTTGGCGCCTGCGGGTGGCGAAACATCGACATCGGAGGATGCAACCGGCCCGTAGGACACGTCGGTCGCCGTCAACGCGAGCACGGGTGCGCTCGAACCTTTCGCGGTCACCGCGATCCGCAGTGGCACCGCGTGCGCCGCATCCCATGCGATCTCCAGGGAGCCGAGCAAGCCGCCGTTGAGCTTCGGGGACACCGAAACGCTGTACGCCGGCTGCCCGCCCGTGTTCGTGGGATTGGCTCCGGAGATGGTCACGTGATCGGCCGCCTTCGTCAGGAACCGGCTGATCTGCGTCAGCGTGGGAATCGCGCCGCTCGAGTCCTTCGACGAGGTGTCCGTGGGCAGCTCGAGGCGATAGGTGGTGTTCGACGACGCGTCGTAGATGGTCACCCGCGCGTGGTTCCAGACGATTTGCGTGTCGCCGGCGTCTGACTGGAGCTCGAGACGCCCGCGCCCGTCGTCGGTCGCCCAGAGGCGTCCGGTCGCGCCCGAGAGAAGGGGAGAGCCGACGCTGCCTGTCAATGCACCGGAAGGCAGGAGGTTGTTCGTGAACGTGATCCGCCCCGTGATGCCGTCGACCCGGCCGCCGGCGAGCGAATCGTGGATCGCCTGCGCAAGCGGCTTCGGCGGCGGCGGCGAACCGTTACCCGACGAGGCTGCTACGGCGATCGCGGCTGCAAGGGCGGCGATCGCCGCCATCGCGCCGAGCGCGATCGACAACCGGGCCGTGGACATCGTGCGCAGGAAGCTCAACCGTGACCTCGTTTCGCAGGGTCGACACCACGCGTTGTACCCAAAGATGGCCAGGCGACGCATCGCCGGCCGCCCGCGATCCGGCGTCCTTTCACGTTCCTTAACTTGCGAAGGCGACCTGCCGCTCAGTTCAGCGAGAAGCCGGAAGGATCGTCATGCTCGCTGCCGGTCACGGTGCCGGCGGCCGCGGTCTCGATCGCGGCGAGGACCTCGTCGTGCGACCGGTCTGGGCTGTCGTTCCAGACGTCGAGGGAGTCGGTGTCGAGGATGTCGGCAAGCAGGATGCAGGCGTGTGCGAGCTCGCTGATCGCGGCATGCTCGCCGTCGACGGCGGCGGTGTGTTCGACCGCGGCGACGAGGGCGCCGAGGAGCGACCAGCTCGCCGCGCGGTCGTCCCAGGGGCGAACCGGGGTCGCGTCGGCGGCGCGGGCGTCGGTGTCTTGTGTCCAGCCTCGCCGGATCAGCTCGAGGGCGTGTTCGAGGAGCGCTCTTCCTTCGGCCACCCGCCTTCGATTCCATGCCGGCCGGTGCGGAAACGACGCGATTTCAGGTGCCGGGGTCGTCGCGGTCGAGCCGGACGAGAAGCCGATGGCTCTCGGCGACTGCTTGGGCGAGGTCGAGGAGCCGTCGGCCGCTTCGCTGAGAGTGGCTTCGAAGGAGGGTGAACGCTTGCTGTTCGTCGATGCCGTGGACCGCCATGAGGATCCCCTTCGCGCGTTCGATCATGGCGCGGCGGGCGAAGGCGCCTTCGAGATTGTGGTACTCCGCGAAGCGCCGGAGGACGATGTCGAGCGTGGATTGCAGTTCCTCTGCGTCGCCGTCGGTGATGTAAGCGAAGACGCCGCGCTTCGCTGCCTCGTTCACGAAGTCGGCGTCGTTGCTCTCGAGGAGCACGATCACCGGGCAGGCAGCCTCGTGGACGACGGTGCGGACCAGGTCGAGCGCGTGCTTGGAGCTCGTGCCGAGCGCAACCAGGGCGACATCGGGATTCTCCCGCTGGGTGGTCGCTCCGATGTCTTCGACTTCGACGCTTCCCGCGACGACGATGTGGCCGAGCGTCGCGACCACCTGTGTGAGCGCGGCGAGCCGCTCGGGCCGCTCGTTCGCGATCAGAACCCGAAGCTGTGACTGTTCGCTCGTCGGCTCGCCCACTGTTCCCGGCCTCTCCTCGGTGCCCGCTTCTCCGGCTGGAGGATTATCGCGCACGCGGCCGGGCATCTATCGAGCGGCAGCGGCCGGGCCAGCTTGGCCCGGTCGCTCGGCCACAACCCTTGGCTGTCGCCGTTGAGGGTCGAAGTGCCCGGATCGATCCTCGATCGCTCCGCCCACAGAGCCGGGCGGAGCTTCCTCGCGTTTGGACTGCGCCGAATCTCGGTAACCAGGTCTTGTCGTGCGGGCGCCGACAGAGCCTCGGCCCCCTACGGAACAGATACGGCCACAACTCCGGGCCGCACTCGCAGCAGGTTGTCGCGGAAGGGGAGTTGTGATGCGTTCACGCGAAGGTGGTTCGGATGTTGGGGCGGCCGGTGCGGTGGCCGGCTCTGTGGAGAAGGCAGCCCGCCGGCAGGTCGTCTTCCGCGAGGTGAACGAGCGGATCGCGGAGCTGACGGGCCTGATGAACGACGTCGGCTTCAACCTGCTGATCTGCGAGTGCAGCGACGCCGCCTGCGCCGAGTCGCTCCAGATCACTCCGGAGGAGTACGAAGCGGTACGAGCAAACCCGGCGCGGTTCGTCGTGCTGAAAGGGCACGAACTACCTGCGGTCGAACGGGTCGTCGAGGGCAATGATCGATACCTCGTCGTCGAGAAGTTCGGAGACGCCGCCGACATCGCCGAGGCCGGCGACCCGCGCCGCCCATGAGCAACACCGAGACGACGACGCGCGCTGACGCCGCAACCGTGCCGGCCCGCGCGCGGCCGCAGCTGCTCTTCTTCTACAGCCGCAGCTCCGGACACTCGCGCCGGGTCGAAGGGCTTCTGGCCCAGGTCCTGCAACGGCGTCGGAACCACGAGACCTTCCAGGTCCGCCGGCTGGATTACGAGGAGCACGGCGACCTCGCCCGGCGCTGCGGCGTCTCCGAGGCACCCGCGCTCGTGGTCGTCCGCGAGAAACGCGTTCAAGCTCGCATCGAGCGGCCACGCGGCTGCACCGAAATCCAGACGGTGCTCGCACCATGGCTGCGCTAGACGGCGACGAGCCCGGAACCGACCGAAGCACGGCGGGGTTCAGCGCAGAGCGGATCGCGAGAAATGACGCGATTTTCCGACAGGCCAACGAGGACATCGACGCAGTCGCCGAGGCGGAGGGGATCGAGGATCGCGTGCCTTTCATCTGCGAGTGCGCCGATCCCGCGTGTCGCGAGATCATCCAGATGTCCATCGGCGAGTACGTCGAGATCCGACGGGATCCGCGGCTGTTCCTGAACGTGCCCGGCCATGAAGCGTCAGCGCAGGGCTGGGGCCAGGTCGTCGAGCGGCACGGAGGCTATGTCGTCGTCGAGAAGATCGGTCCCGCGGGCGAAGTCGCCGAGCAACTCGAGGGCGACCCAGACCCTGCGACCGCAACAATCGACGTGGAGGAGAGGCACCGTCGCGACGATCCCGTGTGAGCGGGCAGCGCGGACTTCCTACCGCATCGCGTCAAGCTTCGCGGTAAGAGCTTCCACCTCCGACTCGGTCCGGTTGATCATTCGGCGCAGGTCCTCGGTCATGTCCGAATCGAGGACATTCGCTGCCGCATCGAGGGCCAGTAACGTCTGGCTGCACGTCGCCAGCAGGATCAGCAGAAGGCTCCGCGCCTTCGTGAGTGCTGCCACATCCGTCGCCGCCATGGCTGTCTATCGCCCCCGGAGCACACGGCGAAACCGAGCTCGCCCACTACCGGACGGCTATGAATCGTGGGCGTCGAAGCCCAAGCCGGCGCGGTAGAGCATCAGCCACATCTCGCGATGCTCGCGGATCGCCTCGTTGATCACGACCGGTTCGCGGAGACGCCCGTCGAGGTTCGACAGCATCGAGTCCACGAACGCGTGCAGCTCTTCGTCGCTCGGTTCGTCGCTCGGTTCGGTCTCCACAAGGCCAACTTACCCAGGTCCGAGTCCGGCAGAGCGTCGATCTTCTCGCTCAATGCTGCGAGCTCGGCCTCGCTGCGTTCGATCATCGCGCCGAGATCGGTCGTCAGATCCCTATCCAGTGCGTTACCGGCCGCTTCGAGGGCGATCTGGGTCTGCTTGCAGGTGGCGAGGAGCAGGATCAACAAACTCCGGGCCTTCTTGAGTGTCGCGCGATCGTCCACGGCGGCAGTGTATGCGGAGCGCTGCGCCGGGGCGGTGCCACCGCGTTCACGTCGCCCACGCGCGCGAGCGCGATACGGTGCTGTGGTGGCTGGTGAGACCGATGCCGGCGGCGGCCGGAGGCGCGCCCTCGACGAGTTCCTCGAGGCGCGGGTGGCCGAGGGGTTCCGGGTCGAGGTCCACGAGGACACGCACGCGATCGTCGTCCGGGGCGGCGGTTCGCTCCTCGGGCGGTTTCTCGGCCGACGACGCCGTTTCGTCGTCGAGGTGGACGACCAGGGAAGAGCATCGATGCGTTCGGCCGAGCCCATCCGCCACTGACGTCTCGGCGGGCCTGGTGAAAATGGGCCGGGCAGGGATCGAATAGCGAGTTCGAAGCGCTTGTCGCCAAAAACCGCTGGCTGCGACGACCCGAAAGGCGCAGGGGCGCGTGTAAGGCGTGAGCGAGCTTCCCGCACCGATCTGACCGCGGCGCGGCATGGATAATCCACGGTCGTGGGGGGTCGTGCGGCGGGCATTGTGGGGCGTGAGGTCGAAGTTGCCGAAGTCGCAGCGTTCGTCTCCTCGATGCATACCGGCGCGGGCTCCCTCGTCCTCGAGGGCCCGGCCGGAATCGGCAAGACGACGATCTGGCGCACCGGCCTGGAAGAGGCGCGGGCGCAGGGCGTCCGAGTGCTTGCCGCGCAGCCGGCGGCGAACGAGGCCGGCTACGTCCTGGTCGCGCTCGGCGATCTGCTCGACGGCGTCCCCGACGACGCGCTGGCGGATCTGCCCGAGCCGCAGCGGCGTGCACTGCGTGTCGCTCGCGCGCTGGAGGAGGCGACCGAGGAGAGCACCGAGCCGCGCCTCCTCGGCGTGGCGTTGCTCGGTGTCTTGCGCCGACTCGCGGAGGACGGACCGCTGCTCGTGGCGGTCGACGACCTCCAGTGGCTCGATGCCGCCTCGGCGGCTGCGCTCGAGTTCGCCTCCCGCCGTCTCGCCGCCGAGCCCGTCCGGATCCTCGCCACGCGCCGCACCGGCGAGGCCCCGACCCCGGGGGCGTTCGCCGGATCGGTTCGCGTGCTGCCGATCGGGCCGCTCAGCATCGGCGCGCTACAGCGGCTCCTCGCGAGCAGGATCGAGCTGCAGCAGGGTCGACGGGAGCTGCGCCGGATCTGGGAGGTTTCCGGCGGCAACCCGTTCTTCGCGCTCGAGCTCGGCCGGCTGCTCGCGGCACGACAGAGCGAGCCGGCGCTCGGCGACCGGCTGCCGATCCCCACCGACCTCGGCGCTCTACTTCGGGAGCGGCTTGCGGCGCTCGGTTCGGACGCCCGCGACGTGCTGCACGCGGCTGCGCTACTTGCGGAGCCGACGCTCGAGCTGCTCGAGGCGGTGACCGGGCCCGATGCGTTCGAGCGCCTGTCGCCCGCGATCGACAAGCAGATCGTCGCGCTGACAGGCACTCGTGTGCGCTTCACGCATCCACTGCTCGCGGCCGCTGTCGCCGACGGCGCCGATCCGCTTGCGACCCAGGAGCTGCACCGGCGACTCGCCGAGGTCGTGCACGATCAGGGCGAGCGCGCCTTCCACCTCGCGCTC
>Ga0308173_10000565_pt1 | contig 16083 bp, 12 predicted proteins | sample PhyPR1_FD_203716 | JGI IMG/M metagenome (GOLD analysis project Ga0308173, IMG submission 203716) | Soil microbial communities from UC Gill Tract Community Farm, Albany, California, United States - DLSLS.P.R1 | ecosystem: Environmental > Terrestrial > Soil > Agricultural land | place: USA...
CAGGCGCGCCGCCTCCGCCGCAGCGGGGCCGACCGAGGCCTGCTTGACGTGGCCGAAGCCGCGGATCTGGGCGGGAACCGAGGCGATCTTCACCGCGCTCGCCAGGCGTTCCGGCGTAAGGCCCTCCACCAGACGGGCGAGGCTCGCCTCGTAGTCGGCCAGGAGCCGCCGCTCCATCTTGCGCTCGGCGGTGCGGCCGAAGAAGTCGAACGGAGTTCCGCGCAGGCGCTTCAGCCGGGCGAGCGCCGGGAAGGCGAGGTCCAGCATCCAGCCGCCGAAGGCGATCTTCTTCGGCCGGCCGGCGGCGTCCTTCGGCGCGAGGATCGGCGGCGCGAGCCAGACCTTGGCCTTGCCGCCGCGGAAGGTCTCGGCCCGGTAGGCGGCGAAGCGGCCGTCGGCGTAGAGCCGCGCCACCTCGTACTCGTCCTTGTAGGCCATCAGCCGGTAGAGGTTCACCGCCGCGGCGCGCGCCAGCGCGCCAGACCCGCCGGCCCTGGCCTCGGCCGCCCGGACCGCCGCCACGCGGTCGAGGTAGCGGCGGGCGTAGGCCGCGTCCTGATAGGCGGTGAGCTCCGTCGCCCGATGCTGGATCAGCTCGTCCAGCGGCATGGTCTCAGGGGTCGGGACATCGTCCTCGCGCCGGCCGCGCGCCGCCGGGTCGTGGGCCGCCTTGCGGCCCAGCTCGAACGCCTGGAGGTTGGCCTCGGCGTCGACGCCGTTCAGCCGGATGGCGCGATAGATGGCGCGGCTGGAGACCGGGATCGTGCCCTTCTGCCAGGCGAAGCCCAGCATGATCATGTTGGCGTAGATGGCGTCGCCCAGCTCGGACACCGCCAGGGTCTGGGCCGGCAGGGAGTCGTAGCTCTTGACCGCCGCTTCGATGCGCCGCGCCTGGGCTTCGGAATCGAAGCGCACGTCGCGCTCGGCGACGAAGTCGGCGGTGGGCGTGAAGTCGGCGTCGCCCAGCGCCTCGGTGCGATCCTTGGCGTAGAGGGCCATCGCGTCGGGGCCGGCCGCCACCAGGATGTCGCAGGCGATCAGGACATTGGCGCTGGCCGCCGGGATGCGGCCGCCGAGGTTGGTCTCCTCGGTCTCGCCGAGCCGCACGTGGCTGAACACCGCCCCGCCCTTCTGGGCCAGGCCCGTCATGTCGACCACGGAGGCCGCGCGGCCGTCCACGTGGGCGGCCATGGCGAGGATCGAGGCGACGGTGGTGACGCCGGTGCCGCCGACCCCGGTGAACAGGATGTTCTTCACCCCGGTGAAGCTTTCGAACTCCGGCAGCGGCGTGGACTCCGCGGTCAGCGCCGGCATCGCCTTGCGGTGGGCGTTCTCAGCCCCCTCGAGGGTGACGAACGAGGGGCAGAAGCCCTCCAGGCAGGTGTAGTCCTGGTTGCAGGTGGACTGGTTGATCTTCCGCTTGCGGCCGAACTCGGTGTTGAGCGGCTCCACGGAGACGCAGTGGGAGGTCCGCGAGCAATCGCCGCAGCCTTCGCACACCAGCGGGTTGATCATCACGCGCTGGGCCGCCTGGGGCATCGTCCCGCGCTTGCGGCGGCGGCGCTTTTCGTTGGCGCAGACCTGATCGTAGAGCAGGACCGTCACGCCCTGCACGGCGCGGAGCTCGCGCTGCACCTTCATCAGCTCCGAGCGGGGCTTCACCTCCACGCCGGGCGCGAGATCCGTGACCGCGTCGTAGCGCTCGGGCTCGGCGGCCACGATGACGATCTTGGCGACGCCCTCGGCGGCGAGCTGGCGGGTGATCTGGGCGGGCGAGAAGCCGCCTTCGGCCTGCTGCCCGCCGGTCATGGCGACGGCGTCGTTGAACAGCAGCTTGTAGGTGATGCGGGTCCCCGCCGCGACCGAGGCCCGGATCGCCAGGATGCCGGAGTGGGCGTAGGTGCCGTCGCCGAGATTGACGAAGACGTGCTCCTCCTCGGTGAACGGCGATGCGCCGGTCCAGGTGACGCCCTCGGCGCCCATGTGGCTGGTGAGGTCGGTCTGCGGATCGGAGAAGCTCGCCATGTAGTGGCAGCCGATGCCGGCCAGCGCGCGGCTGCCCTCGGGCAGGCGCGTGGAGGAGTTGTGCGGGCAGCCGGAGCAGAAATAGGGCTTGCGCTGCTGGTCCGACGACAGCGTCACCGCCGCCATGGAGGCCGCCGAGACGCGGGTCAGGTAGTCGTGCACCCGATCCATGTGCGGGCCCGGCGGCAGCCGGTCGGCGATGGCCAGCGCGATTTCCGCCACCGACAGGGCGCCGAGTTCGGACAGCAGCGGATGGCCGTGCTCGTCGGTCTTGCCGATGATCCGCGGCCGGGCGTGGGCGGGTAGGTCGTAGAGCACAGCGCGGGCCTGGGTCTCCACCAGCGGGCGCTTGTGCTCGATCACCATCAGCCTCTGCTGGCCGGCGGCGAAGGCGCGCAGGCCCGCCGGCTCCAGCGGCCAGGGCATGCCCACCTTGTAGATCGAGACGCCGAGGTCGGCGGCTTCGGGGAGCGAAATGCCCATCGCCGCGAAAGCCTCGATCACGTCCTTGTAGGCCTGCCCCTGGCAAACGATGCCGAGCCGCGGTCGCGGCGAGGCCAGCATCACCTTGTCGAGGCGGTTGGCCCGGGCGAAGGCGAGCGCCGCCGGCAGCTTGTGGGCGCGCAGCCGGCGCTCCTTGTCGAGCGGCTGGTCCTTCAAGCGGATGCCGAGCCCGCCGGGCGGCATGCGGAAGCTGTCAGGAAGGATGATCCTGTGACGGGCGAGCGACACGTCGATCGTCGCCCCGGAATCCATGGTGTCGGCCAGCGCGATGAGCGACACCCACAGCCCCGAGAAGCGGCTCATGGCGTAGCCCATCAGCCCGAAGTCCAGCACCTCCTGGACATCGGCCGGCGACAGCACCGGGATCTCGGCGTCCTGGAAGGCGAACTCCGACTGCGAGGGCAGCGTCGAGGACTTGCAGAAGTGGTCGTCGCCGGCCACCGCCAGCACGCCGCCCTTGGGCCAGACGCCGGCAAAATTGGCGTGCTTGAAGGCGTCGCCCGAGCGGTCGACGCCGGGCGCCTTGCCGTACCACATGCCGAACACGCCGTCGTAGCGGGCGCCGGCGAACAGGTTCGCCTGCTGGCTGCCCCACACGGCGGTGGCGGCGAGGTCCTCGTTGAGGCCCTCCTTGAAGACGATGTCGGCCTCGCTCAGGAACCTCTCGGCCCGGTGCGCCTGCTGGTCGAGGCCGCCGAGCGGCGAGCCGCGGTAGCCGGAGACGAAACCGGCCGTGTTGAGCCCCGCCTGCCGGTCGAGCCGGCGCCGGTCGAGCAGCACCCGGACCAGCGCCTGCACGCCGGTGATGAAGACCCGACCCTCAGTGAGCACGAATTTGTCGTCGAGGGTGACTTCCGAGTGCCGCATCGCAATATTCTTCCTTTCGGCCCTCGCGCGCGAATTAGAATGATCATATAAGAACGGAGCAATTGCTTACCAAAAGCGTGCCCGGCCTTCCCTGTTCCGGGGCAAGAACAACGCCTGGAAGCGGCGAGAGAAGGAGGAAAACTTGTCGGAGGCCTTAGACGCCGTCGATGCCAAGATTCTCGACCTGATCCAGCACGACGCGGCCTTGTCGGTCGCCGAGATCGCCGATCGGGTCGGGCTGTCGTCGAGCCCCTGCTGGCGGCGCATCAAGCGGCTGGAGGACGCCGGCGTGATCCAGCGGCGCGTGACCATCCTCGACCGCGAACGCCTGGGCCTCGGCTTCGAGGTCTATTGCACCGTCAAGCTGTCGCTGCCGACCAAGGACAATCTGGACGCCTTCGAACAGGCGATCGCCCGGCTGGCGGAGGTGGTGCAGTGCGCGACCGTGACCGGGGCGGCGGACTACGAGCTGCGCATCGTGACCCGCGACATGCATGCGTTCGACGACTTCCTGCGCGACAAGATCCTCTCGCTGGGCCTGGTCTCCAATATCGAGAGCCGCATCGTCATCCGCTCGGTGAAGAACACCACGGCGGCCCCGCTCGGCCTGATCAGCCCCTATGTGAGCGCGCAGGGCTGAGGCGCCTCCCGCCGCGCCCGAGGCGGGTGTAGGAGGGGCCATGATCTCCCTGGTGATCGACCAACGGCGGCGCGACCTGGGCGGCTTCGAGGTGGGGCGCGTGCTGCCGCACCACGGCGGCAAGATGGTCGGCCCGTTCATCTTCTTCGACCACATGGGCCCGGCGGAGTTCCAGCCGGGCTTTCCGCGCGACACCGATGTGCGCCCGCATCCGCACATCGGCCTTTCGACGCTCTCCTACCTGTTCGAAGGCGAGATGACCCATCGCGACTCCACCGGCGTCGCCCAGGCGATCCGCCCCGGCGAAGTCAATTGGATGACGGCGGGGTCGGGCGTCACCCACTCCGAGCGGTTCGAGGCGCTGCGCGCGCTGGGCGGACGCATGGACGGCATCCAGACCTGGATCGCCCTGCCCCAGGAGGCCGAGGAGTCCGAGCCCTGGTTCGCCCATTACGCGGGCGCGGAGCTGCCGACCTACGAGGGCTCCGGCCTGTGGGCGCGGCTGATCGCCGGCGAGGCTTTCGGGGCGAGCTCGCCGGTCAAGGTCTCCTCGCCGCTGTTCTACGTCCACTGGCGCCTGGACGCCGGGGCGACCGCGCAGATGGCGGCCGAATACCCGGAGCGGGCGGCCTATGTCGCCGAGGGGCTGATCGAAGTCGACGGCCGCCAGTTCCATGGTGGCCAGATGCTGGTCTTCGAGGCCGGACAGCCGGTCTTGGTGAAAGCTCTCACGCCGGCGGTCATTATGCTGCTGGGCGGCGAGCCGCTGGGCGAGCGGTTCATCGAATGGAACTTCGTCGCCTCGTCCAGGGCGCGGATCGATCAGGCCAAGGCCGACTGGCGCGCCGGGCGCATGAAGCTGCCGGCCGGCGACGACAAGGAATGGGTCCCGCTTCCCGGCGATCCGCCGCCGCCCGCGGGCCCGATGAGCTGAGCGCTGCGACCTCCGGGATCCGAGCTCGGACCTTGGCGGCGCGGAATGAGCGGTTTCTTGGATGAACCTGTCGGGCCGCCGTGCTCTCGTCCGTCCTCGGGGCGAACAAGGAGGAAGACCATGCGCTATCTGATGATCGTCAAGGCCACGCCGATGTCGGAGCGGGGGGAGTTCGGGCCGGACGCCGAGAAGATGTTCGCCGAGATGAACGCCTTCAACAACGAGATGATCGCCGCCGGCGTGATGCTGGACGGCGCGGGGCTGAAGCCCAGCTCGGCCGGCAAGCGAATCCGCTTCGAGGGCCGCGGCAAGACCATCGTCACCGACGGTCCGTTCGCCGAGACCAAGGAGCTGATCGCCGGCTACTGGCTGATCGAGTGCAAGTCCATGGACGAGGCGCTCGGCTGGGCCAGGCGCATCCCCTTCGACGACGGCGAGGTCGAGCTTCGGCCGTTCCACGAGCCGGAGGATTTCCAGGGCGTCGCGCCGGACGAGGTGATCGCCCAGGAGCAGGCCTGGCGGGACGAGCAGGCGAGCAAGGCCGCGAAGACCCCGGCCTGATCGTGGCCGCCTTCAGCCCCTCCGGTCTCGGGGCCCTGCAGCGTGTCGTCGACGAGACGGCGGCGCGCGGCGAGGCGCCGGGGCTGGTGGGCCTGGTCTCGCGCGGCGGGGAGACCCACGTCTTCACCGCCGGGACGCTGGCGATCGGCGGCGATCGGCCGATGCGGCGCGACACGCTGTTCCGCATCACCTCCATGACCAAGCCGGTGACCGCCGCGGCGGCGATGATGCTGATCGAAGAGGGCGCGCTGGCGCTCGAGGACCCGGTGGGCCGGCTCGCGCCGGAGCTGGCGGTGATGACGGTGCTGCCGAGCCTCGATGCGCCGCTCTCCGCCGCCGCGCCGTCGCCGCGGCCGATGACGGTCGAGGACGTGATGAGCTTTCGCCTCGGCTGGGGGGTGATCATGGCGCCGCCGGGAACCTATCCCGTCCAGCACGTCATCGCCGAGCAGCAGCTGGTGGGCTTCGGACCGCCCGACCCGAGCGTTCCCTACGGACCGGACGAGTACCTGCGCCGGCTGGGCCAGCTGCCGCTGTTCAGCCCACCGGGCCGCGACTGGCGCTACACCACCGGCTCCAACGTCATGGGCGCGCTGATCCCGCGCGCCGCCGGCCGGCCGCTGCCGGAGGTGTTCAAGGAGCGCATCTTCGAGCCTCTGGGCATGAGCGACACCGCCTTCCATGTCCCGCCGGATAAGCTGCCGCGGCTGCCGCCCGCCTACTCGGCGCAAGGCGTCTACGATCCGCCGGACGGCGCCTGGAGCCGCAGGCCCGCTTTCCCGCAGGGCGACTCGGGGCTGGTCTCCACGGCCGACGACTTCGCGGCCTTCGCCCGCTTCCTGGAGACCGGCCGCGACGCCCGCGGGCGCGCCCTGCTCAGCCCGAAGAGCCTCGCGGCGATGAAGGCCAACCACCTGACCCCCGACCAGGCCAGGCGCGGCGCGCCCTTCCTCGCCCCCGGCCAGGGCTGGGGCTATGGCGTGGGCGTGATGTTCGATGAGAATCCGCAAGGGCTGCCGGTCGGGACCTACGGCTGGATGGGCGGCTTCGGCACCTCCTGGATGACCGAGCCGGGCCGCGGGCTGATCGCCCTGCTGATGACCCAGAGGATGCTCGACGGACCGGGCGGGGCGGCCATGCACACCGCGTTCCACGGCGCGGCGCTCGCCGCCGCGGCCTGAGCCGCTTCGCAAATTTTCGCTTGGCCTTGTCGGCCCCGCGGGGGCTCACTCGTCCTCCAGACAGCGAGGATCGTCCGATGCTCTACACCCTGCTCTGCTACCACTCCGAGGACGTGGTCTTCTCCTGGAGCCAGGAGGAGGACGAGGCGGTGATGGCCGGCCTGAACAAGGTCCAGGCCAAGCTGCACGAAGCCGGCAAGCTCGGCCCATCGCTGCGGTTGATGGCGACCACGACCGCGGCGACGCTTCGCAAGTCCGACCCGCCGGTGGTCATCGATGGCCCGTTCGCCGAGACCAAGGAGCAGCTCCTGGGCTTCTACGTCGTGGACGTGGAGAACCTCGACGAGGCCCTGGCCATCGCCAAGGAGCTCGGCAAGGCCAATCCCGGCGGCGCCTACGAGATCCGGCCCGTGCGCCTGTTCCTGCCCGGCCACCTTCCCGAGACCGCCTTGGAAGGCGTCAAGGAAGACGCATGAACGCCGATCTCGCCTGGATCGATGCGGCGCTGACCTCGGCGCGGCCCCAGGCGATCGGGGCGCTGCTGCGCTATTTCCGCGACCTGGAGACGGCCGAGGAAGCTTATCAGGACGCCTGCCTGAGGGCGCTGAAAGCCTGGCCGCAGAACGGGCCGCCGCGCGATCCCGCCGCCTGGCTGATCATGGTCGGGCGCAACGCCGCGCTCGACGCCAAGCGCAAGAGCGCGCGGCTGGACGAGCTCCCGTCCGAGGAGCGCCTGTCGGACCTGGAGGACGTCGAGGCTCCCCTCGCCGAGCGGCTGGACAGCGCCAACTATCGCGACGATATCCTGAGGCTCCTGTTCATCTGCTGCCACCCGCAGCTCCCCGCGACCCAGCAGATCGCGCTGGCGCTCCGCGTCGTCTCGGGGCTTTCGGTGAAGCAGATCGCCCGCGCGTTCCTGGTGTCCGAAGCGGCCATGGAGCAGCGGATCACCCGCGCCAAGCGCCAGGTGGGCCGCGCCGACATCCCCTTCGAGACGCCGAGCGAAGAGGAGCGCGACGCCCGCCTCTACGCCGTGATGGCGATGATCTACCTGGTGTTCAACGAGGGCTATTCCACCGCCGCCAAGGACGCCGCCGCCCGCATCCCGCTCTGCGACGAGGCGATCCGGCTGGCGCGCCTGCTGCAGCGGCTGTTCCCGTCGGAGCCGGAGGTGATGGGGCTCGCCGCCCTGCTCGTGCTGCAGCACTCCCGCGCCGCCGCCCGGTTCGACCGCGAAGGCAATGTGATCCTGCTTGACGAGCAGGACCGGTCGCTCTGGAGCCGCGAACTGATCGGCGAGGGGCTGGCGCTGATGGACAAGGCCATGCGCCACAACCGGCCCGGGCCGTACCAGATCCAGGCCGCCATCGCCGCCCTGCACGCCCGCGCGGCGCGGCCGGCCGACACCGACTGGGCGCAGATCGAGCGGCTGTACCTGGCCCTCGAGCGGCTGACGCCCTCGCCGGTGATCACGCTCAACCGCGCCGTGGCGGTCAGCAAGGTGGAGGGCCCGGCCGCGGCGCTCGCCGTGGTCGAGCCGCTGGCGGCCGCGCTCGACGGCTACTTCCACTTCCATGGCCTGAAGGGCGCGCTCCTGAAGGAGCTCGGCCGCAGGACCGAGGCGCGGGCCGCCTTCAACCGCGCCATCGCGCTCGCCAACACCGCCGCCGAGGCCGCCCACATCCGCGGCCACCTCGACAGCCTGGCCAAAGATTCCACTGCAGCCTGACGGCCCTGTCGGGATCCGGCGGCCCCGTTCGTCCTGGGGTCGCAAACTGGAGGACCAGACCATGACCACCGACACGATCGAAGCCCCCAACCCGCAGGCGCTCGCCGAAGTGAAGGGCGGCGTCTCGCCCTATCTGACCGTCGATGGCGCGGCCAACGCGTCGGAGTTCTACCAGCGCGCGTTCGGCGCAGAGGAGGTCACGCGCCTCGGCGGCCCCGACGGCAAGTTCATGCACATCCACCTCTACATCAACGGCAGCTCGGTGATGCTGTCCGACGCCTATCCCGAGCACGGCCACCCCTGGCGGCCGCCGGCCGGGTTCACGCTCACGCTCGAGGTGGACGACGCCGACGCCTGGGCCGATCGGGCCGTCAAGGCCGGCGCCACGGTGGTGAACCCCATCTCCGACATGTTCTGGGGCGCCCGCTGGGGCACGGTGCGCGACCCGTTCGGCGTCGAATGGGCCTTCAATGCGCCGAAGGCCTGAGGCAAGGTCCGGCGCAGATCAGGCGGCGAGGGACGTCCCCATGAGAGCGATCGGCTTGTTGATGCTCGCGGGGGTGTCGCTCGCCGCCTGCTCGCCGCAGACCGGAGCGCACAAGGCGGCCCGGCCGCCGCCCGCGGCCGCGCCGGTCAAGGGCGAGCCGGTGGCGCCGGGGCCGCCCGGCCAGACGCAGGCTCCGGCCGCGACCTACACGCTGGACAAGAACCACTCGACGGTGGTGTTCCGCCTGAACCACCTGGGCTTTTCGCACTACACGGCCCAGTTCACCAAGCTCGACGGTCAGCTCGCCTTCGATCCGGCGCATCCGGAGGCCATGCGGGCGAGCGTCTCGATCGACCCGAACTCGCTCGCCCTGCCGCCGCCGCCGACCGGGTTCAGGGCGACCCTGCTCGGCCCCATCTGGCTGGACGCCGGGAAGTATCCGCAGATCCGCTTCGTCTCGACCAAGGTCGAGCGGACCGGGCCGAACACGGCGCGGGTCACCGGCGACCTCACGCTGCACGGCGTCACCAAGCCCATCGTGCTGGAGACCACCTTCAACGGCGGCTATCCGGCCAACATCTACGATGGCGCGCGGGTCGGCTTCTCGGCCCACACCAGCTTCCGCCGCTCGGATTTCGGCGTCGCCTCCGGCCTGCCGGCGCCGGGCACTAACCTGGGCGTGGGCGATCGGGTGGACGTGATCATCGAGACCGAGTGGAATAGCGGCAAGCCGACCGGCAAGTAGCGGCGGCGAAGGAGTCCTGAAATGCGCCGTCGTGGATGGCTTTGCCTCGGCCTTGTCGCCGCGCTGACTGGGGTCTCGCCGGCCGCCCTGGCGCAGGCCCCGCAGGCCGATCCCGCCTTGCGCGCCTCCTGCCGGCGTCTGGTCACGGCGCAGGCCGGCGGAATGGACTTCGGCGCGGTGATCCTGACCATGAGCCAGCGTTTCCTGCCCGCCCTGACGCCCGAGCGGCGCAGCGCCCTGCAGGCCGCGTTCGCACGCCATTCGGATGAGCTGACCGAGGTTGCCGCGGGGGTTTGCGCGAGCAGCCTGACGGCCGACGACGTCGCCGCGCTCACGGACTTCTATGGGACGCCGCTCGGCCAGTCGATCGCCCGCAAGGCGTTGAGCGGCGACCCGCTCACGCCGGAGGAGCACGAGGCGCGGGCGCGCTTCGAGGCCAGTCCGGCCGGCGCGGCGGTCAAGGCCAAGCAGGCCAGGATAATCGTCCAGACGGTGCAGGCCGAGCAGCCGATCTACCGCAAGGCCATGGCCGAGCTGTGCGCCGAGCCCGGCCAATGCCCGGCCGGGCCGCAGACGCCGGCGCCCGGCGCTGAGCCCGCGCCCGCCCACTGAGCTATCGCAGCGCCTTGCGGGTCTGCTCCCAGTACTGCGCGCCGGTGATCAGGGTGACCAGGGCGGCGAGCCAGAACAGCGCATGCGCGCCGGCCGTCGCGGGGCCGCGCAGCGCCGGATCGTCCGGCAGCGAGAAGGCGCCCCAGGCGGCGACGATCAGCTCCAGCGCCAGCGCCGTGAGCTGAAGCGTGGTCTTCCACTTGGCGAGCCGGGTCACCGGCAGCTTCACGCCCTTGCCGGCCCCCACTTCGCGAAGCGCGCTGACCGTGAACTCGCGGAACAGGATCAGCCCGGCCGGCAGCACGACCATCGGCTGGGGGCCGAGCGCCAGCAGGCCCAGCACCGCGCCGCAGACCAGCACCTTGTCGCCGATCGGGTCGAGGATCGCGCCCCAGACGCTGGTGGCGTTCAGCTTGCGGGCCAGCCAGCCGTCGAAGAAGTCGGTCACCGCCGCCACCACGAAGGCGTAGACGGCCCAGCGCTCCAGCGCGAACTGCTGCGGCGCCTCGAGCCGGTCGGCCAGGCCCGGCACCGAGCCGGACGCGGCGGCCAGGGCCACGAACATGAACAGCGCCAGCACCAGGCGCGTCGAGGTCAGGATGTTCGGCAGGGCCTTCATCGACACTCCTTCCGCGGCGCCACTATGGCGCACGGCCCGATCCGCACAACGCGTCTTCAGCGGCCGCGTCTGCGGGGCTATCCTCGACGCGGCGGGGCGGCCCTGAGTTCGAGGAGGCGTCCGGTGCGCGTGTGGTTGGCGAGTCTTCTGGCGGGCGGCGCGGTCCTGGCGGCCGGGTCGGCCCAGGCGCAGCTGCTGCAGTCCTGGCACGACTGCGTGGGCGACGGCCAGGCCGGCCCGCTGCAGCAGATCAACGGCTGCAGCGAGGTGATCCGCTCGGGCCTGGAGACGCCGCCGCACCTGGCGGTGGCCTTCTACAATCGCGGCGTCGTGCTGCAGAGCCAGGGCGAGATCGAGCGCGCCATCGCCGACTACGATCGCGCGGCGAGCCTCGACCCGACGCTGCCCGATCCGCTCGCGGGCCGCGGCGCGGCCCGTTTCGCCAAGGCCGATTTCGCGGGCGCGCTGGCCGACTACGACGCTGCGCTGCGGAGCCGGCCGGCCAAAGTCGACGCCCTGATCGGACGCGGCGCGGCGCACGCGGCGCTCGGCGACTTCCCGGCGGCCATCGGCGACTACGACCGGGCGCTGGAGATCGCACCCGCCTCCACCGAGGCGCTGGAGGCCCGCGGCCTGGCCTACGCCAGGCTCGGCGAGGCCGAGCGGGCGGCGGCGGACGAGAGCCGCGCCATCACCATCGATCCGCGCGACGCCGCGGCCTACCGCAACCGCGCCAGCCTCGAGGCCGCGCGCGGGGCGCTGCAGCCGGCGCTCGCCGATTACGGGGCGGCGCTGCGGCTCGCGCCGGGCGACACCTATGCCCTGGCCGGCCGCGCCTGGGTCCTGACCCGGACCGGCGATCGGGCGGGCGCGGCTGCCGACTATGCCGCGGTGCTCAGGCTCCGGCCGAACGACGCCTCGGCCCAGTTCGACCAGGGCTTCGCCCGCGCCGCGAACGGCGATGCGGCGGGAGCGGTCGCCGCCTACACCGCGGCCATCGCGCTCGATCCGAAGGACGCCGGCGCGTTCAACAACCGCGGCGACGCCGAGGCGGCGCAGGGGCAATTCCGGCAGGCCAAGGCCGACTTCGACCAGGCGCTGGCGCTTCGGCCCGGCTACCGCCTCGCCCTCGCCAACCGCGCCAGCCTGGCGCTGCAGGCCGGCGACTTCGCGGCCGCCGCGGCCGACTACTCGGCGGTGCTGCAGCAGGATCCGGCCGACCTGGAGGCGCGGCTCGGTCGGGCGATCGCCTATGGCGCCGACAAGAAGCCCACCCTGTCCCTGGCCGACGCCGACGCCGCGGTGCGCCTCGCGCCGGCTTCTGCCGAGGCGCTCAACACCCGCTGCTGGAGCCGCGCGCTGGCCGGCCAGGCGCTGGAGGCGGCGCTCGCCGACTGCGACCGCGCAGTGGCCCTGAAGCCCGACGCGCCGGAGGCCTACGACAGCCGCGGCCTCGCCCGGCTGCGGCGCGGCGACTACGCCCCGGCGCTGGCCGACTACGAGACCGCCCTGAAGCTCAGGCCGCAGATGGCCAGCGCCCGCTTCGGCCGCGGGCTGGCGGAGCTGAAGCTGGGGCGGAGCGAGGAAGCCCGCGCCGACCTCGCCGCCGCGGCGAAGCTCGATCCGGACGTCGCGGCCAACTACGCCCGCTTCGGGGTCACGCCCTAAGCCCTGCGCCGCACCTGATCGCCTACAAGAGAGTCGCGGATATTCCACGATTTGTGGAGCCAAAACCCGCCGCGAGCGGCGACGCAAGCTCATGATACACCTGAGAAAGAACGGCCGGACTGTTCCTGGTTCGTTCAGTATAGCACAACGCGGTGCGGGGCCGACGAGTTGACTCCGCCGTAGCCGCGCGATGGCATCGCGGCATGCAGCAGCTTGGCTTTCCCGCTCCGCTCACCGCGCCGCGCCCGGCCTGGCCGAGGCGGCGGACGCATCCGGTCGTGGGCCGCCGCGGGATGATGGCGGCGGCGCACCCGCTGATCGCCTCGACCGGGCTGAACGTGCTGCGGCGCGGCGGCAACGCCGTGGACGCGGCGGTGGCGGCGGCGCTCACCGCGGCGGTGGTGATGCCGGAGATGTGCGGCCTGGGGGGCGACCTGTTCGCCATCGTCCATCCCGGGCCGGGCGCGGGCGAGCCTCTGGCCTTCCTCGGCAGCGGCGCGGCGCCGGCGGAGGCGAGCCTTGCGATGGTCCGCGCCCGGGCCGAGCGCGGGGCGGACGGGACGCCGAGGATGCCGCTCCGCGGCGGCCTCTCGATCTCGACGCCCGGCATGGTCGACGGCTACCGCGCGCTGCTGGCCCGCTTCGGGAGCCGGCCGTTCGGCGAGCTGGCGGAGGATGCGATCCGGCTGGCCGACGAGGGCGCGCCGCTCAGCCCGCTCGCGGCCCACGTGATGAGCCTGTTCCGGGAGGTGCTGGCCTCGCACACCGCCACCGCGGCGGTGTTCCTGCCGGGCGGAGGGCCGCCGGCCCCAGGCGCCCTGCTGCCGCAACGCGATCTCGCCGCCACCCTGCGGACCCTGGCCCGCGAGGGCCCGGAGGCGTTCTACCAGGGGGCCCTCGCAGGCCGGATCGCCGCCGGGGTGCAGGCCGCGGGCGGCGCGCTCACGGAGGGCGACCTGGCCCGCCACGCCACCACCGTCGAGGCGCCGCTTTCCACCACCTACCGCGGCCGCACGGTCCTGCAGACCGGCCTGCCCAGCCAGGGGTTCATCCTGCTGGAGGCGCTGAACATCGTCGAGAACGCGCCGGCCGCCACGCTGGCCAGGGCCGACGCGGAGGCCCTCCACCTGATGACCGAGGCGCTGAAGCGCGCCTACGCCGACCGCCTGGCCGAGGCCCGCGACCCGGCCGCCGGCCCCACCCCGCTCGAGCGGCTGCTCGCCAAGCCCTACGCGGCCGAGGCGTTCGCCCGCATCGATCCGGCGCGAGCGTCCGACGCGCCCGCGCCGGCCCTGCAGGACGGCGACACCACCTACCTCTGCGCGGTGGACGCGGACGGCATGATGGTCTCGCTGATCCAGTCGGTCTCCTCGGCGTTCGGCAGCGGGGTCGTCGCCGGCGGCACCGGCGTGCTGATGAACAACCGCGCCGGCCGCGGATTCGAGCTCGATCCCGCGAGCCCCAACCTCTACGCGCCCGGCCGGAAGACCATGCACACCCTGAACTGCTGGCTGCTGCTGGACGAGGCGGACGTCCCCGTCGTGGTCGGCGGCACCCCGGGCGGCGACGGCCAGCCGCAATGGGGCCTGCAGCTCGTCTCAGGGCTGATCGACGGCGGCCTCGACGTCCAGCTCGCGAGCGAGGCGCCGCGCTGGCAGGTCTGGCCCGGCACCGACCCGCACGACCGGCCCAACCCCTGCCGGCTGCAGATCGAGACGCGGATCGGCGAGGCGGTGCTGGAGGGCCTGGACGCCAAGGGCCACCGCATCGAGCGGCTGCCCGGCTGGGCTGGCCAGGGCGCCGCCCAGCTCATCGCCCGCGACCCCGCGACCGGGGTGCTGATGGGCGGCTCCGACCCGCGCGTGGAGGGGCTGGCGCTGGGTTGGTAGCGGCGGCGGCCCCGCCGCGCGCCCCCGCTCCCCGGAATGGGGAGCAACGCAGCATGGTGAAGAGGTCTCCAACCATGTCGGTTCATGCTCCGGCAGGCCGCGCGGGGCCAGGATGGCGGCATGGAGAGCTGGTTCGACGAACGGTTCGCGCAGGCCACGTCGCGCGACCGGCGCCAGGCGAGGCTGCGGTTCGGGGCGAGCCTGGCCATGACGCTGGTGCTGGCGGTGGCCGGCGACTGGCGCGCCGCGCTGGCCTGGGCGGCGCCGGCGCTGGCTCTGGAGGGCGGGCTGCAGGCGATCATGCGGCCGATCGCCGAGGGCGAGCCGCCAACCCCGCTGCGCGGCTGGGGCGCGGTGATCCTGCGCATGCTGCAGAGCTATGTGTGGATCGCCGCCGGCTTCATCCTGTGGAGCGCGGGCGGGCCGGCGGGACGCGCCTGCGGCATGGGGGTGTTCTCCGCCCTGCTGCTCTATCTGATCGCCCGCAAGGACCGCTCGCCGGCGCTGGCCATCGCCCAGGCCCCGGCGCTGTTCGCGCCGCTGCTGACCGCCATCCTGTTCCCCTCGCGCTGGGGCGCGGAGATGGCGCTGATCCTGATCTCCCTGATCCAGGGCGGGCTGGCCGGCTATGTGCTGCTGGGCGACCTGCAGCGCGGGGCCCAGTCTCAGGCGCCCGTGCGGCGGACGGCTCGGGTCGCGCCGGCAGTTGCTGAGGCCGCCGGCCCGGCGAGCCTCGCCGAAGACACCCCCAGCCTGGAGAGCCTGATCGAGGCCAAGCGCCAGGCCGAGGCCGCCAGCCAGGCCAAGAGCGCCTTCCTGGCGGTGATGAGCCACGAGATCCGCACGCCGCTGAACGGCGTGCTGGGCATGACCCAGGCGCTGGCCGCCGACCCCGCCCTGACCCAGGCGCAGCGCGCCCGACTGCACACCATCCGGGACTCCGGCGAGTCGCTGCTGGCCATCCTCAACGACATCCTCGACCTCTCGAAGATCGAGGCCGGCAAGCTGGAGCTGGAGCACGTGGCCTTCGAGATCGGCGACGTGGCCGAGACCGCGCACGCCTCGTTCAAGGCGCTCGCCCGGCAGAAGGGGCTGAAGTTCAAGCTGTTCGTGGCGGATCGTGCGAAGGGCGCCTACCTGGGCGATCCGACCCGCGTGCGGCAGCTGTTGTTCAACCTGGTCTCCAACGCGCTCAAGTTCACCGACGAGGGCGAGATCAGGCTCGCCGTCGAGGCCGGCGCGAAAGGCGGGCTGGTGCTCAGCGTTTCCGATACCGGCGTGGGCATCGCCCCCGACCGGCTGGAGCGGATCTTCGACAAGTTCGAGCAGGCCGACCTGTCGGCGACGCGCCGGCACGGCGGCGCGGGCCTGGGGCTGGCGATCTGCCGCGAGCTCTGCACGTTGATGGGCGGGACGATCGGCGCCGAGAGCGAGCTGGGCAAGGGCGCCCGCTTCACCGTCGCGCTGCCGCTGGAGCGGGCGGAGGCCGGCGCGGCGAAGCCGGCTGCAGCCCCGAAGCCCGCGGGGCCGGCCGAGGCGCAAGACCTGCGCATCCTGGCGGCCGAGGACAACCCGACCAACCAGCTGGTGCTGAAGGCGCTGCTGGCGCAGGTGGGCGTCGA
>Ga0308173_10000567_pt1 | contig 16061 bp, 12 predicted proteins | sample PhyPR1_FD_203716 | JGI IMG/M metagenome (GOLD analysis project Ga0308173, IMG submission 203716) | Soil microbial communities from UC Gill Tract Community Farm, Albany, California, United States - DLSLS.P.R1 | ecosystem: Environmental > Terrestrial > Soil > Agricultural land | place: USA...
GCCGAGCACGGTTCCTGGAACCGCTCCTCTCGCACGGGATATGAAGTCATTCGCGTGCCGCTCGATAACGGGCACGCCAAGGGCGAGTACCAAGATTTCATTACGGGTTTCGTCAACTCCGATGGCACGGTGTGGGGCCGGCCCGTGGGCGTCGCGGTCGCATCCGATGGCTCGCTCATGGTCACCGACGACAGTTCGAAATCCATTTGGCGCGTAAGCCACACCGGGAAATGAGATCCTGCAGGGGATGTCCCTTGCAGACAAGTTAGGCTTCGCTGGAATTTTCGGCACACTTGTCGCGTTCACGTTGTGTACGCTCGATGGCGGCGAGGTCGCGCCGCGCATTATCTCGGCCGCGTTGTTCGCGCTGGCGGCTGTCTATTTCGCATTCAGGATCGAGCAGCGGTTTGCGCTGAATGTGCCCAGCATCTGTCTCTTGCTGATGACCTGCTATGGCATCATCCAGACGCTGTGGTTTCCGCAAAAGATCGTTTATAGCGGCTGGACCGGCGTCCTCTTCTGGTTCACGGCCGCCGTGATCACGCTGCTCGCCACGCAGGTTTTCCAAAACCGCGTGTCTGCCGCGCGCTTCCGTTTCCTGTTTGTGCTGTTTGGCAGTGCCGTCTGCCTGCTTGAACTGTTGGAGCAAGCCTCGCATACAAGCCGCTTCTACTGGCTGATTCCGAGCAAGTTTCCCGCCGTATTCGGCCCCTTCGCGTACTGGAACAATTTTGCCGAATTTATGGAGCTCGTCATTCCTGTGACGCTTTGGATGGGCCTACGCCATCGGAAGCCCATCGTGCCGTATCTGCTGCTCGGAGCGTTGCAGATCGCCTCCGTGGTTGCCTCCGGTTCGCGCGCCGGAACGGCTATTGTGTTCGCAGAACTCGTCTGGGTTGTTCTGCTCGCGTATCTGAAGAACCGCAGCCGCAGCCTGCTCTACGGAGCGGCCGTCGCGGTTGGCCTGAGTGTGTTGTTCATTTACGCTGCGGGATTCGGCGAAGTCGCATCCAAGCTTGAAAGAAGCGATCAACTCACGGTTCGCCGCGATCTCAACAAGTCTTCGGTCGCAATGATCCGTGAACGTCCGCTCACCGGCTGGGGGCTCGACACCTACGTTCCCGTTTATCCGATGTTTGCCCGCTATGATGACGGCACCTGGGTGAACCGCGCCCACAATGACTGGCTGCAATGGGCTGCCGAAGGCGGAATCTTTTTCGCGGCACTCATGCTGGTCATTTTTATCTGGAGCATCCGCCCGGCCATTCGCTCCGGCTGGGGCATCGGAGTCATCGCGATTTGCCTGCACGCGCTGGTGGACTATCCGTTCGCGCGCTTCGGCGTGTGCGCCTGGTACTTCGCCTTCGTCGCCATGCTCTCGGCCGCGCCGGTGAAGACAGCGGAGGTCAATGTTCCGCGTGTGGTGACGCCCTTCCCAACGGTTCCGGATCTGAAACAACTTCGCATCGCGACCTGGAACATCGACCACGGCGCGCGCCTCGCGGAACTGAGTTCAGAGCTGCAGAAGAATCCCGTCGATCTCTGTTTGATGCAGGAAGTGGATTGGAACGACGCCCGCTCCGGTGAGAAGGATGTTGCCTCCGAACTTGCGCACCGGCTGGATCTGAATTTCGCCTACGGCATCGAGTTTGAGGAGTTGAGCCAGGAGCGCGGCCGGCCCGCCTACATTGGTCAGGCGACCCTTACCCGGTTGCCCATTCAACGCGCGCGCGTCCTGCGCTTTCAGCACCAGTCCGGGTTCTGGAAGCCGCACGGCTGGATTCCGTCGGGCTTGCCGCTGTTCCAGCGCCGGGTGGGAAGCCGCATCGCCCTTGTCACCGACCTTGAATTTTCCGGCCACCCGCTGGTCGTCTACAACGCCCATTTGGAAAGCCGCAGTTACGGCCGCATCCAATCCGAACAGCTAGACGAAATGCTTTCGGACCTGCGGCAATATCCTCCCGACACGGCGATCATCCTGGGCGGGGATCTTAATACGAAATATCTGCCTTCCATTTTTCTGCACAAACTCGAACGGGCCGGCTTTCATAGCGCAACAGGAGAACAAATCCAACGCACGCACAAGATAGCCATGGCGCTCGATTGGATCTTCGCGCGCGGCCCGATCAAGATTGCAGAAGGACACGTCCGCCGCGATCTTAACGGATCAGACCATTACCCGGTATACGCGGAGCTTGTCGCGCGATAAGATGTCGCTCTATTAATACCCGATCTTCAGCCGCAGCGCGATACCATTGCGGAAATCCGGGGTCCTGAGAACCTTTTCGCCGCCGTGGTGCTGGAAGTTATCCGACTTCTCAACGTTGCCGTTTCTTGTATTGATCCAGGCGCTCGAGTACCGTCCGGCGGGCAGATCAAGCGTAATGTCGATGGGACCGTCGCCATCGAGGTACAAAGCGTATTCCCGCCCGGGGTTTGACAAGACGCGGGCGTAAGCTCCCCCGGCGTGCGTAACCGTGCGCATGTCCGGTTTCATATCGATGAGCGAAAAACTCTGAAGAAACCGGCTCAAGACCCGGAGCTGCTGTCTGAGAGCGGGGCTTCCCCCTCCCGGGCCGTTCGGCGTCGTATCCGTGCCGTCCTCGTGACCAACCGTGAATGAATAATCCAAGTTGTCGAAGGTGCTTCCGCCCGACAACATAAAGTTCCAGGCCTGGCGGCGATACACTTCGTCATCGCGGCCCAGGAAACCGGTCTCGTCGTACGCGATGGCTTTCCCCAGCCCGTAATTCAACAGCACGGCGTCCGGGTAAGCGTAATGAAAGTTTACGATGCTGACACCCGGGACCAGGCTACGGACCGGGGCTAAAAAATTGCAGTAATTCTGCGCGATGAGATGCCGGTTAGGAAGCGACGCTTCTTCGCTCGCGATCCAGTGCGCGACCCTCGTCTGCCAGTCTGTTGAAAGCTGGTCCGCCACTTCCACCGAGTTCGGATACTTTTCGCGAACCTGCGGCCGGAGATATGGGTTCACGACGCCGGCAAGCACCGGGCGGTCTGACCAGGGCTCATTCTGAATTTCGAAAATAACGTTATCGAAGCATTCGCTTCATGCACGAGTTTTCGGACATAGTGCTCCTGATAGGCGAGCAGGTTCCCGTTTTGGAGGGTGTGGAGTTTTTTCCAATCGATTGGATCGGTGCGATTGGTGTTGTTCGCAGGATTCAACGCGCAAAGCTTCCACTGAGCCGGATCATAGGTGGAGGAAAACAAGGTAATCTCCACAACCACTCCGCGCAGCGCGGCCTGAGAAAGAAAATCATGGAGACGTTCGAAGTAGGCCGGGTTCCAGCGCTCGAGATCGAATCTGTTCCCGCCGCCGGCATATCCAGGCTTATTGCTGCGTGCCCATGGCGCGACATACCGTCCAGGCGCAGGAGCGAGAGTGTTCCGCAGGATGCCAAACGATTTTGCCGGAACCTCCAGGTAGCTGCCGCCAAACATTCGCGTATAGTTCAGTCCGTCTGACTGAAGCGCCGCCAAATAGCGGCGGTAATCGAAATCCGCGTTGAGTACGGCGCCGTAGTGCTCACCGCTGCTGATCAAGACAACACCTTTTCCAGGCAGAAGGAAGTAGTGGGGATTCTTGGGATGAAGGCGGACGGGAGCTGCACGTCCTGCCAGAAGGGAAAGTGTAACGAGGGCTGTGAAGCGCGTGATCCGGAGCATAGTAATGGCTCCGTTCATTCCATCACGACGTCTTCAAAACTCAGCCACAGCGGGCGAACTGAAGCTCACCGCGGCATGCCGAAGCGTGCGCCACGTTTGAGCGCGTGGGCTTTCCAAAAGGCCGCGACCACACGTTCGGGCATATCGTCCGGCAATTTCACCTTATTCATCATGAGGATGTGCCGGTACATCATGGGGCCGACCAGCAGCGCCACCGAAAGGTCGAGGTCGAGATTGGCGGGCAGCTCTTTCCCGGTAATGGCGCGCTTGAGAATTTGGATGATCTGGGCCCGGGGCGGTTCCATGACACGGGCGCGCCAAGCCAACCCAAAAGCGGAATTGCGGGAGGCGTACGCCATGAAATGGGGTATCATGCGACTCTGCATCTGGGACTGCTTTTCCGGGGGACGGTAGCCGAGCAGCGCCACCAGATCGGCGCGCGCATCGCCGGAATCAAAGACCGGAAGTTCCTCGCTCAAATGCGTCAACACGTCGAGGCAAAGCGCGTCCTTATCGGCCCAGTGTTTGTAGATCGTCGCTTTGCTAACGCCGGAGGCATCACTAATGGCATCCATGCTGGCGCCATCCATACCGCGTTCGGCAAACAGCTTCATTGCGGCATCCAGAACCTGATGATGGGCCTCTGTACTTCGCCGGCGAGCCATGGTCAGAGCTGAATTTTCGAAAAGAAATAGCTTCCGATCGCCATCAGCACAACGGAGAGACAACCCAAAACCAGGAGGTCGGTCGCTACTCCGAATTGCGACGCGCCGATCAGTGCGGCACGCAGGCCGTCGATTCCATAGGACAGCGGATCGAGGGTTGTGATAGCCGCCAGAGTTTTGGGTAGATTTGTGAGCGGGAACAATGCTCCCGAAAGAAAAAATATCGGCATGACCAGGAAATTCATAATCAACTGGAAGCCCTGCATGTTCTCGAGCTTCGATCCGATGGCGATACCAAGCGAAGCGAATACGATTGCGATGAGCACCATGAAGAGAATGGCGACGGGAATCGCCGCAAAGCTCCTGGGGCGAAAGCCGACCAGGAAGCAGGCAATGATGACCAGGAAGCCTTGCAAGATGGCCACCGTTGCGCCACCGAGCGCCTTGCCGATCATGATTCTGATTCGCGGAACCGGAGCAACCAGAGTTTCTTTGAGAAATCCGAACTGCCGGTCCCATAAGAGCCCGATCCCAGAGAAGATCGAACTGAACAATACGGTCATGCCGATCACGCCGGGAGCGACGAACTGCATATAACTCCCGTTTCCAGCCTTTCGGAATACCGGTTCCAGACCGAACCCGAGCGCGAGCAGATAGAGCAGAGGCTGGCCGAGCGAGGCGACGATTTGCGCTCGCGAGCGGAAATACCGCTTCAGCTCGCGAAGCCAGAGAATATAAATGGCGCTCATCGTTTGCCGCTCCACATGCGCGCCATCTGCCGTAATTGATCGGCGGAACTTGCCTTTTCATCGCGAAGCGATGCGCCGGTCAGAGCGAGAAACGCGCCTTCGAGCGAGTCGCTGCCGGTCTGCTGCTTTAATTTTTGCGATGAGCCTTGAGCAACTATTTTGCCGTGATCGATAATCGCGATCTGCTCCGCGATGCGGTCGGCCTCATCCATGTAGTGAGTGGTCAGGAAAACGGTCACGCCTTCGCTCTGATTCAAACTTCGGACCTCGGTCCAAAGTTGGTTTCTGCTTTGCGGATCGAGCCCCAAGGTGGGCTCATCGAGAAAGAGAATCTTCGGCGTGTGCAGAAATCCACGCGCGATTTCGAGCCGGCGCTTCATGCCGCCGGAGAATGTCTTTACCAGGTCCTTGCGGCGCGGCCACAGCTCGAACGTGTTAAGGAGAAACTCGATGCGCTCGGCGCGAATCTTGCGAGGCACATGGTAGAGGACAGCGTGGATATCCATGTTCTCGTAAGCGGTCAAATCGCCGTCCAGGCTGGGATCCTGGAAAACAATACCGAATCGCCGGCGGGCTTCGTTCTGCTTGACGGCCGGATCGAGACCGTCCAATTCAATACGGCCGCCGGTTGGTTTCAAAAGTGTCGTGAGCATCTTGATCGTAGTGGTTTTTCCTGCGCCGTTGGGCCCGAGGAAGGCGAAGATCTCACCCTGTCCAACTTCGAACGAGATGTTGTCTACCGCGGTGAAGCTGCCGAAGGTTTTAACCAGGTTGGTTACTTTGATCACAAAGTAGCTCTCCGAATCATTCCCATACTAAACGGTTTAGTTTTGCGAGTCAACAGTAGAGTTTCGATAGACAAACCGGAACAATTTTGAGTGAAAATGTATTGAGGAAAGGTTGTGGAAATTAAGCCGGGCGAGGCGTGTAAATGGGGAACAAGGGTGGGTGCATTGTGAATTGCAGATTTCCTACGAATTTGCGCTTGAGAAGTAGCAGCGGGCGGGGTTAAGGTAGGCGGGTCCCCCTTTTTATGGCCGCACGAGATATCAGTATCGATCAGCCGCTTCCCGACAACCTGGATGCCGAGCGCTTCGTGCTGGGCGCGATTATGAGCAGCGACAGCGCTTACCTGCAGGTGGCCGGCACGTTAACGGCGGACGATTTCAGCCTGGAGAAACACAAGCGCATTTTTTTGCGCATGGGCGAACTGCATGAGCGGGGCGAGAAGATCGATCGCGTCACGCTCGCGAACGAACTGATGAAGCAGGGGCAGTTGCAGTCGGTTGACGGTCTGAGCTACCTGGTCTCGCTGGATGACGGCCTGCCGCAACTGCACAATCTGGAAAGCTACGCGGGGATTGTCAAAGAGAAGGCGCTGCGCCGGCAGATTATCCGGGTTACGCAGGACATTATGATCCGCTCCTACAGCCTGGAGGAGGATCCGCAACAGATTCTGGGAGCCGCTGAAGACGCATTGATGAAGCTGGGCGACGTTCAATCAAAGAACGCGCTGGCGACTCCCGCACAGATTATCACCGAATACGAAGGCGGCATCAATGCGTTTCTGGATGCAAGCAAGCGGATCAAGGGGATCAGCACCGGGTTTTTGAAGTTCGACGAAATGACCGGCGGGCTACGGGAAGGCGAGTTGATCATCATAGCCGCGCGTCCGGCGATGGGGAAGACTGCCTGGGCTCTGAATGTGGCCCAGCACGTTGCGACAAATCCGAAGAACCCGAAAGCGGTGGCGGTGTTTTCACTCGAAATGTCGAAGGAATCGCTGCTGACGCGCATGATCTGCGCGGCGGCGCGTGTGGATCAGCAGCGTTTTCGCGCCGGGTATCTGAACCAGGAGGAGCGCCATTCCTTGCAGGACGCTCTCTATCGAATTGTGGAAGCGCCGCTATACCTGGACGACACGGCGGGCACGAATTTGATGGACGTCCACTCGAAGCTGCGCAGATTGCAGGCCGAGCAGGACCTTGGGCTGGTGATCATCGATTACCTGCAGTTGATGCAAGGCCGGGGGCGCTTCGAGAACCGAGTTCAGGAGATCAGCTCCCTATCGCGAGGCATGAAGCTGATGTCGAAAGAGCTGCGGGTACCGTTTCTGGTGCTCTCGCAGTTGAGCCGCGCGCCGGAAACAAGAGTGGGCGACCACCGGCCTATGTTGAGTGATTTGAGAGAGTCGGGATCGATCGAGCAGGACGCCGACATGGTGGGCTTCATCTTTCGTGAAGAAGTCTACCGGCCCGATAAAGAGAGCCTGAAGGGCTTGGCCGAGCTGATTCTGGCGAAGCAGCGCAACGGGCCGACGGGGCGGATCAAGATGGCGTTTTTAAACCGGTACACGAAATTCGAGAACCTTGCCGCCGATACCGGGGAAGATGATGCGCCGTTCGAGTAAAGTCAGGCAGGAATAACGCGTATTGCGCGATTCCCGGGAACCAGCGGGCGGGATTCTCATAAAAGATCTTGCGAAGGATGCGTTCGGGCAGCGCCAATCCTTGCGTCTTATGGCGGCCGTAGGCCATCTCTCCACGGCCGGAGAAGAACTTCCAATCCCGGTCGTGGGCTGTTTCGACGATCTTCCAAGCCTGCTGCTCGCTTTGTCCGCGCCACACAAAATCCGTGCCGTAAGTGATCCGGTCCTGGTAGCGGTTTAGAAATTCCTGCACTGTGCTGCGGTTTCCCGCGGCCAGATAGCGAATGCGAGCCGCCATGTCGACGGCGAAATTTGGATATGTGTCGAGGCGCTTGCCCAATGCTCCCAGATCGCTCTCGTTACTGCCCAGATGCGCGCCCACGACACGCAATTTCGGGTAACGCGCAAGCACGCTGTCACGGGCACGCAGGATCGCCTGTTTAGCGGGTGCGCCGGGGCGGCCATATTGATACCACTCGCGATGAGCGCTGTAATAGGCAAGCTCGGGATTTTGGGAGTTAAGCGGCAACCATGCTCCGTCAGGTTCGGCCAGGTGCGCCACCAGGGTCTTTCCCTGTTTCTGAATCGCCTCGTAAATCGGGAATAGGGCAGGATCATCGGGCATCAGGTATGCTCCCGATTTCGAGCGGATTCCCATGCCGACGTTCTTCCAGATCTTTACTGCGATTGCCTCTTGCTTAAAGCATTTGTTCAAAGCGGCGATAGTGGTCTCAGCGAAGTCGGGCCGCTCGAAGGGCCGCGCATCGAAGGACGTTGCCCAGGCGATAAGGCCGCCGCTCTCCCGGTGCAGTTTGATCGCGCCCTGCACCTGTTCGGGCAGATCGGGCGGTTCATCGCCGGTTGCCCGCGAATCGCAGATGGTCAAGGCTCGCCATCGCGTCTGCCTGAAGCCGCTCACGATTTCCGGAGCACTGCGATTCAGGTGGATGTGGGTATCGATGCGGTCAAAGGGCGCGTCCGCTGGTTCCGCTGTTAACAGCGGAGATGCGGCGAATCCCGCGAGTAACTCGCGTCTGGTCAAAGACATCATTCGGTCCACTCAGAATGTCAACTTCAGCCCGAGCCGAAACTGACGCTGATCCATATTGGCGCTGGTAATGTCAAGGAAGTTTCCTGAAGAGACGTTTGCATTCGGCGCGAGAAAATGCGGCGTGTTCGAAACATTGTCGGATTCCGCGCGGAGTTGTAGGCGGATTCGCTCATTGATCGGGAAGGTGCGAAACAGACTGACGTTCGCATTGAAAGTTCGAGGAGCGCGCAGAACGTTGCGGCCTGACGTGCCGAACCGGACAGCAGTTACGGGCGCATAAGCGTCTGGATTATAGTATGGCTGGCCAGCTCCAATTCCGCCCAACACCGCGACCGTAGGCAGAATCTGATCGGCAGTCTGAGTATTGTTTGGAGCATTCAGCGAGGCGCCCGAAGCCGTCACTGTAAAAGGAAGGCCGGAGTAAGCGCTGAAAGTTCCGTTGATTTCCCATCCACCTAGAACGTGGCTTGCCAGGCCGTTCTGGAAATAGGCCTTTCCTTTGCCGAACGGCAGATCATACAATCCGCCAATCTGAAAATTGTTTGGAATGTCGAAGCCTGCAACCGCCTCGTTTCGAGCGAGTTCCAGCGGGTCATTGAACAGCAATCCTACACGCCCATCGTCATCGGCCATGTCAATCGCTTTCGAGCGCGTGTAAGCGCCTTTGATCATCAATCCCTTAGCGAACCGATGGCTGATGCCTATCTGGAGCGAGTTGTAATGCGAACTCAACCAGCCGTCCTCGAACAAAGTCGAAACCGTACGCCGAAGCGTCGCGTTCAGGGGAAGTCCCGAACGGCCGCTGCCGGGATAGCCGGCGTTCATTTCATGATCGACGAACTGATGGGTGGTGGCGGTGCCGACGAATGCGGCGCTCACTACAAAACTGCCCGGAAGCTGCCGTTCAATTGTAAAGTTGTAGGACTGAATGTAGCCGCGATGTAACAACCCGGGGAACGGGCTGCGGCTGATGACTGTGGAGACAGGGACAGGAGCAATGCCTGTCGAAAGATCCGGTACGCTAACGGGCGGAATACCCGATGCAATAGACGCGTAAGGAGTGAAGCTGTTTGGTCCCGAGAAGCTCTGCGGAATTGTCAACGGGTAGGGGTCGCGAAAAACGCGCGACATAGGCAAAGGATCGTAACTGATGCCGTAACCCAAACGAACCACGGTCGAGTCCGTTACCCGATACGCGACGCCCACGCGCGGCGCGAACAGCTTATGGCTGACTGTCACCCCGGCATTCTCGTTATTGCTCCCAAGGCCGCCGATGATGATGTTGTTAGTCGCCAGATCGAACCGTCCGAGTCCCATGTTAGTGCGTCGGACTAGTGGATACAGCTCATATCTCAGTCCGAGGTTGAGCGTTAGTTTTCGAGAAACCTGCCAGCGATCCCGGCCGTACCAGCCGAACTGCCATTCCCTGCCTGTCAGGTAGATGTTCTGCAGTGTTTTGCCGACTGACTGATCGAGACCCAGCAGGAATGCGGCATAGGCATTGTATTGGTTTGGTGATTTTCCTCCATTCAGTGCGGTGATTGCGCCGTCGAATGTGAAGTATCCACGAGGACCAAAATTGCCGGCTTCAGGCTGCCATTGATTGAGCTGGAAGCGTACCAGGTCGAAGCCGAAACGCAATTCATGAGCGCCATGCGTCCAAGTTATATTGTTGCTGTTTGTCCAGGTTTGATCGTTGCGCCAGAAGGGACTGTAGTTCGCGGTTTGACCCAGACTGCTAAAGCCGGTGATGTTGAAGATAGGGAACCCGCTCTGCCGAATGTCCGGACCGTTCGTGCCCGGAATTCCGAGTTGCAATCCGATGTTCGTGCCGAAAAAGTCATCGCGCCCATGCTGACCCATGCGAGTGAACCCAAGCACTTGGTCCAAGAGTAAATTAGGAGTGATTATCAAACTATGGCCGAGGGTCGCCAACTGAGTCAAGGTGGGGGCTGTACCCGCGCCGTTGCCGTTGCAAAGCCCGGTGCCCCCCGCCGGGCCCAGGCTGAAGGGACAAATCACCAAGGCTTTCATGACGCTGTACTTACCGAATATGTGATGGTTCGGTGTACGGTCCCAATCAACTTTTCCGTCGATGTTGTCACGGGTCAGCGATTGCGTGCCAGAGCTGAAATAGTTCGAAGTGGTCCCCGGCTGATTCGGCATGGGAATCAGGTTTTGAAGCTTTAGCGTAATCGGGCTGAGTTCGCGAGCAGGTACAACATTGTTCAGAAATGGCTTGCGGCCCTTCCCAGTTGCAGTCCCCGTGGACGGATCGTAGATCGTCGTCCCATAGCTACTGAAATCCCCGTTTCGTTCCGCGGCTGTGGGAACGGTCGAAAGCGCTGAATAGTTCGTCCGCTCGCGCGTGCCCTCCCAGCTTCCGAAGAAGAAAAGCTTGTTCCTGACAATGGGTCCGCCCAACGTACCGCCATCAATGTTGTGGAGGCTGAAAGGCGTGCCCTTGCCGTAGTAGAAGAAGTTGCGGGCCTCGAGCAAATTGTCATCCCAGAACGCAAACGCGACGCCATGGAAATCATTGGTTCCTGATTTGGTGGTGATGGTTACCGCAGCGCCGCCCGCCATCCCCTGTTCCGCGTCGAAGCTGCCGGTGGTGATATTGACGGTTTCAATGGTTTCCTCCGGCGGAACATACAACGTCGCGTGAGGGAGCCACACAAATATATCCGCCGCGCCATCGACACGAGTATTGTTGTTATTTCGATTGGACCCGTTCACGTTTGTGCTGAGCGAGCGCTGCGGCACGTCCGTGATGGAGTTTGTAAATACGGGCGGTGTCGCGCCGGGCACGAGATTAAAGAGACTTTGAAAATTTCTGTAGTTCGGCAGCGGCAGGCTTGCCAATTCACGTGGAGTGAGTTCCGTATGGGTGTCTGACTTATCGGTTTGCAAGGCGGCGGCAGTTCCGGACACGCTGATTTCCTGAGCCTGCGAGCCGAGCTGCATCTGAACGTCGTCGCGAGTAACCGTATTGATAGTCGCCGTTACGCCAGTTGTTACGACCGGACGGAAGCCAGTGGCCGTAACGTGGATTTCGTAGGCGCCAGGCAGCACGTTACCGATGGTGTAGCGGCCCGCGCTATCGGATTTGACATCGCGGGTCTCGCCGGTCTGCGGGTTAACTGCCTTGACTTCAGCATTGGGAACCACCGCGCCACTTGGGTCGGTGACTACGCCAACGATAGAGCCGTAGAGAGTCTGGGCGCCAGCTTTCGGTATAGCCACCACCATGATGGAAGAGAGCAGCGAAACAAGAGTAATCGCCCGCAGCAGCATATATTGCATCCTTTCGTGAAACAGTTCTCATTTCATTGCGGCAAGGTGAACGCGAACAGACTGTCGTGAGCGCTCAGGAGCAAGTACTGACGACCGTCGAGTTCGTATGTGATGGGCGCATTGTCCATCACGGCGCCGAGGTTCGCGTGCCACAGTGTGCGGCCTTCGCGGGGATCCAACCCCAACGCATTGCTCGAGCTATCACCCGTAAACAGAAGATTGCCCGCAGTGGTCAGTACTCCCATGTAGGCGCTTCCCCGCCCGATGTCGTGGGTCCAGCAAGTCTTCCCGGTCTTATAATCGATCGCCTCGATGAATTCCCGCGCCCATAGCTTGTCATCACGCCCTCCCCATCCTTCCGGCTTCGGATCGGTGTCGGTGAGAAAGAAAACGCTGTATCCTTGCTCGGCATGAAGATAGAACATGCCGGTATCTGGATCGAAGCTGGGCGTCTGCCAGTTTGTCCCGCCATGCGCGCTGGGACTCAAAAGCCGGCCATCGGTTGCAGGATCCCTCGTAGTATCGCGAATCGGATTGCCTTTGGCTGTGATGCCTTTCGACCAATTGATATCAACGTAAGGGGCGCTTAAGAGATTCTGGCCGGTGGTGCGGTCGAGCAGGAAGAAGTAACCGTTACGGCTTGCTTGGGCAAGCAACTTCCGCTTTTTACCTTTGAAACTCGCATCGAATAACACCGGGATCTGGACAGAATCCCAATCGTGCGTGTCATGCGGCGAGGCCTGAAAATACCAAACCATCTTGCCGGTATCGGGATTGAGGGCGACTATGGAACAGGTCCACAGATCGTCACCTTTCCGGCCCTGTCCGGCGATGACCGGGTTGGGATTACCGGTTGTCCAATAAAGCAGGTTCAGCTCAGGATCGTAGGTTCCAGGCATCCAGGTCATGCCGCCGCCATGCTCCATCGCTTCGGCGTCGGGCCATGTCTCAGAGCCCGGTTGTCCGGGTTGAGGCTCCGCATTCCAGCGCCACTGCAATTCACCGGTTTCCGGATCGCGCGATTCGAGGAACCCGGGATTGTCCATGGAATCGCCACTGATGCCAACCAGCACGTGGTTGCGGATAACAATGGGAGCCGTGCTCGCATAATATTCGAGCTTCAGGTCAGCGATTTCCTTGTTCCAGCGCTCTCTCCCGTCCTTAATGTTCAGCGAAACCAGATGATCATCCGGAGTCTCAAAGAACAACCAGTTGCCGTAAATGCCAACTCCCCGGTTTCCAATGTGTATGCCGCCGGATGATTTCCAGACGTAATGCCAGAGTTCACGGCCCGTGCGCGCGTCCACCGCCCATACGTTATCGGGTACGGTGAAATAGAGCACGCCACCAACTTCCAGCGGCGTTGATTTGATAGAAGCCGCATTCGCGCGATACACCCAGGCAAGCGACAACGACCGCACGTTTGAAGCGTTGATCTGGGAAAGCGGGCTGTAGCGCCGCCCTGAGTAGTCACCGTGGAAGGTCGGCCAAGTATCGGTGGGAGGCTGCAATAACTTGGCGGGATCAAGCGCCTGGCCGATCAGCATGCTTGCAGCGAGAAACACCAGTGCCGCGCTCCGCCGGCCGGGATTCATTTCAGTGTCTCCAGATAGGCCAGCACGTTGTGCATATCTGTATCGGTATAGTTCCGCAGCAACTCCAGGTGTGCCGCAAGCGGATAGTGCACGTCCGTCTTAACAGCATTCCGTGCCCACGTGTGATAGTCGCCCGACGAATCGTACATCGAGACAGTGAATTCATCAATGTGCTGAAGAGGCCCCGAGAACGATTGACCGGAACGTAGCGTGATTGTTACTGTCGTCCGGGCGCTTTCGCCGCCAGATGACGACGTGCGTCCTCCCGGGTATAGAAACCGCCGCATCAGAGCTTCCGGTTCATACTTGCTTGCGACATGCGCAAGATCCCCGGCGGAGGAATGGCACGTGTCACATTTTCCAGCTCCCTTGAAATAGGCTGCTCCCGCTTTTGCGTCACCGGTGATCACGTTCTTTATCTGATAAAGCTGCCGATAGCGAACGGACCGGTTGCGGGCATGCAGGAAGGTGGCGATATCAGAGATCTGAGCGGGAGCTAAGGGAAACTTCGGCATGCCTTTGCCGGGTCGTCCATTTAGAACTACCGGGGCGATCAGGCTGCCGTTCTCGTCGTGGTTCACCAGCACGGAGCGGATCAGGTCCGGCCCGCCGTCTCCGCCGTTTGCCTCCTTTCCATGACAGAACGAGCAATTCTGGCTGAACAATTCACGGCCGCGCTCCACAGTAGCCTGATCCGGAGCAGGCGGTATGCGGCTCGGTCGAGCTTTCTGCGTCTGCGCGAACAGCGGGGCCGCAAATAAAATCGCGCCGAAAAAGAATAGAAAAGCCACCAGCCTGCCGATTCTTATCCGGCGAGTCCTGCCCAAATTCTGCAGCGTTGTTCTTCCCCAAGGCCGAGTACATCGAGCGATACCCGAACCGAATAGAGAAACATTACATCATTTTTGTGAAACTTTCAAGAGTTTTTAGATTGCTTTCAGAGATATGAGCGGCAATATCTTAAATTGAGAGATGGAGCTGCGACTTCTGCGCAGACAGTTGAGGGATCAGTGACGCGAGAACGCCGAGCCTAAAGTCAGGACGTAAGCGGTCGAAAAGCAAGACATGCGGCTCGATTGCCCCCGCTGTCATTCTGCGGATATCGCACGCCTCCGACGGCGCGGCACGTTCGATCACATTCGAGCGCATTTCGGACGCTGGCCGTTTGGTTGCAGGAATTGCGGCCAGTGTTTCCGTGCAAACCAGCGATATCCCTCGCCGGAGCCCAGGCAGCATAGTGGGGTGAAAGAGCGGATTCGCGAGGAGAGATCTGCCGGTCCACAGATGGCTTATCGGGCCGATCCCGTTCGGCCAACAGCAACGATCGTGCTACAAGCCGGCAGCCAGGCGCAGATGGATCAGATTCTGCAGGCGCTGAGCCGGATGGTTTCGTCGTATCAGCAGCCGGTAAACGAGCGGGCAGGTAGGGCGAGATAGGCGGCGGTTCTAATCGGTGAGGAGTCCAACCTGCACTCACGCATACAAAATTTTTGGACCTGTGATGTTGCACCCGATCGACTCGGTCAAGCCTTCGTTCTTTTCGGCGTAGACTGGTGCCCACTCTGCGATCACGCGGGCCGTCGTATAGCCCATACAGAGTCGTGAGCACAGGGAGCGGGCCTGCTTTTAAAAGGAGTTTCCGAAGCGGCCTGGCAATAGCCCCCGAGAGTCACAATGTAACTCGCCGATTACCTCATCCGTCTGAAGAAGCGGACAAGCTGACACTTCGGAAGCACCTACCAATGCCAGTTTGCTACGGGAACGTCACCGTTCGAGGACAACATGAAAGTCAAATTAGCCTGTGCGGCCGTGGTACTCATTGCAGTTTCGGTTTTGGGCGCGCCCGTCCAAAAGCTGCGCGTATTCGTTACTGAAAGTACGGCTTCCCAGGCTTCGGGGGATGCCGCGGTCGGCGATGTGAAGGGTTCCCTCGCGTTTACAGGCGGCACAAGCCCGCAGACTGTCGAAGTGATGAAGGCGTTTGTTCAACACTGCCCGGCCGTGACCGTAACCGCAAATCGCGAGAAAGCGGACTATCTCGTCCGTTTGGATCATGAGCCAATCAATCCCACGATGCTATTTGTCCACGGAAATAAAGTCGCGGTCTTCGATAAGAACGAAGACCTCATATACAGCAACTCTACGCGGGTTCTGAGCAGCGCCGTGAAAGATGCGTGTGCGGCGATCACAGCCGGGACTGGCACAGACAGGAAGAAGTAGAACCGCAAAAAAGTCGTAGGACCAAATTCTGGTGAGCGCGGAAGGAATCGAACCTTCAACCTAGTTACTACTGTGTTACAAAGGAAACAATTTGTTGTAGAATTGTTTTGTGGGGAAGAACTCCTCGCCAGGCCCGCAGGAGAAGCGCTTTGCGGCGTATATGGATGGCCTGGCGCAAGCCGCAGGGCACGCCGACCGGGCCACCCCGTTGAAGCTGTATTGCACCGGATTGTTGTTGCCGGGTGAACGCAAGAGCGTGGAACCGATAGCGGCACGTTTGGCTCCGGACAACGTTCGGCGTATGCATCAGTCGCTGCATCACATCGTGGCGGATGCGCCCTGGAACGATGGGGATGTGCTGGCTCA
>Ga0308173_10000568_pt1 | contig 16061 bp, 3 predicted proteins | sample PhyPR1_FD_203716 | JGI IMG/M metagenome (GOLD analysis project Ga0308173, IMG submission 203716) | Soil microbial communities from UC Gill Tract Community Farm, Albany, California, United States - DLSLS.P.R1 | ecosystem: Environmental > Terrestrial > Soil > Agricultural land | place: USA...
CTTGGTCGAGAAGAGCTGCGTCGTCTGGTTCCCGGTGCTGTCGGTCGAGATCGCCTCGAGCTCGTAGGCGCCGTCGGGCAGGCCGGTGGTGATCCACGGGAGCTCCCACGGCGAGTCGGTGTCGGTGCCGATCTCCGTCCAGCTCGAGCCGCCGACCGGGCGGTACAGCCACTCGACGGAGGCGATGTCGGGGTCGGTCGGCGACGCGGTGAGCTGCACCGTGCCGCGGAGGATGCTGTTCGGGTCTTCCGCGGTGCCGGCCGGCGCCGTCGTGTCGATCACGACCGTGGCGGTCTTCGTCGGCTCGACGTTGCCCGCGTTGTCGGTGGAGCGGTACTGGATCGTGTTCGTGCCCTCGTGTCCCGCCGCCGCGACGGTCACCGTGTTGCCGGTCGTCCACGCCCCGCCGTCGACGCTGTACTCGGTCGAGGCGACGCCGCTCGTCGCGTCCGTCGCCGTGAGGTGGACGGTCACGTCGGTGTTCCGCGCGCCGAACGGCGCGTCGTCGGTCGTAGACGGCGGCGTGTTGTCGATCGTGACCGTGTGCGGGACGACCGAGCACCGGCCGTTGCCGGCCGCGTCGACCGCGACGTACCACATGTCGTACGAGCCGTCGGCGACGGACTTCGTGTCGAACGGCGGCGCGATCGCGCTGCCGAACGTGTTGCACGGGTTCGCGCCGAGCGAGCCGGCCGGCGCGAGCCGGAAGGTGGTGGAGGCGATGCCGGACGTCGCGTCCTGAGCGGTGCCGGCGAGACCGGTCGCGTCGAGCGTCCCGTGCAGCAGCGCACCGGCGGCGGGCGCGTCGAGCGAGACGTTCGACGGCGGCGTGTGGTCGATCTTCACGGCCGCGGTCGCATCCGCCGAGGTGACGCCCGCGCGGTTCGTCGCGTGGTAGGTGATCGTGTGCACCCCGTCGTCGGTCGCCGGGACGACGACGCTCGTCCCGGACGTCCACGCCCCGGAGTCGAGCTTGTACTCGACCGTCGCCACGCCCGACTCGTCGTCCACCGCGTCCAGCGTGACGGTGACGTCGTTCGCATGCCAGGCGGAGTCGGCGTCGCTCGTGACGTTCGGCGGGGTGTTGTCGACCAGGATCGTTCGCAGCGCCGTGATCGTCTGGTTGCCGACGTTGTCGGTGACGACCGCACGGACGTCGTAGTTGCCGTCGGCCGGCGTCCACGTCGACGGGTCGGCGATCGTCGTCCAGGTGTCCGCGTCGTGCGGCGAGCTCTGCACCAGCGTCGCGCTCGTGTTCACGCCCGAGCCCGTGTCGCTGGCAGTGACCGAGAGCGGGATCGTGCCGTGGCCGAACGCGCCCGGGTCATCGAGCGATGCGGTCGGTGCAGTGTTGTCGACCTTCAGCGTCTGGGTCGCGTCGTCGGCGTTCGTCGCCTCGTCGGTCGACGTCGCGGTGACGATGTAGTTCCCGTCGGCGACGGTCGTGGTGTCCCAGCCCTCGTCGTAGGAATCGGTGGTGCCGCCCGTGCCGGCGCCGGCGAGGGTGCCGATCGTGCCGGTCTGCGCGCCGGTGTAGGCGAAGCCGACGGATGCGACGCCGCTCGTCTGGTCGGACGAGGTCGTATGGAGGTCGACCGATCCGCGGATCCAGTAGTCGGAGCCGACGAGTGTGCCGAGCGACGGGAATGCGATCGTCGGCTTGGCGGTGTCGACCACGACGTCGCTCGTCGAGGCCGTCGAGCTGTTGCCGGCCGCGTCGTGCGCGACGGCGCAGACGACGTACTTGCCGTCGGCCGGCAGCGTCCACGTGGTCGCGTACGGCGCCGTGGTGACGGTCGAGATCAGCGTGCCGGTGGAGCAGGGGGCCCCGGCCGGCGCGAAGAGGAAGTCGACGGAGGCGACGCCGCTCGTCTCGTCGGAGGCGCTCGCCGCGAGCGGCTCGGTGGACGCGTTCGTGTAGGCGCCCGGCGCCGTCGTGAGGGTCGCGTCGGGGGGCGTCGTGTCGGACGTCCAGCTCGCCGAGACGCCGGTGCCCGGCCCGTTCACGTTGACGCCGCGCACGGTGAAGGTGTGGGCGCCGTCCGCGAGGCCGCTGAGGGGCTGCGGGCTCGAGCAGGCCGCGTACGCGCCGCCGTCGAGCTTGCACTCGAACGTCGCGCCCGGGTCGTTGCCGGAGTGGAACACAATGCTCGCCGAGCCGGACGCGATCGTGCCGGAGGGAGCCGAGTCGACGACGGCGGTCGGGACCGGAGGCGCGAGCACGACATCGGCCGAGTCCCCGATTGCCGTGCCGGCGAGGGTCCCCGTGACGTGCGCCGTGCCGATCGCGCCGGTCGCGGACAGGGTCGCGGAGTAGGTGCCGTCGCCCTTGTCGTCCACGCTCGAGAGCGTGCCGAGCGAGCTTGCGAGGTCGACCGACGCCCCGCCGGCGCGAAGTGCGTTCCCGTAGGTGTCGCGCAGTTGGACGGTGATCGTTGCATCGCCGGAGGTGCCGTCGGCGTTGATCTTCGTGGGGGTCGCGGTGATCGTCGACTGCGCGGCGTCGGCGGCGGCCGGGCCGACGCTCACGCTCGCGGTGCCCGGGAGCGCGGTTCCGCCGGCCGTCGCACTGAGGTGGGCGGTGCCCGCCTGCGTTGCGGTCAGGGTCGCGGAGTACGTGCCGTCGCCGTTGTCGGTGACCGCGCCGACCGTCCCGCTGTCGGACGCAACCGTGACCGCGTCGCCGCCCGAGGTGAGGGCGTTGCCGTGTGCGTCGCACAGGCGCACCGTGATCGTCGCGCTGCCGCCCGCGGTGATGCTGCCCGGCGACGCGGCGAGCGACGACTGCGCGGCGCTCGCCGCGCCCGGCAGGTATTGCACCGTCGCGGTGGGCGTCAGGAGGGTGCCGGCGGCGGTGGCCGAGTAGACCACCGTCTCCGCAGTCGTGTCTGCGACGGTGAAGGTGGCGATTCCCGAGCTGTCGGTGTCCGTGCCGAGGATCGGGTCGATCGTCGACGAGCCGCCGTCGGGGGCGAGCGTCACGTGTGAGCTAGGAATCGGGTTGCCCCGGGCGTCCTCGACCACGACCGTCACGGTCGTGCCGGCGCCGTCCGTGCTGACGGACGAGCCGCCGGCCGTGACCGTCGACGTCCCGGCCGAGACGGCGCCCGGAACGAAGCTGACGGTCGTCCCGGCGAGCGCCTCGCCGTTCACCGTCGCGCCGACGTGCGCGACACCTGCGGCGTTCGAGTCGAGCGTCGCGGTGTAGGTGCCGTCGCCGTTGTCGACGACGGCTCCGATCGTGCCGAGGTCGGTCGAGAGGACGACGGTCGCGCCGCCGGCCGCGAGGTCGTTCCCGAAGGCGTCGCGCGCCTGGACGGTCAGCGTCGACGGGCTGCCGGCCGTGAGCGACGTCGGTGCGGCGGTGATCGACGAGCGCGCCGCGTTCGGCGCCGAGCCCGCGTTGAACGTCGCCGCGCCCGTATTGGCGAGCGGGGAGCCGCCGAGCGTACCGCTCACGGTCGCGCCGCCGGCGGACGTCGAGGTCAGGGCGGCCGTGTAGGTGCCGTCATGGTGATCGGTGACCGCCGAGAGGACGCCGAGGGTCGTCGCGAGCGCGACGGTCGCGCCACCCGTCTGGACGACGTTGCCGAACGCGTCATGCGCCTGCACGGTGACGGTTGCCGCCGAGGAGCCGTCGGCGGTGACGCTCGACGGCGCGAGCGCGAGCGTCGACTGCGCCGCGTCGGGCGCGCCCGCGCCGATCGAGAACGCGGAGCTCGTCGCACCCGCGAGACCGGAGGCGGATGCATCGAGCCGATAGCCCGATCCCGCCTTGTCGAGCGAGAGGTCCGCGAACGTGGCAACGCCGGCTGCAGCGGTCTCTGTGAGGGTGCCGGAGAGCGTCGCGCCGGTCGACCCTGCGAGCGCGATCGACACGGCGGCGCTGCTCGCGGTCGGGTTGCCGAAGGCGTCGACCACCTGGATGGTCACCGCCGGCGCGAGCGCGCTGCCGGCGCTGCCGTTCGGCGGCTCTCCACCGAAGGCGAGCGCCGCGGGCGCACCCGCCGAGACGCTGACGGGGGAGCTCGTGCCGCTGATCGTCGAGTCGCCTGCGCTCACCGTCTGCGTGCCGGCGGTGCCGAACGCGACCCCGCTCGTGTAGGTGTACGAGCCCGCGTCGCCGGAGCCGAACGCGTGCGCGGAGGCGAGTGTCGCGCGGGAATCGCCGGAGGTGAGAGCCACCGTTCCGCGGTAGCCGGTCGCGAGGTTGCCGTATGCGTCCTTCGCCGTGACCGTGACGTCGAGCGGGTCGCCGGCGGTCGCGCTCGCGGCGCTCGTCGTGACGACCAGCGACGCGGCAGCGGCGGGGGCGACGGTCACGTTCGTGCTGCCGGTGATCGCGCCGTCGGAAGCGGTGAGCGTCCGGGCGCCTGCGCTGGTCAGCGTGACGCCCGAGAAGCCTGCGATGCCGCTTGCGGCGGTGGCGCTGTCGCCGGCGAGCTGGACGGTCCCGGTGTAGTTCGTGTCGGTGTTGCCGTACGCGTCGAGCGCAGTGACGGCGACGGCGAAGCCGGTGCCGGCGACGGCGTTCGCGGGAGCCGAGACCGAGAAGTGGGTGGCCGTCGCCGGGTCGACGGTGACGCTCGTGTTGCCGGTGAGCGAGCCGTCCTGCGCGGTCAGCGTCTGCGTCCCTGCGGCCGTCAGCTCGACGCCTGCGAACGACGCGGTGCCGCTCGCGGCGGTGGCGCTGTCGCCGGCGAGCTGCACGGTGCCGCCGTAGCTCGTGTCGGTGTTGCCGTAGGCGTCGAGCGCGGTGACTGTGACTCCGAAGCCGGTGCCGGCGGTGACGGATGCAGGCGCCGACACGGCGAAGTGCGTCGCGGCGCCCGCGGTGACGCTGACGGTCGCGTCGCCGGTGAGCGAGCCGTCCTGCGCGGTGATCGTCCGGGCGCCTGCGGCCGTCAGCTCCACGCCGGTGAAGGAGGCGACGCCGCTGGTCGCGGCTGCGCTGTCGCCGGCGAGCTGGACGGTGCCGGTGTAGTTCGTGTCGGTGTTGCCGTACGGGTCGACGGCCGTGACGGTGACGGCGAAGCCGGTGCCGGCGACGGCGTTCGCGGGAGCCGCGACGGAGAAGTGCGTCGCGGCGGCGGGGCCGACGTCGACGGAGGCGGTGCCCGTGAGCGAGCCGTCCTGCGCCGTGAGGGTCCGGGCCCCTGCGGTCGTCAGCGTGACTGCGGCAAAGTCGGCGATGCCGTTCGCAGCGGCGGCGCTGTCGCCGGCGAGCTGGACGGTGCCCGTGTAGTCGTCGTCCGTGTTGCCGTACTGGTCGAGCGCGGTGACCGTGACGGCGAAGGCGCTGCCGGCGGTCGCGGACGCGGGCGCCGAGACCGAGAAGTGCGTCGCCGCAGCGGCGCCGACGACGACCGTCGCCTCACCGGTGAGGCTGCCGTCCTGCGCCGTGAGCGTCCGGACGCCTGCGGCGGTCAGCGTCACGCCCGAGAAGGAGGCGATGCCGCCCGCGGCCGTGGCGCTGTCGCCGGCGAGCTGGACGGTGCCGGCGTAGCTCGTGTCGGTGTTGCCGTACGGGTCGAGTGCGGTGACCGTGACGGCGAAGCCTGCTCCCGCGGTCGCGGCCGCGGGCGCGGTGACGGAGAAGTGCGTCGCCGCCGCCGGCGTGACCGTGATGGAGGCGGCGCCCGTCAGCGAGCCCGCGCTCGCGGTCAGCGTCTGCGTTCCGGCGGTGTCGAGCCGGACGCCGGAGAAGGCGGCCACGCCGGCGGACGCCGGCACCGAGTCGCCGGTGCCGAGGGTGACGGTGCTCCCGAACGAGGTGTCGGTGTTGCCGTAGGCGTCGAGCGCCGTCGCCGTCGCGACGAACGTGCTGCCCGCGGCGCTCGTCGCGGGTGCCGAGACGGAGAGCGAGGCGGCGGTTGCCGCGGAGACGTCGACGTCGAGGGGCGTCGAGGTGGCGATGCCGCCGTCGGCCGCCGCGACGTGCGCCGTCTCTGCGCGGTAGAGGACTAGGGCCGCGCCGGCAGTCGACACACCGCCGGCGAAGCTGACCGTCGTCGCGGAGCCGAAGGCGACGGCGGTCCCGTCCTTGCGCGTGGCAGTCGGAACGAACGAGCCGATCGTCGAGGCGCCCGAGAACGTGAGCGAGTGGTCGCCGGTGTAACCGGTCGCGACGTTGCCGTAGGCGTCGTACGCGGTGATCGTCAGCGCGTCCGGCGTGCCGGCGGTCTCGGTGCCGGAGCCGGCGAGCGAGAAGTGATCCGCCGCGGCCGGAGCGACCGTGAAGGCGGAGCTCGTCGCTGCGAGCAGGCTGTCGCCGCCGCTCGCCGCGGCGCGCAGCTGCACACCGCTCTCGGCGACCGTGTACGTGAGCCCGGCGACCGTCGCCTGCGACTGTCCGGCCGGGATCGTCGCGGTGACCGTGCCGGAGAGGCTGCCGCTCCCGGCGAAGACGCTGACGGTGACGGTCGTGTCGCTGACGACGTTGCTCGTGTTGCCGAGCCCGTCCTGCGCCCGCACGGTGACCGAGAAGGGCTGGCCGGCCGTCGGCGAAGAGCCGCCGTTCACCGAGCTGACGGCGAGCCGGTCGGCGTTCGAGGCGACCGTGAACGACGCCGACGTGCCGCCGGCGAGGGAGTCGCCACTTGTGCGGGCGACGCCGATGCGGACGCCGGATTCGGCCTTGGTGTAAGTGACGCCGGTGACGGTCGCCTGCGACTGGCCGGCGGAGAGCGAACCGGTCGTCGTCCCGCCGAGCGTGCCGGTGCCGGCGACCGCGGAGAGCGAGAATCCGGTCGCCGCGGACACGCCCGACCGGTTGCCGTAGTCGTCGACCGCCTGCACGACGACGGGGAAGCCGATCCCGGCGGTCGGGTTCGAGCCGCCGTTCACCGAGGCGACGGCGAGCGCGGACGGGGCCGCGGCGGAGACCGCGAACGCGGTGCCGGCGCCGTTCCCGTGGCTGCCGTCGGTGACGGTGACCGTGGCGGTCTCGGCGGTGTAGAGCTTCATCGAGCCGCCGAGCGAGGAGACGCCGTTCGCGAAGCGGATGGTGGTCGGCGAGCCGAACGCGACCGGAGTTCCGCTCGTGCCGGTGACGGTGGGCGCGAAGGAGCCGGCCGTGGTCGCGCCGCCGAACGTGAGCGTCTTGTCCCCGGTGTAACCGGTCGCGACGTTGCCGAAGGCGTCGCGCGCGGTCAGCGTCAGAGCGTCGGCGGCCCCGGCGACAGGCGAGCTCGTCGAGGCCGCGAGCTCAAGCGTCGAGACCGCGTCCGGTGAGACGTCGACCGCGAGCCGATCGGCCGGCGCGGTCGCGAGCGAGGCGGCCGAGGCTGCGATCGTCGCGCTCTCCGCCTTGTAGAGGACGAGCGATCCGGTCGCCGCGCCGTTCGTGAACGAGAGCGTCGTCGGCGTTCCGAACGACGTCGCGGCAACGGTCGGCGCGAAGGAGCCGAGCGTGCTCGCGCCGGAGAAGGTGAGGTCGTGGTCGCCGGTGTACGAGCTCGCCGTGTTCCCGGACGCGTCGACCGCGCGGACGTCGAGCGTCTGCGGCTGGCCGGCCGTCTGCGTCGCCGAGCCGGTGACGACGAAGCCTGCCGCCGCGCCCGCGGCGATCGTCACGGGCCCGGAGACGCCGGTCTCGCCGGTCGCCGCGGTGGCGGTGAACGTGCCGGCGCCGGCGACGCCGGTGTAGGTGAGGAGGCCGGCGAGGTCGGCGGTGCCGTTCGTGAAGTCGACCGCCGCGTTCAGCTGGTCGGCGCCGCTCAGGCCCGAGACAGCGCCGGTCAGCGCGCCGTTCGCGGAGATCGTGACGTGGTCACCGAACGCGTTGAACCCGGTGTCCACGTTGCCGTATGCGTCCTCCGCCGTGAGCGAGTCGACGCCGCCGAATGCGGCGCCGTTCACCTGCGCGCCGGAGAGCGCGAACGCGAACTTCGCGAAGGCGCCCGGCGAGACGGAGACGGCGAGCGTCCCGCCGGCGGAGAGACCGGAGGCGGTTGCGGCGATCGTGGCGCTCTCCGCGGCGAAGAACGTGGCCGAGCCGCCCGTCGAGGAGACACCGCCCGTGAACGTCAGCTCCGTTGCCGAGCCGAAGTCGACCGCGCTGCCGGAGTCGTCCGTGACCGTGGGGACGGTGACGGGGGAGGCCGAGTCCGAGGCGCCGGAGAACGTGACCGGGTGCGCGCCCGTGTAGCCCGTCGCGACGTTCCCGTACGCGTCGTGGGCGGTCACGGTGAGCGGCGTCTGGACGCCTGCGGTCGCCGTGCTCGCCCCCGTGACGCTGAGCGTCGACGCGGCGGCGGCGCCCACGTCGATCGAGCCGCTCGTGCCGGTGACGGCGCCGTCGGCGGCCGTCACCGACTGCGTGCCGCTCGTCTTCAGCGTCACGCCGGTGACGGTGACGACGCCGTTCGTCGCGCTCGAGTCGGCGGGAAGCGCGGCCGCGCCGTCGGACGAGGTGAGGTGGACGCTGCCGCTGTAGCCGTCGGCCAGGTTCCCGAATGCGTCGCGCGCGGTGACGGTCACGGAGAAGTTCGAGCCCGCCGTCGCCGACCCCGGCGCGGAGACGTCGAACGACGCCGCCGACGCCGCGCTGACCGAGACGTTCGCGGAGCCGGTGACCGCGCCGTCGGCGGCGGTGAGCGACTGCGTTCCCGCAGTCCGGAGCTGCACGCCGTTGAACGTGGCGACACCGGCGGTGGCGGTCGTGTCGCCGGGCAGCACCGCGGCGCCGTCTCCCGAGGCGAGGCTGACCGTGCCGGTGTAGTCGTCCGCCGGGTTGCCGTAGGCGTCGTATGCCGTTGCGGAGACGGAGAAGCCGGAGCCGGCGGTCGCCGAGGTGGGCGCCGACACGGTGAACGTCGCCGCCGCCCCCGCGGAGACGGAGATCGAGCCGCTCGCTCCGGTCAGCGGGCCGTCGGTCGCCGTGACCGTGCTCGAGCCGGCGGACTTCAGCGTCACCCCGGTGAACGAGGCGACGCCGGCAGCGGCGGCCACGTCCGCGGGCAACGCGGCCCGCACATCCGAGGAGGTGAGGTGGACGGTGCCGGTGTAGCCGGTCGCGACGTTCCCGTAGGCGTCGTGGGCGGTCACGGTCACGCCGAAGCCGGTGCCGGCAGTGGCCGAGCCGGGTGCGCTCACGGTGAACGACGCGGCCGCGGCCGGGTCGACCGCGATCGACGCGCTCGTGCCGCTGATGCCTCCGTCCGTTGCGGTCACCTTCCACGAGCCGCTCGTCTTCAGCGTCGCGCCGGTGAAGGTCGCCACGCCGGCCGACGCGCTCGCGTCCGCCGGGAGCGACGCCAGGTTGTCGGTCGAGGTCAGGTGGACGGTGCCCGTGTAGCCGGTCGCGATGTTCTCGTGCGCGTCGAGCGCCGTTGCGGTGACGGCGAATCCTGCTCCGGCGGTCGCGGTGGGGGGCACCGAAAGCGTGAAATGCGTCGCCGGGCCCGGCGTGAACGTCACGGCCGCGTGCTGTGTGACGGTGACACCGTCGGTCGTGTCGGTTGCCGTGTACGTGGAATCCTCGGCGGTGGTATCGGTGACCGTGAAGGTCGCCTGCCCGGACGCGTCGGTGATCGCGCTCACGGCAGTGACCGTCGACGACCCGCCGTCCTTCACGAGCGCCACCGTCTTCCCGGCGACCGGGTTCGAGTGCGCGTCGGCGAGGGCCACGGTGACCGTGGACGCCGAGCTGCCGTCGGCTGTCACCGACCCGGGCGAGGCGGCGACGGTCGACTTGCCGGCCGACACCGGACCCGCAACGAAGGCGACGCCGGCGGTCTGGAGGACGCCGGTAGCGCCGATCGTCGCGGTGTAGGTGACGCTCTCGGCCTTCGTGTCGGTTGCTGTGAACGTCGCGGCCCCCGCGGCGCTCGTCGTGCCGCTCACGGTCGTGATCGTCGACGAGCCGGATCCCTGCGAGAGCGACACGGGCTGCCCGGCGACCGGGTTGCCGAAGGCGTCCTCCGCCGTCACGGTGATCGTCGAGCTCGCAACGCCGTTCGCGGTCAAGGAGGTCGGAGATGCCGACACGGTCGACTGGCCGGAGCTCACCGCTCCGACGTTGATGCTGAAGCTCGAGCTCGTGGCGCCGGAGAGGCCGGTCGAGGTGGCCGCAAGCGTGTACCCGCTGCCCCCCTTGTCGATCGAGAGCGTCGAGAACGTCGCGACACCGGCCGAGGCGCTGACCGTCTTCGTGCCCGAAAGCGTTCCGCCGCCGGGGTTCGTCCCGATCGCGAGCGTGACGGACGCCGAGGAGGAGGTGATGGTGTTGCCGAAGGCGTCGGTGACGGCGACCGTGATCGCCGGGCTGATCGCCGCGCCTGCGGTTGCGCTCGTCGGTCCCTGCACGAACGCGAGCTTCGAGGCGCTGCCAGGAGTGACGTTGAACGATCCGCTCATCGAGCCGGTGAGCGCGCCCGACGAGGCGGCCAGCGTGTAGCCCGTCCCGGCCTTGTCGAGCGACAGGGTCGAGAACGTCGCGATGCCGCTGACGGCGTTCACCGTGGTCGTGCCGGAGAGCGTGCCGCCGGACGGGTTCGTCCCAACGGCCACCGTCACGGCCGCGCTCGACGTCGTGACGGTGTTCCCGGCCGCGTCCTCGACCGCGACGGTCACCGACGGGCTGATCGACGACCCGGCGACGACGTTCGACGGGCCTTGCACGAACGCGAGCTTCGACGGTGCGCCTGCCGTGATGTTGAACCCCGAGCTCGTCGCGCCGGTGACGCCCGCGGAGGCGGCGGTGAGCGTGTAGCCGGTGCCGCTCTTGTTGATCGAGAGGTTCGAGAACGTCGCGACGCCGCTGACGGCTGCGACGCTCGTTGTGCCGGCGAGCGTTCCGCCGCCCGGGTTCGTGCCGATCGCGGCGGTCACCGTCGCGCTCGAGCTCGTGACGACGTTCCCGTAGGTGTCCTCGATGCTCGCGGCGGGCGACGCGGAGATCGCCGAGCCCGAGCCCGTGTTCGACGGCTGCGTGGTCCAGACGAGCTTGTTGGCCGCAGCGGGGTTGACGGTGATCGACGGGCTCGCGGCGAGCGCCGTGAGGGTGCCCCCGCTCGTCGCGGCCGACGCGCCGGACCAGGTCTGCGCGCCGGCGGCGGTCGGTGCGGTCGCGCCGGGGCCGCTGCTTGCACGCGATCCGTAGGTGATCGTGACGGTGCCCCCGGTCGCGAGCGTCACGTTGCTGACCGTGACCATCTGTCCGGCGACCGCGACCGTGCCCGCGCTCGACGTCGTGTAACCGCCGTTCGAGCCGGTGAGCGACGGAGCCGTCCAGCCGCCCGGAACGGTCAGCCGCACCTTGCCGCTCGTGGTCGGGCCGGCGGCCGTGTAGGTGAACGCGATCGTGTTGCCGGTCGATCCGGCGGTGACCGTGCTCGTCGGGGAGGTGAGCGTGCCGGAACCGTCCGAGGCGGGGACGACGGCGGTCTGAGAGGAGGTCGCCGTCTGGCCGGTGCCGTTCGCGTTCGACGCCGTGACCTGCACGACGATCGTCGAGCCGGAGTCCGCGGAGGTCAGCGTGTACGTGCCTCCGGTCGCGCCGGCGATCGCGACGCAGTTCGCGCCGGCCGCGTCACAGCGCTGCCACTGGTAGGTATAGCCCGTCGGCGTGTTCGACCACGTGCCGTTCGCCGCGGTCAGCGCCTGGCCGACGGCGACCGTGCCGGAGATGCTCGGCGCCGTCTGGTTCCAGGGGAGCGCGACGCGGAACGCGAGCACGTTCATGATCCAGGGGCCGGACGTGGAGAGGCTGGCGCTCGGGGTCACGACGGTGCCCGCACCGAACGAGCCGGAAGTGACGAGGGAGTCGGCGCGGCTCGAGCCGGAGCTACCGGACGAGACGTTCGAGTTGCTCGGGGTGAACGTGCCGTTCCCGCCGCCCATCTGGTTCTCGGACGACGCCGTCCAGACCGGCGACATCGACGGGTTCGTCTCGGTGAAGCCCATCGAGCCCATGCCGCCGTAGAACGCGACGACGGAGTCGTTGTTCGACCCGACGAACGGATCGGTCGTCACGGTCGTGGAAGCGGTGCCCGAGGTGTTCGTCCCGAAGTTCTTCACCTGTGCGGGGCTCATGGGGCTCGTGTCGACCCCGCGCATCGTGATCATGCCGCCGGCCGCGTCGAGGCCCGCCCCCACCGGCTGCGTGAACGCCGTCGTGCCTGCGACGTCGCCCGCTTGCATGACGCGGAAGTACATGTACTGCGCGAGGCTGTCGGTGGTGTCGACCGTCGAGTCGAGCAGCGTCCAGCCGCTCGGAGTCGTCTGGGCGCTGCTGTCGCGGACGACGTACTGCACGACGAGCATGTCGCCGGCCTGCGATCCAGCGGGGATCGTGACCGAGAACGTGCCCGCCTTCTTGCTGCCCGCGCCCTTGACCACGGTGTAGGCGGACGCCGTCAGCGTGATCGCCGGGTCGATCGTGTACGGCACCGGCAGCCTGGTGTCGTCCAGACGAAGCGTGAGGACGCTTTGTCCGCCGTCCTTCGTCACCTGCCAGTGAAGCGGTCCGGTCGCGAGCCGCTTGCCGTTCCGGTCGAGGATCGCCGGCGCCGCGATGTTCATCAGCACCGGCCGGCCGTGGGCGTCGAGGAACTCGATGCCGCCGTTCGGCGTGACGCGGGGCCTCGAGCTCGAGTCGAGGGTCCACCGCCACGTTCGCGGTCCCTGCCGGCGCTTGACCGTGAGGAACTCCTCGGCCGACATGCCGGCGAGGGTGATCGTCTCGCTGCCGAATGCGGTCGAACGGACCGCGCCCGCCTTGAATGACGTCCACGGGCGGTTGCCTGCGTCGAGCGATGAGAGCCGGGCGTGCGCCCACGGTGCCGTGACCCGCACGCCGCGCCGGTCGACGCTCGTCTTCATCGTCGCGAAGGTGCGCGTCGCGGCCGTACTCCGTGAGGAGGCGGAGTTCGACTGCTCGCCGAGTGCCGCGCTGAGGAAGGCGGGCGCCGGGCTAGGCGACTTCGCGTGCGAGAGGAGTGCGAGCGAGAGCCCGCCGATCGTGAGGAGGAACGCCGTTGCCGCGAGCGCAACCTGAACGGGGACGAACGAGAGCGAACCGGTTCCACCAGCCCGTGAGCGCCGCAGTTTGCTCGGGATCCTCATTCGCTTGCAGTTGCGTGCGAACGCACGCGTCCTCAGGAAGAGGTATCGGCAGGCTTTTGTATGAAAATGAGGGTGGTCGCTCTCAAGCGAGGGACGCGCCTGCGACCTGTACCTCAACTAGAGGTGGAGAGTTCGGAACGGGCGGCGAGCGACCATGCTTTTCGGGCAAACTCGCAGTGATGGCTACGACCGAGGATCCGAAGACTGCCGGCGAGCTCCATTCGACGATCTCCGGGGTCGAGGTCGAGCCGCTCTACACGCCGGAGAGCACCGACCTCGATTACGAGCGCGACCTCGGCCGTCCGGGAGGGTTTCCGTTCACGCGTGGGGTGTACGAGTCGATGTACCGCGGCCGTCTGTGGACGATGCGGCAGTTCGCCGGGTTCGGGACGGCTGAGGAGACGAACGAGCGCTTCCGTTACCTCCTCGAGCACGGGCAGACCGGCCTTTCGACGGCCTTCGACATGCCGACGCTGATGGGCTACGACTCGGATCACACACGCTCGCTCGGCGAGGTCGGGCGGGAGGGCGTCGCGATCGACTCGCTCGAGGACATGGAGACGCTCTTCTCCGGCATTCCGCTCGGCGAGGTGTCGACGTCGATGACGATCAACTCGCCGGCCGCGATCCTGCTGGCGTTCTATCTCTGCGTCGGTGAGGAGCAGGGCGTCTCGCGCAACGAGCTCCGCGGGACCGTCCAGACGGACATCCTCAAGGAGTACATCGCACAGAAGGAGTACATCTTCCCGCCGGAGCCGTCGATGCGGCTCGTCACCGACATGGTCGAGTTCTGCGCGCGCGAGATGCCGCTGTGGCACCCGATCTCGATCAGCGGCTACCACATCCGCGAAGCGGGGTCGACCGCCGCGCAGGAGCTCGCGTTCACGCTCGCCGACGGCTTCACCTACGTCGAGTGGGCGATCGAGCGCGGGCTCGACGTGGACGAGTTCGCGCCGCGACTCTCCTTCTTCTTCAACGCGCATCTCGACTTCTTCGAGGAGATCGCGAAGTACCGCGCCGCGCGCCGCATCTGGGCGCACGTCATGCGCGACCGCTACGGCGCCAAGAACCCTCGCTCGTGGCTGATGCGCTTCCACACGCAGACCGCGGGTGTGTCGCTGACCGCGCAGCAGCCCGAGGTGAACATCGTGCGCACCGCGATCGAGGCGCTCGCCGCCGTGCTCGGTGGCACGCAGTCGCTGCACACGAACTCGTTCGACGAGGCGCTCGCGCTGCCGACGGAAGATGCGGTTCGGATCGCGCTTCGCACCCAGCAGGTGATCGCGCACGAGACGGGGGTCGTGAACACGACCGACCCGCTCGGCGGCTCCTACTTCCTGGAGTCGCTCACGGCCGAGCTCGAGCGGCAGGCCTACGACTACTTCGACCAGATCGAGAAGCTCGGCGGCGTGGTGCAGGCGATCAAGGAGAACTTCTTCCAGAAGGAGATCGCCGAGGCGTCGTTCCGCTACCAGTCCGAGGTCGAGAACGAGCAGCGCATCGTCGTCGGCGTCAATCGCTACGAGCTCGACGACGAGACACCGCTGCCGATCCTGAAGATCGACCCGGCGCTCGAGGGGAAGCAGATCGACCGCGTGCAGGCGTTGCGCACGCGCCGCGACTCGGCCGCCGTCGAGTCCGCGCTCGCGCGACTGAAGGAGGACGCCGCGCACGACGACCGGAACCTCATGCACCCGATCGTCGACGCTTCGCGCGCCTATGTCACGATGGGCGAGATGTGCGACGCGCTCCGTGAGGTCTGGGGCACCTGGCGCGAGACGCCGGTCTTCTGATGGCGGGAAAGATCAGAGTCGTCGTTGCGAAGCCCGGCCTCGACGGGCACGATCGCGGCGCGAAGATCATCGCGCGCGCGCTCCGCGACGCCGGCATGGAGGTGATCTACACCGGCCTGCACCAGACGCCGGAGCAGATCGTCGAGACGGTGATCCAAGAGGACGCCGACGCGGTCGGCATCTCGATCCTCTCCGGCGCGCACATGACGCTCGTCCCGCGCATCGTCGAGCTCCTGCGCGAGCAGGAGGCCGACGACGTCGTCGTGGTCGTCGGCGGGACGATCCCCACCGACGACATCGCTGCGTTGAAGGAGCAGGGAGTGGCCGCGGTCTTCACGCCGGGGGCGCCGACGAGCGAGATCGTGGAGTACCTCCAGTCGCGCGTCGCGGTGTAGTTAGAGTCCGCGTCCGTGAAAGTCGCCGTCTGCGTGAAGGCAGTCCCCGACGCGTCCTCCGGCCGACGCATCGACCCGTCGACGAAGCGTCTCGACCGCAGCGGCGAGCTCGCGATCTCCGACTTCGACACGTACGCGGTCGAGGAGGCGCTGAAGCTGAAGGAGGCATCGGGCGACGGTGAGGTGGTCGTCGTCTCGATGGGCCCCGAGCGCGCGATGGACGCGCTGCGCAAGGCGCTCGCGATGGGTGCCGATCGCGCGGTGCTGATCAGCGACGCGTCCCTCGAAGGGGCGGATCTGCTCGGCACCTCGACGGCGCTTGCCGGCGCGCTCGAGCAGGAGAGTGCCGACCTCGTGCTCTTCGGGCAGCAGTCGGCCGACGGCGGCGGCGCGTGCCTCTGGGCCGCGGTTGCCGAGCGCCTGCGCCGGCCGGTCGTCTCGCAGGTCAGCGAGCTGACGGTCGAGGGAGGCTCGCTGACCGGCAAGCGCCAGACCGAATTCGGGTACGACACGATCCGCGCGCCGCTACCGGCGGTCGTCGCGGTCTCCGATGCGATCAATACGCCGCGCTACCCCTCCTTGAAAGGGATCATGGGGGCGAAGAAGAAGCCTCAAGAGGCCGTTTCCGGTGAGGGCCGCGAGCCGGCGACCACCGTCCTGGGCCTGAATCCGCCGCCGGCCCGCGGCGAGTCGCGCAAGATCGAGGACGACGGCAACGCGGCGGAGCAGATCGTCGAGTTCCTGGCCGAGAAGAGGTTCGTCTAGATGGCGAAGACGCTCGTCTTTCTCGAGCACCATGAAGACG
>Ga0308173_10000569_pt1 | contig 16051 bp, 12 predicted proteins | sample PhyPR1_FD_203716 | JGI IMG/M metagenome (GOLD analysis project Ga0308173, IMG submission 203716) | Soil microbial communities from UC Gill Tract Community Farm, Albany, California, United States - DLSLS.P.R1 | ecosystem: Environmental > Terrestrial > Soil > Agricultural land | place: USA...
TCTTCAAAGAATCATAGACAAAGATGACATGTCCCGCCTGATCGTACGTACCAATTTTCGTTCTACTTCAAAACCCGGACCCAACGATGGATAAGCGGCATACTCGAGACCGCGCTTGAACGATTAGTTCGTATCCGTGTTCTGGGTATACAGGATGTCCGAGGGCGCCGGCGGTAGCCCTTTCCAGCGTGTGCTATACGTAGGGCATCGCGGCTGCGGAACCAACCATTTATAGAGCGATTGAAGGCGACCACGCGGTGCAGGAGGTGAAACCTTCCTTCGGCTATGGCGGTTCCTTTTTCCGAAAGCTTCTATTCAGCGCGCTTCTTCTCATTGCATTCGCGCTGGGCGTATTGGATTTTTACCTGACGCGGTACACAGCAGCCCGCGAGACCTCGAATGTTGAACTTCGGCTAATTTCCGAAGCGCATCTGATCGCCTACGAGGTGGCGAATGTTCCGCCAACGGAACTCAACCGGCGGGTAGGCGAAGCGGGAGACCGGGCGCAAGCACGCGTTACCGTGATGACGCACGCGGGCGTAGTGCTTGCGGATTCCCAGCACGACCCGGAAACGATGGGGAACCACGCGAATCGCCCGGAAGTTCGCCTCGCGCTGCAAGGGCGAACGGGTGCTTCGGTTCGGCATAGCGCCACGCTCGACCGTGACCTTTGCTATGCGGCCCTTCCATTTACGTATCGCGGGCAAAGCGGATTCGTGCTGCGGCTGGCCGTGCCGCTCTTTGAACTGAGCAATGCGGTTTCCGCCGTGCGACGCCGAATTATTTACGCGTCCTTCGCAACTGCAGCATTGGCATTCTTACTCGCCTATTTTTTTTCGCTGCGCATCAGCAGGCGGATCGGGAGGATCAAGACGTTTGCAGAACGACTGCTCACGTTAAGAGAACCAGCCACGGTCCCGCCCGCAGTGAATGACGAACTCGGAGCTTTGACCCACGCGCTGAACCATATGGGCCGGCAGCTCCGGGATTCTATTGACAAGCTGAAGGTTGAATCATCCCGCCGAAACGCAGTCCTGGCGAGTATGGTCGACGGCGTTCTGGCAGTTGGCCAGGATCTGCGCATTCTCTTCTGCAATGAATCGTTTGCACGCGCGATCGGCGCCGATCCGTCGAACCTGGACCGCACGCCTCTGCTTGCGATTCTGCGCGATTCGGACCTGTTTACCGTACTCGAGAAGGTGCTCGCCACAGGAGAATCCGTCACGAGCCGCGTACAGCTTGCGGCTGCCGCCGAGCGAGTATTTGCGGTCAATGCGGCGCCCCTGATTGCGGAGGAAGGGCGCGGCGCCGTAGCCGTTTTGCACGAGATCACGGAGATTGAGCGGCTCGATGCCGTCCGTCGTGATTTTGTCGCAAACGTCTCGCATGAGCTCCGTACGCCCCTGGCAGCCATTTTGGGTTGCGCGGAAACGTTGCTGGACGGTGCTATGCAAGATGCAAACGCCGGCAACAGATTCCTGGAAACCATCAGGGCACACGCAATCCGTCTAAATAGCATCAGCGCGGATCTGCTAACGCTATCGGAGCTTGATGCGGGAGTTTCCACTGCCCCGTCTACCTTCTTCTTAAAACAGACGATCTCAACGGCGGTGCACATCATTGAGCCGGAGGCCTGCTTGCGCAACGTGACGGTGATTTGCGGGGAACTCGAGGATGTAGAGTTGCGGGGCTACAAAGTGCGCCTGGATCAAGCCGTGGTGAACCTGCTCGATAACGCGGTCAAATTTAACCATCCTGGCGGCGAAGTCCGTATCGATGCCGTACCGATGGCTGATGGTTTTGTGAAAATCAACGTAGCCGACACTGGTTCCGGCATTCCGAAACAGGATCTGAATCGTATATTCGAGCGGTTTTATCGGGTAGACCGGGCGCGGTCGCGGCAAGTGGGGGGAACCGGTCTGGGCTTGGCGATCGTCAAGCACGCTGTCGAATTGATGAGCGGCAGGATTGAAGTGGTGAGCGAGTTGGGCAAGGGCTCGACCTTCACATTTTTCATTCCTATTGACATTACGCCGCATCTTCCACCGTCTCATTGACTTGTATTACAGGCGTAACCGCTTTGTAACATTCGAAGCCGACAATCCAAACAGATTCAGGAAAGCGAGGGACAGTGAAGCGTTGGATTGGCGGAGCAGGAGTGCTGTTTCTGCTGCTGTTGGGCGGTTGTGGACAGGGCGGTACATCGAACGGGAGCGAAGATGGTGGCCGGCTGCTGATTAACGGGGCGGGTGCTACATTTCCCTACCCGATCTATTCAAAGTGGTTCAACGAATATCACAAGCTGCATCCGACGATCGCGATCAATTACCAATCGATCGGATCCGGCGGAGGGATCCGGCAACTGCTGTCAGGCACAGTCGATTTCGGTGCATCGGATATGCCGGTGACCACACAACTGCTTGCCCAGGCAAGCACAAAAATTCTGCATTTTCCGACCGTGCTTGGCGCTGATGTTCCAACGTACAACCTGCCTGGAATTAGCCAGGGATTGCACTTTACACCGGAAGCCCTGGCCGGAGTTTTTCTCGGCACGATCAAGAAATGGAACGATCCGCAGCTGGCGCGTTTGAATCCCGGCCTTAATCTGCCCGCGCACGAAATTGTAATTGTGCATCGGTCCGATGGAAGCGGTACTACGTTCGTTTGGACCGATTACCTTTCGAAGGTCAGCCCGGAATGGAAGAGCCAAGTTGGGGCGAGCACGTCCGTGAACTGGCCTACCGGGCTCGGAGCTAAAGGGAACGAAGGTGTTTCCGGCCTGGTGCAGCAGACGCCCTATTCGCTTGGGTACGTCGAGCTCATTTACGCGCTTCAAAACAAGCTTGGCTACGGGATTGTTCGGAACGCGGCTGGCAAGTTTGTCAAACCGGATCTGAACAGTGTGACGGCAGCAGCAGCCGGCATGGTCGCAAATATGCCTGCGGATTTTCGAGTGTCGATCACGAACGCTCCAGGTGCGAATGCCTACCCGATTTCAAGTTTCACATGGATGTTGATACCGGCGAGCATTTCAAATCCGGCCAAGCGAGACGCGATCAAGAATTTCCTGAATTGGATGCTTACGGACGGGCAGACGATGGTTCAGTCGCTCGATTATGCGCCGCTTCCGGACCAGGTGAAATCGAAGGAACTCGCGCAAATTTCAGAGACCCGCTAATGAGCTACACCCGGCCGGCCAGAATGAGCGTAGAACGACCGCTTGCCACAGCGCGAGTTCTCGTTTCGGGCGACAGAATTGCCTATCTGATTACATTTCTGTTCGCGGCGGGCGTGTTGCTTCTAACCGCACTCGTACTGTACGAGCTCATCTCGGCATCAAGCCTGTCGCGCGCCAAGTTCGGCTGGTCCTTTGCATTCACGCAGCTTTGGAACCCGGTAACTGGCGAATTTGGCGCACTGCCATTCATGTACGGAACAGTTGTCACGTCTTTGGTGGCACTGATCATTGCGGCTCCGCTAGGCCTGGGCTGCGCCATCTTTCTGTCCGAACTGGCGCCTCCTCGCGCTTCCGGTGCGCTTAGGTTTGTGGTCGAGCTCCTGGCAGCCGTTCCCAGCGTCATCTACGGACTGCTCGCGCTGTTTGTGCTGACGCCGCTGCTTCGCCATCCGGTTGAGCCCTGGTTGAAGGAATGGTTCGGATTTCTGCCGATCTTTCAAGGCCCGGCATATGGCGTCGGTTTTCTGGCGGCCGGACTTGTGCTCGCGATCATGGTTATCCCGTTCATCACTTCTGTATCACGCGAAGCGCTACTCGCAGTGCCGCGCGATCAGAAGGAGGCGGCTCTCGGCCTAGGCGCTACGCGATGGGAGGCCACGTGGAACGTCGCGCTGCCTTATGCTCGCTCCGGAATTGCGGGATCTATTTTTCTGGCGCTTGCCCGAGCCCTCGCGGAAACGATGGCTGTGACCATGGTGATCGGAAACGACCCGAAAATCAGAAGCTCGCTTTTTGCTCCGGGATACTCGATTGCGGCCGTAATTGCCAATGAATTTACAGAAGCGATCACAAATCTCCATATCAGCGCGTTAGTCGAGCTGGGTCTGGTTTTATTTGTCATCACGGTAATTATGAATGGCCTTGGGCGGCTTTTCATGCTGGCTACAGGCAGAACGGGGTCGATTCGCGCATGAACCGGCTGGCCAGACGGAAATTAGTCAGCGCGTTGATGTTCGGCCTCACCGGAATATGCACTCTCCTCACGATTTCGAGTTTGTTCTTTATTCTCGGCTATCTGCTATGGCACGGAATTCGATCGATCAATTTGGAATTCTTCACGCAATTGCCAAAGCCGCCAGGCGAAGTCGGCGGCGGGATGGCGAATGCGATTGCCGGAAGCGCAGAGATTATCTTTTTGGCTACGTTCATCGGCATGCCGGTTGGGTTTCTCGCCGGAGTGTATCTGTCCGAGTACGGAGAAGACAAATTCTCATTTGTCGTACGGTACGCGACTGACCTCCTGAACGGGGTACCGTCGATTGTCATCGGCATTTTTGCTTACGCGCTGGTGGTTGTACCGCTCGGGCACTTTTCGATTCTCGCGGGGAGTGTCGCACTGAGCGTTATTTTCATTCCGATCGCCGTCCGGACAAGCGAGCAATTCCTGCAAGATGTACCGCATGCTTTTCGCGAAGCCGCGCTCGCATTGGGTGCACCGAAGTGGAAAGCCATTGCAACCGCGGTAGTGCCGGCTGCATTTAGCGCGCTCGCGACGGGGATGCTCCTCGCGGTCGCCCGCATCGCGGGCGAAACAGCGCCTCTGTTGTTTACGAGTTTCAACAACCAGTTCTGGAGCCTGTCACCGAATCAGCCATCCGCTTCTCTTCCGGTCATGATTTTCACTTACGCGATTTCCCCTTATCGCGATTGGCACAGGCAAGCATGGGCGGCGGGGCTGGTTTTGCTTGCGCTGGTTCTTTTTATCAACGTTTCAGCACGGTTATTATTGCCGCGCAGAGTGTTTAAGTAAACCAATGACTGCTGCAGCCAAAACCAAGAGTTCTGCCGTCGAGCCGCATGCAGCCGCGCTGGCTCAAACGGCGCAGAAGCTGACCGTATCGCATCTCAACTTTTTTTACGGCATGCATCAAGCCCTCTACGACGTTTCGTTGGAGGTTGAAGCAAACCGGATCACTGCCCTGATCGGGCCATCAGGTTGCGGGAAGTCCACTTTTTTGCGCGTTCTGAACCGGATGAACGAGACTGTGAAGGGAAGCCGCGCCGAAGGCAGCGTATTCCTCGATAACGATAATATTTTTGACCTAGACATAACACTTCTGCGCCGGCGCGTCGGAATGGTGTTCCAAAAGGCGAACCCGTTTCCAAAATCGATCTTCAACAACGTTGCATACGGGCTGCGCATCAACGGGCTGTGCTCCAGGTGGGAACTCTCGGGCGCGGTAGAAAACAGCCTGCGGCGAGCCGCGCTCTGGGATGAGGTGAAGGATCAACTGCACAAGTCCGCCTATGCACTCTCAGGCGGGCAACAGCAGAGGCTCTGCATCGCACGAGCGCTTGCCGTAAATCCCGAAGTTCTTCTGCTCGATGAGCCCAGCTCGGCACTGGACCCGATCGCAACATCCAAGATCGAAGAGTTGCTGTTTCAGCTGAAGAGGTCCTGCACAATCGTCGTCATTACGCATAACATGCAACAGGCGGCGCGCATCTCCGACCGCACTGGATTTTTTCTCCTCGGGCGCCTCGTCGAGATCAATGAGACGGCGACTATGTTCCGGAACCCGAGCCGGAAGGAAACCGAAGATTACATCACGGGGCGCTTCGGCTAAAAAACATGCGGCATTTTTTAGAGGAACTCGAAGAGCTACAACAAAGACTGCTCGAGATGGGCGGCCTAGTGGAATCGTCCATACGCGAAAGCGTGCTCATGCTCGTAGAGCGCAGAGCGCAACGCGCCGACACGGTTTGGAGAAATGAAACGCGCATTAACCGTTTGGAGATCGAGATCGACGAACTCGCTGTGCGCCTGCTCGCGTTGCAGCAGCCGATCGCCGGAGATCTCCGCTTCATCACGGCGGCTATTAAGATCAATACGGACCTAGAGCGCATGGGAGATCTGGCCGTGAATATCGCGCAGCGGGCAGTAGTCTTGATCGAAAAACCCATGCCCAAAGCGTTCATTGAAATTCCCCGGATGGCGATGCTCGCCCAGCAAATGGTTGGGAAGGCACTGGATGCGTTCGTTCGGCGCGACCCGGACCTCGCGCGCGAGGTGTTGCTGTCGGACGACGAAGTGGATGCGCTCCGGAGTTATATTTACCGTGATCTGATTCAATTCATGCAGCAATATCCGTCGTCGATCGCGGAGGGTGTCGATCTAATTCTAATCTCGCGCCACTTGGAGAGAATCGCCGATCACGCGACAAACATTGCGGAGGACACTCTGTTTCTGGTGAAAGGCGTGGATGTGCGGCACCATGCCGAGACGAGCGCCTGAGCGCCAGGTTAGTCCCGGCTGAAGGTATATCCGAATCCGCGAACCGAGCGAATCAGCAAAGGATTCGAGGCGTCGTCCTCCAGCTTTTGACGCAGGCGGAGAATGTAAACGTCCACGGTACGGTAGGTAACTGATTTATCCAGGCCCCAAACAGCATCGAGGAGCTGTTCGCGGCTGAAGACGACACCGCGGCGAGTCATCAGGTGCTCGAGCAGGCGGAACTCGGTGGCAGTTAGAGTCACCTGGGATCCGTTTCGAAGCACACGACAGCTATCGCGCTGCAACTCGATCCCGGCAAATCGAAGCGTCTTCTGCGGGACGGGCTGCGTGCGCAACTGCGTTTTGATGCGTGCAATCAACTCGCGGATGAAAAAGGGCTTCACTACGTAATCGTTTGCTCCCAGTTCCAGCCCGACGACACGATCCGTTTCCGAGGCGCGGGCGGTCAGGAAAATGAGCGGAACGTGGCCCAGGTCCGCATGTGCTCGGATTTTGCGGCAGATTTCCAGCCCGTCCGAATCCGGGAGCATGATATCGAGCACCAGCAAATCCGGCCGCTCTCGCCGGCACAGGTCCAGCACACCCGACCCGGCCTGCGCGCCCACGATCATGAACCCTTCTTTTTCCAGGTTGTACTTGATGAGCGCGAAGAGATCGGGGTCGTCTTCGACCAACGCGATTTTCTTCATCCTGACCTTTAAGATAGCGGCAAAACGTTACAAAATGATTACGCGAGCCGCGTTTTCGAGCAATGGAGCGTAAACCGACGGGGACCTCGGCTGCGGGCAGAAGCGCGCAGCGAAGGCGCCCGCCCCTCACGCCCGTACTCCAAAATATTCCCGCAGCAACGTGCCCGCAACAGGTGCAGCATCCGACCCGCCGGATCGCCCTTGCACCAGGACGACCAATGCGACCTCCGGCGCACGGCTGGGCGCGAATCCCGCAAACCACGCCGCCCGGAAGCCCGATGCCATCCGCACGGTTCCCGTTTTTCCCGCCACCCGCACCCGCTGCAGCCGGGCCCGTTGCGCGGTCCCGAACTCCACCGCTCCTTCCATGCCTTCGACAACCGGCCACATTTTCGGATCGGCAATTCGACGGGCCATGCGCCGGTATGCAGCTAACAATTCAAGCGGCGTCACCGTAACGCCCCGTTCACCCAGCGCCTGCAACTGCTGTTCCGCTCCCGATTCCGCCCGCACAGAGCCAGCGGCTTCCAAACCAGCGAGTAAGCCAGTCGGCGATGCCAGCCCGTCCCGAAGCAAAGCTTGTTCGAATTCACCCGGCGCGAAACGCTGCGCAAAATGCGCCACCGCGCAGTTGCAGGAATAGGCAATGGCCCTGCTGACGTTCATCGGAACCGGCACTTTCGGATGTGAACAATTTAAGCTTCGCCCGGCGAGAGTAAGCTGCCCTGGGCATTCGAACTCTTCACCCTGGCTCACTTTTCCCGCATCAAGCAGCGCAAGCAGGCTCAGCGGTTTGATCGTGGAGCCCGGCGCGCCCAGCCATCTTTTCGCTGCCTCGCTTCCATCACACGCCAGAACACGGCGATTCCCAACCTTCATCAGTACCGCAGCCGCACCAGGCGATTCCGCGCCGGAACACTCGACCGCGCAGGCAGCCGCACCCGCGATTGCCGCCAGAACCTGCCTCCGCCCTGGCTGTTCGTTAGAATCCATCCTGAGAGCCCCTAATGAATCCAACAACGATCAATAGCGCCATTTCCCTCACTCTGGAACAAATTGGCCCCGCCGTGACGGAAGAATTGCACAACACTTTGTTTATTGATGTTCACACACATTTGTTCATGCCCTCGCTGGGCAATCTCGGGTTGTGGGGCATCGATGAACTGTTGACCTATCACTACCTGGAAGCGGAGCTCTTCCGGTTCTCGCCTGTCACTCCGGATCAATACTGGGGGCGTTCCAAGCGCGAACAGGCAGACCTGATCTGGCAAACGCTGTTCGTCGAAAATACTCCGCTGTCGGAGGCAACGCGCGGCATTGTTGCGGTGCTGGCCGCGTTCGGGCTGGATACTGGAGCCAAAGACCTCAAGCAATCTCGCGAGTTCTTCGAAAACCAGAAACTCGAAGCACATATCAGGCGTGTCTTCGAACTCGCCGGCATCAGCGAAGTGGTCATGACAAATGATCCGCTTGATCCAGCCGAAACGCCGCTCTGGGAGAAGAACCCCGAGCCTGATCGGCAGTTTCATGCCGTCCTTCGGCTCGACCGCATACTGAACAAATGGCAGCAACACTGGAAGCAATTAACCGGCGCCGGCTACAACGTTCAGGAGAACCTGGCGGGACAAACGATTCCAGAAGTGCGGCGCTTCCTGGCCGATTGGTTCCAGCGCATGCGTCCCGTCTACATGGCTTGTTCGCTGCCGGACACCTTCCAGTTTCCGGAAGAGAGCGCACGAGCCACTCTACTGAGCCAGGCGATTCTTCCGTCCTGCCGCGAATTCCAAGTTCCGCTCTCGCTGATGATCGGCCCCCGCTACCAGGTGAATCCAGCAATACGGCTGGCTGGCGATGCGGTGGGCAGAGCGGATCTTCGTGCGGTGGAACACCTCTGCGTCCAATTTCCTGAGAACCGGTTCCTTATCAGCGTTCTCAGCAGAGAAAATCAGCATGAACTGTGTGTCTATGCCAGGAAGTTCGCGAACTTGCTGCCGTTCGGATGCTGGTGGTTTTTGAACAATCCCTCGATCGTCGAAGAGATCACGCGCGAACGCATTGAAATGTTGGGCGCCAGTTTCATTCCCCAACACTCCGACGCGCGCATTCTGGAACAGGTTATCTATAAATGGCGCAACACGCGCCGGACAATGGCCTCCATTCTTACCAATGCCTACGAATTAGTGGCGCGCGATGGCGGCCAAGTGACCAAAGCAGAGATTCATCGCGATATTAAAAAGCTGTTCCGAGACAATTTTACGCGTTTCGTCCACCTGAAGGGCAGCAGGAATGACCACGCCGGAGCCGCTTAGGCCGGAAGCCGTCCGGCGGGCGAGAACGTCGCAACATCTGCGCTGGTATGTTTGCGGTCTGCTGTTTTGGGCGACGACCGTAAACTACATCGATCGCCAGGTACTCGGAATCCTGAAGCCGGTACTGGCTCATGACCTCGGCTGGAACGAGGCCGATTACGGTTGGGTGGTCTTCGCGTTTCAGTGCGCCTACGCCGTGATGATGCCCATTGCGGGCCGTGTGCTGGATTGGCTGGGAACCAGGTTAGGATACGCGCTCGCCGTTCTGGTGTGGAGCGCCGCGGCCATGAGCCATGCTCTCGCGCGAAATCTGATCGAATTCGCCATCGCCCGCTTCTTCCTGGGTTTGGGAGAAGCTGCCAATTTTCCCGCGGCCATTAAGACCGTCGCTAACTGGTTCCCAAGGCGCGAGCGCGCGCTCGCGACAGGCATTTTCAATAGCGGCACAAATATCGGGGCACTGGTCGCTCCCCTTCTGGTCCCATTTGTTGCCGCGCGGTTTGGCTGGCGCTCCTCTTTCCTGGTCACAGGCGGGCTTGACCTGCTCTGGATTGTTGTTTGGCTTGCAACCTATCGCCCACCACGTCAGCAAAAATGGCTCGCCCAACAGGAGTTGGCATTCATCGAATCCGATCAGGAAACGGAGCCCGCGCGCCGCATTCCATACCTGCAGTTGCTGAGGACTCGCGCGGCCTGGGCCTTTCTGCTCGGCAAGTTCATGACGGACCCAGTCTGGTGGTTTTATCTCTACTGGCTCCCGGGATTTCTCAATCAGAAATACAAGCTGGATTTGACCCACTTGGGACCACCGCTCATTGCGGTTTATCTCTTCGCCGATATCGGCTCCATCGGTGGAGGTTGGCTATCATCGCGCCTGCTCGCCCGCGGATTCGGTGTCACCGCGGCTCGTAAGATCGCGCTGCTAACTTGCGCGCTTGCGGTGGTGCCGGTTTCCTGCGTGATCCTCACTGGCGGAAAACTGTGGATTACTGTTGCGCTCATTGGCTTGGCGGCAGCAGCGCATCAAGGCTGGTCCGCGAATCTGTTTACCATTCCTTCGGATACATTCCCGCGCTCGGCAGTCGGGTCTGTGGTTGGTTTAGGCGGCTTTGGCGGAGCAGTCGGCGGCATGCTGGTGGCCCCAGCCGTCGGATACTGGCTGGATTTTTCACACGAATTTTACGGACCGCTGTTCATCATCGCCGGCGTCGCATATCTGTGCGCATTATTGGTCATTCACTTACTGCTGCCGAAATTCAAGCAAGTGGATGTATAACACAAAGCCGGTATTTCCGACGGACCCCTTCAAGGTACAATCCCGTTAGTGTCGCTTGCCGAACATATGGACTCCGTGGCGAACACGCTTGCACCCAGTGAACTGGGATTGCAGGCAATCCTCGACAATTCCGCCGCGGTGATTTTCGTCAAAGATCGCGAAGGCCGCTATCTTCTGGTGAACCACAGGTTCGAGGATCTCTTTCACTGCACCAGTAGCGAAGTCGTCGGCAAGACCGATCATGAGATCTTCCCAGAGGAGATGGCCGCCCGCTTTCGCGAGAACGATCTACGCGTTCTTGTCACAGGAGAACCGCTTACGGTTGAGGAGTATGCGCCACACGATGACGGCGTACATACCTACCTATCAAACAAATTCCCCATTCGCGGACCCGACGGAACGGTGACTTCCATCTGCGGGATCGCGACCGATATTACCGAAACAAACCAGCTTATGGCCGCGACTTTGCACTTTGCGGCAATTGTCGAAAACTCGGAAGATGCTATTTGCGCCAAAGATCTGAACGGAATCATCACAAGCTGGAACAAGGGAGCCGAGCGCATCTTTGGCTACACCGCAGCGGAAGCCATCGGCAAGCCCATTTCGATGTTAGCCGCTCCGGACCGAATCGATGAGTTTCCTGAGATTCTGAATAAGATTCGAAACGGCCAGCGAATCCACCATTACGAAACTTTGCGGCAGAGAAAAGACGGCCGGCTGATCGACATATCCCTGAGCGTCTCGCCGGTTCGCGACGCATCAGGCCGCATCATCGGCGCCGCGAAGATCGCTCGCGACATTACCGACCAGAAGAGGATCGAACGCGAGAATGCCCGGCTCTTCCAGCAGGCGCAGCATGCTCAAGCCGAATTGAAACGGTCGAACGAGGAACTGCAGCACGCGAATCAAGCACTGGAGACATTTGCGTACTCGGCAAGCCATGATCTGCAGGAACCGCTCCGCACAATCGGCATCTCCGCTCAATTGCTGGAGCGGAGATGCGGGGAACAACTGGCGGGCGATGCTCGAAGCGTTCTGGCCGATATTGTGCAGTCAACGCGGCGCATGCAGAATCTGGTCCGCGATATCCTCGCCTACGCGACCGTGACCAAGCGTGCCGATGGGCCGCCGCCGAGCATTGATTCGGCAAGGGTCCTGGCGACCGTTCTCGAAAATTTGAAGGCTCAAATTGAGCAAACTGGGGCAGTAATCACCTCGCACAACCTGCCCCTTGTTCCCGTGCACGAGAACCGCCTCGCCCAATTGTTCCAAAACCTGATTAGCAACTCTCTCAAGTACCGGAGTAGCCGCCCTCCTCGTATACAGATTTCAGCGGAAGAGCGGGACGGCTCTTGGTTATTTTGCCTGGCTGACAACGGAATCGGCATTGAACGAAAGTACGCTGAAAACATTTTCGGGCTCTTCAAACGGCTGCATAGCCGTGAAGAATATCCAGGAAGTGGAATCGGACTGGCCATTTGCCACCGGATCATAGAGCAATATGGCGGCCGCATCTGGCTGGAGAACTCCGTACCGGGAGAAGGATCAACCTTTTGCTTTACGTTTCCGGCACAACCTGGATAGGCCCCTCAGCGCCGCTTAACTGCCTCCAGTTCTTCCAGCGTGCGGGGCCAATCCGATCCCAATAACCGTGACAGGCTTCGGTCGGCAAGCACTTTGCCGCCAGTCTGGCATGGCGCGCAATAGTTCGTTTCGTTATCGGCGTAGCGAATGCGCAGGACTTTTTCGCCGCACCGCGGACACCGTTCGCCATAACGGCCATGCACCGCCATGCCTTTGCGAAACGCAGTCACTTTTTCAGGAAACCGAATACGCGCTTCGGCTTGCAACCGATCCACCCAGAGTTCGAGCGTCCCGCGCGTCGCCGCGAAAAGCCGCTCCCATTCTTGCGTCTTGAGCTTGTGTGTTTGCGCAATGGGCGACAGTTGCGCCGCATGCAGGATCTCATCGGAGTACGCGTTGCCGATTCCGCTCACAAGGCGCGGATCAGTAAGGGCCCGTTTCAGCGTGTGATTTTCAGACGCGAGCGCTGCGCGAAAGGAGGCAAGATCGGAAGTCAAGACCTCAATGCCTCCCGGGTCCGCGGAACGCAGGCTTTCTTCGCCTTTGAGGACATGGAGTGATGCGCGCCGCTTCGTCCCGGCCTCGGTCACCGTGAGAGAACCCGTTGAAAAATCAAAAGCCGCCAGATTCTGACGGCCAGCCAGTGCGGTGTGCGGAGGCCGCCAGTGCAGCCGGCCCGCGATCATCAAATGAAGCAACAACCAGAGGTCTCCCTCTACCCCGAGGGCGATCCGCTTGCCGACGCGGCGCAGCTCGCGAACGGCACGACCCTCGAGATTTGCAATCGGAGGTTCCGTCGTGCGCAGCAGAAATGGGCTCGCGATCCGGACCCCGGTGAGAGACTGACCGACAATGCGAGGCTCGAGCGCCGTTATGTACGCCGCGATATCGGGCAGTTCCGGCATTCGCTAATTCCGAAAACTCAACATATTCTAGCGGGAGATGCGAACCTGCTTTACATTTGGATAAACTTCTGAAAAGACGTCAGGTAATCAAAACCGATGATTTCAAACCGGGGCCGGATGGTTGCGGCCGGCATCGCCGCGCTTTTCTTGTTGTCTGCGAGCCCGTGTGCGGCCCAAAGCGGCGGCGCGATTCAATTCCAGAGGGACATTGCCCCGATTTTCCAGCAGGCTTGCGGAAAGTGCCACACGGGCGATTCCGTCATGGGCAAGCTGCGGCTTGACTCCCAGACCGCGATCCTGCGCGGCGGAGAATCCGGCCCCGCAGTCGTGCCCGGGAATAGCGGTGAAAGCCTGCTGGTCAAGCGCATCCTTGGCCTCACGGATGGACCGAGAATGCCGATGGGAGGCGAGCCGCTGCCGCCCGCCCAGGTCCAACTGATCCGAAAGTGGATCGATCAGGGAGACATCCACCCCGAGGCAGCATCGAGTGCCCATGTTGGAGAGTCCTCCGCTCAGTCGTCGCCAGTGTTTGCGAAAGAAGTCCGGCCCATTCTGGCGGCCCGCTGTTATTCGTGCCATGGTCCCGATGTTCAGCAAAACGGGTTGCGCCTGGATTCCCTTGCGAGCATTTTGAAAGGCAGCGATTACGGAAAGGTCATCGTTCCAGGACACAGCAGCGACAGCCGCATCGTTCGACGGCTGATGGCCCAGGAGCGCCCGCAGATGCCGTATGGAGGGCCGCCGCTTTCGAACGACCAAATTACCGTCATTCGCAAATGGATCGATACCGGAGCGCCGGGGCCCGATGATGCAACTCCGATTGCTGCCGCAACAGCCGCGAAGCACTGGGCATATGTAAAGCCTGTCAGGCCGCCCGTGCCACAGGTGAAAAATGGGGCATGGCCCCGCAATCCCATCGATACCTTCATCCTGCAAAAACTCCATAAAGAAGGTTTGCAACCATCTCCCGAGGCGGACAAAACCACGCTGATCCGGCGCGTGTATCTCGATTTAACCGGCCTGCCGCCATCGCCTCAGGAAGGGGATGCCTTCCTCGCCGACCAGAGCCCGAACGCGTATGACAAGGTTGTCGACCGGCTTCTCGCCTCGCCGCATTATGGCGAACGATGGGCCCGGCAATGGCTCGATCTGGCTCGCTATGCGGACAGCAACGGTTATGAAAAGGACCGGGAACGCACCGCCTGGGAGTACCGGGATTGGGTAATCCGCGCGCTGAATGCCGACATGTCGTTTCGCGATTTCACAATCGATCAGATTGCCGGCGACATGCTTCCGAACCCCAGCAATGATCAGTTGATCGCGACCGGGTTTAATCGCAACTCGATGCTGAATCAGGAAGGCGGCATCGACATTAATGAATATTACTGGTACAGCCTGGTAGACCGCACGAATACAACCGCCTCCGTCTGGCTGGGGAGCACGCTCGGCTGCGCGCAGTGCCACAACCACAAGTTCGACCCTTTTACACAGAAGGATTATTACCGTTTTCTGGCGTTCTTCAGCAACAGCAAACACCATCCCGCTGGGAAGGGCGATCACTGGATGGACGAGCCGGAGCTGGAACTGCCTACTGCTGCACAGGAAGAGAAGAGTGAAGAGCTGCGCGTGGAAATCGCCGGCCTGCAGAAGACGCTGGATACCCAGACTCCGCAGCTCGATAGCGCTCAAGCGGCATGGGAGCAACAGATGCACGGGGCGGAAGAGCGATGGCAGGTTCTGCTGCCCGAACGCTTTGAATCGGCTGGGGGCGCGACGATGAAACGTCTGCCGGACAGTTCTCTTCTGGCGGGCGGCGAGAATCCCAACGCAGACACGTACACGATCACGGCGAAAACGCAGGCAACTTCGATCACGGGCTTGCGCCTCGAAGTGCTGCCGGATCCGAGCCTGCCGCATGGCGGACCGGGCCGCGATCCCAATGGCAACTTCTTCTTGAGTAATTTCGATGTGGAAGCGGCGCCCCTGAACAACCCGCAGGCAAAAAAAACACTGCAATGGAAATCTGCGGAAGCCGATGAATCGCAGGACGGATATTCAGTAACGAACGTTGTTCGCAAGAAGAACGGACAACTCGCCGGCTGGGCCATTGAGGAAAACGATCCCAAGCCCATTCGGAGGCAGGCGGTTTTCATTCCGGAGTCTCCGGTCGGATCACCAGGCGGTAGCATTCTCACCATCACGCTGAAGCACCAGATGCGGCATGCTTCGCGGAATATCGGGCGGTTCCGGATTTCCATCACGACAAACCCGGATCCCGAATTCATCGTGCAAATTCCGGCTTCTGTTCATCCGCTGCTGGATGTGCCCGCGAACCGGCGCTCATCAGAGGAAAGCGCGACGCTCGCAAAGGCCTTCCGCGCGGTTGCTCCAGAGCTTGAACCAACCCGCAAGCAAATCGCTGATCTAAAAGGCGACCTGAAAAAGCTGGGCATCGTCACCGCGATGATCATGCGTGAACAGGGTGGGTTCACGCGGCCCGCGGCCTACATTCGCGAGCGCGGAACGTTCACCAGCAAGGGCGAACTGGTGTACGCCGACGTGCCGAGTGCTCTTAATCCGCTGCCGAAAAATGCCATGCCCAACCGGCTCGGGTTGGCCGAATGGCTGGTCAGCGATGATAATCCACTAACCGCGCGCGTCGCAGTGAATCATTTCTGGGAGGCGATCTTCGGCCATGGAATTGTCGAGACCAGCGAAGACTTCGGCACGCAAGGCGATCCTCCATCCCATCCCGAGCTACTGGACTGGCTCGCTACCGAGTTTATGCGCGATGGCTGGAGCATGAAAAAAATCC